>Ga0206815_1142_pt1 | contig 14014 bp, 14 predicted proteins | sample Alteio_BWOrgCont_91_FD_152864 | JGI IMG/M metagenome (GOLD analysis project Ga0206815, IMG submission 152864) | Enriched cells from forest soil in Barre Woods Harvard Forest LTER site, Petersham, Massachusetts, United States -... | ecosystem: Environmental > Terrestrial > Soil > Temperate forest >...
CAGTAGGTTTTGTGCCAGAGTCATCAACGGATACCATCGTGCAAGGTGGCAACTTACTACAAAGCATTGCTACGCATGGTATTCCAACAGTTATACCGAAAGCTGGCGCTATTGATGTAGCCATTATCCAAAAAATCGTGGGCATAAAAGGTGTACTGGATGCTAATGATAATAGTTATAAAATTTCTGTGCCAAGAAATGACTTAAATATTATTGTAAATGGTGTGAAATTAACATCAGCAATGGGTTTAACATCATGGGTGCAATTTAAACAAGAACCACTCGCAACGATGTTACAAGGTAGTCTGGTGTTAACCGAAGAACAAGTTAACGCTGTCCTGGTTGCTGCGATTGAGAATAACTTGCAAGTGACAGAATTGCGTAATCGTTATCTGTGGGAGTCACCGAAAGTCATTTTCATGCATATTGAAGGCCAAGGTAATGCCAAGCAATTAGCAAGTGCAGTTGATAAAGTTTTTGCTAAAGTCAATGAGACTGGACAGCAAGGGAATGGTGATTTCCCCATTGCCGTTATTGATACGGCGAATACGACTTTAAATCCAAAGAAAATTGATGCGATTTTAGGTGCTAAAGGCGCGATAGCCGATGGTGTTTACAAAGTTCAAGTGGCTCAGGCGGTCGTAGCGGATACAATGCAAACTTCTACGGAAGCCGTGAATACTTCCGCGACTTTTGCTGGCTCTGATGAAGAAGCAGTCATGGATGGTGATATTGCATTGCAAGAATCTGAATTACAAAAAGTATTAATGGCATTGCATAAGGCTGGCATATCTATTGTGGCTATTAACCAACGAGTCACGGATGATCAAATACGGCATGTGATGTTGCATTATTGGGGTGTAGGTAAATCAGCTGAATTAGCAAAAGGATTGCGTACGGCGCTTGATGTATCAACACCAAAAGGATAAATCCTAAGATTCGCAGCATTTTTTCGTTTTATGTGATTTTAACTGCCGAGTTTAGGATAATGAGTGTCACCACACTATGACGATAGGTATTATTTCGCATCCAGATTGTTTATTGCATGAAATGGGTAGTATGCACCCAGAGCAACCTGCACGCTTGCGCGTCATCAATGAAGCGCTATCAAAATCCGACTTAAAAGCCGATTTAAAAATGTATGAGGCCATATTGGCAACACGTCAGCAGTTAGAGCGTGTGCATGATATTGCTTATGTTGAGCAAGTATTTCATGCATCTCCAGCGCGTGGTTTAATTGGTTTAGACGCGGATACCTGGATGAATCCATACACATTAAAAGCCGCTTTGCGAGCAGCTGGAGCCGTGATACAAGGTGTGGATTTAGTATTATCGGGTGAGGTGAAATCGGTTTTCTGTAATGTGAGGCCACCAGGGCATCATGCTGAAAAAAACCATGCCATGGGTTTTTGTTTTTTTAATAATATTGCTGTTGGGGCGGCACATGCATTGGAGCAACACCAATTAAAACGCATAGCCATTGTGGATTTTGATGTGCACCATGGTAATGGTACCGAAGATATTTTTGCTAAAGATAGTCGAGTGCTTTTTTGTTCTTCGTTTCAGCATCCATTTTATCCCTTCTCTGGTGCAGAAACAAAAAATCAACATATTATTAATGTTCCCTTACCAATCGGTGCGACAGGTAAAGTCTTTCGCGAAAAAGTAACAAGTCAGTGGTTAGAACAGTTAAAAGATTTTCAGCCAGAAATGATTTTTATTTCTGCGGGGTTTGATGCGCATGCCAAAGATCAATTATCAAATACGGCTTTACATGAAGAAGACTATGCGTGGGTAACACAGAAAATAAAAGCCATTGCGGATGAAGTCTGTCAAGGGCGCATTGTCTCGGTGCTTGAAGGTGGTTATGCCTTGGATGTGTTGGGACGGTGTGTTGTGGCGCATGTGGATGCGTTAAATATTTCTTAGGAATTCATTTCTAAACAATCGGGTGATATAAGCAGTTTTGTATTTTCTTCGACTTTAGCAAGGATGTTTAAATAATCTAGGCTGTCGTGTGATACGTTATAACTCATTACACCACCAAAATTTTGCTGCATAATATAACTGGCTGCTGCATTAGCATAATGATAATTTTTATCAACACTGATGCCCAAATAAATATTTTCTTTATGCAAACCATAAGTTACATATTTTAAGAGCCGGCTATCAAAGTTAGGTGAATCGTATGTCATTTCCCATCCATAATCTAAAAAATCTGCCAGCCGGCTTCCTTTGTAATAAGCAGTAAAATAGGATTCGTCCGCATATAATGCTTTTGTAAGTAGCTTGCCATTGAAGGCGGGATTTTCTTTAATCGCTCTGGCAATACGTAACATTGACGTTGTATTGGACATGCAAGTGGAATATTCATCATCAATATCAATGCCATCTAATTTATACTGATTCGTTAGCTTAACTACATCGTTTGCAAATTTATTAATCGCTTCTGAATCTGTCATGCATGACCAACCCGCATTTTGATGATTGCCAAGTAAGGTTAGGAGGACTTTAATGCCTTTTTTCTGTAACTCAGTCACTTGTGACGTTTTATTTAGAAGCGCATCTACTTGTGGGTTAAAATAAATAATAGGATTATTTGAATCCGTGCCATTGATGTTGGCAGCAAAAACACTGATCATATCGAAGAAAGGTTTGTTGTTACTTGTTTTAATATAGCAGCCTGCGTTCGTAAGCTTATGATCGTTGACTTCCACATAGGCCATATTCAGTGGCGATAAAAAATTAGCGTAGATGGACTGAGATAAGCAAAAAGCTATTGGTAAGAAAGATAGGGCGAGCTTTTTGGCGGCAAAATTCATAAATACCCAGGAGTAAAATTTATAAGGGCCGCCTTTCTCCCACAGAAAAGCTGTGGGAGAGGGGAGTTCTACATTACCGTTTTACATGCCGCATTAAACGCTTCTTTTTACGTTGCTGTGCTTCAGATAATACATTTTTTCTGTCGCGGAACGGGTTTTCGCTATTTTTAAATTCAACGCGTATCGGTGTGCCAATGATCTTGAGGCGCTTTTGATAAGTATTGATAAGATATTGGCGATAAGAATCGGGCAGTGAATCAACTTGATTGCCATGAATAATGATGAGTGGTGGGTTGTGGCCACCAGTATGCGCATAACGTAGTTTGATGCGACGACCTTGTACCATGGGTGGATTGTGCGCTAATACGGTTTCACGCAGAATCTTATTTAGCATGGGGGTGGAAAGTTTTTTGTTTGCGCAAGCGTAGGCTTCTTCGACGGATTTAAATAATTCACCGACACCACTGCCGTGTAATGCAGAAATATAATGTGTCCGGGCAAAATCAAGAAACTTAATTTTTCGGTCCATGGTGGAACGTGCAGCATCGCGTTCTGCAATCGACATACCATCCCATTTGTTGAGAGATAAGACCAGTGCTTTGCCGCTCTCAATAATAAATCCAAGCAAGCGTAAATCTTGATCCGTCACACCTTCACGTGCATCAATCACAAAAATAACGACGTTTGCTGTTTCAATTGCTTGTAATGTTTTTACAACGGAAAATTTTTCGGTTGTTTCGAATACTTTTCCGCGTCGGCGTAATCCAGCTGTATCAATTAATGTATAGGCTTTGCCGTGACGTTCTAATGGAATGAAAATACTATCGCGCGTTGTGCCAGGTTGATCAAATACGATAACACGTTCTTCGCCAAGCATGCGGTTGGTGAGAGTGGATTTACCGACATTAGGGCGTCCGATTAATGCTAATTTAATACCGGCTTCTTCTGTTTTACTATCGTCAGTGTCGGTGTCAATTTTTTTAAAAACAGTTTGGACAAGTTCTTTTACACCCATGCCATGTGCTGCAGCGATAGAATGCGGTTCGCCAAAACCTAAACGATAAAAATCAGCGGCGATAATATCCGAATCCAAGCCTTCCATTTTATTCACGACCAGATGGACGGTTTTATTCAGTGTGCGGAGTTTTTCAGCGACTAATAAATCAATGCTGGTTAAGCCGGCACGACCATCCAGAACGAATAAGACGCAATCCGCTTCTTGAATGGCTTGAATGGATTGTTGGATAGAGAGCTTGTCTATGCCTTCTGCATCATCGGTAATTCCCGCTGTATCAATAACAATAAAGCGGTGATCCAGCACATTCGCTTGGCCATATTGGCGATCGCGAGTCATACCAGGAAAGTCAGACACCAAGGCACTACGTGACTGGGTCAGGCTATTAAACAGCGTCGATTTACCGACATTTTGGCGGCCAACTAAGGCAATAACGGGCAACATTTAATATTTATCCACTTTATCCCATGGTATAAGCAGCTAAGTGTCCATCCTTAGTCAGTACGTAAACAACGTCATTATTTGTAACGGGTGTTGCTAAGACGCCAAAGCCATTCACGCGATCTCGCGCGACAAAGTGGCCATCTTGTTTGCTAATCCAATGTAGATAACCTGCTTCGTCGGCAACAGCAATATAATTGCCGATGGCTGTGGGTCCTGTGATATTGCGTGCAACTAATTGAGTTTGACGCCAATCCACAGTGCCAGAATCCGCATCAAATGCCCAGAGATTACTGCTGGCATCAGCAACATAAACACGTTGGCCGTCAACCGTTAAGCCAGTAAACGATGAAATATCATGTGTCCATAATGTTTTGCCGGACGAGAGTTCCAGCGCGCTAATGCGTCCTTGGTAGGTGGCAACATAAACCCGATTGCCATACACAACAGGATCCGCATCAATATCGACCATGCGCTGAATAGCAAAGCTGCCTTCTGGTACCGCAACGACTTCTTGCCATTGTAAGCTGCCATCACGCAAGGTTAATTTAGCAAGATTGCCATTGGCAAAACCAGTAATGACATCATCATGTATGACTTGTGGCGCACTGCCACCCCGTAAAATTAAGGCTGGTTCTGTTTGTTGATAATGCCATAATGCATGACCATCCGTTGTCGCTAACGCTGTTAATTGACCATCAATGGTTTTCACTAACACCACACCATTGGTAGCCGTGGGCGGTGCTAACACTTCACTGGATACCTGAATATTCCAAATTTCTTTACCGTCGCTGGCGCGTAACGCAATGACACGGCCTTCGCGACCACCAATGAATACAATGCCATTATTGGTTGCTGGGCCTGCGGACAAGGACGCTTTGGCGCTGACTTTCCAGAGGGTTGAGCCATTGGTTTTGTCGGTTGCTGTCACAACACCGTCTTTGTCTGCTGTAAAAATAGCGCGATCATCTATAGCGGGAGTCATTTTTAAGTAATCTGTGCCAATGCCATAGTCTACGCTGCTATACCATTTTAGATGGGTATTTAATTCGGTTTTAAAGTTAGATAATGGCGTGGGTGTCGGGGTGTTATCTTTATCAAAAAAACCATTACAAGCACACAGTAACGTGCTGATAGCGCCAATCATTGCAAGTTTTAAAGTAAAATTTTTCATTCAACATCTCTTATTAATTAGGAGGTAGCTACGTTATCTAATTTCATTTGCAGTAGCGGTCTTTCTGTTAACTCGTCTTGCGGTAATTGTTGCAAAGCAAGTTCATAAGCAGCTTTTGCTTTTGTCGTGTCATTTAAACGTAGATAAGCATCGCCTTTGACTTCTTCGATTAAGCCAGCAAAGTTTTTATCGTCGACGATTTTTAAGGTGTCAATGGCAGATTCAGGATGCTTTTCTGCTATTGCGATACGAGCCAAGCGCAGACGGGCAATTTCACGTAAGGCGTTATTATTGCTGTGATCAATCACCCACGTTAACTGTTTCGTGGCTTCCGTATAGTTTTGATGAGCGACGGCATCGCGTGCGAGCATCATGCTGGCTAATGGTGCGTAAGGTGTTTTGGGGTAGTCGGCTAATAATTTTTTTGCTTTCACGGTAGCATCTGCCAGGCTTTTATCGGTAGCTTGGCTGCGGGCGTCGAGCATGATGTCATAAATGCTGGAAGCTTGGATCAGGATGTTGTTTTGGTATTCCTGCCAATAGCGCCAGCCGGAAACAGCAACGAATGCGATCGCTACACCAGCCAAGACAGTTAAGCCGTATTGTTTAACCCACGCTTTTAACTGTTCAATTTGTTCTTGTTCGGTCATGTATTCAGTCAAGATGGAGAACTCCTTTCATCGGATTAGCTTAGGGTCTGGATGAATTCAGTATTGTGACCCCGCATTTTAGCGGATTATAGAAAAAATGCACTAAGGATGTTGGTTGGATTGGGTGATTCTAGTTATTATTGATCATTATTGATTCACATTGTGTTGGGTGTTGGGTATTCATTTGATATTTAAGCTTATTTTAAGCTTAGGCAGGCTATAATTTTTTAAAAACCCGCTCAATAAATACACCCTGGTTTCTCAGGAGAGATCAATTTTTTTATTTTTAAAGAGGGAGTCATATGCAGTCAGGGAAGCCATCTGGACAGCAAATTGTGTTAGCCCCTGTTGATATTTTAAAGACGGTGTGTGGTCAGCAGACTGCGGAAAATTTACTTAAAAATGCTTTTGTTGCACAGGATCAGGGTAAGCGGTTTTCGTTGGTCGACTGGTTAGTAAATCAGCCTAATATGGAAGCTCTCATTGAAAAATTTCGTCAATCTTATTCTCAAGCATGTGACCAGCATATTAAAACATATTTGTCACTTGCAGATCAGCGGTGTGTACCTATGACGGAGCAAATTGAATTTGTTGTGTTGGCATTAACAGCAGGGAAGTATGTTTTTCAGGAAAAGAATGATCCAGTGCTTGTTGCGTTATCACAACGACCCTTATTAAATCATTACTCGTTGTTTCGGGCTGTCATTGGTAAATTGACGGCGGCTAATTTTTCGGCTTGTCTTGAGCAAATTCGAGTAGCACGTTCTAATTCGGAATTCACTCCGCTAGAACTGTCATGCATTCAGCAGCGAAAAGATGCTTTCGCTGAGTTGGAGTTCAAGCGTTGGGTTGCGGGACAATATGAATTAGCGGCTCGTGCAGAAGCTAATACAGTTGAGATGAGTTCATCAATGGATGAGCAGACCACAAAAACACAACAGACTATGCATCGAATGTTTGATGATTCACCGGCGAAAAAGCGAGATGCTTTAAATCGTAATCAGCCAAGCCAGCAACACAATCACGCCCAACGTCTCACTTATGGTAAAAGATAAGTAAGTAGATTGTAGGGTGGACACGCTGCGCTTTGTCCACCCTACGATTCTAACGTTTCACATGCGGCTAGCCATTCATTTTCAACTAGTTCGAGTTTTTTCTTAATTTCAGTTTGTTGGCGTAGTTGTTCTTGAAGTTTTGACTTATTTTGTTCTTCATAGAGAGATAAATCTGTTAAAGCAAGTTCAATTTCAGTCGCTTGTTTTTGTAAGCGTGCGAGTTCGTCTTCTAGTTTTTTAATTTTTTGGAGGAGTGGGCGCCGTTGGTCGCGCTGTTGGGCGTTTTGTTGGCGCAACTCTTTGCGTGAGATGGCTGATTTGTCAGATTGGTCACTCTCTTCTTGTTGACGGCGAAACGCCAATAACCATTTTTCATAATCTTGTAAATCACCGTCAAAGATAGCCACTTTGTTTTCGGCGACTAAATTTAATTGATCGACCGTGGTTCGCACGAGAAAGCGATCGTGCGAAACAATAATCATGGCGCCTTCGTATTCTTGTAGTGCCATGCTGAGTGCTTGGCGCATGTCGAGGTCCAAGTGGTTAGTTGGTTCATCGAGCAGTAATAAGTTCGGTTGTTGCCAAATCAAGAGTGCTAATGCAAGTCGAGATTTTTCACCGCCAGAGAAATTCTTAATCGGTTCTAAAACGCGGTTACCCACAAAGTCAAAGCTACCTAAATAGGTTCGTAAATCTTGTTCGCGTGCATCCGGCGCGAGTTTTTTAAGGTGAAATAAAGGCGTTTCTTGCAAATCCAGATGATCGACTTGATGTTGTGCAAAGTAACCAATTTTTAATCCTGAGCCTATGGTCACTGTACCGCTAGCTGCTTTGATGTCACCCGCTAATAATTTAATGAAACTGGATTTGCCGGCGCCATTCGGGCCCAGTAAGGCAATTCTATCTTTAGGTGTGATGCTAAAATTGATATTTTTTAGAATTACTTTGTCACCGTATGCAATGCTGGCATTGTCTATGTGAATCAGCGGATTGGGACAATCTTTTGGTTTCTTAAAATGAAACTGAAAAGGCGATTCGGTTTGAATAGCACTGACTAATTCCATACGCTCAATCGCTTTTAAGCGGCTTTGCGCTTGTGCTGCTTTGGTGGCTTTGGCGCGAAAACGATTCACAAAGCTTTGCAAATGGGCGATTTGTTTTTGTTGTTTTTCATAGGTGGCTTGTTGAACGAGTAAATTCGCTACACGTTGTTTTTCAAAAGCGGAATAATTGCCGGCATAGACAGTGACTTGTTTATTCAGCACATGAGCAATGTGATCGACTGTTTCATCTAAAAAATCACGATCATGCGAAATTAATAACAATGTGCCGGTATAACGTTTTAGCCATTGCTCAAGCCACAAGACAGCATCGAGATCTAAGTGGTTAGTCGGTTCATCGAGAAGCAAGACATCTGAGCGTGACATGAGTGCTTTGGCTAAGTTCAAACGGACGCGCCAGCCACCTGAGAAATCACTCACTAATTTTTGTTGTTCTTGATGTGAAAAACCCAAGCCATCTAAGAGTTGTGCCGCGCGCGCATTTGCCGTGTAGGCGTCGATTTCGCTAAGTTGTAAATGGATAGTCGCAATCAGTTCGCCTTGATTGGTTTGTTCGGCGTCGTGTAATTTTTTTTGGAGCCGACGTAGTTCCGTGTCACCATCCAACACAAAATCCATGGCAGAAATGGCTAGCGCCGGGGTTTCTTGCGCGACGTGGGAAATTTTTAATTGGTGTGGAATCTCAAGATCGCCGCTATCAGCGTGCAGTTGATTGAGCAGCATGGCAAAAAACGTGGTTTTTCCGCAGCCATTGGCGCCGATAATGCCGATGCGTTGTTTGTGGTAAATCGTCCAGTTGATATCTTGTAATAAGATGTTTGGGCCGCGGCGGATGGTGATGTTGCGTAGTGTGATCATATTTAATTTCAAATAGAGAATGCATATAAAGCTAAAAACCCTCACCCTAGCCCTCTCCCACCAGTGGGAGAGGGAAGATGATTATTTTATTCAACCAAATGTTTTTCTAGGTGTCGACTAAGAAAAGCGGGAACTTCAAGCCAGCTTACTGTTTGCTGTGGTGTTGTCTCGCGTAAAAATTTGATGGCGGCTGTTTGGTTAGCAAGTTCCTGCTCGCCAATAATAATGGCGAAACGCGCGCCACTTTTGTCGGCTTTTTTGAATTGATTTTTTAGGTTGCCACCGCCGGTGTGTTGCAGAATGCAGAGGCGCGGAAATTCATCACGTAGCGCATTAGCAATTTCAAGTCCTTTTTGGAAAGTCGCATCGCTGTCAGTCATAAGATAGATGTGTGCGTGAGCACGGGTAGGTGCTTTGTGAACTTGCTGTAACATTAAAATCAAACGCTCCATGCCAATCGCAAAGCCAAGTGCGGGTGTCGGTTTGCCGCCGAGTTGAGCGACAAGACCATCATAACGACCGCCGGCGCAAACAGTTCCTTGAGCACCTAGTTCATTGGTTACCCATTCGAAAACAGTTTTTGTGTAATAATCTAAACCGCGTACAAGGCAAGGATTGACGATGAAGTCAATATTGGCGTTTTTTAAGAAGTGTTGCAGTGTTGCAAAATGTTCTTTGGATTCTGTGTCTAAATGATCAGTTAACTTGGGTGCATTTGCAATAAGTTCCTGCATGGCTGGATTTTTGCTATCCAAAATGCGTAGCGGGTTTGTTGTTAAGCGGCGTTGACTGTCTGTATCCAATTGTGTTTGATGTGTTGTTAAGTAGTCGACTAAATGTTTGCGGTAGTCGCTACGTGCTTCAACAGAGCCTAGCGAATTGACTTGTAATGTCACATAGGGACCGAGACCCAGCTTTGCAAAAATACGTGCTGACAAGAGAATGAGTTCAGCATCCGCATCAGGGGTGGCAACGCCAAATACTTCAGCGCCGCATTGATGAAATTGGCGATAGCGGCCTTTTTGTGGACGTTCATAACGAAAGTAAGAACCATGATACCAAAGACGTTGAACTTGATTATACAGTAAGCCATGTTCAATACCGGCGCGCACGCAGCCTGCTGTGCCCTCTGGTCGCAATGTTAAATTTTCATCGTTGCGATCCGCAAAGGTATACATTTCTTTTTCGACAATATCAGTGGCTTCACCAATGGTTCGTTTAAACAATTCGGTTTTTTCAACGATGGGTAGGCGAATTTCATCGTAGCCGTAGCTATGTAATACTTCTTGGAGCATGTTTTCAACGTGTTGCCAAAGACGCGTTTCAGACGGCAGAATATCGTTCATGCCGCGAACTGCTTGAATAGGGTTGGTCACAGTGGATCTCTCGTTTTGTTAATTGTTATTGTTATCGTCTGATGAATCTAAGCCCTGTTCTGGTATAGCCATTTCAGTGCTGGCTACATCGGGTGTTCTGGTTCTTGCGCGGTGTACTTTGGCAGGTTTTTCATCTGTCGTATTATCTTGATCGGTCGCGATAGCTTGTTTTTCATCTGTCGTATTATTTTGGTCAGTGGCAAGAGCGGGTTTTTCGGTGGTGCCATCTGGTTTTGTTTGGTTGTTAGCTGTTGTGCTTTGTATCGCAGTTGTTGCTGGTGATACCGCTGGGTTTGTTGTTTGTGTTTCTGCAGTTTGTGGTTGTTGTGTATTGTTGGCGACTGGGGCCTGTGGGTTTGTTAAAGCAGGCGCTGCAGCAACAGTGGGTTGTGGTGTAGTCGTGTTTGTTACAGGGTTCACTGTGGGTGCGGTCGCTGGATTAGCAGTTGTCGTCGTGTTTGCCATAACTTGTGGATTTGCTAATTCATTGGGCGTTGGGTCCGCAGGGATTTGCCTAACTGGGCTAAGTGTATTGGCAATGGGTTGGGCTGTTTGTGTGGATACCGTGTTTAACATTTCTTTTGTGCTGGTGCGTGAGTGAGTATGCCACCACATGCCGACAAGACCTATCAATACAATAACAACGAGTGAGGTTGACCACCCCACATTACTGCCGTATTGAATGGATTGAGTTTGAATAGCGGAAATCGGAGCGCTTGTTGCTGGATTTGCTAAATTAAGCTGTGTTAACGCTTGAGCGATTTCTTTCTCGGATAAGTTGAGCAGTTTTCCATAAGAGCGTATATATCCGCGCATAAAAATAGCGGGCGGGCCATTTTCAAAGCGTTCAGTTTCAATGATCGTAATTAAGTAGGGTTTGAGATGTAAGCGAGCGCCGGCCTCTTTTTCTGTTAAGTGCATGGCTTCACGAGCCGATTTAAAACGGGCGCCCCAAGAATGTCTAAGAGGAGTTTCGGTTGGATTTCTATCGTATACTGTCATTGCCATACCTACTCAGAATAATGTTTCCTAATAACCTTGTATAATAAGCGTATTCTGTCTTATCGCCAAGTCTTTCAGTGCAGGTTTTATAAATTGGAGGCGTTTTGGCTGTCGGCGAATTTCTTGAGGTGGCGTTCGCTGCGGCGAGTGCGGTCTTTTACTTGCCCTACTAGCTGACCGCAGGCAGCGTCAATGTCATCACCGCGTGTTTTACGGGTAATCGCATTAATCCCAGCAGCCATGAGTATTTCGCGGAATTTATCAATTGTCGCGCGATCGGAGCGTTTGTAAATCGTTGTTGGAAAAGGATTGAATGGAATCAAATTGACTTTGGAAGGTATGCCTTCTAGCAAGCGAATTAATTGTTTGGCATGCGTTGGGGTGTCGTTGATACCGGCTAGCATGACATATTCCATTGTGACATAACGGCGTTTGTCATCTTTGAAGTAGTCTTTGCAGACTTGCATTAATTCTTTTAAAGGGTATTTCTTGTTTAAGGGTACTAACACATCACGTAACTCATCATTGGGCGCGTGTAATGAAACGGCTAATGCTACATCGCTCACTTCGCGTAATTTAAGCATGGCAGGTACAACACCAGCGGTGCTGAGTGTGACGCGGCGTTTTGAGAGTCCATAGGCAAAATCATCGAGCATGATATCCATTGCGCTAACGACATTATCAAAATTCAATAACGGTTCGCCCATGCCCATCATAACAACATTAGTGACCGCGCGATCGTGAGTGGTTTTGTTTTCGGATAAACTACGAGCGGCAGTCCACACTTGACCAATAATTTCAGCAGCAGAAAGATTGCGATTAAAACCTTGTTTGCCAGTGGAGCAAAAATCACAGTTTAACGTGCAGCCGACTTGTGAGGAGACACATAATGTGCCGCGCTCTGTTTCTGGGATAAAAATTGTTTCAATGCAATTCCCATCGGCAAGACGCAATAAAAACTTATGCGTGCCATCTTGAGCAGTGCTTTCGTAGGCAATTTCAGGCGGCGTAATTTCCGCAATTTCATGTAGCTTTGCACGGAGTGCTTTACTGAGATTGGTCATGGCATCTATAGCGTGTACGCCTTCAAAATGAATCCATTTTAAGACTTGTTGCGCACGATACGGTTTCTCACCCAGACTCACGAAAAAGGCTTCCATGGCTTTGCGACTCAAGCCAAGGAGATTGGTTTTTGGTGCTGTCTGGGTGAGTATTTCCATGATTACGCTAACTCAGTGGCTTTCACGTAGGAGACGATTTCTTCTGGTTTGAAGAAGAAAGCCACTTCTTGTTTTGCGGTTTCTGGGCTATCAGAACCATGAACAGCATTGTGATCAATAGAATCAGCAAAATCAGCGCGGATCGTACCCGGTGCTGCTTCTTTTGGATTTGTCGCACCCATGATTTGACGATTCATGGCGATGGCATCGTTGCCTTCCAATACTTGTGCCAATACAGGGCCGGAGCTCATAAAGCTAACGAGGCCATTGAAGAAAGGTCTGTCTTTATGAACAGCATAAAATTCTTGTGCTTGTTTTTGGGTTAAATGCAGCATTTTAGCGCCGACAATACGTAAGCCAGCTTTTTCGAAGCGGGCATTGATTTGGCCAATTACTGATTTAGCAACAGCGTCAGGTTTGATGATGGATAATGTTCTTTCTACAGTCATGAGAGCTCCTATCGGTATAGTTATCAATTCCGGAGCCGTATTATACCGAATTGTGCTAAAAACGCACCAAAAAATATTAAAGAGGCCGATAAAATCTCACTAGTTCAATAAGATAGCATTACCGGGATTTTTGGCCTAGACTAGGCGTTTTTATTGCGAAAAGCAGGAAATTATATGAATTGGAACAAAGCATTGGCGGAAAATGCGCTGCCTGAAGGCGCTCGACAAGTGGTGACAATAGGCGAGCAGACTGTTTTATTGCTCCGCCATGAAAATCAAATTCACGCTGTTAACAATAAATGTCCGCATTTAGGCTTGCCCCTGCAAAAAGGTAAAATCACCGAGGATGCGTTAGTTTGTCCTTGGCATAAAAGTGCCTTTGATTTAAATACGGGTGATGTGAAAGCATGGAGCCCATGGCCACCGGGGTTAGGGAAATTACTGGGGTGTTTGAAGAAAGAGTCGGCTATGAAAGTGTATCCAACGAAAGTCGACGATGGGGCGATTTGGGTGCAGATGTAAAAAACGGTGGACACGCTGCGTTTTGTTCACCCTACGATGAATGTGTTATTAATTGTAGGGTGGACAAAGCGCAGCGTGTCCACCAAAATAACATTACGTTCTAATTTTATTTTGCCAATAACGAGCTTTTGCTTTGATTTCGGCTTCGTTCAGTGTCAGTAGCTCACGATTTTTCATGAGCTGTTTACCAGCAACCCATACATCGGTCACTTGGTTACGTGAAGCGGCATAAATAATTTGTGACTCAGGGTGATACACGGGTAATGTTTCAATTTCATCTAAATTAATCGCAATAAAATCGGCTGCTTTGCCTATAGCTAATGAGCCAATAACTTTATCAAGTCCTAGTGCTATTGCGCCATTTAATGT
>Ga0206815_1203_pt1 | contig 14006 bp, 9 predicted proteins | sample Alteio_BWOrgCont_91_FD_152864 | JGI IMG/M metagenome (GOLD analysis project Ga0206815, IMG submission 152864) | Enriched cells from forest soil in Barre Woods Harvard Forest LTER site, Petersham, Massachusetts, United States -... | ecosystem: Environmental > Terrestrial > Soil > Temperate forest > O...
ATGACCGATCACGGGAACCTCTTCGGCGCCATCGAGTTCTACCAGGAGGCCGAGAAAGCCGGCATCAAGCCCATAATCGGCTGCGAGATGTACATGGCCCTTGGAAAACTCTCGGAAAAGCACGCCGCTTCCGCCCGCGACGCAGCCTACCATTTCACGCTCCTCGCCCGCGACGAGGCAGGCTACCGCAACCTCGTAAAGCTGGTCTCCATCGCCCACCTCGACGGCATGTATTACAAGCCGCGCATCGACAAGGAGGTGCTCGCGCAATACAGCGCCGGTCTCATCGGGATGAGCGCCTGCCTCAAGGGGGAGATCAACCAGGGCATCCTCAACGATCAGCCGCAGAAAGCCCGCGATGCGCTCGATTCCTTCGTTCAGATTTTGGGCCGCGAGAATTTCTTCCTCGAGCTTCACGACCACGGCATCGAGGCCCAGCAGCGTTGCAATGCCGTCCTGCCCACGCTCGCGCGCGAGTTCGGCGTCGGCCTCGTGGCCGCGAATGACGTCCACTTCCTCGAACGCGCCCATTACGAAGCGCACGACGTGATGATCTGCATCGGCACCGGCTCGAATGTCGCCGATGAGCGCCGCATGCGCTACGTGCCCGAGCTTTACTTCAAGTCTCCCGCGGAGATGCGCGCCCTCTTCGCAAGCCATTCGGATGCCGTCGAGAACACCCTGCGCATTGCCGAGCGGTGCGATCTCAAGCTCGAATTCGGCAAGCCGAAATACCCGAACTACACCCCGCCCGAGGGCTTGACCCAGCCCCAATACATCCGCTCGCTTTGCGAGGAAGGCGTCCGCCGCCGGTACGGCTCCCGGGCCGATTCCCCGGAGATTCGCGAGCGTCTCGAACGGGAACTCGACATCCTCGAGAAGCAGGGCTTCGTAAATTACTTCCTCATCGTCTGGGACTTCATCAACTGGGCCCGCGAGCATGGCATCCCCGTCGGGCCGGGCCGCGGTTCGGCCGCCGGCTCGATGGTTGCCTACGTCATCGGCATCACCGATATCGACCCGATCCTTTACAAGCTCCTGTTCGAACGCTTCCTCAATCCCGAGCGCGTCAGCCCTCCCGATATCGACGTCGATTTCTGCCAGAACCGCCGCGGCGAGGTCATCGATTACGTCCGCCAGAAATATGGCGAGCGGGCCGTCGCGCAGATCGCCACCTTCGGCACCATGGGCGCCAAGAGCGTCGTCCGCGATGTGGGCCGGGTCATGGGCTTGAGCTACGGCGATGCCGACCGCATCGCCAAGATGATCCCCAACGAGCTGAACATCACCCTCAACGGCGAGGACAAGAAGAACAAGGAAACCGGGCAGATGGAACACATCCCCGGCGCCATCGACAAGAACCCCGAACTCAAAAAGGCCGTCGAGACCGAGGGCCAGACCCATCAGCTCTGGGAATACGCGAGGGTTCTCGAGGGCATCAAGCGCAACACCGGCGTCCACGCCGCAGGCGTTGTCATCAGCGACCGCGATCTTTCCGAGTACATCCCGCTCTTTCGGGCTAACGACGGCAGCATCGTAAGCCAGTACGCCATGGGGCCGGTCGGCGATCTGGGCATGCTCAAGATGGATTTCCTCGGTCTCAAGACCCTCACCGTCCTCACCGACGCCGTGGCGCTCATCCACCGCACGGTCCCGGATTTCGACCTCTCGGCCATCCCGGTCTCCGATCAAAAAACCTTCGATATCATCAACCGCGGCGAAACGGTGGCCCTCTTCCAATTGGAATCCGGCGGCATGATCAATGTCTGCCGCCAGTTCGATGTGAAGGACATCGAGGACATCAACGCCATCCTCGCCCTCTATCGCCCGGGACCGATGGACCTCATCCCGGACTACATCAAGCGCAAGAAGGGCCTCGCCAAGATCAAGTACGCCCACAAGCTCCTCGAGAAGGTTTGCGCCGAGACCTACGGCATTTTCATCTATCAGGAGCAGGTCATGCAGGCCGCCCAGGTCCTCGCCGGCTACACCCTCGGTGGCGCCGATCTCCTCCGCCGCGCCATGGGCAAGAAGGACAAGGCCAAGATGGCCAAGGAGCGCGAGAAATTCATCAAGGGCTGCCTGGAGCTGAATGGAATCGACGAGAAAAAAGCCAATGACATCTTCGATTTGCTCGAAAAATTCGCCGGCTACGGGTTCAACCGTTCCCATTCCGCTGCCTACGCATGGGTCAGCTACCAAACCGCGTTTCTCAAGGCGAATTATCCCGTCGAGTTCATGGCCGCCGTGCTCAGCAATGAGATCAGCAACACCGACAAAATCTCGACATTCGTCGGCGAGTGCAAGCGGATGGGCATGGTCATCCTGCCGCCCGATGTCAACCGCAGCGCACTCAAGTTCCTTCCCGAGATGGCCGGCGAAACCCCCGGCATCCGCTACGGCCTCGCCGCCATCAAGAACGTCGGCGAAGCCGCGATGGAGGCCGCGATTGAAGAGCGCGAGCGGAACGGACTCTTCAAATCCCTCGCGGATTTCTGCGCCCGTCTCGATTCCCGCAAGGTGAACAAGAAAGTCGTCGAGAGCCTCGTCAAATGCGGCGCCTTCGACTGGACCGGCATCGAGCGCGCCGCGCTCGCCGCCGATATCGATTCCACGCTCGCCGCCTCCGCCTCCACCCAGCGGGACAAAGCCAGCGGCCAGGGAGGCCTCTTCGATGCCTTCGCTGCCGCCGCCCCGCCGCCGAGGCGCACCACCGTAGCTGTCCCGCCATGGCCCAAGGCCGAGAAACTCGCGTTCGAGAAGGAGTTGCTCGGCTTCTACGTCACCGGCCACCCCCTGGACGAGTACCGGCGCGAATTGGAGAGCGGCAAATACGTCCCGGTCAACGCCCTTGGCGAAGCCGAGGACCGCGGCACCGTCCAGGTCGCCGGCGCGCTGATCAGCGTCGAGAAGAAGTTCACCAAGAAAGACTCAAAGCCCTTCGCCATCGTCATCCTTGAGGACCTCACTGGCAGCGTCGAGGTCGCCGTCTGGAGCGAAGCTTTCGCGAAGCATACCCGCCTCCTCGAGCAGGGCAAAGTAGTCGCCATTAACGCCCGCGTGGACAAGCGCGACGAGACGCTCCGCCTCACCGCCGCCGAGATGCGCGCCCTCCAGCCCTCCGCCTCATCCAACGGCAACGGCCACGCCGCCCCGCCCGCGTCCGCTCCGCTCGCCGCGCCCGTCCTGCTGCGCTTTCAGCATCCGCGGACCACGGAGTCACAGCTCCTCGAGTTGAAAGACGCCATCGAGCATCATCCAGGCCCGCGCCCCGTCCACGTCGAGTTCGTAGACGCCCCGGGCGGCAAAGTTCTAATGAAACTCGGAGCCCAATTCGGCGTCGACCTCTGCCCCGAGCTCCGGACCCGCCTGGGCGAGTGGCTGGTCTCTGTGTGACCGCCGGTCCCCGCCCATCCCGCCGCCCGTGCCCCCTAGGGACCGACTGATTTGATCCGCAGATCTACAGGATTAACGCAGATTATGAAGCCAGAGGTGGACTCCGGTTCGCGATCTCTCGAAACTCATCTGAAATCTGAGGAAATCCGCGTAAATCTGCGGATAAAAATCCCTTTGCGGAATGAATCAGCGTTTCCCCAGTGTGGTGTCACGTAAGTTTCCTAAAATCGAGGAGCACCTTGCTCGTGCCGCATACGTGCACTTGGCCCGAAGGGCCAGCCCGAGAGTAGCCGGGCGGCGTAAGCCCCCGGATCCCAATCCGTGTATGGCTCGCCCCGGCAGGGGCGGCAGAGATTATTTAGCGAACTTGCGGGCCCCCCCTTACGCCAGCGTAGCCAACACAATCTCCGGCCTGCAGAAGAGCCGCACCGGCGGCGTGATGGTCCCGATCCCGCGCGTTACAAACACCGGCGCCACCGGTCCCTGCACCAGCCCGTGGACGTACTTCTGCCCGTAGATCGACGGCACCACCGGCGCGCCGATGATCGGCAGATCGACCTGGCCGCCATGCGTATGCCCGGAAAGCACCATGCCCACCCGGGAATCGGTGATTTCCTCGACGTAATCGGGATTGTGGGAAAGGAGGATGACCGCGTCGTTCGCCGTCGCGCAGCCGAGCGCCGCGGGCAGGTCCTGCGTGTCCTGCCAGTAATCGCCCACCCCGCAGAGCCAAAGCCGTGCGCCATCCGCCTCGATCCACCGCCCGCGATTCGTCAATTCCGGAATGCCCACCGACCGCAGCGCGGCGCTGACATGTGGCTGGACCCCGTCGTAATGGTCGTGATTTCCAAGCACCGCGTACACCCCCAGCGGCGCGCGGAGCCGGCCAAGCTCGTGAATGCACGGCGCGACGTATGCGACCCCCCGGTGCGGATAATCGCCGCCAAGCGCGATCAAATCCGGCTTCAGCGCATTCGCCATATCGACCGCATGCCGGATATAAGGGAGCGGCACATACGGCCCGTGGTGCAGATCGGCCATGAAAGCCACCGTCTTCCCCTTGAAAGCCTCCGGAAGATTCGGAATCGTCAGCGTCACGCGGTTCACGTTGAGCCATTTCGCCTCCATGAGGGTATAGGCCACCCCCATCGCGCTGCCGAGTGCGGCGAGCGTGGTGCGTTGCAAAAATTTCCGTCGTGTCATGGCTGAATCGTCATTAGCAGCTTCCGCCGGCATCGCATATCGCGCAACTGCCAGCTCGGCCAGGGTGTCACGTTAAGCTGATCCCGTGCCGCTTTCCGGGCGTCGTTTATGTATCCCGCGGCTTCTTCCTGCTCCGGCCCCGATCCTGATTGCGCCAGCCGTTGCAGGGATTCGAAGGCCGGCGGCCCCAGGGACTCAAGGTAGGAGAGGTCGAATTTCTGCGTTCCACCGGCGTTTTCAAACAGGTTCACATTGTACCGCGCCACGAAACCGGCCGTGTCGAGGAACTGGACAGTGTAGAACAGGAAAAACGTCGCCAGCGCGTTCGCCCCCAGCAGCCAGCCGAGCGTCCGCTGCCGCCAGACGTGAATCGCAAGCAGCACGAACCCAATCGCCACGAGCACGAGAAAAAAGACCACGTTCACGCGCGTCACCGTCAGTTCGAACGCATCGACATACAATTTCACCCGCAGGACCACGCCCGCCAGCAGCATCAGGTTCTGGCCGATCCACACCAGCCCCAGCACCCGCAACGGACGCCATGCGGCGACACCGGGCGCCTGTTGGAACATGCCGGCCAGCAGGACCGCCGAGAATAGCGCCGCCATGGTCAGCGACGTAACCCCCTGGTGGACAAACGCGCTGTAGCTGACATCCGCCGGCAACGTCTGGCGGGCCCAGAGATAGACGGCGTCAATGGTATTCACGCAGCAGAAGAGCGCATTGAGCAGGCCCAGCGTCACCGCGGATTGCAACCGGGCCGTCCCGGCGGTCGTCAATTCCGGCAGGCGCGGGATTTCCCGGGTCCAGATGCGCTCGCTCCTGGGAGCCGGGCTGGGCCGCAGCAGCGGGAGACCTACCCAGGCCAGGAATCCCCAGAACACGCACCGCCAGAAACTCAGGTGGAGATTGGCTATCCAATCGCGGATCGCATCGGCCCACACAGCGGTCAACTTCGCGAACATCGCGTTCCCGTTGCCGAGGATCATGGCGAAGACCAGCGTCACGGCCAACCCGGGAAGGACAATCCACGCGATTCGCGCGGTCTTCTTCAACGTCCCGGGCGGCATCGGGTCGATGTGGCGCGATTGCTTCGCCGCTTCGATCGTCAGCCAGAGCCAGCGGCCCGGCGTCTTCACCATCGTCCACAACATCTCCGACCACCGGCTCCAGCCGCTCCGCAACGTGTCGTAAAAAGTCTCTCCCGCCAGCGCCAGCGTCAGCGCGAGCAATACCAGCACGTTCGAAAAACAAAGCTGGATGGCCGATTCCACCGCCGCGCCGCAAATCAGCGCCGCGATCCAGACCGCCAGCGGTGTCCACCGCAGCCCGCGCCGGTTGGCCAGGATGATCCCCGCCACCCCAAGGGCGAGCACTCCGACTGAGAGACGCGGGTTATCCCGCCACAGGCAGAAGTCCGCCAGCGCCGTCATCGCGGCCAGGGAAAGCGACAGCCGCCCCAATCGCGCCGCGGGCGCCGCCGGCAGGTCGAGAACGGCGTCCATCAGCGTGCCACCTCGCATTGCGCGGCCATTTCCATCAGCCGCTGCTGAACCTGGGCCACCGTCTCTGGCAGCGTCGAAGTGCCGCCGGTGATCCCCGCGTGTTCGATCCCCTCGAACCATTCCCAGCGCAATTCCTCCGCCCGCTCGATGTGATGCGCCGGCAGGCCCGCGGCCCGCACCGTTTGCGCCAGTTCCCGCGTATTGTTGCTGTTGCGTCCTCCCACAACGATCACCACCTCGACCTCGCCCATCAATTTCCGCAGCGCCTCCTGCCGGTCTTTCGTGGGCCGGCAGACCGTGTCGCGGAAGCGCACCCTGGAATTCGGTCGGGCGTTCCGCAGCGCCACGACGAGCCGGAGCACGCGGTCGATCGGCTGCGTGGTCTGCGACACCACGCCGTAGAGCGGCTGCTCCGGGATGCCCTCAATGTCCGCCTCCGTCTCGAGGATGGCCGCGCCGGGGAAATCGCCCGCGAGGCCCAGCACTTCGACGTGGCCATGCTTCCCGATGACGACAGGGAAACAGCCCTCCTCGACGAGCCGCCGCAATTGCCCATGCGCATGCCGCACCAGCGGGCAGGTTGCGTCCTCGACCACGCGGCCCGTTGCGCGCCAGCGTTCCCGGTCCGCATCGGAGCTGCCGTGCGCGGTGATCATCACGCGATGGGTCACAGCATCCGGGGCGTCGTCGAGCGCCCCCTGTTTCACGCCCAGCTCCTCGAGGCGTTCGCGGGCGATGGGATTGTGCACGAGCTCGCCCAGGATGGTGAGCGGCTCGTCGATGGCGATCCGCTCGGCCAGCGCGAGCGCGTCGCGCACCCCGAAGCAGATCCCGTAATGTTCAGCGAGATGGATGGTCATGGTGTGGATGGGATGTTTCTTTGTGGGGCAAAGTAATGGGTCAAAAAAATGTCAGCTCTTCCCGGCCTTCACGATTTGCTCGAGCACGCGCAGGTAATCCTGGAACGCCGTCCGCCCTTTTTCGGTAAGCGAGTAACTCGTCTGCGGACGGTCGAGCACCTCCTTGGTCACGGCCACATAACCGCCCTGGTGGAGCGTGCGCAAATGGGTCACCAGATTCCCGTCACTCATCTTGAGTTCCGCCTTCAGGTCCTGGAAAGCCCAGCTCGGTCGCGTGGCGAGCAGCGTCATGATGGAGAGCCGGCCTTTCTCATGGATCGTCCTGTCCAGTTTGTCGAAATCGAGCATCGCCTCACGGTTCCGTCGCCGCCCCCTTGCGCGGCCAGGCGCAGACGGCGTAAATGAGGTGGAATAGGCCGAAGGTGAGGGCCATGAAGAGGGGGCCGAAATAATATGTGTACCGGGTCCATCCGGTAAAACGAATGCCATCCATGTGCAAAGTCATCAGCCCGCTGAACCGCAGCAGCATCAGCCCTACAATCGATGAAATCAAAAAGGCCCATCCCAGCAGCGTTAGGGATCGCGGCGCGAAGTGACTCGTTGCCAGCAGACCGATCCCGTAGCATGCCGCCCAGCCGATGCTCATCGCAAGGTCAAGCATTGGATCCCACCCTAGTCCACCGAAACAAAAAGTGAAGGCTCCTCCCATTATAACGCCCGGCGTCAGCGCATAAAGAGCGGCCCTCATGGATGCGGAAAATATCGGCTCGTGCCGGCTCTTGGCGCCGATGACGATGAACAGCGTATTTGCCCCCGCCGTAAGCAGAAAAACGATCAACCAGACAGGTAGGAAGAAGTCTAGGGGCGGCACAAAAACGCTTGCTGGAGTCCAATTCTGAAAAATGGCACTCCTAACAAAGAATCCGAAGGCCGACAGCGAAAGCACCCCGCCCACCAGCGCCGTCGGAGCGGAAATGGCGCGGTAAATGGTGCCGCGCTCCATGAGGCGGCGGATGGTCCGCAAGTGTTCCTCGGCCCGCTCCTGTTCGTTCATGGATATACTTTGTACCACAAAGCAATGCCCCCGCAAGCGGGAATTTTCCCGAGGCGCGTTCCCGCTGTGTCCACTTCGTCCATGCAGTCCACCCCGTCCACTCTTCCGGACGATTTTGTGGACGCAATGGACCCGCTCCTCTGGCTCCCGCTTCTCCCCGCGCCCGAAGTCGCCACGTCTGCTGTTTATTATTTTGCACCCCTCAAAATTTTTCCTTGAACCCTGTTCAATACTTTGTATACTGCCCTCAAGACACCGAACCGGGCCGTGAAAAGCCGCGCCGAAAACTGCTGGAATGGGCGCATTTTTCCACCGATTTCGTTTCGGACTTTCGACGGTTGTACGGGATAATCCGTGCTAATCCGCGATAATTCGCGGGAGCGGTCCTTCCCCAAAAACTTCGTAACACCCAGCATTCCCTCCATGTCCATTCGCCATCCAATCCTCCTCTTCTCCCTTCTCCTCTTTCCCATCCTCGCCCAATCCGCCCCGGAGCGCTTCTATCTCGGCGTCTATACCGGCCCCGGAAAAGGCGAGGGGATTTACACCAGCGTCCTCGACCCCGCCACCGGCCGCCTGGGTCCGGTCGTGCTCGCGGTCAAGGCGAATGGCCCGGGCTATCTCGCCTACTCCCGCGATGGCTCCCACCTATACGCCGTAACCTCCGATGACGGCGGCTCCGTCTCCGCCTATGCGATTGGCAAGGACGGAATGCTCACATTCCTAAACCGTGTCTCCTCCGGAGGCGCCGGCCCGACTCATCTTTCGGTCGATCCCTCCGGGAAAAATCTCCTGGTCGCAAATTACAGCGCCGGGAACATCGCCTGTATCCGCATCAATCCCGACGGCAGCCTCGGCGACCGCACTTCGATGGTAAATTTCACGGGCTCCGGCCCCGATCCGGTTCGCCAGAAAAAACCCTTTGCCCACTGCATTTTCGCCGACAACACCGGCCAATTCATCTACGCGTGCGATCTCGGCACCGATCACGTCTGGAGCTATCATTTCGATGCCGCGGCGGGCCATTTCGAAGGGCTAACCGATACGCAGGGAAGCGTCCCGCCGGGCGGCGGCGCGCGTCACCTCGCCTTCGGCCCGGGGCAGAATTTTGCATACGTCAATAACGAGATGGGCCGGGCAATCACCGTTTTTCGCCGGGATAAGACCACCGGCTCGCTCGCCGCCATCCAGACGCTTCCTCTCGTTCCCGGCGCGGGCCCCGCGGCCGGCATCACCACTGCCGAAACCGTGTGCCATCCCTCCGGCAAATGGCTCTATGTCTCGAGCCGTGGCGACGATATCATCGCCGTCTTCGCCATTGGCGCCGATGGCAAACTTGCCTTCGTCCAGGATGTCCCGAGCGTGGTCAAATTCCCGCGCGGCTTCGATATCGATCCTTCCGGCCGTTGGCTGGTCGCGGCCGGCCAGAATGACGACCAGATCGCGGCCTTCGCCATCGCGCAGGACTCGGGGAAGTTGACCCCCGCGGCCCAGCAGGCGAAAGTTCCTTCGCCGGTTTGCGTCCTGTTCGCGCTGGCGCCATAATTTGGCCGATGGTTGTATCACTTCTCCTCGACGGATTCCCGGTCCCCCGTTAGATTGTTGACGTTCCGCGTGTCCGCCCCGGGGGGATGCGCGCTTTCATCCCCAGCCAGAACAACCAATGCCAGACCAGCCCAAGTCCCATTTCGAGAGGTTCCTCCGGCCGATCCTCGCCTCGCGTTTCCTGACGATTTCGGCCCTGATTCACCTTCTGATTATCATCCTGTTTGGCGGGAGGGTGCTCTTCAATAAATACGTCGAGCCGCCCGACTTCCAATCCACCGGCGACACCGTCTCCACGGATAACGCCCCGGCTCCGCCGGATACCCCGGATACCACCCTGCCTCCGGCGCCCTCGCTTGCTGCGCCGCCGCCGCCGAGCGTGTCCGCGCCCGCCGCCACCCTCACTGCTCTCACCTCGTTGAGCAATAACGCCAGCAGCTTCACCATGCCGCTGCCCGCCATGGCGCCTCCCACTATTAGCAAGCAATTGGCCGTCGCGCCAGCGCAGGCGTTTGGCAACGGCCCGGCGGTCTCGCTTCCCTCCTCGATGGCAGGCCGGCAGGGCGGCGGCTCCGGCACCGGTTCGAAGTATGGCGAAAAACCGGCGGCCGAGGAGGCGGTGATGCGCGCGTTGCGATGGCTCCAGTCCCAGCAAACATCCGATGGCACCTGGAGCGCCGGGCAGGACCCGGCGGCGTTCACCGGTCTGGCGCTGCTTTGCTTTCTGGGCCACGGGGAGACCCCGCAAACCTCGCATGAGTTCGGCGTCTGCGTGACCAACGCCATCAACGCGATGGTCAGTAACGCCAATAAGAACGAAGCCCACTTGAACTTTGCCCCCAATTTCAACGACCAGAACTCATCGTATATGCACGGCATCGGCACCTATGCGCTGTGCGAGGCCTATACGATGACCAAGGATGAGCGGCTCGTGCCGATCATCAAGGCGGCCGTGCAATACATTATTCAGGGCCAGCGCCCCGATGGCGGCTGGGCTTACCGTTACGACACCGGACCCGACGGCGGGAAGGAAATCAAGAGCGACACCTCGGTGAGCGGCTGGCAAATCCAGGCGCTCAAGGCCGCCCATCTCACCGGCATCCCGGACATGGACAAGACGGTGCATCCCGCGCTCGACCTGGCCATGAAGAACATGGACCGCGTGTACAATCCCAAGGACGGCGCGTTCGGCTATCGCAAGTCGGGCGACCGCAATTACACCCTTACAGGCGTGGGAGTCCTGGCCAAGCTCTTCTGGCTGGGCCGCCCGGACCGCACCGTCCATGAGGGGCTCAAAAACATCACGTCCAAGGACCTCGCATACGATGGGCCCGACGCCAGCCTTTACGTCTGGTATTACGATACCCAGGCTTGTTACCAGGCCCAGGGAGGGGCGTGGGATTGGTGGAAAAACCGTTTCCAGGATCAGCTCACCGGGAAGCAATCCGCCGATGGGAGCTGGCCGCCGCTGGCCGGCAACAAGGATACCGGCGGGTTCGGCGGATCCACGAGTGGCGGCGGCCCGGTCTATCGGACGACTCTATGCTGCCTGATGCTCGAGGTGTTTTACCGCTACCTGCCGACCAGCCAGGCCGATGCGCTCGGCGGCGGCACAGTCGAGGGGCTATAACCGCCGGAATGGGAAGTACGGCGTCCAAACCGCGAACAACGTACAGGTTTTCGACGTTATTTCTGGCCATTCCGCAATCCGCATTAGCCCCATGGCATTTCTTTCCCCTGATTTCCTCCTTCAGTCGGATGCGGCGCGGACACTTTACCATACCTACGCTGCGCCGGAGCCGATCCTCGATTACCACTGCCACCTGCCGCCGGATCAGATCGCCGCGGATCACCGGTTCGCCGATCTTGCCGAGATATGGCTGGCCGGCGACCATTATAAATGGCGTGCCATGCGGGCCAACGGCGTCGCGGAGGCCTACTGCACCGGCAGCGCGTCGCCATGGGAGAAATTTCTCGCCTATGCGCGCACCGTTCCCCGGCTCATCCGCAATCCGCTTTATCATTGGACCCATCTCGAGCTGAAAAATTACTTCGGCATCACCACGCTGCTCAATGAGGAGACCGCGCCGGCCATCTGGGAGCAGGCGAACGCCCGCCTCGCGGAGCCGGGCATGACCACGCGCGGCATCCTGCGATCGAGCCGCGTCGTCGCGGTCTGCACCACCGACGATCCCGCCGATTCGCTCGAGCACCATATCCGGCTCCGCGACGAGGGGACACTGGCCACCAAGGTTTACCCGGCATTCCGTCCGGACAAAGCCCTGACCGTCGATCAGCCCGCGGTATTCAATCCCTGGTGCGACCGGCTCTCCGCCGCCTCGGGGATCGATTGCCACAGCTTCTCCGCATTTCTCGATGCCCTGCGCCAGCGGCACGACGCCTTTCACGCCCTCGGCGCGCGTCTCTCCGATCACGGCCTCAATGTCCTCCCGGATGCCGATTGTTCCGATGCCGATGCCGCGCGCATTTTCGACTGCGCGCGCTCGGGGCGTGCGGATGTTTCGCCCGTGGACGCCGAGAAATTTCGCACCCGCATGATGCTCTACTTCGGCCAGCTCGATTCCGAGAAGTTCTGGACCAAGCAACTGCACCTTGGCGCGTTGCGCAACGCCAATTCCCGGATGCTCCGCCAGCTCGGTCCCGATACCGGGTTCGATTCCATCGGCGACTGCCCTCAAGTCGTCCCGCTGGCCCATTACCTCGACCGGCTCGACAGCGCCGGCGCATTGCCAAAGCTGATCGTTTACAATCTCAACCCCGCCGATAACTACGCGCTCTGCACGTTGATTGGGAATTTCCAGGACGGCTCGGTCCCGGGCAAGCTCCAGTTCGGCAGCGGCTGGTGGTTCCTCGATCAAAAGGAGGCCATGGAGTGGCAGATCAATACCCTCTCGCACCTCGGCCTCCTCAGCCGGTTCGTCGGAATGCTCACCGATTCCCGCAGCTTCCTTTCCTATCCGCGCCACGAATATTTCCGGCGCGTGCTTTGCAATATGCTTGGCTCCGACATGGAAAACGGGCTCGCCCCGCGCGACTTCGAGCTGATCGGCGGCATGGTCCGGGATATCTGCTTCCGCAATGCGCGCGATTATTTCGGGCTCGCGCTGCCCGGTTAGGTAGGAGCCTGATGAAAAACTGGGGTATGCCGCGTTGCGTCGATTTTTGGGCTGTGCAAGGCGCGACGAGGGAGCATACCCCTCGTGGGTCTGTGACCGAGGAGCAACGCAGCACAGCCCAAAAAGCGGCGCAACCCTTCGGGCGAGACCATCTTGGGCCATCTGGCGGCGTTGCTCGCTCCTTACAGCCCCATGAAGGGGATGCGCGTCGCTCGCGCCTTGCCATATGGCCCAAGCTGGCCTCGCGCGGCATACCCCGGTTTTTCATCAGGCTCCCATGACCCCGCTGCGCGCCGTCCGGCTCCTTGCCCGCTTTTTCCTCGAGAGCTTCCGCCCCATCGCTCCCGCGCCGCATCGTCCCGAGCCGGCCCGGTGGCCCGACGATGCGATCACCGGCGCGTGGCTCGGCCATTCCACCGTGCTGATCAACTTCCTCGGCCTCTGGATTCTCACCGATCCCGTTCTCGCGACCCGTTGCGGGCTGCGCTTCGGGCCGGTCACCATCGGGCCGCGGCGGCGCGTGCGCCCGGCGCTGACCGTCCGGCAGCTACCGGCCATCGACCTCCTCCTGCTCTCCCACGCCCACATGGATCATCTCGATCTCTGGACCCTCCGGCGCATCCCTGGCCGCCCGCACGCCGTGACCGCCGCCGGCCTGCGCGATCTGCTCGCCGGCATGCCGGTCTCAGGCGTCACGGAGCTTGCGTGGAACCAGTCCGCCCGAATCGATACGCCCCACGGCCCCGTCCAGGTAACCGCGCGCGAGGTCGATCACTGGGGCGCGCGCATGCGCACCGACGATTGGCGCGGCTACTGCGGCTTCGTCATCGAGCGCAACCACCGGAAGATCGGCTTCGCCGGAGACACCGCGCGCACCAGCTTCAGCCATTGGGCCAATGGCAGCGACATCGATTTGCTGGCCATCCCCATCGGCGCCTACAACCCCTGGATCCACGCGCATTGCAATCCGGAGGAGGCAATCGCAATGGCCGGCGAAGCCCGCGCCCGCTACCTGCTCCCGATCCATCACACCACCTTCCGCCTCAGCGCCGAGCCGATGGACGAGCCCATCGCCCGCTTCCGCGCCGCATTGAGCGACACCCCCGAGCGCATCGTAGCCGGCGAGATCGGCCAGACTTTCCGCCTCCTATCACTCCCATCCTCTTCTTCTCCTTGCGCGATTGCTTTCCCCGGCTAAGTTCCGGGGCAACTTCATGATTCAGGCACGCCGCCCGTTGAAATCCGCAGTCGCCTGTCTCGTCCTTCTCCTCCTCGCCGGTTGCGCGCAAAAAGACAACGCGCACCG
>Ga0206815_1199_pt2 | contig 13868 bp, 8 predicted proteins | sample Alteio_BWOrgCont_91_FD_152864 | JGI IMG/M metagenome (GOLD analysis project Ga0206815, IMG submission 152864) | Enriched cells from forest soil in Barre Woods Harvard Forest LTER site, Petersham, Massachusetts, United States -... | ecosystem: Environmental > Terrestrial > Soil > Temperate forest > O...
TGATTGCCATGTGTATTGAGACGGGCGAATTAGTTTTTTTAAAATCACGTGCAACTATTTTAGCAACCGGTGGTGCGGGTCGTATTTTTCAATCAACAACTAATGCGCATATTAATACGGGTGATGGTTTTGGCATGGCATTGCGTGCTGGGTTACCGTTACAAGATATGGAGTTTTGGCAATTTCACCCAACAGGGATTGCGGGTGCCGGTGTATTAATTACAGAAGGTAGCCGAGGTGAAGGTGGTTATCTGGTGAATAAAGATGGTGAGCGTTATATGGAACGCTATGCGCCGCATTTAAAAGATTTATCTTGCCGTGATGTCTTTGCACGCTCTTCCACGATTGAAATTCGTGAAGGTCGCGGTTGTGGACCAAAAGGCGATTATGTATTACTGAAGCTAGATCATTTAGGCGAAGACGTTATTAATAAGCGGTTGCCTGGTATTCGTGATCTTGCTAAAACATTTGCGGGTGTTGATCCGATTAAAGATCCTATTCCTGTTATTCCAACTTGCCACTATTTGATGGGTGGTATTCCAACGAATATTCATGCACAAGTGTTAACCGTGAATAAAAAAGGCCACGATGAAGTGGTTGAAGGACTTTATGCGGCGGGTGAATGCGCCTGTGTTTCGGTGCATGGTGCTAATCGTTTAGGCGCAAATTCATTGTTGGATTTAGTCGTGTTTGGTCGTGCGGCAGGTCTGCATGTGCAACAAAGTATTCGCGAAGGTCTTGGTTTTCGTGAGCCTTCTCCATCGGATATTGATGCAGCGATGGCGCGGTTACAGCGTTGGGAAACAAACTCAAAAGGCGAGAACGTTGAGCAAATTCGTGCGTCATTACAGAAAGTCATGCAAGACGATTTTGGTGTATTCCGTACCGCAGAAAACATGCAAGGTGGATTCAAAAAATTAAAAGAACTACAAGAACGTCTACAATATGCGGTAATTAAAGATAAAAGTAAGTGTTTTAATACCACGCGTATTGAAGCGCTTGAACTGGATAATCTCATGGCAACTGCGGTGTCTACGGCGTATCTTGCTAATGAGCGTACCGAAAGTCGCGGTGCTCATGCGCGTTATGATTTTCCTAATCGTGATGATAAGCATTGGCTGAAGCACTCTATTTATTTTGCGGATGGTAAAATCGCATTCCGACCAATTAACATGAAACCGCTAGAGGTGAAGCCGATTGAGCTTCAAGCTCGCGAACAGTAAGAGGATAGAGACATGCGCTTTTCTATTTACCGCTACAATCCAGAGACTGACAGCAAGCCATACATGCAGGACTTTGATTTGGATGTCAAAGAACATAGCTGCCACATGGTACTAGATGCTTTGCTGGCTATCAAAAATACGATGGATGACACATTAACATTTCGACGTTCTTGCCGTGAAGGTGTGTGTGGCTCGGATGGGATGAATATGAATGGCAAAAATGGGTTGGCTTGCACAACGAATTTAGACTCGTTAAAAGAACCTATTGTTATTCGACCATTACCCGGCATGCCAGTTGTTCGAGACTTGGTCATTGATATGACTCAGTTCTATGATCAGTTTAATAAAGTGAAACCGTATTTACAAAACAGTGAGCCAGCACCCGCCAAAGAGCGATTACAATCACCTGATGAACGTGCTAAACTGGATGGTTTGTACGAATGCATATTGTGTGCTTGTTGTTCAACATCGTGCCCATCATTTTGGTGGAATCCAGATAAATTTGTGGGTCCTGCCGGGCTATTACAAGCATATCGATTCATTGTAGATAGTCGTGATACAGAGCGCACATCACGCTTAGCTGATCTGACAGATCCATTTAGTCTTTTTCGATGCCGCGGCATCATGAACTGTGTTGATGTTTGTCCTAAAGGGTTGAACCCGACTAAGGCGATTAACCATATTAAAGAATTGATGCTCGAGCAGTCAGTATAAAGAACTGCGGTGATGAATCAAATTTCCTGTCCGGCGGGAGTGATGGCATTACTGCTAATTTTTTGTTTTATTTTTGATGGTTGACTTAAATCGATGAAAGAACAAACGATGCAAGAATTGTGGAATGACTCTTACTTGTCTGGTGGGAGCGATGCTTATTTAGAAGAATTATATGAAACCTATTTAAAAAATCCAGCCGATGTAAGCGATGAGTGGCGTAATTATTTTAATCAGCTTACGAGTAAGAAAAGCCAGCAAGATATTTCTCATGCAGATATTCGTGATTATTTTCAACAAGTAGCTCGGCATTCAGTCAAAAGCATTGTGGTGCAGGGCGGCGATTTAGAGCATCAAAAAAAACAAGAAAAAGTCATTAATCTCATCACAGCTTATCGAAGCTTTGGTCATCTTCAAGCAAATTTAGATCCCCTTGGGTTATCCACGGGCATTGATAATCCAACGTTAGAGCTGTCTTACTATGGTTTCAGTGAAGCTGATTTAGACGTCGTTTTCGATGTTGCATCCTTTGGTGCTATCAAGAAACCAACGGCAACATTGCGCGAAATTTACAATATGTTACGCAAAGCCTATTGCGGAACCATTGGTATTGAATATATGCATATCAATAACAATGATGAAGTTGTCTGGTTTCAAGAGCGCATGGAAAAAGCATGGCCTGATTTTACGCCACCCAAAGAAACTCAATTACGTATCTTGGATCGCCTTGTGGTGGCAGATGGTTTAGAGAAATATATCGGTTTTAAATATGTTGGCCAAAAACGTTTTTCTCTTGAAGGTGGTGATAGCTTAATTCCACTTTTAGATACCATGATTAACTGTGGTTCCGAAAATGGTATTAAAGAAATTATCATTGGCATGGCGCATCGCGGTCGTTTGAATGTGTTGGTGAATATTCTGGGTAAAGATGCGACTAAAGTTTTTGAAGGATTCGAAGGAAAAGGTATCGATGAAAAAAGTTCAGGTGATGTAAAATACCACTTAGGCTACTCTGCTAACGTGAAAACGCACACAGGTTCAGTGCATTTAGCGCTTGCATTTAACCCCTCACATCTTGAAATTGTTTCTCCCGTTGTGCAAGGTTCTGTGAGAGCAAGGCAGCGCCGTCGTCGTGATTCCGAGCGTAAATTTGTCATGCCATTACAAATTCATGGTGACGCTGCATTTGCAGGTCAAGGTGTCGTTGCAGAAACATTTAATATGTCGCAAGCACGTTGGTTTGGTGTGGGTGGTTCGATACATATTGTGATTAACAATCAGATTGGGTTTACCATTAGTAATCCTCAAGATGCACGTTCAACCTATTATTGTACGGATGTTGCGAAAATGGTGCAGGCACCTGTACTGCATGTGAATGGTAATGATCCTGAGGCTATCTTCTTTGCGGGGAAATTAGCAGTTGATTATCGGAATCGTTTTAAGCGCGATATCGTGATTGATTTGATGTGCTATCGTCGTCATGGTCACAATGAAGCGGATGAGCCTTCAGCAACGCAACCCATTATGTATAAAGTTATTAAAAGTTTAGCGCCGCCTTGCTCAATCTATGCAGCGAAGCTAGTTGCAGAAGGCGTGATTAACGACAAGAAAGAAAAAGAATTAGCAGATGCCTATCGTGACGCGCTGGATACGGGTAAGAGTGTGGTGCCTACTATTCAAGATAAAATGGTATATGAGTATTCTGTTACTTGGGAACCCTATTTAAATAAAGAATGGCGAGTGCCGGCCACAACAGGCGTGCCTTTGCAGCGCTTAACTGAGATTGCAAAAAAATTAGAAGTCCTTCCTGATGGTTTTGTGGTGCAGCCACAAGTGAAAAAAATGCTGGAAGCTCGCCAGAAAATGACATTGGGTGAGATGCCATTAAATTGGGGTTATGCTGAAACATTAGCCTATGCAACATTATTAGATGAAGGGTTTCCCATCCGTCTTTGTGGGCAAGATGCTTGCCGCGGTACATTTGCGCATCGTCATGCGGTGCTACATGATCAAAACACCGACCGCATGTATATTCCTCTCAGTCATATTAAACCAGATCAAGTGCAAATTAATGTTATCGACTCTTTACTGTCGGAAGAAGCTGTGTTGGCATTTGAATATGGATTTGCTTCCGCTGAACCCAATAATTTAGTGATTTGGGAAGCGCAGTTTGGTGACTTTGTGAATGGCGCACAAGTGGTGATTGACCAGTTTATTAGTTCTGGCGAACAAAAGTGGGGAAGACTCTGTGGTTTGGTGATGTTCTTGCCGCACGGTTATGAAGGCGCAGGTCCTGAGCATTCTTCAGCGCGCTTAGAGCGATTTATGCAAATGTGTGCACAGAAAAATATGCAAGTTTGCGTGCCGACAACGCCAGCGCAAATTTATCATTTAATACGTCGTCAAATGGTGCGCCCCTATCGTAAGCCCTTAATTGTGATGACACCAAAGAGCTTATTGCGTCATCCGCTGGCAGTTTCTGCCTTAAATGATTTAGCCGTAGGTGAATATAAGCTTATCATTCCAGAAATTGATGATATCAAACCAAAGCAAGTTACTCGCGTTGTGTTATGTTGCGGTAAAGTTTATTACGACTTATTAGAAAAACGTCGCGAATTAAAGCTGAATAATGTTGCTATTGTTCGTGTTGAACAATTATATCCATTTCCGAGAGCAGAGTTGGATGCCATTTTGCAATCTTATCAGCAGGCGAAAGAAATTGTTTGGTGCCAAGAAGAACCGCAAAACCAAGGTGCATGGTATGCCATTCAGCATCGCTTAGTCGCTAGTTTGCTTGAAGGACAAAAATTGCAGTACGCAGGCCGATCTGCAGCAGCTTCACCGGCAGTCGGTTATGCATCAGTGCACGTAAAACAACAAAATGCATTGGTTATGCAGGCGTTAACAAAATAATTTTAAATTTGAGAGGAAAATCTCATGTCAATAGAATTAAAGGTTCCTATGTTGCCGGAATCAGTTGCAGATGCAACGGTTTCAACATGGCATAAAAAAGTAGGCGACACTGTTTCTCGCGACGAAAATATCGTTGATCTTGAAACAGATAAAGTGATGCTTGAGGTGCCAGCACCTTCTGCGGGTGTGATCAAAGAAATTCTGAAGCCATCAGGTGATGTTGTGCAAGCTAATCAAGTGATAGCGGTAATTGAAGCGGCAGGTGCCGCAACCGCAAAATCGACTGCAGCGCCACAACCTGCGAAAGCCGCTACAAAAGCTTCCGCAGCCGCATTAAGTCCATCTGTGCGTCGCGCAGCTGCAGAACATGAAGTGGATGTTTCTCAAGTCAAGGGGACCGGTAAAGACGGTCGTATTACCAAAGAAAATGTGATGTCTGCTGTCAGCGGCGGTGCCCAAGCCGAAGCTACCGCTCCTATGGTATCAGGTGGTAATGCAGGTGCAAGAGCAGAGAAACGTGTACCCATGACACGCATGCGCGCACGGATTGCCGAGCGTTTATTAGAAGTAAAACAAACTACTGCGATGCTCACGACATTTAATGAAATTAATCTCAGCCAAGTCATAGAATTGCGTAATCGTTATAAAGATAAATTCGAAAAAACCCATAATGCGCGTTTGGGCTTTATGTCATTTTTTGTGAAAGCGGCTGTTGAAGCACTAAAACGTTTTCCCGCCGTGAATGCATCTATTGATGGTAGCGATGTTGTCTATCACGGTTATTTTGATATTGGTGTCGCTGTATCAACAGATCGTGGTTTGGTTGTGCCAGTTTTGCGTGATGCTGATCAAATGAGCATGGCGGAGATTGAAGCAAAAATTGCTGAGTTTGCTGTAAAAGCACGTAACGGCAAATTAACCATGGAAGAAATGCAAGGCGGTACATTTACCATTACTAATGGTGGTGTGTTTGGATCGTTATTATCAACACCTATTTTAAATTCGCCACAAAGCGGTATTTTAGGAATGCATAAAATCGACCAACGCCCAGTTGTTGAAAATGGCCAAATTGTTATTCGTCCAATGATGTATGTGGCATTGTCATATGATCACCGCATTATTGATGGCAAGGATTCTGTTACTTTCTTAGTAGCAATTAAGGAATTGTTGGAAGATCCGGCAAGATTATTGTTGGAAGTTTAAAAATGCTTTTCTCCCTGCTCCCGCATGCGGGAGCAGGGGTGGGGATGAGGGTTTATTGTTTTATACCGTACTTTTAGTAAGTATCAAACAAAAGACCCTCACCCTAACCTTCTCCCACTAGTGGGAGAGGGGATTATTAATTTTATTAGTACTGGAACCAAACAATGAATTTACATGAATACCAAGCCAAGAAATTATTGGCAGAATATGGTTTGCCTGTTTCAATCGGTGAAGTGGCTCGCAACGTTGAAGAAGCGCAATTAATTGCTGATAAGCTCAACACCAAAAAATGGGTTGTGAAAGCACAAGTGCATGCCGGTGGTCGCGGTAAAGCAGGTGGCGTAAAAATTGTCTCAACCAAAGATGAATTAGTGAAAGCTGTGCAGGGTATGTTAGGCACACGTTTAGTGACTTATCAAACTACAGCAGAAGGTCAGCCAGTTAGCCAAGTGTTGATTGAAGAACCTTGTGATATTGAAAAAGAATTGTATTTAGGTGCTGTGATTGATCGTGCGAAACAACGTATTGTCTTTATGGCGTCAACAGAAGGTGGTGTTGAAATCGAAAAAGTCGCTGAAAAAACCCCCGAAAAAATTCTCTATGTGGTTGTTGATCCACTCGTTGGCATACAACCTTTCCAGGCGCGTGATTTGAGTTTTTCATTAGGTTTGAAGGGTGATCAAATTAAGCAATTCACTAAGCTGCTATTGGGCTTAGGTAAAATGTTCGCAGATTATGATTTCAGTTTGTTAGAAATCAATCCATTAGTTATCACCAAGCAAGGTAATTTATTATGTCTTGACGGTAAAATTAATATTGATGATAACGCACTTTACAGACAGCCAAAATTGCGCGACATGCGTGATACCACCCAAGAAGATGAACGTGAAAATCGTGCGCGTGATTGGGAATTAAATTACATTGCGCTGGATGGTAATATTGGTTGTATGGTGAATGGCGCAGGGTTGGCGATGGCAACCATGGACTTAGTCAAATTAAGCGGTGGTGATCCAGCAAACTTCCTGGATGTCGGTGGTGGCGCAACGAAAGAACGTGTTACCGAAGCATTCAAAATTATTTTATCCGACGAAAAAGTTAAAGCAATTCTCGTGAATATTTTTGGTGGTATTGTGCGTTGTGACTTAATCGCTGAAGGTATTATCGGTGCTGTTGCGGAAGTGGGTACCGATTTACCGGTTGTCGTGCGTCTTGAAGGTAATAACGCTGAGCTCGGCGCGAAAAAATTGAGTGAAAGTGGTCTTAACATTATTGCGGCAAAAAGCTTTACCGATGCTGCTAAAAAAGTTGTTGAAGCAGCAGGGGTGTAATCATGAGTATTTTAATTAATAAGAACACAAAAGTTATTTGCCAAGGTTTTACGGGTAAGCAGGGTACGTTTCACTCGGAACAAGCGATTGCTTATGGAACCAAAATGGTGGGTGGCGTGACGCCAGAGAAGGGCGGTCAAACCCATCTTGGTTTACCGGTATTTAACACAGTAAAAGAAGCTTATGCAGCGACGCAAGCTGATGCATCTGTGATTTATGTTCCTGCACCCTATTGCAAAGATTCTATTATCGAAGCGGTTGATGCGGGCATTAAATTAATTATTTGTATTACAGAAGGTATTCCAACGTTAGATATGTTGTTGGTGAAAGAGTATCTGAACCGGCACCCCGGTGTGCGGTTGGTTGGCCCTAACTGCCCAGGTGTTATTACCCCAGGCGAATGTAAAATCGGTATTATGCCAGGCAATATTCATTTACCAGGAAAAGTCGGCATTGTTTCTCGTTCAGGGACCTTAACCTATGAAGCTGTGAAGCAAACAACTGATTTAGGTTTAGGTCAAAGTACCTGTGTTGGTATTGGTGGTGATCCCATCCCAGGCACCAACTTCATTGATGTGTTAGCACTATTTGAAAAAGATCCCCAAACTGAAATCATCATTATGGTAGGTGAGATTGGTGGTACAGCAGAAGATGAAGCGGCTGAATACATCAAGAAACATGTTACCAAGCCCGTTGTGTCTTATATCGCCGGCGTTACCGCGCCAGAAGGTAAGCGTATGGGTCATGCTGGCGCTATTATTGCGGGTGGTAAAGGTACCGCGGCAGAAAAATTTGCGGCACTCGAAGCGGCAGGCGTTCATACGGTTCGTTCACCGGCTGATATGGGTAAAATGGCTGCGAAAGTGTTGCAGACAGTTTCTGGTTGATTGGAAGTTGCGTAGCCCGTATTACGCTGCGCTCCATACGGGCTACGTGCGCGGCATACTAGCATGACAAAACCCCTTAAGGATTAATTTATGCTAGACCCCAAGCTCATCCGCAGTGATCTCCAAGGCGTCGCCGCTCAGTTAAAAAAACGCGGCATCACCTTAGATGTTGCACGATTAGAGGCTCTTGAAGAGCAGCGTAAATCATTGCAAATTAAGACCCAGGATCTTCAAAATGAGCGTAATGTGCGTTCTAAAGCAGTAGGTCAAGCAAAAGCAGCGGGTAAAAATGTCGATGAGATATTAAAAGAAGTCAAAGACTTAGGTGATTCTCTTAAAGTAACAGAAGAACTTTTAACTAAAATTCAATCTGAATTACAGGATTATTTGGCCCGTTTGCCGAACCTGACCCACGAGTCTGTCCCTGTTGGTAAAAGCGAAGAAGATAATCTGTTAATTCGTACTTGGGGTGAGCCAAGACAATTTTCATTCACACCCAAAGATCATGTTGATCTAGGTGCAGCATTAAAGGGAATGGATTTTGAGAATGGCGTGAAATTAAGTAAAGCGCGTTTTGTCGTATTACGAAACGATGTAGCGAAATTGCATCGTGCTCTAGCGCAATTTATGTTGGATTTGCATACTAACGAGCATGGTTATCAAGAAATTTCTGTACCCTATATTGTGAATGCAGCATCACTATATGGCACAGGACAGCTTCCCAATTTAAAAGAAGATTTATTTGCCTTGGCAGGCGAAGAGGAGCTGTATTTAATTCCCACGTCAGAAGTGCCTGTGACTAGCACCCTGCGCGATGAAATTGTAGAGGCAGAGCAGCTACCAATAAAATATGTTTGTCACTCCACTTGTTTTCGTAGTGAAGCCGGTTCCTATGGCAAAGATACGCGAGGAATGATCCGACAGCATCAATTTGAAAAAGTAGAGCTTGTTCATATTGTCAAACCAGAGGATTCGTATGCCGCTTTGGAAGAATTGACGCATCATGCTGAAATGGTTTTGCAAAAACTAGAGTTGCCCTATCGCGTATTGGCGCTTTGTACGGGGGATATTGGTTTTGCGGCGGCAAAAACCTATGACTTAGAGGTTTGGCTGCCTGGCCAGCAGCGTTATCGTGAGATTTCTTCTTGCAGCAATACCGAAGCCTTCCAGGCGCGCCGTATGGGTGCGCGTTGGCGAAACCCAGCCACAGGCAAGCCTGAATTAGTCCATACCTTGAATGGCTCTGGCTTGGCTGTAGGGCGCACGCTGGTTGCTGTGCTTGAGAATTATCAAGAAGAAAATGGTCAAATCCGCATTCCAGTCGCATTACAGCCCTATATGAGTGGGTTAAAAGTTATTGGCTAGAACTGACATCACCGAGCCGCGCGCGTCAGCAAGCGTCACTGCACTGGATACAATGGTGGCGCTTACTGACGCGCGCGGCTCGGTGATGTACTCGGATTATGTTTATAAAAAAACAGATAAAAATTCGTGCATTTTAAAATTTTTTTGATATCATGGCGAGTTTGATTAAGCATAAAGCAAGGATAAATGAACATGACAAAAACGAACGTACTGACTCAGCCAAGCTTGGTTAACTTTAACAATGTTGTCCAAGATGCTAGTAATAGTAATATCATGACTTATGATGAGATTACAGAGTACTACCATAAAAATAATTGCTGGGGACTCTTGTCAAGTTTAGACGTGAAGAATTGTGATCCAGAATTGATTCGTTCTGCTGAAGCAATTCAAGAGTACGTTTTAAAGTTATGTGAAGTAATTAAAATGAAGCGTTTCCAAGACACGGTTGTTGTTAACTTTGGTGAAGATGAGAAAGTCGCTGGTTATTCCATGTTTCAATTAATTGAAACATCCTGTATTTCAGGGCACTTTGCTAATTTAACCAATACTTCTTATATCGATATCTTTAGTTGCAAAATATATAACCCTTACGTCGCTGCGGAGTTTACCCGTGAGTTCTTTAAAGCTAGCGATGCGGCTGTTCATATCTGTTTTAGAAAGTAAGGTCTTCACAGACACCGCTTTTTTCATCTTCTGTCATGCCAGCTAAAAGCGCGCTGGCATGACAAATCCTATTAGGGTCGTGATACAGGCAGGTTTGTTGTAGCTTCTGCCTTGTTGATTTGTTGTATTCCACCATCTGATTGATGCCGAGAGAAAAATCGAAAGCGGATAGGTTGCTTAGATTTGAGTGTGCCCTGCATGCGAATTTCTGGAGGGTAGGTGACGCCGGGTGCTAATTCAATATGATACTTTTGTATTAAAATACAAATGGCCATGCCGGCTTCCAATAATGCAAAACGCCGCCCTGGGCAATTTCTTTTATTGATGCCTACACCAAAGGGATAAAATCCAGCGGCAAATGGATTTTCTAGGGTGATTGCCTTTGATTTTACTTTCTCTGACCAACGGTCTGGATAAAATTGCTCTGCATTGTCGCCGTAGGTTTCTTCTAGTCTTTGTGAAATCCACTGTGATGCAATTAACATTGTTCCGACTGGTAATACGACATCACGTGATTTATCTCTGGCTTGCATGGATTTGTTATAGCCATCCTCTTTTTTTAAATCAGATTCGGAAAGCGCGCCTAATGTTAACGGTTTTGTCACGCTCCAAATAAGGGTGGGTACCGGTGGCATGAGTCTTAAGGTTTCGAATAAGATGCATGTTAACAACGTATTATTATCAACGGTGCTTCTATTAATGATGTTATTATTTGCCACAATCGTTTCGCGTAAACGCTCGGCAATTTCAGGGTGCTTAGCGAGAAACATCAAAGCATATGTTAAGAGCGTAGCGGATGTTTCATGGCCAACTAATAGCAAGAATGCTGATTCTGAAATAATTTCAGCCGTATTGAAATTCAGTTGTGCAGGATCGATGACGTCTGGAAGTGTCGCGTGTTCCTGCTTAAATTGCTGCACAGCGAGGTCCCAAATTAAATTATCGCCTTCTGCGATGTTGGCGACATTTGGGTTAATGACATAATCTTTAAAAATCTTATGTAATGCATTTTTTGCGCGGGCTAATTCTGGCGGTGGATTGAGGACCGCAGTTTTCAGGCGCATGTGTTCATAAAGACGGTTACCCGCATATTTTTTTATTGACGCAGAGAATTGTAAACGAGCGGCCGCATTAAAAGTGGTAAATTCATCAAAGGCATGTTGTAGCGAATTGGAAATGAGTATTTCTTCTTTAGCAAGGCTCTTCATGCCAAGACGCGTACGAGCAACCACTTCCATCGCTAGTAATTTAAAAAAATCTATTCCATTGATGTCACGTTGTTGCGGGAGGTTTGTCATGCAGTCATCGATTACATCTTGAATTCGTTGCGACACTTTTTCGAGTGCGACATTATCAAAGACAGATTGCAGGATTGCGTTACGTTCGGTGCGCCATGTTGTTGAATCCGATGGTAATGTAAAAACATTATTAGGAAACATGTATTCTAGGCCAATCGCCGCTGGGGTGCGTGCAATACTGGTTTGATTAAACTTAAAGACTTGCTGCCAATCCGCCGGGCGCGTGATGAGAAACATCCACTGTACTGAAGCCCAAGGACCTACCGAAAAATAACATCTGCCCAAAGGATCTTGTTTAGCTATATTTCCTGCTGCGATTATCTCGTTAGTAAATGCATCTTTGTCTGTGCTCATTAGCTGTGGCATGCGTCCGGTTACAACATTTCCTTGTAAACGTGCCGTTTGAGGGAAAGCAAAACCGGTTATATTGGCGCTATTAATTGGTAACCATGTGGGTGCCCATGGAATTGAGTTGTATAGTCTCATAGCGCTATAGGAAGCAGCATAACGGATTCTGCTAGGCCAAGTAGATTTTTTTTCTTGGTCTTGTTGGTTTTCTAATGTGCGCGACGACTGTCCCATGTTTTTCTCTTCCACTATACTCAATATGCTAAGATGCGAATTTTAAACGTTTATTGCGAAAAAGATAGGGAATAATTGACTGTAAATACAGCTCGTTAGGCATTTTCTGTGGAATCAACGACCTGATGGGTCTTATCGACTATAATTAACTATAAATCAGATGGTAAGGCGGGGTGGTTATGGCGGGTAATGACATTTTGTTGATGACGCTCGATGCCAATCAGGAAATACCTCAACATATCAAAAATAAGAATCAGCCTATTGTGGCGCAGCGAGGCGATGAACGTATTATCTATGGTAATGCGGGCTCTAAAGAATCGCCTGATTGGCGGGAAGTCATTCTTGTTGAAAATGAAGATAATAAAGTATTTTATACGTTAAAATTTCCTAAGCCTGGCGTAGAGCCTGTTTCGGCAACTGCAAAAGGTAATGTAGCAATTGGCGTTAGTCAGGTTCTTGCTAAAAGATCGTTGCATCACTTCGATCTAACTCGCGAAGCAATCGTTGAAACTGATCATGAAATTTTAATAGGACTTTTGTTCGCAGCGTTGAGTAACGTGAAGTCTGAGCATGGATCAGTTTGGGATGAAATAAATACACACATTCTTCACATCCATGACATGATAAATTCAGGTCCAAGTGCGCTATGGAAAATAGGTTCACATATAGCAACAATTAATAATTTACTCACCACCGTGGCGAATGGAAATTGTTTGCATACCCTGTTATTTGATAGTGAACCTGTGTTAGCTGATTTAGATAATCATATAGTGACTCAGAAAACATGGCGAACCAGTGCGGTTTTTTTAAAAGAAAAAATTCCTGTCATTATTCAGTATCAAGATGGGATATGGATTTATGGAAAAGATGGAGACGGGCGCTCAAAATTAACAAAGGTGTCTGAGGAGCGTCAGGAATTATATAAGGAACTTGTTTTCATTAGCCAGCCAAAGCCCATTGAACTTAAACAGATGCCTGCCAATATTTTACAGGATATTGCGACAGTTAATCAAATTGAAATGCAGGATTCAAAATCTAAAGATGTAGTTAAGAATCTTTTTTTACAAGAGGTGATTAAAAAAATTATTCAAGATATCGTTAGCATAAGCGCACATTCTCCCGCGAAAATTGATATTAATCCTGATAACCTGGCGACAATGCGAGATCTTAGTCTGATCGGCACGGGCTTGCATCAACGTTTTATTTATAGCGCTTGGGGGATTTTTAAGTATAAAGCAACTGACTATACGCAGTTAATCAATGAAGCTAGTTTAGGATGGGGAGAGCAAGAGCATTTGGCACAATTAGAACAAGTACGTTTGGCATTGTTAATGAAAGATAAAGCAGTGCCAGGAAGGTTAGAGGCAATCTCTGAAGAAGAATCGAAAGAGGTGCCAGTGATGTCTGTAAAATCGGTTGTAGCTGAAAATCAAGCTACGCCATTAGCATCAGAGCCATTGCGGGCTAGTAGCGTACCTGTTTCGAAGCCATTACCCGCAAGACAACCCACTTTTTTTGTGCCAAAACGTCGATCCGATACTAACAAGGTGTTTGCTGATTTTCTTATTGAAGCGGATATTTCACTTGCTAAATATATCACGGCAAACACAGATGCAGCAGCTAAGGAATGGGCGACTTTCATAAAAGATTTTCTCATCTCTCCTTTGTTAGAAAAATATCAAACGATAGTTCTCA
>Ga0206815_1150_pt2 | contig 13807 bp, 7 predicted proteins | sample Alteio_BWOrgCont_91_FD_152864 | JGI IMG/M metagenome (GOLD analysis project Ga0206815, IMG submission 152864) | Enriched cells from forest soil in Barre Woods Harvard Forest LTER site, Petersham, Massachusetts, United States -... | ecosystem: Environmental > Terrestrial > Soil > Temperate forest > O...
AACCGCGCTGAAATGGCGTGCGCGAGTGTCGTGGCCGTAAGCGTCTTGGCTACACCCGGCACGCCCTCCAACAGAATGTGACCGCAGCCGGAATGCACCTGATCGCGCTTGGTCGCGAACGGAATGGAGGCGAAGAGGCCTGTCAGTAGTCGTCGCACCAGAAGATGTTGGCCGACAATCACCTTGGCAATCTCGGTTTCGAGACCGGCAATGAGATCACCGGCGTACTCGGCAGTCAGTTGGTTCGAAACGCTCATGGTTTGCGAGTCCTCATAACAGCAGCCAAAGCGCGGCGCCGGCAACGCCGGCTACCGCGAGTCCAATCGGATACAAATTGCTGGGTTCAGTGGACGTCTTCCACTTGACGATGACCTTGCTTTCGTTGTTTACGACGTCGTTGATAGCTTGCGTCAGTTCCTCGCCCGTCCTCGATCGAGCGTACAGTCCGTTCGTGGTTTCGGCGATTGCCTTCAGAGTCGATTCGTCGAACTTCGTTGTGAGAACATTTCCGTGACCGTCAGTGAGCACGGTCTCCTTCCCGGAGTCATGTATCAAGGGAATCGGAACCTCTTTCTCGGATCCTATGCCGATACAATGAATTCGGTAGCCCTTGGAACGGACTGTGGCAAGAGCTGCGTCGAGCTCGTTCCCATGATCTTCGCCGTCCGAAACAAGCAGGAAGATCTTCTTCGTCGGCTCCTTATCCTTCTCCGCAACCTCCATCGCGCTATTTAATGCCTCGCCGATGTTGGTGCCGTATTGCGGAGTAGTTTCTTCGTTGGCCCAATCCAGGTAGAAAAATATGATTCCAGTATCGTTGGTGAGATAGGACAAAACGACCGGGTTATTGGCGAAACTTACCAGACCTACCCGGCCAATGGCGCCGGGCTTTTTCTCCAGGAAGTTCTTGATCTCGACCGTGGCGCGCGAGAAACGAGAGGGCCGGATGTCATGCGCACGCATGGACTGCGAACGGTCCAGCATGATAATGAGATCCTGCTTTTCGTATTCAGGCAGTCGGCGGTCCAGGAGCACCTGAGGACGCATCAGGGCGAAGACCAGGGCGCCGGCGGCGATAAGACCTGAGGTAAGCACGGCCGCGTCCCGCAGCCGCGTCGAACGCCGCGAGAGCTTGTCGAATCGTGGCGCATTCGGTGCCCTGTTCCGGACCAACTGCGTGTAGCCGTAGCGAATCGCCCAAGCCGCGACCAAAACCGGGAGAGTCAGCCACCATTGTGCGAAATCAGGACTAAGAAAGTGCAGCTCAGCCCCCTGGTTTCGCTGGCTGGCCTGGTTTTTTAGATTGTTCCGGCCGAATCAGAAATGTCTTCTCTTGGGCAGCTTTGGGACGTGGGTGCAGCGAGTTCTGGAGTCGTGTCACTAGCTCGAAATTGTACTTGGTGTCCCAATCTTCGGGCGAAGCTTCGAGTGCACGATACAACTCTTGTTGCGCGCCGTTCACCAACTGCAGGCGTGCGTCCGGCTTCCGCTCGATTTCACCTTTGCGGTAAAGCGCCAGCCCCGCCCAGAAATGCGGTATTGCACCTTCCGGGGCGTGTTCCGCTTTGTCGATAGTTTCGTCGTAACGCCCGAGCCGGTACAGCAGCAAGAGTTGATTGGCAACGACGCGGTCGTACTCGGAGGAGAACGCTTGCTTAAGAGGGGGCATCCGATCGAAGCGAGTTTCGGCCGTCGCGTAGCCGGCAAGCGCGGGCGCCAGTTGGCCGGCGGCGAGCTCGGCGTCAGCCTGTGTGATCGGGCGGGTCCATCGTGCGTACGCCAGCATCGTGCCGCCCGCAATCAATACGAGCACCATGAGGCCAAGCACAATCGACTTGAACTGAGTTATCACTCGACGAAGTGCTGATTACATCAGAAGAATCGACCGTTCGTCAAACGTTATGTCGCCCTGGGCTTAAATTGTTCGGCAAGAACTGGTTTCTCGCGGCGAATCGGAACAGGTATTCAAACAGGGAATGATCAGGGAATGGCAATTCCCTGCTACCACGGTTTGTCGCGATGTGGAGGATTTTTGTCTCGGGAGAACATTTCGAGGAATGATCCGATTCAGGTGCCGGACATACGTTCGCCCAATCGATTCAAGGCCGCGACTACATTTTGAAAATCCATTTCACATTGAGAAACTGCCCTGCCACATGAAAAGCCTGCTTTACAATAACAGACCTTACGGACCTGGTAGATTGCAGCTTCGCCGAATCACGAGATCCGTACAGCAGCTATTCCTGAGTGTTGGTGACTTTGGATTCATTCAGCGGTTCAAAATAACTCAGGGTTGCTGGCGTTCATGCAGGGAGCAACGAACGCCGCCAAGGTTCCCGAGGTCGCTCCCGACGGAATCGTGATACTGATCGGCGTAACACTCCAGGAGTTCACTGTCACTTGCCTGCCGTTCAGCATCGCTGTGCTACTGCCTCGCGATGCCCCGAAGCCAGTACCGAAAACACCACTCGGCTCCCTATGGGTCCCGCATCGCTGAGAGGTTGGTAATAACCGGACCCTGCGACGCCTGCGAACTTAGCGACACGTTGTCGATGGTGGCAGTGACCAAAGCAGAGTTGTTGTCGGCACTCACCGCCAGACCGATGTAGGCGTTCTGGGCCATGCTGATTGTCTGGCTCGTCCCCACCTGCACCCAGTTCACCCCATCCGACGAGGTGTACCCCTTGAATGTGCTCCCGCTTCGAACCAGTTTCACCCAGTAAGGCAATGCATTCACACCTGTGCCTTGCGCAGAGGTGCTCGCCCCTGGACTGGTTCGCGAATAAAAATAAATCCAGGGACTCGGGTACGGCTGGTAAGCCACGTAGGCATGGCTCGAGCCTGCATTCAGCGTCTCCCGAATCATCACCCCGACCTGCGGATAGGTGCTGCCTTGCGCGCTCACCACCCGTGCCACGATCGTTCCATCACCTGACAAAGGCTGGTACACATAATGCATCCCGTCGGCAGCGCCCCAGATGTTTTGCCCCGACGCCTGCACTGTGAACGTCCCGCTGGCATAACTTACGCTCCCAGCTGTGCCTACCGAACCAACATCTCCATCCAGCCAACCCGACGGTGGTGGGGTCGGCGGGGCCGTCACGGTCAGATTAATCGTGGTGGTATTCGTCAAGCTTCCCGAGCTGCCCGTGATGGTCAGAGCGACCGTTCCCGTGGTCGCCGTACTGGTTGCCGTCAATGTTAACGTGCTGGTGGCAGTGGCCGGGTTCGGACTGAACGACGCGCTCACCCCGCTGGGCAAACCCGACGCCGACAAGCTGACTCCTCCGCTGAAGCCGTTCTGCGGACTGACCGTGATCGTGCTCGTCCCGCTGGTTCCTTGTGTCACAGTCAGGCTGCTTGGCGTTGCCGAAAGCGTGTAGTTCGGCGCGGGTGTCACAGTGAGAGTAATCGTGGTCGTATTCGTCAGGCTTCCCGAACTGCCCGTGATGGTCACAGGCACCGTTCCGCTGGTCGCTGTGCTGGTTGCCGTCAATGTTAACGTGCTGGTGGCAGTGGCCGGGTTCGGACTGAACGACGCGCTCACCCCGCTCGGCAAACCCGAAGCCGACAAGCTGACGCCTCCGCTGAAGCCGTTCTGCGGACTGACCGTAATCGTGCTCGTCCCGCTGGTTCCTTGTGCGATGGTCACACTGGTTGGCGATCCCGAAAGCGTGTAGTTCCCAACGGAATTCACAGTCACGGCAATCTTGGTCGTATTCGTTAGGGTGTCCGAGGTGCCCGTAACTATCAGTGTGACCGTTCCAATGGTCGCTGTGCCGGTTGCCGTCAGCGTCAACACGCTCGCGGTATTGGCCGGGTTTGGGCTGAACGAGGCGGTCACACCGTTGGGCAGGCCTGAAGCGGACAATGTGACGTTCCCACCAAATCCATTCTGAGCCGTGACTGCGATCGTGCTGGCGCCGCTTCCACCCTGGGTAAGAGTCAAGCTGCTTGGCGATGCCGAAAGACTGTAATTCGGCGTCGACGACGGCCAGTTGTTCACCAAATTGAAGGCGTTGACGCTACCAATTCCGCTGGCGAAGTCCCAACCGGTCGTGCTGCCATATGCCGTGTTGTATGCGCCGTCGGACGTTGAAAGAACGCCCACATTGCCCGAGGTCATGTAGCAATTTGCTTTGCCCTTGCAGTTCACATCCATGTCGCCCTGGGTTACGTCGTAAAAAATGCAGCTGCCGGCCACAGCAGCGCCATTGGAGGAGTTGCAGGAACTTATAGCACTTGAGCCGTACTCGGTGGCAGCAAGCTGGTAGTAGGAAGGGTTGGGATTGCCCTGACGGTCGCCAGTCTTCTGGTTCACTAGCGCCTGGATACCAGCCATGATGGGTGAAGCGAATGAGGTTCCGCCTGCGCCTGACCAGCTGCTGGGAGCTCCCGAGCATGCAGCCCCGCCATTCGTCGTGTCAGACCAACAAAAAACGTAGTAGTGACTCCAGAGGCCGTCCGCGGCAAACAGTGAGACATCTGGAGTGTCACGCACGCCATCATTCGGGTTGCCGAGGACAGACTGCCACGAAGGCTTGGGCCATCCTTGGCAACTCCCACTTACGACTCCGCTAATGGACGGCGTCCCGGTCGCGCACCCGCTTGGACCACCGCCCCCTGCTACCGTGGTCGATAAGAATCCGCCCAGGGGGCTATTGCAAAAGCCGCGTGAGCCATAGGGTGTGGGATACCCCTCGTAAGTCGAGATCAGCTGACCAGCGCAGGAGTTATTCCAGGGAATCTCCGGAATATAGGACAAGGCAGAGCCGTAAGTGGACGTGTTGGTCGAGTTCCAGTATTTGCTGTTCGTGCCGGAGAACGTATCGCTGAAATCCGTTCCACCCACAGCCACGTTGTAGGGCGTGGACGCAAAGGCATTGACACCGATGCCGTGCGTCGCATCCGAAGCGCTATTGTCGCAGCCAGCGGCACCGCTATCACCTGCGGCGACGAACACGGAGACGCCCTCCGACACGGCCTGTTGATAGGCCGAGTTGTACGAGGCATTGGCCGAGGCGCCGTTCTGCGTTTCGCATTGGCCATAGCTGATGCTCATAATGGCGGGCGGTTGGCTACTGGCATTGATCAAGTTCTGTAAGGCAATCAGACCGCCGAACGTCGTGATCGTGTCCGCGCAGGTGGCCATCTCGATGACCGCATTGGGTGCTGCAGCACTGGCCCATTCGGCGTCCAGAATCGCTTCCGCATCATTCGGAGCGATGACGCCGGGGCGAGTGCAGTTGTTGGCGCCGCTAGAAGGCGCCGGGTAGACCGTCGAAAAAGAGCCCGATGAGTAGCTGGAAAGGCCCAGCGTCGAACGAAAGCTATTCCAGTCCGAAGTGCTGAATACATCGGTATCTTCGATCACCACGATCGTTTGGCCCTGTCCTGAGTAACCTGCGCTAAAAAGAGGATTCAGGTTGTAGATAGTTGCCAAGTCAGCAGGTACAAGCGCAAAGGTGTCGCCATTAAACGTAAAATTGGGCTGCGCCTTATGCATCTTGTTCATTGTCTTCGGCCTAAAGTCGTGCAAGGAGACGATGCCGGCAACGGCTGGAGCGAGCGCGGCCGGGATCCGGGGATCACTCATGTTGGCGATGTGTTTTTCACCGTTTACTTCAAGATTATGGATCTCAGTCCTGAAGGCTTGGCGCACTTGACCTGCAGTGCCGGAAAAATCGATCACCATCCCATTAGCGTAGACGACGTTTACCTTAAAACCATGCGACTCGAGCCAACGGGTGATTGTGTCGAGGTCTTGTTGTGCTAAACCGAATCTCGCTCCGAATTCCCGGGCAGTAATCCATTGGTGGAAGTTCGGAGATCCTTTCGTCCCAAGCTCGTCAATGAACTGCTGGAGCGCTCGCTCCTGCTCGGGTGAGCGGCGCAATTGGAGCAGCATATGGTCCATCTGGAAGTTGTCCGCTACCGCGCCACGATCATTCGCGGCGCTTGCTTCGGCGCGAGTGTTGTTGTTGAGCGCAACCGAATTTCCTTCGTCGATGTTCTGGGTGATCAGGGCACGCGCTGGCGGCGTAGGGACAACTTGCGCGCTCGCAGAATTAACGGTGAACAGAAGTGCCAGCACTCCGACGGAGATAGAGGCGAATCCCGGTTTTCGAGACATGGGGTCTCCTTGACTTGAAAGACAATTCGGCCCGATCGCAACACCAGGAGAATTAAGACGACGACCAAAGAGACACTATGCCCTCATAGCTGACACTTCCGTGACGGGACACGCTTCTTATCAGTTCCGAAGGGCTAATGACATCTAAGGTTGCATGTTTAATAACTCAAAAGAGCATTGAAAGCAAGAGGCACAAAGGACAGTTCTCGGACAGGGTCCTAATATGTCGAAAGAGAGTTTTCAACTCCTTGGACAGCAATGCCTTATGATACGCGGCCATCAAGAAATAGACGGCAGTCAATTAAATCGCGGAAAGGCCGGCGGCTGCGCGCTGTCGCAGGAGTTTTCGCGATACGGGGCGCAACTCCTGGGGATGCTCGCGAAGATAGGCGATCAGATGTTGCTTCTTATCCTTGCCGCGTTTCGAGGATCCTTCGCTCATATGTGAATTTCCCGGCATTAGTTCCGGCAGGGATGCGGTCACGCGGTCGTAAGCTGAGCGCCAGGTCTTCTTCACTGCGGAGAGCGTGATGGCGAGGTCGTCGCTCAGTTCTTCATCTGTTCTGCCCGAGAGCGCCGAAAGCAGCAATTGCTGTTCGCTCCTACTGAAACCAAATCGCGGCGGCTGATAGAAGAAGAGAGTGCTGATCCACGAACCGGGTTGTTTGAGCGCCATCGCACGCGTCAAACCGATAACATGGGGTTCCAAAACAAGTTCGAAAAAATCCTTCTCATCGAGATTGCCATAGCAACCATCCGCAGGCTTCAAGAGAGACCCTCCAGTATTACGCATCCCCACCAAGTGCTGCGGGCTTTCTCCTTGCGCAACCAACTCTTTCAAAAGGAATCCGCTGTGGTGATCGAGGAACGCATCCATGAGTTTATGCCAAACTTCCACGCGATCAATATCCTCAATACGAAGGCAGCCATGCCATACGGCAAGGTTCAGTCCACTATGCGAGTTCGCTAGCTGGGTTTGTTTCTGGGAAAGCACCGAAGAATAGTTGCCACGCGCCACGCGTGTTGCGAGTTCTGGACCGAACCAGAACAGCGGCGGCGTTTTCACCTCGCGCAGGAAATTGTCGGAAACAAATACGCTGGCGCCAACTGCGAGTATTCGAGAGCCAGCCTTTTCTTCTTCAAATACTAACGCCGAGGCGAAACCGTTGCAGGAAAGCAAACGAAGCCAGGCGGGAGCCAAATTTGCAATCGCGCTGCCGTATCGCGGACCTACAATCGGATGCGCGGCAACAATCTCCACGCACTCGCGGACATCCTTCGGCCGCATCGGGCGACTGCGGATACTCATGGAAAACGCCTACACGATCTGCAAAACGTTTCACTGCTCTTTTAGAGGTCTTGTTTATATCATTTTACCGCGTACACTCCCACGGATTTTAATTTTAGAAAACATTAAGGGTCGAAGTGTACCCGCCTGACTGGATCGGCAGGCTGGACGAAGCCGGAACAAACCTGGAAAGAAGGAGACTTGAAATGAGCGAGAAAGAAGGCAACGGAATTATGGCACGTGCGGGAAGCCGCTTCGTGCGGAGTGCGGTGCTTAGCCGGTCCGCGCAGAGCGCGGTGCCCGGTCCGCGCGGAGCCCGGTGCTTAGTTAGGTGGATTCTTGCCTTGGCCACTCTAGCGGCGCTGGTCTTCGTTCTGCCGGGGACGAGCCGGGCGCAGTCGCAAAGCAGAGAGTCGAAATCCGCCTCGGCGGACGGGTCTGTCCCTGCGGGCGCCCCGACGTCCGCGAAGATTGCGCTCGTGGATACCGCCACGGTCACGCAGGCAGCAACGGCAAAGCCCGCAACCGAGGCGGCCGCGTCTACTGCGCAATCCCCGTCCAAGGGGCCGCAAGAAGGAATTAAGATCCACGGGCACTGGACGATCGAGGTAAAGAATCCGGACGGCAAACTAGTCACCCACCGCGAATTTGAAAACACGCTCACGTCCGCGGGCGCCCAGACACTGGCGGATGTTCTTTCGGGGCAGACCTTTGTTGGTTCCTGGGCCGTTACTGTGGTTTCGAGTGGTACTCCGCCATGCTCGCTGGTGACACTCCCGCCACCATTTGCTAGTTACCTTACGTTGCCCGCCAGCGGGGGGTGCTTAATTCTGTCCTCGGGACCGGTCGGCAAGGCGCTATGTACTAATCTGACCACCAAAGCGCCGGTACCAGGGTGCTTTGCCACACTGGCGCCGCCGCTCGAAATCGTAGAGTCTAACGGGAACGAAGGTGTCGAGTTGATAGGCACCGCTACGGCTGTACAGACGGGCAACATCACGGAGGTCGGGACATTCATCTTCCACGCGGTATGCGTGGACAACGCCGGAGTGAGTCTCGTCGGAGGATGCTATGGACAACTCAACGGGAACGCACCCTCCGCCACGCTTTCAGTTCAAGAACCCTCAATTTCGTCGTTCACAGACACAGGATCAACGGGGCCGCTCGTCACGAATCCTATCCCGGTGACCATTCTGCAGACGATCTCGGTCATGGTTAATTTCAGCTTCCAGTAGTTCTCCGTCTGTATCGCTTGTGCATCAAGGAGCGGAGATAGCGTGAAAGCGCGGGAGGCTGGCGAGTGAAGGGCGGAAAGCCAAGCAGAGACGACCGGAAACTTGCGGGCGGGACGCTGCGCCGCATGTTGTCGACCCTTCTATTGGTTGCAGGGGGGATTGCTGGGGCCGGTCTGTTCGCTCAAGCCGCTTTCGCCCAGACTAATGAGATGACCGTGATTGCAGGCTTCACGGATTGCACTCCGATCAAGAGTGGTCTCGCGTCCTGCAACGTCGGAAACACTGGGAGCAGCGGCTCGGCCACCTCGGCAAAACTCGCCTTGCCATTCGGTGTTGCGTTTGCCGTCAACGGATCAGTCTACATCGCGGATGGCTTGAACGGCGCTATTCGCCAGGTCACTCCAGGCGGAAACATTTCCACCTTCGCGGTGGTGAATGGCGCGGGTTCGGGGACAGTCGTCAACGCCGTTACTACGGATGCCTCGGGAAACGTGTTCTTCGGCGATAACCAGGGAACCGTATACATGAATACGATCGGCGCCCTGACTTCGTTTTTCGGGCAGGCGATTGAGGCTCTGGCCCCCGATAACCGGGGCAATCTTTATATCCTCACGACCGCCGCGGATGCGGGTACCCCCTTCTTTCTTTACGTTTACAATCTCAGTTCCAAGATCGGCGCCCAAATCGCCGCGACCGACGGCAGCACCACAGGTATCTCTTTCAGGGACAGCTTCTTCGGGCTTGCGTTGGATGCTAGCGGAACTGTGTACACCATAGACCCGATCTATACGGGCGGTACGGGTGGGACCGGTTTGCCGACTATTCTTGCGTTCTCTATGAGTTCCACTGGTGGAGGGCTTCCCACTGTTTCCTCGATCTTTCCGGCGCTGCAATTTACAAGCCTGTTTCCAGTCTATGGCCAGTCACTGGCCATAGACCCGGTGGGCGCTTTTTATATTAACGAAGGCTCGGCCGTCCTAAAGTACGTACCCGGGACCAATTTCGCGCCGATCGTAGCCGGAACAGGGACAGGTGGTTACAACAGCGGGGAAAATGTTGGCGGCGAGCCGCTTCCCTCAAACTCAAACGAACTCAATCAGGTAGGCGGCATTTTTGTAAGCCCCAGCGGCGTGCTGTACATCGCGGACACGGGAAACAACCTGGTCCGTAGTGTGTCGAATTCCACGGGCTGCCAGGAATGCGGGCCAAACACACTGACTAAGTCCGACACGCTGCCGGTGAACAGTCTGGGCTTCGCGGTGGACACTGCAAATCAATATCTCTACGTGCCACTTCCTTCCGGAATACCCGCCGCGAACGGCGTGGCGCAGAACGGGGTGGTGAATGTCTACGACACCAAAACGGATGTCTTGGTCGCGTCGATCCCCGTTGGACCATCGCCCGGTCAGGTGGCGATTGACAGTGTCAACAACGTTATTTACGTACCGAACCGCGGCCCCAGCGGCAGCGTCATCGTCAATGTCAGCGGCACACTGGAGTCAGTGCCTACCTACACCGTCAGCGTGATTGATGGAAAAACAAATACGCTGAATGCCAATGTGGTGACGATGCCGACCACAGGCGGAGGCGTGCCGGAGACAATCGCCGTGGACCCGACGTTGAACAAAGCCTACGTCGCCCTTGCACCCGGCTCAGAAGTACTTCAAGTCGCCGTTGCCGCCGGTTCAACCGTGATCGCTATTAATGGACCGTCCAGCACCAACGGCGGCGTGGCCAGCCTGGCCGCGACGATTCCGAATATATTCATCCCGAGCGCGCTCGCCGTGGATACGAAAAACAATCTTGTTTACGTGCGCTGCTTCTGCAATCCGAATAACCCAAACATTCCGCTGGGCGAAGAAGAGTACTCGATGGCGGTCATCGACGCCACCAAGGACACGGTCACGAACATCGAGAGCGAGTTCCAGGGCCCATCGACGAATATCGCAACCGATAGCATCGCCGTGGATGAAACCAGCGGCGACGTTGTGATCGCGGATTCGGAATATCCGACTCTGCACATCTGGGTGCCGAAGCCCGTACAAACCGGTCCGCCCCTCCCAGGCTATTTTTTAACATATAACCCGAATTTCTATCCCGAGCACGTTGTGGTGGATTCCAATAACGAACTCGCATATTTCACCGACGGATACGGAAACAGCGCCTCACTGAATCTCTCGACGTTCCAGGAATTCCCTCTTTCCCACGCGCCGGTCGTCGAGAGCACCTGCGGCGCTGGGGCAAATGTGATTGGTTTGGACCCGACCACCGACCAGGCCTACATGACGGTCTGCCCTGAAACGGTAACGGATCCGAATTGTCTTACAACGGAGTGCGCTGGTCTGGATCTTTTTGACGGCCCGACGGGGAAGCTCATCACCCAGCTCCCCCTCGGGAATCCAGTGGGCAACTTCAATTCGTTGAGCGGCACTTTCGCGATCGCCGTCAACCCGACGAACCACGTGGTTTACGTTGAGAATTCGCTGGCAAACTCAATCGAGGTGGTAAACGGTCCGAACGTATTGGGTTCCCGTCCTGCGCTCACCTTCTCTCCCAATCCCTTGCCCATCAGTCCCGTCGGAATTGGCGTCACCGCGTCGGCGACGCTAACGGTCACCAATTCGGGCAATGCCGCGACCACGCTGAATCCCACAATCGTGCTAACTTCGGGTCTGGTAAACGCGCTGATTGTGCCAGTGACTTGCCCGACCCCCCCGGCTACTTTGGCGGGCAGTGGAACGCAATGCACCTATAACGTGACATTCATGCCTCCGGCAGGCCTGGCGGAGACCTTCGGCGGATCCATCCTTTTTGCCGACACGGCTCTGGACACGCCGCAGACCGTGAATTTCTCGGGGACGATTGGGCTCACAACTGTAAATTTTTCACCTCCACAGCTGGCCTTCGGAACCATCCCGGACGATTCCTCCGCGCCGCTACCCATCACAGTGACCAATGAGGGCAGTTCGAAGCTCGTGATCAGCAAGATTGCGCTCCTCCAATCCGGACCAACGAATTACACTAACGATTTCCAGGAATTCGATAGCTGTTCCGGCACAACCGGGATTGCCCCCGGAGCCACCTGCACCATCACGGTCACGTATCAACCCTTCTTCGCACCGGCAGGAAGTCAGGAAATGGTCCTCCTGCAAGTCACCGATAATGCAGGCACAGGTCAACAGCTCATTATCGTGACCGGAACGAGCGGCCTCGCGACTTTGGGCTACGGGACGCTTGCGCCGCCGAACGTTAATTTCGGCAATATCGAAGTCAACGAGCCAAGTGTGACCGAGCAAATTCGAGTGGAGAACACCGGCGGCGGGCCTCTGACCATAAACAGCATTACGATTACCGGGTCAAATGCTGCGGACTTTCATATCTTTCCGGTGATGTCGACTACGGCGTGCCCGACAAGCGGCGGACAGGTGGCGCAATTCGGCACTTGCACAATCGACGTTTTCTTTACGCCGACGAGCCCTCCGATAACGCAGGAAACGGCGCAGATTTTGATCAGCGAATCGACCTCGACCGTTTCATCGCAGACGATCTCTCTCGTGGGCACGAGTTCCTTGCCGCTGGGACCGCCTTCGGTTCTGCCCGAACTGGTTTCTACCGACAACAGCGTGCCTCCGAACCCGATGAATCCGGGCACTGGGTCCATACCCCCTCCCTCCTATGCCGCCCTCAGTTCCGGCGGCCAATATGTTGCTTTCTCCGCCGGGGCGGTCAATCTTCCCGGTCCACCTCAAGCACAACAATTTGGCACGCCGCTGAGCGGAGTCTATTTGCGCAATACATGCCTGGGCGCGGGTCCCAGTTGCGAGCAGGGCACCACTTTTGTTGCCATTGGACCGAACGGCGCCGCGTGTGGCGGCCAATCCAACTTTCCGGGAAGCCAGTATCCAGCCATTGATAAAACGGGCGAGTTCGTGGCGTTCGAATCCAACCAGTGCCCGGGATTTACCGCGTTGAACATGGTCTTCTTGTACGACGTCGTCAATCAGACCTCAACGCTGGTCTCGAGCGCGGTCGCTTTGTCGGGTGTTGCTGAAGCCCCCTTTTCAATGGATCCCACCACCGCGGAGTACTTCGCCTTCGAATCGAACCCGATCACCCTCAACTCCACGACGACCCCGAGCCAAATTTATTTGACGAATGCATGCACCGGACAGCAACCTCCTGTCGGCTGCGCGCCTTCTACCGTATTGATTTCGCAGGATTATATGAACACGGGGAACCCTGCAAACAACACTGCCGAAGAGCCTTCGATCAGTGCCGGCGGCCGGTACGTGGCTTTCGCTTCCACCGCGACGAACCTCCTGAACAGCCTCGCGGTCAAGATCCCAACGAATTCCCAAGGGACGGGATACGAACAGGTTTATCTGCGCGACACTTGCCCTGCCGGGGCGTCTGGTTGCACTGGTCCCTTTACTACTCTGATCTCTCTAGCGAGTACCCCGAACTCCGTCAGCAACCCCAACCCCACCAATACTAGCCCGTCCATTTCGAGCGACGGGCGCTTCGTAGTGTTCGTCTCTACCGACACGGCCTTGTTGACGGCATCCGGTGCAAAATTTCAGGCGGGATCCTCCGAGCCAGAAATTTATTTGACGGACACCTGCTTCAGCAATGGCGTACAGGTCACCGGGTGCAATACGCACTAATCCATTCATTTCAGCGGATGGCCGGCTCATCACGTTCCTGTCGACTTCGAGTAACTTGAGTTCGAGCAGCTCCTTTGTGCAGGTAGTCTATGAATACGATACCTGCCAGATCAACGGTGCCGCCGTCAATCCGTGCCCCAGTGCGGGACTGAGTGTGTACTCCAACAAGAGTACTTTTAACGGCCCGGGAGGCGGCCCCGCGGTAGTGGATGCCACGGACGAATTTGTTTCTTTCGCCGTCACTACGCTGGGCAGCATAGGATATCCGGTGTCTCAGGTGTATGTGGGCGGGACATTGGTCGTGCCTTCATCCATCCCTACTACAACGGCGCTCACGTTGTCGCCGGCAAGCACAGTTATCTTCGGGCAACCGGTTACCTTGACGGCGACAGTAACGTCGAGCGGGACGCCTGTCACCAGCGGGTCGGTGACTTTCCTTGACGGAAATTTGACGTTGGGAACAGCATCCCTGAACGCAAGCGGGATC
>Ga0206815_1205_pt1 | contig 13595 bp, 14 predicted proteins | sample Alteio_BWOrgCont_91_FD_152864 | JGI IMG/M metagenome (GOLD analysis project Ga0206815, IMG submission 152864) | Enriched cells from forest soil in Barre Woods Harvard Forest LTER site, Petersham, Massachusetts, United States -... | ecosystem: Environmental > Terrestrial > Soil > Temperate forest >...
TCGAACCTCGCGGGCCAAATCAAACAAAACCGCCATGGCTTTGGGGGTATTAAAATCATCATCCATCGACTCTTTAAATTTGGCGTCTACTTCATCGATGGCCAGGCGAAGTTCCAGTAGATCCATCGGGTCAATGCCATCCGGTCCATTGATTGCTTCTTCAATACGCTGGAAAGTCAGGTTGAACTCTTCCCAACCCCGGCGGTTGGCGTCCAAAATATCACGGTCGTAATTCAGGCCGCTTCGATAGTGCGCGCTCAGAAAGAAATAGCGCAGTACTTCCGGCCTAAAATCAGCTAAAGCATCTTTAGTTTTCCAAATGTTGCCCAACGACTTACTCATCTTTTGGCCAGAAATTTCAATAAAGCCGTTATGAAGCCAATATTTCACGTAGGGCTTTTGGGTGAAAGCCTCGCATTGGGCGATCTCGTTTTCGTGATGGGGGAAAATGAGATCCACGCCACCGCCATGGATGTCGATGGAATCGCCCAGATGTTTGCGTACCATAGCGGAACACTCGATGTGCCAACCGGGGCGGCCTTTACCCCAAGGCGAATCCCAGGCGGGTTCTCCCGGTTTAGCGGCTTTCCACAAAACAAAGTCTGTCGGATTTTTCTTGGTATCATTCTTTTCAACCCGGGCGCCTTCCATCAATTCTTCCAGATTCTTGCCCGAAAGTTTGCCGTAGGTTTTAAAGCTCTTCGAGTCATACAACACATCCCCACCCGACACATAAGCATGCTCGCCCGCCACCAAACCCGAAATCAGCTCAATCATTTCGGGAATGGAGTCGGTCGCCTTCGGCTGCACATCCGGAGGCTCAACTCCCAATTGTTTCATAACGTTCAAATAGGCCGCACTATAGGTGCCTGCAATTTCGCTGAATTCTTTTTTCTCATCGATCGCTTTTTTAATGATCTTGTCATCGATGTCAGTGATGTTCATAACGTACTTCACTGAGAAACCAGCATAGACCAGATATTTTCGGATAGTGTCAAAGTTAACGGCGGAACGGGCGTTGCCAATATGAATGTCGTCATAAACGGTCGGCCCGCAGACGTACATTTTGACTTGCTTATCCTCGATCGGTTTAAATTCTTCTTTTTTACCGGTCAGGGTATTCGTGACTTTAAGCATTTACAACCTCGAACCCAATTTGAACCACAGAGTTAACAGAGTTACACAGAGTAAGTCAAAAAAAAATAATTTTAAAACCAATAATCTTTTTGTTTAAACAAACCAGAAATATATTTAATCTTTCGTTTTTACTCTGCGTAACTCTGTTAACTCTGTGGTTAATCATCTTTAAAGGATGATCCTTTTGATTCCATTTTTCATTGAAACAACATTGAAATTAAGAAGCAACCCAACTCGACTGCCAGTCAAACGAAGATATGTGAAGACTTGAGCCTCGTGAATTGGCAATACAGCTTCAACCGCTTTCAGTTCAACAATTAAACAATCTTCAACCAAGAGATCAATTCTAAAACCAACTGGTAATTCAGTTTCTTTGTAAACAACAGGAATAGGAACTTGTCGTTCAACCTTTAAACCTCGAAACTCCAATTCACGCACAAGACAATGTTCATAAACATTTTCAAGCAATCCAGGTCCCATCGCCGAGTGAACATCCATAGAAGCATCCACCACAATACCCGTTATCTTATTTACTTCTTCTAAATTAATTTTTTTAAAACTTTTCATGTTCACTCTGTTAACTCTGTGGTTAATTTATTTCTTCTTTTTAGGACGAGGAACATAAGAACCAGCATGACGGGCTAAATCTCTTTCCAGTGATTCCAAACGACGCAGAAGAGGATCAGGCAAATTAGTGTGATCCAATTCATGGCCTTCCATCTTTTTCCCGCGTAAAGTCACCACACGGCCCGGCACACCCACCACCGTGGAATGATCAGGTACATTCGTCACCACCACGGCGTTCGCGCCCACCTTGGCATATTCACCCAGCTCAATATTGCCTAACACTTTAGCCCCAGCGGCCACCACCACATGATCTCTCAATGTTGGGTGACGCTTCCCTTTGTCTTTACCCGTTCCGCCCAAAGTGACGCCTTGAAAAATAGTAACGTAATCGCCAATTTCGCAGGTTTCGCCGATAACCGTTCCCATGCCATGATCAATAAAGAAATATTTACCGATCGTCGCGCCAGGATGAATTTCGATTCCGGTTAAGAATCGGGAAATTTGAGAAATCAGCCGGGGAATGATAGGAATTCTTAAAAACCAAAAAAAGTGGGCTACCCGGTGCAAAAGCAAAGCATAAATACTGGGATACAAAGGCAGTTCCCACCAACGGGCCGCCGGGTCGCGATTTAAGATCGATTTAAAGTATTCGAACATAATTTCTTTCCATCAACTAACTGGGGATAATTTCCTTGGTCCAAATCGCGAGGCGCTTGAGTACTTCAGCCTTACCCAGCAAAGGCCCCACTTTAGCCAACTCCGGTCCATCTTCCCGGCCTGTCATCGCTAAACGCAGAGGATGATACAAAGCTTTGCCCTTTAAACCTGATGACTTACCCACTTCTTTAACAGCCTTCATAAAGTTTTCGCCGTTAAAATCCGTAATGGCCTCAAAGGCTTTTTCATAGTTTTCTAAAAGGGGCTTTTGAGCGATCATTTCCTCGGTCTGGCTGGGCTCAAAGCTCAGCTCATCCGAAAAGAAATAAAAGGTCTCTTTAATAATATCCGAATAGCACCCCAAACTAGTGCGAACCGTATCCACCACACCCTTGAGCCACTCAAACTTACTGCGGGCCTTCTCACGGGTAATGTATTGGGCATCAATTAAAAACGGCAAAAGCGCGCGGGTTAAATCTTCCAACGACATCTTGGCGATATATTGCATACCCATCCAGTGAAGCTTCACATGGTCAAAGATAGCTCCGCTTTTGCCCACATGGGTCAAGTCAAACTCGGCGGCCATTTGATCCAGCGTCAGAATCTCGCCCGTCTTGGGCGCCCAGCCTAAAAGGGCCAAATAGTTCAAGAAGGCGTCCGGCAAATAACCCTTCGCTTTATAGCCTTCCACGCTGGTTTCACCATGACGCTTGGAAAGCTTTTGGCCGTCCGCACCCTTAATAATAGAGAGATGAGCGAACTTGGGCGGCTTATAACCCAAAGCGTTATAGATAAGAATTTGCTTAGGCGTATTCGACAAATGATCTTCCCCACGAATGACGTGGGTGATCTTCATGAGAGAGTCGTCGACCACCACCGTAAAGTTATAGGTGGGGCTCTTGTCTGAGCGGGTCAAAACGAAATCCCCGATTTGGTCATCCGGAAAGGTCACTTCGCCTCTCACTTCGTCATGCACCACAATAGGGCCCGGTGGCACAATGAAGCGCAGAACAGAGGTTTTACCCTCAGCGTCCAGCTTCTGACGTTCTTCCAAGGTGAGCTTTTTGCACTTACCCCCATACTTGGGCATATGGCCCCGGCCCAATTGGCGTTTGCGTTCCAATTCCAATTCTTCTTCTGAGCAATAGCAGGGGTAAACAAGGTTTTTCGCTTTTAACCGCTCCAAGTGCTCTTCATAAATAGCCGTACGTTCGGATTGTTTATAGGGAGCGTAAGGTCCGCCAACTTGCGGCCCCTCATCCCAGGTTAAACCCATCCACTTCATGATTTCCAAAAGGTTATCGCAGTAAGCTTCAGTGGATCGTTCTTTGTCGGTGTCTTCAATGCGCAGCACAAACACACCCTTGGTGTGACGGGCATAAATCCAGTTATAAAGGGCCGTTCTCACGTTGCCCAAATGCATATCCCCCGTGGGGCTTGGCGCGAATCTAACTCTGACTTGTTCCATTATTTTAAACCTCGAATTTGAACCACGGAGTTACACAGAGTTTGCACGGAGTAAATCAAAGAATGATTCACAAACCCGTCCTTTGTTTGTTTAAAAACCCAGTCCATTTTTTCAATCAAAAATATATTTCTATTTTTCATGTTCACTCTGTGTAACTCCGTTAACTCTGTGGTTAAACTTTTTTTAATAATACTATCGCCTGGGTCGAAAGGCCTTCTTGCCGGCCCTCAAAACCCATCTCTTCCGTTGTTTTTGCTTTAATACTAATTTTGTCCGCCGAAACTTCAAGTGTCGCGGCGATTTTTAAAATCATGGGGCCGATATAGCCGGCCAATTTAGGCTTTTGACAAACAATGGTGGAATCCACATTGCCAATGCTCCAGCCCTTTTCACCCGCCAATCGGGCGCATTCTTTCAGCATGGATAAACTATCCGCGTTTTTCCACTTCGGGTCCGTATCAGGAAAAAACTTACCCATATCGCCCAAAGCGGCAGCGCCCAAAATGGCGTCGCTAATGGCGTGGGACAAAGCGTCCGCGTCCGAGTGGCCCAACAAGCCCTTGGAGTGTTCAATCGTCACACCGCCCAAAATGAAGGGACAACCCGCGACAAATTGATGGGCGTCATAGCCAATACCAACCCGAAAATCCAATGCCAGCTCCTCAGCGTTTTTTCTGAGCCAATAGCTCTTTAGCTTGTTTTAAATCGTCCGGGGTGGTGACTTTAAAATTTACCGCGTCACCGTCGACCACCTTCACGGTAAAACCAGCGGCTTCCGCCACCGCCGCGTCATCGGTCATCAAAGAAGCTCTTTTACCCAGTTTAGAAAAAGCTTTTTTCAAAACCTCAACACGAAACCCCTGGGGAGTTTGTACTGCCCGCAAGGACGACCGATTTAAGGTCTTCACCACTTTGTTTCCTGCCACCACCTTGAGCGTATCCTTCACCGGCACGACCGGTATGGCCGCGCCCGACTTGGCCGTTTCGGTTAAAACCCGCTTAATTACCTCCATAGCGATAAAAGGTCTGGCCGCGTCATGCACCAAAACCATCTTTACTCCCGGCGGTACAACCTGAAGACCCTTCAAAACCGAATCTTCCCTTTCTTTACCGCCCGCCGTCACCGTACCGGACAAACCCGCCTCAGTTAGGGCCTTTCCTGCTTTCACAAAGTAATCAGGCCGTGTCACAACCACCACATGGGCTAAGCCCGGAACCCGCTTAAAAGCCGCCAGGCATAAATCCAGCAAAGTTCGCTTCGTATCCAAGTAAAGAAAAGGCTTAGGAACAGGGCTTTTCAGGCGTTTGGATTGACCCGCGGCCACCAACAAAACGGCCCAGGAATTGGTCTTAGTCTTTGCCATAAGGGGGGTAAGTCTAACAAAACAAACGGTGGGTTTCCAGAAAACAGGCTAAAAATGGGGGATTATTGATATTTCTGTGAAATTTGGGGGCAGCGGTGAGATCAACGTTTCTTTTTATGTCTTTCAGGACGCGCTACCTCCTCAGAAATCCAGTTTCCTTTTTTAGTCGTCTCTTTAAACTTCTTCAGGATTTTGGCGTGCGTGGCTTGGTCCGGTTTCTTGACAGTTGTTTCCTTTAGTAGCTTTGCCAACCGACGAACTTCCGGGTCTTTTGCTAACCGTTCAAAGAAAACTTTCCCATCCGTATAAGGTTTACGAGTCTTTTTCATGTGTTAAAACCCCTTGTCTTCTTTTGCCTTCCTTGGTGCCCTTGGTGTCTTGGTGGTTAAACAATTATCTTGGCACCAATATGCCAATTGCTTCAGACAGTGTTTTCACACCCAAAATTTCCATGGGAGCATCGGGCAGCATCGAAACCGCCTTCAAGTTCCCATGGGGAATAATGGCCTGTTTAAAACCTAATCGAGCCGCCTCAGTCAACCGGGGGCCAATTTGCGAAACCGCGCGAACCTCTCCCGACAACCCCAACTCGCCCAGCACCAACGTATGCGGATCAACCGCCACCTCTCTAAAAGAAGAGGCCACCGCGACTGCTACGCTTAAATCAATTGAAGGCTCAAGTACTTTGATCCCGCCCGCGATATTCAAGAAAACATCTTGAGACGAAATAGACATGCCCTGTCGTTTTTCCAAAATCGCCAAAATAAGAGCCAAGCGGTTGTTATCAATGCCCGAACAACGTCTTTGCGGCGTTCCAAAATTAGCGGGACTGACCAAGGATTGAACTTCTAACAAAAGCGGTCGGCTGCCTTCCAGGCTGGCCGTAATCACCGAACCTGAACTATGAACAAAGTGGTCGTCCAAAAAAGCTTTGGAAGCGTCAGCCACTTCCTCTAATCCGTTTCCATTCATCTCAAAAATGCCGATTTCTTGCGTCGAGCCAAAACGGTTCTTCACCGCGCGAAGCAACCGAAAGTGCCGTTGAATGTCGCCTTCAAAATATAAAACCGCGTCCACCATATGTTCCAGCGTCATAGGACCGGCGATTGAGCCTTCTTTAGTGACATGACCAATCAGAACAATTGGCAATTTTTCACGTTTCGCCAAATAAGTCAGCCGGGCAGCCGATTCCCGAACTTGAGAAACCGAACCCGGGGCTGAGGCAATCTCCGTTAAAAACATGGTTTGAATGGAATCGATAATGGTTAAGACTGGCTTGGTTTTTTCAATCTGGTCCAAAATGGTGAGCACGTCGGTTTCAGCGAAGATATAAAGGTTATTGGAACGAATCCCCAGGCGCTCCGCCCGCAGTTTAATTTGCTGAGCTGATTCTTCACCCGTCACATAAAGGCACTTACCCTGCTCGTCTTTTTGCAGTTTGGAAAGCTTATCGGCCACTTGTAACAACAGGGTCGACTTGCCCACCCCCGGGTCGCCGCCAATCATGATGGTTTCACCCGGCACAATGCCGCCGCCTAATACGCGGTCAAACTCAGGAATATTGGTCTTTAAACGGTAGCTCTCATCGACATCAATTTCATTGATCGACAGCGGCTTAATCGTGTCGGAAGGTCTGGAAAGTTTACGGCCCCGCTCTTCGGATTTACCCCGGTCCACCATCTCTTCCACAAAGGTGTTCCACTCGCCGCAGGCATTGCACTTGCCCTGCCACTTGGGGGAGTTAACCCCGCAGTTTTGGCAGACATATTGAGTTTTTGTTTTTGGCATATAACCCTCGATAAATGATCAACTTCCAGAAGTATACATCGGTATACTTCTGGTGCCAAGAAAAAAGCCGGTGACTATCCCTTGACAACAAGTATTGCTTTCTGCTAAGATTTTGTCATCAAGGAGGAAGTTATGGACTTCACAATCAAGCAATTTAATGCGAAATACCCAGACGAAGAAAGCTGTCTGGAAGACATTTTCAAAAACAGGTATGGCACGTTAATTGAGTGTCCGAAGTGTTATAAGCCAGCAACTATTGAAACTGGCTTCTCTCGTGTAGCTGGCAGAAAGTGTTATGCCTGCCAATGGTGTGGTTTTCAAATTCATCCTTTGGCTGACACAATCTTTCATAAGTCTGAAACATCTCTTAAAAGCTGGTTTTATGCTATTTGGCTGTTTTCTAACTCCAAGAATGGAGTGTCCGCTAAAGAATTGGAAAGACAGTTAGGCGTTACCTATAAGACCGCTTGGAGAATGGCAAAACAGATTAGGCTCTTGTTTGTTCAGACTCAAAAACAGTTAAGAGGAACGGTTGAGATTGATGAAACGTTCATTGGTGGAAGCGAAAGCAATAAACACTTCGTAGATCGGCAAACTAATCATCAAGGAATGAACGTACAGAAGAAAACAACAGTAATGGGAATGGTTGAAAGAGAAGGCCGAATTGTGGCCCAAGTCGTAACAGACGCAAATGATTCAACCGTTAAACCTATTATTAGAAGGAACGTTAAAATCGGTACAAACATCATGACGGATGAATGGAGAGGTTATAAGAAGTTAAACCAAATGGGTTATAAACATCGGAGAGTGAATCATACAGCTAAAGAATATGTTAGAGGAACGGTTCACACAAATACGATTGAAGGTTTTTGGAGTCAGCTAAAGCGGTCGATTAACGGGACTTACCATTGCGTTTCGCCGAAGCATTTGCAGTCTTATGTGAATGAGTTTGCTTATCGGTACGGGAAACGGGATTCGGTACAGCCTTTGTTTTATCCCATGATTGGACTGGCTGGGAGGCCTGTTCGATCAGCTTAAAAAAATGAGCCTTGGAAACAGCCATGCTAAGCCTTCGCTTTCGCCCAAAATTCATGAGAAGAAACGTTAGCACATTTTGCAACGCGAATAACTAAACGTTTTCTCATTATATCTTCCACAGGAATATGATGTGGAATGATTGGCCCTTCTAAAAGAATAATTTCGTGAGCTTTATCATCATATTCGTAAAGCACATCAAGCCTAGTCAATGTATCCAAGACATGTTTTAAAGGGAGTGATTCATCCCCACTTGAACTCATTCAAACAGTTACGCACTTGGAGTTTTCTAAACCATCTGCACTTCCCAAAAAAACAATTTGAGGCGGAAGAAAACCCGCAATTTCAGTTTCTTTTGCACCTTGAATATCTTTTACACTTAAATCATAAATATCTGCATGTGTTAATTTATTTTGTACAGGAGCTAGTCTTGCTTCATCTAAAACTTCTTTAGGTGCAGGAATCGTTAAGTTTTTTAAATGCCCATACAATTCCAAATGATGTTTAATTGTGGATTTTAAAGAACTGATAAAATTTAATTTAGCTTTTTCTTCTGTTTGGCCCTGAGCAAAATGATCTATTTCTAATCCCTGAGCAAACCAATAACCATCATCATTAAAGAGTCTAACCCTTAAAGAATCCAAAAGAATCGCATGAAGTTTTCCCCCATCAATATGGGCCAAACTAGTTTCTCCACACTTAGAAATTGTAATTGTTGCTTCTTGTTTCATGGCACCCTCCCACTAAGGTGTCAACTATCGGCACATCAAGTCTTCAAATCAAGTATCGAACCGGCATTATGATAATATGATATTATGATAACAAGTTAATTGTCTCAAAAATGTTGACATTATCGAGACACTGAAATACCGTCCCCAAAACACCCTTTAGAACGCAAAAACCAAACCCCCTTTAGGTTTGGCGCTGTTTAAATAATGTAAACAGTAAACTTTTTCATTTTCTATATTTACTTGGCGTTAAGGGATAGTCACCAAAAAGCCCTGAACCTTTCGATTCAGAGCTTTCGATTTACCTTACAGCTGGTTTTACTTAACGGCCAGTTTTTCCTGAAACACAGGCGGATGCTTCAACAACTCCACCTTTAATTTATCGATAGCTTCTTCCGGCGTTTCATTGCCAATCCAAACTTTATCCAGTTCAGGGTAGATAACGCCGTTTTGCACTTCTTTCCAATTGGTCGCCAAAGGAACGTCGATGGAATAATCCACCGCCTTCAAAAGCATCTTTTTATTGAGCGGATCCTTGCCATCCAAAAAGTCAGCTGACTCCGCTACTTTCTTCAAGGCGGGCTGAACCAATCCCGTATGGGCGAACAGCTTTTGGCCTTCGGCGCCGGATAAGAAAGCGATCAATTTCCACGCCGAGTCTTTATGCTTGGAAGTTGTCACAATACCGTAACCCGAAGCGCCCCCTACCACCGCGCGGGCAACACCCTTTGGCTTGGGGAGCATGACCACATCCCACTTCAAGTTAGGGGTCTGGCGGAACATAGGAACTTTCCAGATGCCGGAAAGAATCATCGCCGCGCGGCCATTGGCGAACATATCCGAGGTTCCCACACCACCTGCCTGAGACAAACCCGCGGGGGTTGGCATCACTTTATACTTGAGCATCAAATCCGCCCTAAACTTAACCCCATTCAAGAAACCCGGTTGATCCACCATGTACTTGGTCGGCGTGTAGGGGCTGTCCACAAAGCGTCCGCCAAAGTCATAAATCCAGGCGTCCGGCAGAGGATAGTCTTCCACGAAAGCCCATTCAGTGACATTGCCTTTGTCGTCGACCTTTTGTAATTTCAAGGAATCCTTCAAAAAGTCATCGGTCGTCCAGCTATCTTTGGGATAAGGCAGTTTGGCGTCATCAAAAGCCTTCTTGTTGTAATAGACCACGCAAACAGGCGCGATATCCCGGGGAATAGCGCACAAAAATCCTTTAACTTGAAAAGTCTTCAAAAGCGCCGGATACAAAGCTTTCAAATCCACCGAATGATCTTTTTCAACGTAAGGTGTTAAGTTTTCTAAAAGATTGCGGGGATAAAAACTCGCGACCGTTTCGGACGAGACAAAAATAACATCCGGCGCCAAACCCGCCACAAACTGATTTAAAAGCTTGTCCGTATATTCGCCGTAAGGAACCCGATCCAATTGAACTGGAATATCAGGGTTTTGTTTCTCAAATTGATTAATGAGGTCTTGAAGAATCTGATTTTCCTGCGGATCACCCCAGGAGGAAAGATGAATGACGTTGGCCTTTCCTTTATTACCACAACTCACCAGACCAAAACCCACCGCCAAAATTACCACAGCTAAAATCAATTTTTTAAAATAATGCATTTTCAAGAACCCCCTTTAATTACTAAAACATTAAACGAACGGCTTTTTACCACGGAGTTACACAGAGTTACACGGAGTTTCTCAGAGTAAAAATTAAAAAAAGAATAGCTTTTGTTTTAACCAAATATTTTGTCTTACTCGGTGAAACTCTGTGTTACTCCGTGTAACTCCGTGGTTAAACATCTTTTGACTTTAAATCCAATCGCTCCGCCACCAGTACCATTCCAGCGGGAAAAGCGAATCCAAGAGCTCCAATTCAAAGTCTTTTAACTTCAGCTCATAACTGGGAGAAGTTCCCCCGAAAAGAAGGCGTATACATTGGGATTGGGTCAGCATGAGGGGCTTGCCGTTCTTCACGCCGGTTTCCACCTGCAGCTTGCGGCCAAAATTCAAAGTGACTTTTTCCTGACCCGGCAATTGCAAAGATAAAGAACCCAGGTTTCTCAAAGAATGACTCTCGTATCGGGCCTGTAATTGAGACTCGAAAGCCTTTAACACTTTACCCAGGTTGAGAATCTTAACCATACAGGACGTGGGCGTACGAACTTGGCCTTCATGGTGATCTAAGGCCCAGCGGTAAAGCTCGCAACCCGGGTAAATGGATATCCAAACAATACCCGTGGAAGGCTTCGGCAAGACCGAGGCAATCAAATCGATCACGTTCTTCACCTCGCCGCCCCACTCCGCCACTTCATAGCCTTCGTTGATTTTAAACACGATAACGTAGGCGACCACTTTGCCCGCCTTTTCCATCACCCAAATGGGCTCAGGAATACCCCGGTTGAAACGGCGGTGCAGCGTTTTAAGATAGTCCACATTGCGGTCAGTGTGAAAAGCGTGGCGGGTATACAGCTTTTGTAACGTGGGCCAATCGCCGGCTTTTACCGGGCGGATGGATTTGCCCAAAGGTAACGGCTTTAAGAAGCGGCGGTTAAAGGAAAAACGGTCTTGAAACACACCCCGTTCATAACCCATCGACTTGTATAAAGACCTTTCCCCCCAGAGAATCGAAAGGTCATAACCTTCCTGAACCATCTGTCGGTCCACATGGGCCATCAGTTTTTTCATTAAACCCCTGCCCCGGTATTCGGGGTGGGTCGCTACGGAGCCAATACCAGCGATTTTAATGGGGCGTCCATCGACCATCGCCACAAAGGGGAAAATGCCTACATGGGACGCGAACTGTTCCCCATGTTTTAAAACCCACTTGGTTTTTAATTGATCGGGCCGGGTGCCATAGAAAAAGGAAGTGTCATTTTCAAACCAGCGTAAATCGGAAAAACCATAGGATTGGCTGAGAAAATAAAGTAAAGAAGCGTATTCTTTGGAACTGGGATTGCGGGGACCTTCAATTTTCAAGTTGGAGGGGCTCATCGGCTTCCTTTCGAATAACGTCGAAAATGTAAACCAATCTTAAACCACCAAGGGCATCCCAAAAAGGATTAAATCAAGATTGAACCACAGAGTTACACGGAGTTACTCAGAGTTAAACCATTGATTTTCAGGAAAATCCTTAAGCCTTACTCCGCGTAACTCTGTGTAACTCCATGGTGAAAAGCCTTTTTTGTTCGGTTTTAAAGCTGATAAGCCTGGGTTCCGCCCAATTGGAAGAAAAACTTATAAGAAAAGGGGTTTCCCGAATAAGTCGGCTGATAATCGGCAGGCAGTTGATCATTCGTGATCGAAAGTCCCGCCCTGAGTTCCCATCCATCCCATGCGGCGACCTGATGGCTATACCCCAAAGTGAAAGCGTTCACCCATTGGCCCGTATCCCCGTTGGGTAATCCCGAAATACCAAGCTCGTTTGGAGTGCGTTGAAGCACTTCTATGCGGGCAAACACACTGGCGACCCCGCTTTGAATTAAAAGCTCATCTAAAAAAGAATTCAGCGAAGAGACATTATCAATATTCGTAATCCCTCCATAGACGAGCGTGTTGTGAAAGGTCATCGAATCGTTTAAGGGAATGTGCGTATAGAGAGAAGCGGAATAACGCTGGTCATTGGCGATACCCGGTTCCGGCGTGCCCACCCAGGCGTAAGAGGCCATGAACATAACTTGAGGTGAAAATTCCTCAATGGCGCGAACCGCCACGGAATTAATGGGGCCGATGGGTAGATCGACTTGAGTGGGATTAGGCTCCGAACCGTTAAAAACGGAAGATTCAATATGAAAGCTTCCCAGTTTGAGCGATTCGCCTAAAACCGTGCTGCTAATATGACCCACATCCTGGCCGATATGATGTCCTAACGGTGTATCCGGATTCACCATGCCCGTGATTCGGTGCATATAGGAAATGGGCCCATCAGTGCTCTCACCCCGGGGCGCCGCGAATAATTTCAGCGCGCTTTTGTCTTCATCCGCCAACGAAAAGGTATCGCTTAAAGTGAGTCCCATGAGGGGTGAGCTATGGGGATGTTGAGCGTCAATAAAAGGCTGTCCATTCGCCTGGTTCTCGCCAATTTGTAAAAGTTCCGGTGTTCCGGTGGGCGGCACGGTCCAAAGATCGCTGGTAAGCATCACATCTAAATTGAGGTATTGGTGGTCATCCAGGGTGGTTCCCAGGTCCGCCATAAACATATTAGGAGCTGAAAAATCCGCGCGTCCCCGGTTGCCCTCTTCGGCGACCGTCTCAAAAAAACTATATCCGTGAAGCATCAGCATGGTCATGGGCATGTGGGGTTGGGCAAAGGGCATTACCATTTGCATATCCACATCCATGATTTCCATCTGGCCTAGAACCGGTGAGGGGTTCAGAAAAATACCGCCTTCTTTCATCGAAGGCATCATGGTGTCCATCATATTGTTGCTGGATTCATCCGCCAGAACAGGACCGCCAATCACTAACATAGCGCCGAGGGCAAAAACCCCTATTTTAAATTTTATTTTTTCCAAAGGAGCTTCCAGGGATGGGCTTTTAACTCCTCAACGAGCGACTTCACATCATCCGCCATGGTCTCATCCGTCAGTAAAACCCCGATGGTTCCTTTGCCGTTATGAATATCGGTCGTGAGCTCATTCATGTTTTTCATGGTCGCTTTCACATTTTTCATGGTTTCAGCCACATCTTTTTTGTTTAAAGCGCTGATTAAATCAGTCAAATTCTTGGAAAGCTTTTGCGCGCTCGCCATCAATTCCGGCGCGGCCGCGCTGGACTTCGAAAGATCATTCAGCATTTTATCTATTTTTTCGCGGCTGGAAATGCTTAAAGCCAGCATGTTGGCGG
>Ga0206815_1001_pt2 | contig 13427 bp, 25 predicted proteins | sample Alteio_BWOrgCont_91_FD_152864 | JGI IMG/M metagenome (GOLD analysis project Ga0206815, IMG submission 152864) | Enriched cells from forest soil in Barre Woods Harvard Forest LTER site, Petersham, Massachusetts, United States -... | ecosystem: Environmental > Terrestrial > Soil > Temperate forest >...
TTCCGCACCACTGACGTGACAGGTGAATGCCAGTTACCCGAAGGTGTAGAGATGGTAATGCCAGGTGATAACGTACAGATGGTAGTGACGTTGATCGCTCCGATCGCGATGGAGGAAGGCTTGCGCTTTGCTATTCGTGAAGGTGGTCGTACCGTCGGTGCTGGTGTTGTTGCAAAAGTTTTAGAGTAACCGACTATGACAATTGGAAGAAAAAGCCAGAGAATTAGAATTCGTTTAAAAGCGTTTGATCACCGACTAATTGATCGTTCAACACGTGAAATTGTCGAAACTGCAAAGCGAACAGGTGCACAAGTGCGTGGACCTATTCCATTGCCAACGCATATTGAACGTTACACGGTGTTGATTTCACCACACGCGGATAAAGATGCTCGTGATCAATATGAGCTTCGTACTCACAAGCGTGTTGTTGACATCAATGAACCAACAGAAAAGACAATTGATGCGTTAATGAAGCTCGATTTAGCGGCTGGTGTGGATGTCCAAATCAGCGTTGATGTAGAAAATTGAAAAAATAAAGGTTAAATGGCCAATGCTATTTACACTTTTTAAGAGGCGGTTGAAATGACTATAAGTTTAGTCGGACGAAAATGCGGAATGACTCGAGTGTTTACGGAAGATGGTATTTCAGAACCAGTAACGGTTATTGAAGTATTACCGAATCGAGTTACTCAAATTAAAACAATTGAGAACGATGGCTACAAAGCTGTGCAAGTTACAACGGGTACGCGTAAGCGCACACGAGTAACCAAACCCGCTGCTGGTCATTTTGCTAAAGCGAATGTTGAGCCAGGTAAAGGGTTATGGGAGTTTCGTGTTAGCGAAACGGATAACCTTGACAGTGTTGCGTTAGGTTCTGAGTTGAAAGTGGATCTTTTCACTGCTGGTCAGTGGGTCGATGTTACTGCAACGAGCAAAGGTAAAGGTTTCGCTGGTACCATCAAGCGGCACCATTTTGCTGGCCAAGATGCTACCCACGGTAACTCGTTATCTCACCGTGTTCCAGGTTCTATCGGGCAAAGACAGTCACCCGGTAAAGTATTTAAAGGCAAAAAAATGTCGGGACATCTGGGCAATACTCAACGAACGGTGATGAACCAAAAAATCATCCGTATTGATGTAGAGCGCAACTTGATTTTGATTCGTGGCGCAGTTCCAGGCGCACCAGGTGGTGATGTTGTAATTCGCCCTGCTGTTAAGAAAGTGCAAAAAGAGGGGGCTAAATAATGGAATTACAATTATCCGGTTCTAAAAGTAAAAAAGTTGAAGTAGCGGATGCTGTATTCGGTTGTGAGTTTAATGAAGCATTAATTCACCAAGTTGTGACAGCGTTTATGGCTGGTGGCCGTGCAGGAACGCAATCTCAAAAGACTCGTTCGGAAGTTCGTGGTGGTGGTATCAAGCCATGGAACCAAAAAGGGTCCGGTCGTGCACGTGCTGGTACCATTCGTAGCCCTATCTGGCGTAAAGGTGGTGTTGCATTTGCAGCAAAGCCGCGTAGTTATGAGCAGAAGGTCAATAAAAAAATGTATCGTGCAGCAGTGCGCTCAATTGTTTCTGAATTGATTCGTACTGATAGATTGCAAGTTGTTGAGTCGTTTTCTCTTGAAACACCGAAGACACGCGATCTTCTCAGCAAATTAGCCGATTTAAAGATTGGCAATAAAGTTTTAATTATTACAGAAGCACTCGAAGAAAATCTGTATTTAGCAGCACGCAACTTGTTGTCAGTGGATGTTCGTGATGTTCCTGCTGTAGACCCTGTGTCATTAGTAGGTGCGGAAAAAGTGCTTATTACAACCGAAGCACTGAAGCAGTTCGAGGAGTTGTTAGCATGAATCAAGAGCGACTTTTAAAAGTTATTTTAGGGCCACACATGTCTGAAAAGGCATCTATTGCTGCAGACAAACGTAGAGAATACGTTTTCGAAGTGGTGACTGACGCTAAAAAACCAGAAGTAAAAGGTGCTGTTGAGCTATTGTTTAACACCCAAGTACAAGCTGTGCGTATTGTGAATGTTAAGAGTAAGCCAAAGCGTTTTGGCCAAATCCAAGGTCGCAGTAAGGCATGGAAAAAAGCATATGTAACACTTCAGCCAGGGCAAGAAATCAGCTTTGCTGGGGGGTAGTAAGTGTCGCATGCAATTAACAGCGTGAAAAAGTAGAGATTGAGGAATATATGGCAATAGTAAAATCTAAACCAACCTCGCCAGGACGCCGCTTCGTAGTAACGGTTTCTAGCACTGATTTGCATAAAGGTGATCCTTATGCACCATTAGTTGTTAAGAAAAACAAAACAGGTGGTCGTAACAACCAGGGTAGAATCACCTCCCGTCATATTGGTGGTGGGCATAAGCAACGATATCGTTTGATTGACTTCAAACGTGATAAAGATGGTATTCGGGCATGTGTAGAACGTATCGAATATGATCCAAATAGAAGTGCTCATATTGCATTAGTGCTTTATGCCGACGGCGAAAGAAGGTATATTGTTGCCCCTAGCGGTGTTAAAGCGGGTGATGAAATTGCTTCAGGTGCAGATGCAGCGATTAAGCCAGGTAACTGTTTGCCAATGGATAATATTCCTATTGGTTCTACTATTCACTGTCTTGAATTAAAGCCAGGCAAAGGCGCGCAACTTGCTCGAAGTGCCGGTACATCCGTGCAGTTGATTGCAAGAGATGGCGTATATGCAACCGTACGTTTACGTTCTGGTGAAATGCGAAAAGTGTTATCCGAGTGCCGCGCCGTCATTGGTGAAGTAAGCAACTCAGAGCATAATTTGCGTTCATTGGGGAATGCAGGCGCTAAGAGACGTCGTGGTATTCGTCCGACCGTTCGTGGTGTTGCGATGAACCCAATCGATCACCCACATGGTGGTGGTGAAGGTAAAACGTCAGGTGGACGTCATCCAGTTTCTCCATGGGGTGTTCCAACGAAAGGTTATAAAACTCGTAAGAATAAGCGTACTGATAAGTTTATCGTACGTGATCGTCGCGGGTAATGGTTGATTTTAAATTATCAAGTTAAATGAGGATTACAGCGTGCCACGTTCAGTTAAAAAAGGCCCATTTGTTGATAAACATTTGATAAAAAAAGTAGAGGAAGCTGTTGCTTCCAGTAACAAGCGTCCTATTAAAACATGGTCGCGTCGCTCAATGATCTTGCCTGAAATGATTGGGCTAACGATTGCTGTGCACAATGGTAGATTGCATGTACCTATTTTCGTTACTGAAAACATGATTGGCCATAAGCTTGGCGAGTTTGCAGCTACACGCACTTTCAAAGGCCACTCCGGTGACAAAAAAGTGAAAGGCAAAGATGAAAAGTAAGATAGCAGGGGGTAAATAATGGAAGTCGCGGCAAGATTAAAATATGCCAGATTGTCTGCACAAAAGTGTCGACTAGTATGCGATCAGGTTCGTGGTATGCCTGTAGACCGTGCTTTAGATCTTTTACGTTTTAGTACGAAAAAAGCAGCAGTGGTCGTAAAAAAGGTTCTTGAATCAGCAATTGCTAACGCTGAGCATAACCAAGGCGCAGATGTTGATGAGCTGAAAGTAACAAAGATTTTTGCTGATCAAGGCGCATCATACAAACGTATGTCAGCAAGAGCGAAAGGGCGCGGTGTTCGCATTTTAAAGCAAACCTGCCATATAACAGTAATTGTGTCCGATCAGGAGAAGCAATAATGGGACAAAAAGTACATCCCATAGGCATACGCTTAGGCATAGTAAAAGATTGGTCATCCCGTTGGTATGCCCCATCTAAAGAATTTGCCAACACATTGTGCGCAGACATTAAAGTCCGTGAATATCTTCGTGTGAAATTGGCGGCAGCTGGAATTAGTAGAATCCAGATTGATCGTCCGGCACGTAATGCAAAAATTACAGTTTATACGGCTCGCCCAGGCGTTATTATTGGCAAGAGCGGTAAAGAAATTGAAACGTTGCGTGATGAAATTAATAAAATTCTGAAAGTGCCCGTGCATATTAGCATTGAGGAAGTTCGTAAGCCTGAGCTGGATGCGAAATTGGTAGCTGACTCTATTGCACAGCAGCTTGAAAAGCGCGTTATGTTTAGACGTGCAATGAAGCGTGCAGTAACTACTGCTATTCGTTTAGGTGCAAAAGGCATCAAGATTTGCGTTAGCGGTCGCTTAGGTGGCGCTGAAATTGCACGCAGTGAGTGGTATCGTGAAGGTCGCGTGCCATTACATACATTACGTGCTGATATCGATTATGGCCTTGGCGAAGCATTCACAACTTACGGCGTAATTGGCGTAAAAGTTTGGATCTTCAAGGGTGAAGTTTTAGATAAAGAGCTAGCTGACGGTTCAAGTACCACAGGTACAGCTGAAAAAGCTCCAGCGAAACAGGAGAAGTAACAATGTTGCAGCCGAAGCGGACAAAATTCCGCAAACAGTTTAAAGGTCGCAATCGTGGTGTTGCTACACGAGGAAATAAAGTAAGCTTTGGCGAATTTGGCTTAAAAGCTGCTGAGCATGGTCGTATTACTTCACGTCAAATTGAAGCAGCACGACGCGCGTTGTCACGACATGTGAAACGTGGTGGTAAAGTTTGGATTCGTATTTTTCCAGACAAGCCAATCTCAAAGAAGCCACTTGAAGTGCGTCAAGGTAAGGGTAAAGGTAACGTTGAGTACTGGGTTGCTTTAGTACAACCAGGCCGCATGATGTTTGAAATCGAGGGGGTGCCTGAAGATTTAGCACGTGAAGCGCTGAAGTTGGCTGCGGCTAAATTACCAGTGAAATCATCATTCGAAAGTCGGACGATAATGTAATGAAAACTAGTGAATTAAGAAATAAGTCGGCAGATGAATTACAGAGTGAATTACTTGCATTGCTAAAAGAGCAATTTAATTTGCGCATGCAAAGAGGCGTTGGACAAACTCCCTCGCCCCATCTGTTTGGTAAGGTTAAAAAGCAGATTGCGCGTGTAAAAACAATCTTAAGCGAAAAAGAAGGTTTATCATCATGACAGAACAAACAGAAATAAGCCGCACTGTTGTTGGCAAAGTTGTCAGCAATAAAATGGACAAAACCATTGTGGTTCTGGTAGAGCGAAAGATCAAGCATCCTTTATATGGAAAGTATATTCGCCGCTCTTCTAAAATGCATGCGCATGATGATAAGAACATATGCAAAGTTGGTGATTTGGTGAAGATTGCTGGAAGTCGCCCTTTATCGAAGACTAAGCATTGGGTTTTAGTTGAAGTATTAGAACAGGCAGAAAAAGATTCATTGCAATAAAGGTTGGAAAGTTTTTTTCTAATTTTTTGCTTTTTTCCTTTTTCAAACAAGCATGATAGTGATAGTATTGACGGTCTTTATTTCCGTCATAATTGGAGTTGTGGCATGATTCAAACGCAGACGATCCTTGATGTGGCGGATAATAGTGGCGCGCGTCGCGTGATGTGCATAAAGGTACTAGGTGGCTCACATCGTCGCTACGCTAATATTGGCGACGTGATTAAGGTTAGCGTAAAAGAGGCTATCCCCAGAGGCAAGGTAAAAAAAGGCGATGTATTGAACGCAGTTATTGTTCGCACTTGTAAAGGTGTGCGCCGTGCTGACGGTTCAGCGATTCGATTTGATGAAAATGCAGTCGTAATCCTGAATGCGCAAATGCAGCCGATTGGCACACGTATTTTTGGACCTGTAACTCGTGAGTTGCGTGGCGAAAACTTCATGAAGATCATTTCATTGGCTCCTGAAGTTATATAGACGTTGATGTAGAGAGCATAAGCATGAACAAGATAAAAAAGGGCGATGAAGTAGTTATTATCGCTGGCAGAGACAAAGGTAAAAGAGGCGCAGTAACAGATGTTTTGCTAAAAGGCGAAAAGCTGTTAATTGAGGGCATCAATACCGTTAAAAAGCATGTTAAAGCAAACCCAAACACGGGCGATCGTGGCGGGATTGTTTTAAAAACGCTACCTATTGACCGTTCAAATGTCATGTTATATAACGCTGCAACCGGAAAGGGTAGCAGAGTTGGCATACGAATTTTGGAAGATGGTCGTAAAGTTCGTTATTTCAAGTCCACTGATGAAGTGGTCGATGTAGATGTTTAAGAAATAGGTGAGCCATGGCAAGATTGCTTGATTATTATCGGAAAGATATAGTTCAGAAGTTAAAAGACCGATTTAAATATACTTCGGTTATGCAGGTGCCACGCATCTCAAAGATCACATTAAATATGGGTCTTGGCGAAGCAATGGAAGACAAGAAAGTAATTGCTTCTGCAATGGCAGAGCTAGAAAAAATCGCTGGGCAAAAGCCAGTAGCAACGCTTTCGCGTAAGTCTATTGCTGGTTTTAAACTCAGAGAAGGCTGGCCTATCGGATGCAAAGTAACATTACGTGGACCACGCATGTATGAGTTCTTGGATAGATTAGTTTCTATTGCATTACCTCGAGTGCGTGACTTTCGTGGTGTTAGTATTAAATCATTCGATGGACGTGGTAACTATAGTCTGGGTTTTAAAGAACAGATTGTGTTCCCTGAGATTGAATACGATAAAGTTGATGCCTTAAGAGGTCTTGATATTACTATCACTACTTCGGCAAAAACAAATAAAGAAGCTCAAGCATTATTAGAAGCTTTTAATTTTCCATTTAAAGAAAAAGATGCGAGTTAAGCGCTATGGCTAAAACTTCAATGGTTGAACGAGAAAAAAAGCGTGCCCGTTTAAACGAAAAGTTTCGTGAAAAAAGGGACAAGCTTAAAGAAGCAATTTTAAATGTTAATCTGAGTGATGAAGAAAAGTGGGATGCAATCCAAAAATTGCAGACACTCCCGCGTGATTCAAGCATCACGCGTCGTAGAAATCGCTGCAGGTTGTGTGGTAGATCTCGAGCTTATAACCGATTGACTGGTTTATGCAGAATCCATATGCGTAGTGCAGTGATGAATGGTTTGGTTCCAGGTATGCATAAAGCTAGTTGGTAATTTGGTTTAAAGAGGTATAAGCAATGTCAATGCAAGATCCGATTGCGGACATGTTAACGCGCATTCGCAACGCGCAAACAGTTGGTAGTTTAGATGTCGAGATACCATGCTCGAATTTGAAACTTGCTATTCTTTCTGTATTAAAAACAGAAGGTTATGTTAATGATTTTGAAACATCAGTAACTGACGGCAAGAAAAATATCAAGGTAGCGTTAAAATACTACCAAGGTAAAGCTGTTATTGAAAAAATTAAACGAGTGAGTCGACCAGGCTTGCGAATCTATAGACGTAGCACCGAACTGCCTACTGTTTTATCGGGTATGGGTATTGCTGTAGTGTCTACATCTAAAGGCGTAATGACAGAGCGCGCTGCGAGATCACAAAATCTCGGCGGTGAAGTTTTGTGTACGGTTGAGTAAAAGGGGAAGGGTATGTCTGCTTCAAGAGTAGGTAGAAAGCCAGTAACAATCCCTTCTGGGGTTGAAGTAACGTTACAAGGCCAAGAGCTTGCCATCAAAGGTCCTAAAGGTCATTTTTCAGTGCCTTTGCATCCTTTCGTAGCGGTTATTATTGAAAATGGCGTTGTAAAAGTACAAACGAATCCAAATGGCGGATATTGCCGCAATGGTTCTGGTTCTAAATTGCTGAAAGCAATTACCGGAACAACAAGAGCAAATATTGCAAATATGGTTCATGGCGTAACACATGCATTTGAGAAAAAGTTATTGCTTGTAGGTGTCGGTTATAAAGCGCAAGCTAAGGGTAAAGTATTATCTTTGAGTCTTGGTTTTTCTCATCCCGTTGATTTCAATGTTCCGGAAGGAATTACAATTGAAACACCAGCACCGACTGAAATTACTGTTAAAGGTACTGATAAAAAGCTTGTAGGGCTAGTCGCTTCTAAAATCAGAAGCTATCGCGGTCCTGAGCCTTACAAAGGTAAAGGCGTTCGTTACGCAAATGAAAATATTGTGCGTAAAGAAACCAAGAAGAAATAATAGGGTGATGATATGAATAAAAAGACTGCAAGATTACGTAGAGCGAAACGTGGCAGAATGCACATGAAAGAACTGGAAGCAGTTCGTTTATGCATTCATAGAACACCGCGCCATATTTATGCACAAGTTATTGCTCCAACAGGAGCGGAAGTACTTGTTTGCGCTTCTACTTTGGATAAGGAATTCAAAGGTAAATTGAAGTCGACAGGTAACAAAGAAGCAGCTCAGCAAGTTGGTAAGCTAGTTGCGCAACGTGCAGTTAAAGCAGGTATTAGTCAAGTCGCATTTGACCGTTCTGGCTTCAACTATCACGGTCGTGTTAAGGCTTTAGCAGATGCTGCTAGAGAAAGTGGATTAGAATTTTAAGGGTTATTTATGGCTAATTATGACCAATCAGTAAAAGGCGATGGCCTGCAAGAGAAGCTCATTGATGTAGCTCGTACATCAAAAACAGTAAAAGGTGGTAGAGTAATGAGCTTTGCTGCGCTAGTTGTCGTAGGTGATGGTAATGGCACAATCGGAGTTGGTCGTGGTAAAGCACGTGAAGTACCCGTTGCGATCCAGAAAGCGCTCGAAAGCGCACGTAAGAATCGCCAACATATCACATTAAAAGATGGTACATTGCATTGCCCAGTGATTGGCAAACATTCAGCAACCAAGGTTTTCATGAAACCAGCGTCTGAAGGTACCGGAATTATTGCAGGTGGTGCGATGCGTGCGGTGTTTGAAGTTCTTGGTGTTAGAAATGTTCTTGCAAAAATTGATGGATCAACCAATTCTATCAATGTTGTTAGAGCAACATTAGAAGCTTTAAAACAATTAGCTGCGCCAGAGTATATTGCTGCTAAGCGCGGTAAAACAGTTGAAGAAATTGCTAGGAATTAATTATGTCAACAAAGAAACAATTAAGAGTGACATTGATTCGCAGTGTTAACAAAGCACTGCCAAAACATAAAGCGACAGCGATGGGTTTAGGTCTGCGCCGTATGCATCATACCGTTGTTGTTGAAGATACAGCATGTACACGTGGTATGGTTAAGAAAATTGATTACCTATTATCAGTAGAGGAAGTGTAAGAATGTACCTCAATACTTTAAAACCCGCTCCAGGATCCAAAACGCCAGCTAAAAGATTAGGGCGTGGTATTGGTTCCGGTAAAGGTAAAACATGTGGCAAAGGGCACAAGGGTCAAAAGGCTCGTGCGGGTGGATATCATAAAGTCGGTTTCGAAGGCGGTCAGATGCCAATACAACGACGGATTCCTAAATCAGGCTTCCGTTCTAGAAAAGCGCTAGTTCGCGAAGAGATTCGTTTATCTGATTTAAATAAGATTACGGATACAGTGATTGATTTTACTACCCTGAATGTGACTGGACTTATTAAAAATTCGACTAAGTACGCAAAGATTATCTCATTTGGAAAAATTGAGCGCGCTATTACAGTCCGTGGTTTGTTAACAACCGCTGGCGCACGTAAAGCAATTGAGGCAGCAGGCGGAACAGTCGAGGGATAGATGGCTACAAATAGGTTAGGCGCGAGTGCGGCGAATGGTATTGCTGATTTAAAGCGTCGGTTGCTTTTTGTTTTAATGGCAATTTTAGTGTTTCGAATCGGGTCTTATATACCAGTACCTGGTTTGAATCCACAAAGATTGCAAGATTTGTTTAACGCACAACAGAATAACATAGTTGGTTTATTCAACATGTTTTCTGGTGGTGCATTGATGCGTTTTAGTGTGTTTGCGCTTGGTATTATGCCTTATATCTCAGCTTCGATTATTATCCAGCTGTTGACGGTATTGTCCCCGCAACTTTCTGATTTAAGAAAAGAAGGCGAAGCAGGGCAGCGTAAGATTAATAAGTATACTCGTTATGGGACGTTAGTCTTAGCAACATTCCAGGCGATTGGTATATCAAAAATGATGGCCGCTAATCATATAGCACTGATGCCCGGCTTTGCTTTTTATTTTACGACAGCATTGACCTTGGTTACTGGCACGATGTTTTTGATGTGGCTAGGTGAGCAAGTAACAGAGCGAGGAATTGGTAATGGTATATCTATTATCATCTTTGCGGGAATTATTGCAGGGTTTCCAGCAGCAATTGGTAGAACGCTGGAGCAGGTAAGAGAAGGTCAGCTACAAGTTATTGCACTGTTGCTTATTGTGGCAGCGGTAGCAGTGGTTGTTGGGTTGGTTGTGTATATTGAGCGTGGCCAGCGTCGTATTACGATTAATTATGCGCGCCGGATGCAGGGCGGAAAAATGTACTCGGCAAAAAGTACATACTTTCCCTTAAAAATCAATATGGCTGGCGTGATACCACCTATTTTTGCTTCAAGTATTATTTTGTTCCCAGCCAGTTTGGCTCAATGGTTTGGACACGGTAAGGGATGGGAGTGGTTGGGAACATTTGGAGTTGCTTTGCAACAACAAGGCCAGCCTTTGCATATGTTATTGTTTAGTGTAGCGATTGTGTTTTTCTGTTTCTTTTATACGGCGCTGGTATTTAATCCGCGCGAAACAGCAGATAATTTAAAGAAATCTGGGGCTTTTATCACTGGTATTAGGCCTGGTGAACAGACAGCAAATTATATTGATGCCGTGATGACTAGATTAACGTTGGCTGGTGCAATATATGTAACTTTAGTGTGTTTGCTGCCTGAGTTTATGATTTTAGCGTGGAATGTGCCATTTTACTTTGGCGGAACATCATTGCTAATTATCGTTGTGGTAGTTATGGACTTCATGGCACAGGTTCAAGCTCATATTACATCATATCAATATGAGTCCTTGCTGAAAAAGGCAAACCTGCGCACTGGTGGACTTGGTTTAACACGCTAGTAAAGTAATCTAAAAATAGCTGAATTTGGAGTTAACTATGAAAGTGGGTGCGTCAGTTAAGAAAATATGCCGAAACTGCAAGATTGTTCGCAGAAATCGCATAGTACGTGTGATTTGCAAGGAAAAGAGACATAAACAAAAGCAAGGTTAAGGTTGATTTTTTAGGATTTCAATATTAAACTGGTCCGCTTTTGTAGTCACGAGATCTAATAGGTAGAAGTTGTAGGAGTTATTGAATGTCAGCCCGTATTGCAGGCGTAAACATACCGGTACAAAAACACATAGTCATTGGGCTCACAGCCATTTATGGTATTGGGCGTAGTAAAGCTTCTAAGATTTGCGAAGTTGCAAAAGTCAGCCCAAGCAAAAAAACAAAGGACTTAACAGAAGTTGAGTTAGAGAGTTTACGTGCGGAAATTGCCAAAGTTCGTGTTGAAGGTGATCTTCGTCGTGAGGTTTCTTTAAATATCAAGCGGTTGATTGAATTAGGGTCTTACCGCGGTTTGCGTCACAGACGTGGGTTGCCAGTACGTGGCCAACGCACTAAAACTAATGCTCGTACTCGTAAGGGTAAGCGCAAAGGTAAAAACTAGAGATTGATGAGCCTATATTAATTTAGTGGAATATCAGGAAAATAAATAGCAATGTCAGCAAATCAAACAAAGCCTACTGAGGCAGCAAGTCCAGCAACAAAAAATCAGGCAGTAAAAAACCTGAAAGATGACGCTGAGACAACAGAAGATCAAGGTGGTACCGGTACCCAATCATCAGATACTGGTAAGGCAACTACACGCTCTCGTAAAAAGACGAAGAAGCTTGTTGTTGATGGTATCGCGCATATTCGTGCTTCGTTTAATAACACGATTGTGACCATTACGGATGTGCAAGGTAATACCTTGGGCTGGTCGAGTGCAGCAAGTTGTGGATATCGTGGATCCAGAAAATCTACGCCATATGCTGCAGGTGAGGCCTCATCTAAAGTAGCACTGAGTATTGTTGAAAACTTTGGCATGAAGACAGTGCAAGTACGTGTTAATGGCCCTGGTCCGGGTAGAGAATCTGCTATTAGATCTTTGCATTCTGCTGGGTTAAAGATTTTGTCAATCACTGATGCTACTGGTATACCTTTCAATGGTTGCCGTGATCCTAAAAAGCGTCGTGTGTAAGTGTAGCGTAGGAGAAGGTAATGGCTAGATATACAGGACCAAGATGCAAGCTTGCTAGACGCCAAGGAACTGACTTGTCGTTGTTAAGTGGTGTCCGTTCATTAGATACAAAATGTAAACTGGAAACTCCCCCAGGTGTTCATGGCGCGCGTCGCGGTCGTGAGACTGAATATGGACTTCAGTTGCGTGAAAAACAAAAAGTCCGTCGTATTTACGGCGTGATGGAGAAACAGTTCCGTAACTATTTCAAGAAAGCTGCACGCTTGAAAGGCTCTACCGGCGAAAACTTATTGAAGCTGTTGGAATGCAGATTAGATAATGTTGTTTATCGTATGGGTTTTGGCTCAACACGTGCCGAAGCAAGACAGTTAGTAAGTCATCGTGCTATTCTTGTTAACGGTAAAACCGTTAATATCCCATCGTATGATTTATTACCTGGTGATGTTGTTAGTGTCAGAGAAAGTAAAAAAGCACAGTTGCGCATTCAAGGCGCTCTGTCTCTTGCTCAATCAAGAGCTGCTTGCGGTTGGGTAGAAGTTGAGTCGGGTGATCTGAAAGGTACGTTTAAACAAGCCCCAGATCGTACAGACTTGCCTTCCGATATCGTCGAGAAGCTAATTGTTGAGCTTTACTCCAAATAATTTTTTGGGATTCATGAGGTTATTTCATGCAAAATAATCCATATGATTTTTTAACACCGCGCGAAATTGCTGTAGAAACTTTGTCACCGTTTCATGCAAAAGTGACACTAGAGCCGTTAGAGCGTGGGTTTGGTCATACATTGGGCACTACATTACGTAGAATCTTGCTGTCGTCTATGCCGGGTGCTGCGATTACAGAAGTAAAAATTGACGGGGTATTGCATGAATATAGTACAATACCTGGCGTACAAGAAGATGTAATTGAAATTCTTCTGAACCTTAAGAATGTCGCTATTAAGTTACATGGTCGTGAAGAAGTGACATTAAGATTAAATAAGAAAACACCAGGTGTTGTTGTTGCGGGTGATATTGAGCCTGAACATGATGTTGAAATTGTTAATCCTGAATATGTAATTGCGCATTTGAATGAAACAGGTGCTTTAAACATGACGATGCGTGTATCGCTGGGTCGTGGTTATGAAACCGCTTCATCAAGAGCAAATAGTTTGGGAAGTGATGATAAAAATCCTATTGGTGTATTGCATATTGATTCGAGTTTTAGCCCGGTATTACGTGTAGCATATAGTGTTGAAAGTGCTCGTGTAGAACAGCGCACAGACTTAGATAAGCTGGTTATTGATCTACAAACGAATGGTACTTTGGATCCTGAAGAAGCTATTCGTCGATCAGCAACTATTTTACAACAACAGTTAGCACCGTTTGTTGATTTGAAATCTTCTTTCATTACGAAAGAAACTAGCGAACAGCAAGCGATTAATCCAATTTTCTT
>Ga0206815_1206_pt1 | contig 13381 bp, 10 predicted proteins | sample Alteio_BWOrgCont_91_FD_152864 | JGI IMG/M metagenome (GOLD analysis project Ga0206815, IMG submission 152864) | Enriched cells from forest soil in Barre Woods Harvard Forest LTER site, Petersham, Massachusetts, United States -... | ecosystem: Environmental > Terrestrial > Soil > Temperate forest >...
CACCCGAAGAAGTCATTTGTGATGTAGCAGCCGGGAACAACCCCACACCTTCATTACTACTCTCCAGAAAAATCATTGAATTGCATCGATTAGTTCGGCCCGAACTTTATCGTGAAGTGATGAAAAAAATTACCTCTGAATATTTAGCGCAAATTTAACGCATCATCACAGCCTGTCAAATAATGGTGAGTGCAATCAACAATTAACTCCTTTAGAATGATCGCTTCCGTGTTTACTAATCGAGGCTGGCATGAAACAGTTTATCTCTGCATTATTACTAACATTTTTATCATTCATTGCATTTTCTGCATTGGCAGATGAACCCGCTACTTATAATCAAATTGTTGTGTTTGGTGATAGCTTATCGGATAACGGTAATCTTTACGGTACGACACTGCATCTCATGCCAAAATCACCGCCTTATTATCAAGGGCATTTTTCAAATGGGCCAACATGGGCAGACCTGACCGAAAAATATTTTGCTGATAAAAATAATGTAACAACCGCCAACTATGCGGTTGGTGGTGAAACCGTTGTTTTACATAATCCATTCGATGGCTATCTACCTTACACGTTCAAAGATTCGTTGAATAGTTACTATTTACATACCATCTTCCGTGATAGGTCACATACGTTATTTATTATTTGGTTAGGCGCCAATGATTATTTGAATGGCTCCAAGGATCTGGAAGCGGACACCACGACTGTCGTACAAGCAATACAAGATAATATGGAAAGTTTAATTTCTAAGGGTGCAAAAAATTTCTTAGTATTGGATTTACCAGATCTCGCGCTCACGCCATTCGCAACCGATAAGAAATCCGGCGAAAGTTTACATCTTGCAACGACGCTGCATAATACAAAACTACAATCCATGTTAGAAACAATGCAAGTGTTACACAAAGACGTCAATATCCATTCTATTAGTGTGTATGACTTCTTTAATGACTTGACTGCGCATACCGATGATTACAATAAAAAATACAATACGCATCTTAACAATATCACAACTGCATGTTGGACGGGTGGTTACTTAATAAGAAATCTGCAAAATGAAGAACTTGCTATTCAGCACGATTTAGAAGCCAATTATCACAGAAAATCAGTAACGAGTGTGACAGCGAATAACAACATCGATTTCAAAGCAATGGCTCACTATATTGCGACGAATCCAAGCTTACAAGAAGCTTATCATGTTGGTAAAAGCTACATCGATGGCACCGCTGTCCCTTGTAGCAATCCAGATGAATATGTGTTTTGGGATCATGTGCACCCAACTGCAGCATCACACTCTATTATTGGTGCGGTATTGATTGATTACATTAATCAGAATTATCGGGCGGGTTAGAAATGAAATTTCTTTCTTGATGTTGAAATGGCGCAGCAGCGCCATTTCTTTTTTTAAATTTACATGATATACAACACCACCACCTGCCTCGGCTATGAGGGCCCAGTAACGACTATCATCAACTATAATTCAATCATATGATGATAGTCGTTACTGGGCCTCCACACTTGTTTGATTCACCCTATTGATTTATATGAAAATATTCGCTAGCCTTGCCCCGAATTTTCGAATCATCGTTAATTTTACGTTAATATTCGATATGTATAATTATTGATCCATGAGATTAATTTTATGAGTAATTGATTATGCTAAGGCAAGGTGAAATTCATAGCAATAATAATGACGTTGTCTTACCAACAGAAAGCATCTCATTAACTAATTATATAGAAAGATTTTATGAATCTTTTTCAACGCTACCATCAGCATTATCCATACCAAAAGAGTTAGAAGAATATACTAAAAATTTATATGAATTTCACAAGCGCCCGCAGCCTTCTCTTGATACATCTATTAAAATTTCTAACCCAATTACTCCACTGAATCCAAATAGGGTTTTAATTCCTTTTTCAGGTGGTGCAGATAGCACAGCTGCCATCTTATGGGCGAAAGAAAAAGGATTCGATTGCTATTTGTTTCATGTCAGCTCACTCAACCAAGCTGCCGCAACCCGCGAAGAAAAAGCTGTAGTGGCCATTGCAGAAACATTTGGCATGTCAGATAAATTAATTCAAATCAAACATCCTACAAATTTAAAAAAAATGAAAGCCTATCAAACATATCAATTAAGTGAATCCCCTGCAAAAAATCAATATATATGGCTGCAAGCATTAAGTTATATGCAGCAATTTCAATGTGGCAAAATTATTTTTTCAATACAAAACAGTGGCAATGCATCACATTTCTCAGATACACCGCCATCATTTAATTTATTCCAATTATTGGCTACTGCGCTCATTGGTCAACATCAATGGCTATCACCTTATCAAACAAAAACAGAATATTTAAAAGCATTAATCGTGCACGACAGGCAGCCATCCACACCACAATTATTTTCAATGTCATCATCCTGTTTTAGGCGAGATCAGTTTTTTTTACAAAATCAAAAGGTGAGCAGGAGTCAATATGATGATGTTCAAGATAATGAATGTGGTAGTTGTAAAAAATGTGTTGATTTAAGAGATATTAGACAACAAATTCGAGATGAACTAAATATTCCTGCGCCTCAGAATTTTAAAAAAAATATAGTCAATTCGCAACAGCATGCTACTGTCGCCAAAAAACAAAATCCATTATACAAAACCCTTTTAGGATTATTGCCAGAGTCAAAACAATCCAAATATTTAGAACATCCTGTTTTAATTGAATTAATGCCAGATATTATGGATAGACGTACAATAACGAATGAAGAATTTGAAACAATAGCAGCATCTAATATAAAGTCCACAGAGATTGAAGCGTTAATCGATGCAATTATTTTCAAGCACCCTGAAAATGATTTTGTTAACAATGGTGAAGTTTGCATTAATCTGAAAAATTTAGTAGATACTTACCATCAAATACAAATACCTGATAAAATAGCTAATAAAAGCAGTTTATTTGAAATTTTTATTCGTGCTATCGTAATTCGAGCAATTCTCGAAATTAGAAACCATCGTATTGACTACCCCTTCAAAAAAATATCATTAGAAGATGCAAAACAAGATTTCCAAAATTTGCAAGCCTATCAAGCACACGAAAAAAAATTAACTCTTAAAGCAGCCGGCCGCAAAGCGAGCGGATTTTTTTTAACGGCAGAAAGATTAAAAGTGCCCGCTATATTTAGCAAATATGGACCATCCATAGCATGGCAAAAAAATTCGCTACTATTCACTCCGATGAGAACACTCATTCAAGATCATATAGTTGGTAAAAAACTCGATCGATTGACAGCCATCAATAGTGATGAAATCCGAAACTGTTATGAACGCAACAAAACGGTTGATCAATTCAGGCCCGCGACTGTACTAGAAGTGATAGCGATTTTACGTGATAAAGATCCCAGTTATAAGGTCCGCTCTGCATTTGACCCTTGTGGTGGATGGGCGGATAGATTGGTTGGGTTTCTCGCTGCTAATATCAAAAATATTGTATATAACGATGTCAATAAAGATTTAAAAGAGGGATACACGCAGGTTGTCAAAACATATTCGCATCAAGAACAACAAGTGCATTTATTTTTTAAAGCAGCTGAGGATCTTACTATCGATGAAATGTGTCCAAACAAAGAAAGGCATCAATTAATTTTGACGGGCGTCCCGTTTTTTACTAAAGAAAAATATTTAGGTAACGATCAAGCTCATATTCGATATCCGCAATTAACAGAGTGGCTGCATGGATTTCTTTATCCCATGGTGATAAAAGCAGGATCAGCGCTTGATTCACAACAGGGATATATAGTGCTTAACATTGCTGATTTTAGGATAAATGGCCACGAAATTCAGTTGGTTGATCCTCTTAAGAATTTTATTCGCACACAGATACCCTTTCTCACGCTACTGGACGTTGAACTAAAATATCCAAGAGCTTGTATAAATACTCAAAACAAAAATGAAACACCCGAATGCTCCCCTTTATTAGTTATTAAGCGCAATGGCAATCCTTTGCAATCAATTCCTCGATTACTTGAGGCTTCTTACTCTACTATCGCTAATAAACCTCCAACTAAAAATAATAATAAAAAACGCAAACAATTAACGGAGGACTCAGAATCTTCTACTACGGCTTCTAGTGATACCGCAATAATGGATGTTTCTGAAGATAAACCTGTTGATCATGCAGCTACAATGGATCGACCCCACCTAGCTACTAAAGTTATGAAATTCTATCATCCAAATAGCAAAACTGATGCAAAGCTCGACCCGAGCACATCGGGCAGCCCGAGTCCTTTGCGATAATGAATTATTCGCTAAAATACGCACAGTAAGAAGCCCATGGCAAAAGGGCACAATTTCAAAATCTCCTATAAACTTAAACTCACAAATTGTTCGATTGAACACCTAGTCCCACCGCAAGCCGGCAAAGAAACTGGCTCATTGTTATAGGTTATTTTTATATATCTATTTTGATTATCATCAACGAAAACTAAAAAATTGATATCAGAAGCATAAGGTGGCGCTTTCGTTAATGGCACACCCATGATACTCATCAAGGTTAAAATGGTACTGTCATGTGCAGAATATAAAATATACTTAACTCGACTCTTGCCTTGACTGGCTTTACTGATCGCAGTTGCAATGTTTTTTAATAAATTTTTACCGATGGGAGTGCTTACGGATTTAGGTGCATACGCGTGAACAAAAGACCACTTTCCTTCCGAAATTATTTCATTTACATCGTCTTCACTTAAACCTTTCGGCATCGCTACATGATAGAGTTTATCGATAAATAAAATATCTCCCAGCCAACTTAAGTCATATAAATTTTTTAAAGGCGTACCGATCGCCTCACTCCACCTAGGTAATTTGGATTTTATTTGATTTTCATGGTGGATCCACTCATGCTGAGTAAAAACATATTTTTCTAGTAGGAAATTAAACGATTCCTCCTGGTCATGCAAAAGCAACATGTCTTTATTTTGAGGAACGGTATGGATGGGAATAGGTTGAATACCATAAGGCAACGCGGAAATAGTGGAGTCCGGCAAGGTTGGCCCGGTGCCTGGCGGATATAATCCAGTTAAAAAACTTTCTGCGCTCATTAATGTTCTTTCATAATCGGTAGAACGAACATAAATTTCACCAATCGTATAATGAGGGGATAACAAATGATATTGGTCGACATATTTTTCACGTAAGCCTGCACCTAATTTAAATTCTTGATGCATGCCAGTTGCAGTAAGCTGACCCAACCCTTGTGTCCAGTCATATGGCGCTTTTGGAATAGAATCGGTAGGCGTTCGATCTCCATGACGTATAAGATCCATTGCAAAAATTAATTTATCAGCTGCAAAACAATTTGTTGAAATCAAATTGAAAATTAAAAAAAACGAAAGAAATAATTTCACACCACTCTCCTATAGAACGTAATCTGGCGCCTGCCAAGTGTTAAAGACTGTTTTATGGCTTTTCATTTACATAGGTACTACTCGGACTTCTTGTAATTTCGGTTCAGCTCTAAAAGCCTGTTGTACGCTTTCTAATTTTTTTTGCAATTTCTCCAACGGAGTTAATGCACGGGTAAAAAATGTAGTAATAATGGCGTCGTAAGATCGATTAATTTTTTCAGCCTCAACTTGTTTGCGAAGAAGTGACGACATACACACCAATGCCACATTCTGATCATTCGACAAAGGTTCAGCCATTTCAAAAATCCGTTTCTGTCGGCAGAAATCTACTAAAAATTCTTGATTGTCAGTATTACTCAGCGGTGTGTATTGCTTTATAAAGGCTTCAGTAAATGCATGCCAGCCTATGGCTTTCAGATACTGCGATCTCTTTATATAGGCTTCTTTGTCTGACTGATTATTTGCTATCTTTTCTAATACAATATTGATATCCGCTAACTGACCACAAAAAAGTAGCGTGACGTTTTCTTGACTCGATTGTATGGGTGAAAGTGCTTCGCGTACTACTATTACATTGGATTCAGCAAGCTGATCTACTTGTTGAATTAATAAAAAATAATCTAACGCTTTTTTCAAACAACCCAAATTTTTAAGTTGTTGGCAGCGCTGCCAATACAAATGGGCTAACTGGAAATAAAAAAAGTCTTTTTTATGGCTGGCAACTACTTTTTCTAGATAATCCATCCATTTCTGTGCTTTGCTTTCTATTTTATTTTCTTTAGGCTGATGTGCTGTAACAAATTCTTCAATGTCATGTGCCGTATGGTTTTCAGGGGTTTGCATTATAGAAACCATTTTTTCACATAACTTTCTGTTGTCACTTGCGAATGCTGATGGATTATTGTATGCAGCACAAACTGTAAAAGGTGAACACGCAGTAATTAATTGACAAACAATCGCTGGGCTCATGCATTCAAGCGCATGAGTTAAATGACCAGGATCCTCATCTAAAAATGTTTTTATATCACAGGCTTTGATAAGACGTTCTAGTGTCTCATCTGATAATTGAGGTTTTTTATTACCATGACGGACTGAAGCATATTGTATATTAAAAATATAGCCTACATAAAGGGAGAAAGTTGCACCCTGCAGTAATGAAAGAATCTTGTTAAGATTTTTATACGGGTGCCAGCCTCCATCACGATCGTCCCAAGAAAAAATTACGTCGGGTAATTTGCGATAATCCTGAGAGGAACGATAAGGATTATCGTAACCATAACGACAAAAGCATTTAAAATGCCGTTCAACCAAATCTGGCTCTATCAGTTTCTTTAGCTCATCTGGGTGCTTTAGTAGAAATTGATCAAAAGCTTGCAGTGCTTCTTGCATTTTTACAAATAAGGCATCAATCACTTGTTTTTGACAATTTGTAAGAATCCAAAAAAACGTAGACTTGATGACTTCAGAAAGCTCTTTTAATTGTGGATGCGTTAAAAACCCTTCCATCTCACTAGGTTGTATTAAATTGATGATCTGTATCTGTAAGTCAGGCCGAGTCCCGAGCTTTCTGATCCAGATAGGAAAATGTTTACAAAGAAGTTTATTGGCTGCTTTTGCTTTATCAAATAAAGCGATTATGCTTTCAACGTCGTCATGGTGCCAGTGTCGATACCACTTCACATCCTTTGGCTCGCAACCGCTCTGGTTACTTTCGTTTATCTTATTTCCATCTAACACAACATCTAAAAATAACTCCATATTTTCGTCAGATAATTCGGCGATGGTCTCTTGTTTCATTGTGCTGTCTGCATAAGGAAATAGTAGAGCTATTCTCCTTATATCTTGACGCTGACTTTGCATAATAATTATATCCTATTTAGTCTTTCTACATTCGAGAGGGGAATGTAAGCATCCACCTCTCCGTCGCGAAAAAGCGTGCGCTGCCCCTTTTTTTTCAAGGCATACTGCCTTACCCCTCTCCTCCACGCTTTTTGTGGAGGAGAGGGTTGGGGAGAGGAGGCGTTTTAGAGAATAAATTATCCATGCAACAAAATAATGAATTTTTTTATCCTCCCCTCCCTAGCCCTCCCCTCCACAAAAAGCGTGGAGGGGAGGGGATTTACGATTTATACAACAACGCTCTTTTTCAAAGGGGGCGTGGTGTAATCTTAACGTTAAGATCTATGGTTTTCCTGCAATCCTCTAGCGTTGTGAGTATGTCTTTTTCTGAGGGTCGTTGCTCGCGAGATGTTTTACAGCAGTTCAATATGAGGCTGGCGATGCCTTTAGGTATCGTTGCAGATATAGCTGCAGATACTCGATTCGGGATAGCCTCATTCCATTTTTCCTCTGCATCAACATCATCCTCAATATGTTTGCTGACATTGCGACGGCTAGCGATTTCCAACATGACAATGCCAAAGCTATAAATATCGGATGCGGCATAATGAATGCTCTCAAAAGCTTCCGGTGAGCGATATCCCGGAGTGCCCATTTTAGTATCTTGGGGGCTTCGGTAAGCACCAGAAATATTGTATCCGCGTGCAGAACCAAAATCGGCAAGATAAGCGCGTAGATTGCTATCAATAAGAATGTTCGCACTTTTGATATCGCGATGGACAACATTTTTTGAATGCACGAATGCAAGTGCGTTCCTAACATCGTCCATGATTTGGATTGCTGCGCCCCAGGTAAGAACACTTCCCCCTAAGAGAAAATCTCGTAAAGAGCCGTTGGCCACGAATGACGTTACGACGTAAGAGTTATATTCGGTACCGATATAACCGCCTCTAAAGGGGACGATATTAGGCCCACCACGCAGTGTCGTGCCCAACATGGCATATTCATTTCGTATTGCTGGTAAGCTGCGATATTTGTCTATAGGCTCTTTGACAACCACTTTCTCATGCGTTTTATGCCAGAGACACAGCGTGACTAAACTGGTTGAGGTACGCTCTAGCGTTCTAATTTCACCAACGCTCTCTTGATGGAGTGGACGTGTAAGGTATGCTACTTGACCTGTACTGGTTAAGCTCTTATTGGTTTCTGGCTTGTTGCTCTCAGTAGTGGCTTGCTCGTCACGTGAGCTTTGCATGGATTTTCTCCTTTTTAGCAGATGCCTAGTTGAGACCCTCATCCCCAACCCTTCTCCCGCAAGCGGGAGAAGGGAGATGTATAGATTGAGTTATAAAAAAATTCGTTACGATATCTCAGCACATCGTGAATGATGGGCTGCTTTTATTTTTGCGACTGGTGCGTATGACAATCGATGCCAGACCGTAATACCGTGTTGTTCTAATGCGATCATATGATCTTTGGTTGGATAGCCTTTGTGTTTGGCGAAACCATATTGCGGAAATTGTTTATCCAGTTCCACCATTTCGCGATCACGTGTGACTTTTGCTAAAATAGATGCGGCGCTAATGGCTGGTTCTGTTTGATCGCCTTTAATAATTGTTTTGACTTCGCATAATAATTTTGGCGCCACATTACCGTCAACTAATGCCAATACAGGTGCAATGGATAATGCTTCTACCGCACGCTTCATCGCAAGCAATGACGCTTGTAAAATATTAATTTCATCAATTTCGGCAACACTTGCTTCAGCAATCGCCCAGGCGAGTGCGTGTTCTTGGATTTGAATAAATAATTTTTCGCGTTGTTTTTCGGTTAATTTCTTGGAATCGGCGAGGCCGGGTATAAGCTTCTCGGGATTTAGAATAACGGCTGCTGCAACAACAGGCCCTGCTAATGGGCCTCGACCGGCTTCATCCACACCGGCAATTAACACTTGTCCTTGTGACATTTTTGATGGCCTTATTTATTTTTAATTAATTGAATAATCGCATTGGCTGCAACACGATTCGCATCGCATCGTAATTGTTGGTGAATATCCGTAAAAGTTTCTTGTAGCGCGTTGGCTTTTTCTGGATGATCAATATAGTCAAGCAAAGCAGCGGCTAATTTTTCAGGTTGTGCTTCATCTTGCACAAACTCGGGCACCAATCTTTTATTCGCTAATAAATTTGGTAAGCCAATATGTGGCAACTTTACCAAATGCCGCGCAATTTGATACGTTAAGTTCGCCATGCGATAAGCTATCACCATAGGTCTTTTGAATAACATGGTTTCGAGTGTTGCTGTACCGGATGTCACTAACACTGCACTGGCGGCTGCCATCACATCATGCGAGCGCCCTTCAAAAAAATTCATTGGCAAACCTGGCGCAAACTGCTGACACAGTGCTTGAAATTCTTCGTTACGCTCTGAATTCGCTGCGGAAGTAATAAATTGTAATTTCGGATTTTCTTGCCAACAGCGTAATGCGGTTTTTACAAATGTTTCACCCAAGAAACGTACCTCATTGCGACGACTACCTGGCAAGATTGCAATATAATCGACTGATGAATCCAGTTGTAAACGACTTTTTGCAGCGAGTTGATCGATATGCAAAGGAATTAAATCTGCTAATGGATGGCCTACGAAACACGCAGGCACGTGGTGTTGCTCATAAAAAGCAGCTTCAAAAGGAAAGAGTGTCAACACCAAATCAGTTGCTTTGGCAATTTTATGGATGCGTTTTTTGCGCCATGCCCATACCGATGGACTGACATAATGTACGGTTGGGATGCCGGCTTTGCGAAGCTTCAATTCTAAACCCAAATTAAAATCGGGTGCATCAATACCAATAAACACATCGGGTTTGTGCTGAGTAAAATAACGATAGAGATGACGACGCATTTTAATTAATTCGGGTAGGCGACCGAGTGGCTCAATCAAACCCATGACAGCCAGACGTTCTATATCAAAAAAACTGTCGCAACCCTCACGGATCATATCAGGGCCGCCGATGCCAGCAACAGTCAAGGTGGATTGTTCACGGAGTGCGTGGATTAAACCGGCGCCTAAAAGATTACCTGAGAGTTCGCCTGCGACGATGCCGATGTTCATGTGTGCTTTCTCACTTTAACTGTCCCCTCTCCCGCCTGCGGGAGAGGGTTAGGGAGGGTTTATTGTTTTACACACTTTCTGCAGCAATGGAAACACCCTCATCCCCAGCCCCACTGCCATTAAGTTAAGAACCGTAGGGTGGACAAAGCGCAGCGTGTCCACCGGATGCTTCATGCAACAAAATAATGAATTTTTTATCCTCCCCTCCACAAAAAGCGTGGAGGGGATTTACAAAGGAATCATAAAGATTTTAACGCACTATCCCGCGGCTAGAACCCTGGATAAAATCAATGAGCATTTGAATTTCCTGACACTGACCCACCTTCTCTTCTAAACTTTCTAGCGCTTGCTTGACTGTCAAACCTTGGCGATAAATCACTTTGTAAGCACGACGAAGTTCTAACATAGTCTCTTCAGCAAAACCACGACGCTTCATGCCGATGGTATTTAAACCACATGGTTTTGCGTAATAGCCTGACACTTTTACAAATGGCGGCACATCTTTATCAATCATGGCACCCATAGATGCAAAACTATTTGCGCCAACACGACAAGCTTGGAAGACACCCGAAAAACCACCTAAGATTGCAAAATCTTCAACGATGACATGACCTGCCAACGAGGCATTATTCGCAAAAATCGTACCATTACCGACAATACAATCATGAGCAAGATGTACATATGCCATAAATAAATTGTCATTACCAATTTTTGTTACCGCTTTATCTTGCGCGGTCCCTCGGTTGAATGTGCAAAATTCACGAATGACATTGCGATCGCCTATTTCCAACCACGTCTTTTCACCAGTGAATTTTTTATCTTGTGGATCGGCACCCAGAGAAGCGAATTGATAAATTTTATTGTCACGACCAATTTTTGTTGGGCCATCAATAACAACATGAGGACCAACCCATGTTCCTTCACCAATCTCTACATCCGCACCAATCACTGCAAATGGACCAATATGTACACCATCAGCAATGCGCGCAGTAGGATCTATTTTTGCTGTTACATCTATCACTTTATCCACCTCTTCTTGCACTTAACAACTCAGCAGAACAAGCCAGTTCACCATCAACATGCGCCGTTCCTTCTAATCGCCACATATCTTTTCTGGCACGTAATACTTTCACTTCTAAACGGAGTTGATCGCCGGGTTCAACGACACGACGAAAACGTGCATTATCAATGCCCGCAAAAAGATATAACACACCATCACTAGGCGATGTATTGGTAGATTTATACGCCAGCACACCAGCAGCTTGTGCTAAGGCTTCTACAATTAACACCCCAGGCATCACAGGTCGATTAGGAAAATGTCCTGCAAAAAAATACTCGTTCATCGTGACATTTTTAATCGCCACTAATGACTCGCCTTCTACCATTTCTACAACACGATCAATCAATAAAAATGGCGGACGGTGCGGTAAATATTTTAGTATTTCATGAATATCCATTATATATTTCATGGTTATTTTCTCTCTGTTAATTCTTCTAGAGTTGCTTCCAATGCTTTTATCTGTTGCGCCATTTTTTCTAAACGATGTAAACGAGCAGAGTTTTTACGCCATTCTTGGTTAGTGACGACACCACCCACACCTGAAGAATAAATCCCGGGTGCGCGGATAGATTTGGTAATCGCCGATGCACCTGTAATCATGACATCATCCGCAATACTGATATGACCCGCCACGCCAGCTTGCCCACCAATCAAACAATTCTTGCCTATGACAGCACTACCGGCGATACCGACACAGCCTGCAATTGCGGTATACTCGCCAATGTGCACATTATGCCCAATCTGCACGAGGTTGTCCAACTTGGCGCCTTTCTTGATAATAGTATCGTCAATAGCACCACGATCAACAGTGCAATTAGCCCCTATTTCAACATCATCCTCGATGATTACACGCCCCAATTGTGGAATTTTTTGCCAAACACCTTTGTGTTTCGCCAGACCAAAACCATCACTACCGAGCACAGCACCGCTAGCTATGATCACTTTCTTGCCAATTTTAACGTTGTAATAAAGGGTCACGCGGGCATCTAGCTGTGTTTCTGCACCAATTTCAACACCCGAAGCAATTGCACAACTCGGCCCAATGACTGTATGGGCACCTAGCTTGACGTTATCACCTATCGTGCAATGCGGTCCGATACTGGCTGTTGGGTCAATTTGGCAATTTTCACCGATCACAACAGAGGGATGGATACCAGCTGCTTGTTTGGGTTTCTGCTCAAAATAAGCTGCGATTTTGGCATAGGTATAATAGGGATCGCGACTGATGACCGCATTCACTGAGCAGTCTGCCGCATCGCTTTCAGTCAGAATAACTGCACCGGCGAGTGTGCCTTCTAGGTATTTTTTATAGGTGGGATTCATTAAAAATGTAATACACTCTGGCTTTGCTTGCTGAATGGTACAAACACCGCTGATGATATAATTCGGATCACCTTTAATAGTTGCGTCTAAACCAGCGACCAACTCAGCCAACGTATATTGTATCTTTTCTGCTTTCATCTGTTCCAAGTCTCTAAAAAACGAAAAGGCCTGTACATTTTTTATCCTATAAGAGATAAGAAATACAAGGCCTTTTCAGATAAAGAAAAATTATTTCTTGTTAAAATCTTTTGCTACTTGCTTAGTAATATCAGAAGCGTCAGCAGAGTACACAACTGCTTGTGAATCTAACACTAATGAATAACCTTCTTTCTTAGACATTGCAGAGATAATGCCGCTTAATTGGCTTAGAATGCTTTGCATTGCTTTGTTTTGTTCAGCATTGACTTCTTTTTGGAATGCACCAGCTTCTTTTAAGAATGATGCTTTTTCGTCGTTTAGCTTCTTTTCTAAGGTATCACGATCAGCTTGCTTCATGCTGGATGAGTCTTTGTTGAACTTATCCATTTCATCTTGAAGCGATTTTTGTTGTGCAGCTAACTTTTCTTGGCGTGGCTTGAACTGATCTTGTAGTTTTGTATTAACTTCAGCCACTTTCGCGGACTGTAATAATACTTGTTGTACATTCACTACAGCGATT
>Ga0206815_1106_pt1 | contig 13341 bp, 8 predicted proteins | sample Alteio_BWOrgCont_91_FD_152864 | JGI IMG/M metagenome (GOLD analysis project Ga0206815, IMG submission 152864) | Enriched cells from forest soil in Barre Woods Harvard Forest LTER site, Petersham, Massachusetts, United States -... | ecosystem: Environmental > Terrestrial > Soil > Temperate forest > O...
AAAATGAAAAAAACGTTCATGACGGGTGGGTTGGCCGGTACCCTCTTCTTCCTCATTTCATTTTCTCGTGTCTTCGCTCAAACCATGGCGGCCGTCACGGTGACGACGAACAGCCTCGGCATCCAAATCCCATCCAACTTTGTGGGCATCAGTATGGAATGGCAGTATGCCCAGGATTATTTCGGCACTACCGCGGCTCCGAATAATACTTTGTTTCAACTCATGAAAAATCTTGGATCGGGGGTCTACCGCATCGGAGGTAACAGCACGGACGAGTGGTGTTGGGATTCGGGACCGTCTGAATGTCAGCATCAACTAACTTCTGGAATGATCAACTCTATTTTCAACGCCTCAGCCAAAACGGGGTTTGGGGTTATCGCGGGTGTCAATTTAACCGACAGCAGTACCGCCAACGCGGTGGATACGGTGACGGCTTTCGTGAACGAAGGCCTCAAGGCCTATCCGGGAAGCACGTTGATCGGCGCGGAAATTGGAAATGAACCGGATCTTTTTGACACCAGCACCAATACGGATGATCAAGATTATCCCAGCAGCTATACGATTGAGGACAACGAAAGCGATTACAAAAATTTTGTGACCGCTTTGAATAACAACGCGACCACCAAGGGCATTCCCTGGGTAGGACCCGCTTTCGCGGGCGGCTGGAGTTCGCAACTGGGTTCCTGGATCAGCGCGGTGCGAACCGATGGTGTGGGATCAACCCTGCCCAATCCAGCTTTACTGACCATCCATAATTATCCGCTCAGCGCTTGCGGCGGCGGCACGGGTACGATCAGCGAGCTTCTCTCCGCTAGTTCCATGACCAGTCATATCGCGACTTACGGCGGGTACGAACAAACGGCGGCGGGCTACGGCTATAAACTTCGTGTCGCGGAAACCAACTCCGCGGCTTGCGGGGGATTGGCGGGCGTCAGTGATGTGGAAGCGGCGGCGCTTTGGGGCATGGATGACATGTTTGAATACGCCCAGGCGGGTATTGTGGGCGTGAACTTTCATGGCGGCGGCACCTCGACCTCAAACGGCGAGGATTACAGCGCGATTTTTACTACAGGCAGTAACGGTGAGGGGACTTCTTCCCAGGGCGCTACGGTCGCGCCCCTTTATTACAGTCTGCTCATGTTCGCGAACGCCCAGGGTAAATATATGCTTCCTGTGACTGTTTCCAGCTCCGACAATATTACGGCTTACGCCGTCGCGGCCAGCGCCTCGGCGGATCCCCAGGTTTTCGTCATTAATAAAGACACGGCGGCGTCCGGATTAGTTTCCATTCAGCCGTCCGAATCTATGACTTCCGCCACGCTTCTGGTTCAAAGCGGAACTTCCCTGAGCGATTCCAACCCCACTTATGGCGGTGTCCGGCCCAGCACCAGCACCGGTGTTTTGCCCGCGCCGAATACCACGACGTTAAGCCCCACGGCGGGCGGGGCGTTTCAATTTAATCTGGCCAACGCCAGCGCGGCCATGATCACCCTTCATCGGGGACCGACTCCGACCCCTGTGGTGTTATCGACCTGGCGGGTGGTGGCGGGCGGCCCGGCGCATACGGACTGTAATAACAATGTCTGGGCGGCGGATGAAAACTACGTAGGCGGCACGGGAGCAACCTCCACCAACACCATTGCGGGAGCCCTGCCTTGTACCAGCGACGCGGCTCTTTACCAGGATCAGCGCTATGGCGCTTCTTTCAGTTATGTATTCAATGTTCCGGCTGGTTCTTACCAGGTGACGTTGAAATTCGCTGAAACTTACTTTACGGCGGCGGGCGATAGGGAATTCAATGTGTCGATCAATGGCACGACTGAACTCACCAACTTTGATATTTTTGCCGCCGCGGGCGGTGAAAACATAGCCATTGATAAGGTTTATAACAATATCGCGCCTTCCGGCGGGGCCATTACGATTACCTTTGGGCCGTCTGCGGTCAATAACGCCGTAGTTGACTCCATACAGATCATTCCGCAGCCTGCTACGGCGACGGTGACGGCTACTTTCTCGAAAACAGCCACGTCTACCTTTACGTCTAGTCCGACTTCGACACCGACGTTGACCTTGACGTCGACGAATACTTTGAGCGCGACGGCGACTAAGACGAACTCAAACACGCCCACATCGACTTATACCTCGAGCTATACACCGACGTTGACTTTGACATCCGCGCCTAGTAACACCCCGACTAAAACCGATACGTCCACAGCGGTTAATACCGCTAGTGCGACATCGACGGCTTCTTTCTCACCTACGGGGACGTCGCCTTCGTCTCCGACGGCAATAGTAACATCGACGAACACAGGGACTCCAACGCCTACCAACAGGTCGGCTGTTCCGACTTCGACAAAGACCTATACCTTTACGCCAAGCGCGACGGCGACCAATACGTCTACTTCGACGAACACGGCGACCTCATCCCCGACTGGGACGTCGACTTCGTCCCTGACCGCCAGCCCGACTTTGACCTATAGCTTTACCTTCACCAAAACGGCTTCGCCAACAGCGACAATGACCAACACGAACACCAATACACCAACCGTTAAGATTCCCACAGCGACGAACACCTTTACGGTGACAGCGACGTTTACGCCTACGGAAGTACCGCCAACCAGCACAGCAACGACCAGTTTGTGCGCTGGTGTGGCCAATTGGAGCGGGAACTTTGTATATTACGCCATCGGGGCGAAAGTGGTTTACGACGGGGAGCTTTATCAATGTATCCAGGCTCATACCTCGCAAAGCACATGGGAGCCCAATGTGGTGCCCGCCTTGTGGAAGACCCTGGGCGCTTGCGGAGTTGCGACTTCCATACCGGCTTTGGCGGTGGCGCAACCGGTGGTTTATCCGAACCCGGTGACGTCGAGCACGACCAGCATTCAATTACCGGTGAATGACGCGACAAACGTGAAGGTGCAGGTGTTTACAGTGGCGATGAGGCAAGTGCAGACCATCATCGTGCCGCAGGTGTTTGGCAACACATTAACGGTTCAGTTGATGGACAAGAGTGGAATCAGCCTGGCAGACGGGCTTTATTACTTTGTCATTCAAGCTAATGGACAGAAGTGGACGGATAAAGTGTTGATACTGCGGTAATAGAAAGTATGAAAAGATTTTAAAATAATTTTTTCTGAAAACTCATCAAGAAGAAATGGCGAAGCCCCAAAAACGCTAAAAAGCTATATTTCAGGCCACTATTTCCGCTTTTTAGTGTTTTAAAAATGAATTGTTTTTGATTAAAAGTGTTAAAATTCCATGAGTAAAAACCCTTAAATAAAAAGCCCAAATACGTATTTGCCTTGAAGCGCAAAGCCGTATTGTTGGGCTTTTTTGCACTTAGGGAAAGCGTAAGTTGTCTTGGAGTGGTATGGAAAAAGGGTATTTAGACAATTTAATGATAAATACTTTCTCTCCTTTTCATCTTTTTTTAAGACTTGGATTAATCCATCGCGCTAGTTTTGCCAATAAAACGTTTTATTCCGTGGCTTTTATGGTTGGCTTTGTTTTTTTGGCTGGTAAGGTTTCAGCCCAAACGACTTATTACCTCACCTCAGGTCAAACCAATCCGCAGGCAAGCCCGGTGGCCGACTATTACGATTTATCTACGACGAGTAACAACAGTTCAGACGGCCTTTTAGGGCAGCCCCTCAATACTCAAATCCTCGTTCCGGCGGAACCTTCGCAGGCGAGCAGTCCGGTGACCTGGAATCTTCTATACAGTCCGGATATGAGCACGGCACCCACGGATAATCCGCCAGGTGCGACGCCGACCGGATATGGTTTTGAAACCTCCTCAACGTTGGCTTGCGATATTGCCGCGGGTACCTGGCATTTTAGTAATCAGTTCGCCCTTAATCCCGCGGTTTGCTCCAGTTGCACTTTTACGTTTGAGCCGAAAGTGGCTGTTTATGTTTATAACGGCAGTACAGCAACGCAACTCTTTACAGCCGCCGGGAACGCTTTTACCGCCAGCGGCAGTGAGTCCACTTCGACTGTTTCGGTTTGGTCGAAAGCGGAACCAGCTTTTACGGGTATAGCGGGTGATTATTTAGTGATCGAATATTATTTAAAGTTAATCGCGACGCTAACCGGGGCAACCGACGGCTGGAGCTCTTGGTATGGGGATTTAGGTTTTAACACGACCCAGGACTTTGTCATTGTCCCCGCTTGTAATCCCACCAACACCCCTACGGTGACGCCTACTCCGACACCCGACGGATGCGCCAGTTGGGTGCTGGCCGGTAACGCTGTTCAAGGAACGGCGGTAACCTTAACGACAGCCACAACAAATCAGATCGGCGCGGCTTGGAGTTCCACTTGTATCAATATCGCGCAAAGTTTCAACATGACCTTTAAAGCTTATTTTGGCGCCGCGGCTGGCGCTGATGGAATTGATTTTGTGCTGCAAAATGATCCTCGTGGTACTTCGGCTCTGGGTGGAGTGGGCGGAAACAAGGGATACGCTGGAACGGGGGTCGCGATTACTCCTTCGGTGGCTTTCGATTTGGAAACCTACGAAAACAATGGCTACTTAGGAATGGAAGAAAATGGGACGGGCACCTATTCCTGCACTTACGCCACGACCACCTGTCCTTTTACTTTTCCGTCCAGTGTCAGCAACGGGGTTGAGCATAGTTACAACGTCATATGGGACGCCGTGGGCAAAAACTTATCGCTGGTTTTCGACGGCACGACGGTGATGATTTATAACCGGGATTTGGTCAACTTGGTATTTGGTGGAACGACTTGCGTTTATTATGGATTTACCGCGGCCACGGGATCCGCCAGTACCAATCTTCAATATGTCTACGGCGTGAATTGCTTTACTTCCACCCCGACGGCCACTAAAACCACAACCAATACCGCGACGAACACGGGCACACAAACAGCCACTAATACGGCTACGGCCAGCGCTACCAATACAGCCACTCAAAGCTCCACCAATACGGCGACGAATACAGTTACTCCCAGCACGACCAATACCGTCACCAATACGGCTACTGCTAGCGCTACCAATTCCCCGACGGAGACGTCGACTTCGTCTCCGACGGCTAGTAGTACCAATACGGCCACGAATACGGCAACTTCCAGCACGACTAATACAGCGACCAATACAGCTACCGCCAGCGCTACCCACACAGTTACACATACTTCCACTTTTTCTCCAACGAACACCATTACGAATACGGCGACTGTCACCATGACGAGTACTCCAACTTACACACCTACTGTAACGCCCACCATCACGGTTACCCGGACCCCGACTTTGACTCCGACGGTAACGATTACGCCCACACCGGCCTCTTCTCCTAATTTGCCGGGGCCGAATCCTTTCACACCCAATTTGCCGACGAATAATTTTGTGAGTTTTAATCTTTCGCCGGGGCATAGTTCGGGAGAATTATTTATTTTTGACCTGAAGCGCTACCCGGTCAGGCGGATCGATTTCGCGGCGGGGACGGTGGTGAGCTGGGATGGAAAGAATGACGGAGGGCAGGTTGTTCAGGGCGGTTTATATGTTTATTTATTGAGCGTGGATGGGCATGTTCACCGGGGTTCCATCACGGTTTTGAAATAATTAAGTCAGGGTAAGACTATTAAAATTTTGAGATACACTCTTTTACACCTATCGATTTTCCTTTGGGTCGCGAGCACCGCTTCGGCTCAGTTTCTGGATTTTAGTCAGCCGGCGCGAGCGACCGCGATGGGGGGGAATCTGGTGGCTCTGCCTGAGGGGCCATCGGCGATGACCTTTAATCCGGCGGGATTGGGTTCGCAAGACCGCTATCAGGCTTCCGCTCGTTATGAGGATTTGTTTTCGGGTTTGGAGAATGATGATATTTCGACCGGCAATCTGACTTTGTTATATCCGGCGGGCGGCCTGGGTGCTTTTGGTGCTTCTTGGGATCATCTGGGAGCCAATCAGTTGGAGCAGGACAATGTTCGAGTCGGCTGGGGAAAAGATATTCCGACCAAAGATATTTTTCAGGCGCTTCAGGTTGGTTTTTCCCTGTCTTATTTGTCCCAACGTTATGTGCTTTCGGTGCCTCTTCAGGGTGTTTCGCTGACTAATGTTTCGGCGTCCTCTTTGGCGCTGGGAGCAGGTGTGTTGTTATCACCCTTTCAGGATTTTACTTTAGGCCTCGCGGCGGACGATCTGAATAGTCCCAATCTCGGTGTGGTTGGAACCGATCGGGTGCCGATGTTGGTTCGGTGGGGCGCTTCGGCGAAACTTTTTGATCATCAACCAGTTCAATTAAACGTTACCGCGGCCCAGTCTCTCGCCAATAGTCAGTTGGATACGCAGGGCGGGTTGGAGGTTTTTTTCGCGGAGCATGGTATTCGGATAAGAGGTGGATTGGATGATTATCAGGGCGCGGTGGGCTTTGGATATAACTGGTCGGACTTCATGATTGATTACGCCTATAGCTTTTCGGTCTTCGGCACGAACCAATTCGCCGGAGCGGGATTGCCGGGGAGCAATCTGCTGGAATTGGGTGTGAAGTGGGGCGGGAATACATCCGAAACCGAATATGACGAATTTATGAAAAAAGCTCAAACGGCGGAACAGGTTCAAAGGTGGGGCTGGGCCGCCTGGTATTACCAAGAAGCTTTGGTGGCGAAACCGAAGGACAAGATCGCGATCGAGGGACGTTTGAGAAATCTGCCGCAATATAACCTGCAGCGCGCCGCGAAGTTTTATGCTGACGGCCAGTTGGCTGAGAAAAAATCCGCTTTAGAAGACGCCCGTTTTTATTATGAAATGGCTTATAAGTTGGCGCCATCCCAAACCGAGTATGTGGCGGCTTTGGCTCGGGTGAACGCTTCTGCCACAGCTCAAGTCGCTCAAGCTTCGGCGGAAAAATTTTACCAGGACGGTCTGTTGGCGGCGCAAAAGGGGATGCTATTTGACGCCAAGTATGATTTTGATATGGCGGCGAAACTGGCTCCGGAAATGGCGGATTACGCCAAAGCTTTGGCAGGGGTGAACATCGCTTTCGCGGCCAGGGCGGCGCAAACATCTAACGACGAACAGAACATTAACGAGTATGTCCGGCAGGTTTCGGATGATCTCTCGAAAAAAAATCCGAAAGCCGCGTCCAGTAGGCTGGCGGAAGCTTTACGAAAATATCCAGGCCGGCCGGCGTTAGAGCTGATTCAAAAGCTGATCGATTCGTGGGAGAAGAACGGAAGCTTCGCGGGAGGGTCGGCTTCGAGCCAGGCGGTTCAACTTTTGCAAAACGAGGCGGACCTTTATATCTCGAAGGGGCGGCCGGATTTGGCTAAGCGTAATCTGGAAGAAGCTTTGAAAACCCAGCCCGCAAACTCCGAAGTGAAAAAGAAATTGGCTGAGTTGGAGAATTCAACAACAACGGTTTCGCCGGAAAAAATGAAGCTCGCTGAGGAGCTTTACGAAAAAGGGCTCGAATGCTACCTTGCGGGTGATCTGGATGGCGGTATTCGTGCATGGGAGGCGGCCTTAAAAGCTAACCCCAATCACGTGAAGGCCCAAAATAACCTGATTCGCGCGAAAGTTGAAAAGGAATCCAAAACGCCATGAACCTGACCAAGCGGCTTTCCCTTACCCATGGCTTTATCGCCCTTTTAGCGGTGGTGGTCACCTTAGTGGTGATGATAGGAGGGGCTCAAATTCTTTTTTTGAGCGAAGCGCATGAGTCGGAGCAAAAGCAAATCGGTTCTTTTGCTTTGGCCGCCCGGGAAGCTTACTTCGCCCACGAAGATGTGGAAGTTCTCAACTACATCAAGATGGCCTCAAAAGACGACATGGTTGCCTTTACGGCTTATGTCAGCGATAAGGGACAACATTTAGTTTTGCCATCTTCCTTTGCGGATCAGGATTTAACTCAGGGTGACAAGGTGCTACCAAATGGCCGCCGAGTTAGTGTCTTGTCGATACCGGTTCAAGTGGAGGGGCAAAAAGTCGGCCTGGTCTCCATCGGTTATGACACGGAAAAAGTTGAAAAACGTATTCAAACCCAGGTTTGGCATTGGATAGAACTGGCGGTTGTGGCGGGATTGTCCGCTTTAGTGGTCGCGGTACTATTGTCGGTTTTGGTGGCAGGCCATCTGGTTCGTCCTTTGAAACGGATTCGGGAAGGGACGGAAGAAGTCCGCGCGGGCAAATTGGACAAACTGGTGGATGTAGACCGGTCGGACGAGATTGGCGATTTAGCCAGGGACTTTAACGCGATGGTGGTGAAGTTAAAAGAGTTGGAAGCCATGAAGCGTGATTTTGTGGCGGGTGTAACCCACGATTTTGGCACGCCCCTTCACGCCATTCGAAATGCCTTGGAGATTATGCAGGAAAACCGGGCTGGAGAGCTGACGGCCAAACAAGCCGAGTATCTCATGCTGATCTCGAACAGCACTATTCAACTAACTTCTTTTATTAATAATCTGCTCACTACGGCTAGTATTGAGGCGGCTAAGGCTGAGCCCTATTACGAACTTTTTGACGTGGTAGCATTGGCGAGAGAAGTGGTGGAACTTTATCAGCCCTTGGCTGAAAATAAGGGATTGTGGTTGAAGTTGGAATCCTCAGCCTCGACGCTATTACTGGTTTCAGACGTCATTATGATGAGGCAGATATTAACCAATATGATTTCTAACGCGATGAAATATACAGTTACGGGCGGCGCAATGGTTAACCTTTTCGAAGTGGGAGATGTTTTTACCATGACGATCAGCGATACGGGAATCGGCATTGACCTCAAAAACCAGGAATTGATATTTGATAAGTTCTTCCGTGTACGGCAGCCCAAGAGCTTTAGCGTTCAACAGGGCGCTGGGTTGGGTTTAGCCATTGTCAAAGGTTTGGTTGAGGTGATGAAGGGGTCCGTTTCAGTGGAGAGCCGGCCCGAAGGTGGAACCACGTTTACCATCCGGCTGCCGCGCCGCACCCTGCCGGATAACGACATCAAGGAGTCATGAGACGGTGAAAGCATTAATCATTGAAGACGATCCAGCGGCGCTTTCACTTACCCGTGACTTACTGGAAGGCATCCAGTTTGACGTGGCCACGGCGGCTAGCGGCGCGGAAGGGCGCGAAAAGATCGAGAGCGACCCTCCGGCTTTATTGATATTGGATTTAAGCTTGCCGGATGATTTTGGGCTGGATATCTGCCGGGACGTTAAAAAGAGCAATCCGAGTATTCTGATTTTTATTTTGACCGCCTTGGGCAACTCGCGGGATATCGTGGCGGGGTTAGAGGCGGGCGCCGATGATTATTTGCCTAAACCCTTCAATCAAAGGGAGTTTCTTGCGCGGGTTCAAATGATGATTAAAAGAGCTAACAAGAACAAGTGAAAGAGACCGCATGATTCTGAAGAGCCGGGCGTGGGAAGGATGGGTTCGATTTTTTTCTTCGGCCCGTTTTTTTTGGAAGGTGCTTCGGTTTTCTATTGGGGTTGTTTCTTTGGGAGCGCTGCTGACTTTTCTTTTTTTAAGGTTAAACGTTTCAAAAGGAAGTTCGCAACCGAGTGTTTTTATCACGGGGGAATGGGTTTTAGGTTTCTTGTTATTCCTGCTGACCGCGCTGATCCTACCTTATCTGTTGAAGGCCCTCTTTTTCCGCTTGGAACCACTGAATAGTTTTTTAAAAAAGCGCATGATTCTTTCGGTTTTAGCCACCCTTTTGCCGCTGTTTTTTGGTTTCTGTATTTTAGCCCTCCTGTTTTCATTAACTGGAAAAACCATGATAGGTTCCATCGGTTTTTTAGGGAGCTGGTGTGTTTGCGTTTTACTACTGACAATCTGGTCGATTTGCTTTTCAGTTTATATTTCATCGGGCCAAACGATTGATTCCATGCGCTTGATCTTTAATGGAATGGAAATGGCTTCCAAGCTAGATTTTGATCATCCCATTGTGACAGCCCGCCAGGATGAAATTGGCAGTGTTTCAGAACAGTTCAACCGGATGCTCCAAATGCTTAAAACGCGGGTGAATGTGCTTCAGGCGCTCTTCGACAACATCAGGGTTTTCAGCGGAATGTTAAAAAAAGAGAAAATTATCGATCACAGTATCGAGAGTTTTAAGTCTCTGGAGGAGGCGGGAGAGATTGTGATCGCGTTATGGGATGAGGAGCAAGGACAGATGGTGGTGGAAAAATCCTCTGGGGGAAGGCCGGAAGTAACGGGGTTAAAGTTCTCTTCGGGTGAGGGAGTTTTAGGACAAATGATCAAAACGCCCCAATTTCTGGCCTGGTCGGAGGGAGAATATTCCCAAACGATTAAAGATTGTGAAAAAGAAAAGACATTATGGGGCAAGCCCAGTTGTGTGGTTTGTCTGCCCATGTTGTTTAAGGGAATATTAAAAGGTGCTGTGGTTTTTTATGACGTGGACCTTCAAAAGTTCGCGGCGGACCGCAAGGCGGATTATCTACAGGGTTTGACCAATCAGATCGCCATCTTTTTAGAAAACGCGCGGCTTTACCGCATGGTCATTCAGGACCGATTGACGGGACTTTACGTGCATAGTTTTATTGAGGGTGAGATGGAAAACTTGCTGGCCCAGGCCAGCCGCTACAAATTTCCGGTCAGTTTCATCATGTTCGACGTGGATAAGTTTAAACAGATCAACGACAAGTATGGTCATACGGCGGGTAATCTGGTGCTCAGGGCGGTGGCCCAAAGCGTCCGGGCGGTTTCCCGGGACGCGGACAGCGCGGGCCGTTACGGCGGGGATGAGTTTGAGATTATATTACCTCACACCGATAAAGAAGGCGGATTGGTTTACGCTGAAAAACTGAGGAAAAGCATTGAGCGGTTGGAGGTGGAGGTCGACGAACGGACTAAAATCAAAATTACCATCAGTGTGGGTTTAGCGTCCTATCCGAAAGACGCCCCGAATTCGACGGACCTTCAAGCCGCGGCGGATAGCGCTCTTTATGGGGCTAAAGCGTTGGGCCGCAACTGCGTGGCCCTCTATGAAAACCCTCAAAAGTAGGTTGATATTTTATTTTGTTCCAGATGATTAAGGATGACTTACGTAATTGCTAATCTGTTTGCTGATATTATTGTCTGGTTGAATAAATCGAAGTCCGCAAAGTTCCGCTTTTTCCCAAATCCGTTCGGTGTATATTTCCAAAGGCCCGTTTTTTTTCAATTCAAAATTCAGTTTCATGTATTTACTGAGTGACGCGGCATTGGCGAGTTCTGCGCGTATGCCGCCCATGCTGATGTCTTTGGATTTCCCTAATATTTTTATTCTGTCGATCATGAAGACATTTCCACTTTGTGATTGGGTAATTTGATAAATGACAATTGGATTTTCAAAATAAATTCTGACGTGTTGGCGGTCTTCTGTTTTGATTTCTTCATTCATCGGGAGAAACCTCGCGGAATAAGTAGCGATCGAATGGTTGCAAGAAATCTTAAATGGTTTTTTGGATTTTTTTACAGAATGTCAACTTTAGACATATAAAATCAATTTTGGATATTGAATAAAAATTGCTGGCATAGGATGCGGGGCATAGACTTTCCCTGACCCTTCTCGAGCGTTGTGGTGTTGAAATCACCAAAAACCTCGATTTTTAAGGGCCATTTGACGCGGGAGGGACTTTGAAGAGACCTACGGGTTTGGCCCATAGCTTTAATGGTTTACTGAAAACGATTTCAATATCCCTGCTCTTGATCGCCTCTTTCGTTTCGACCGCCTTCGCTGATTACACTTGGGAAAATGTTCCCACTGGTTATGGTTTGGCCTGGAGCGACGAATTTAACGGTGCGGTTGGCAGCGCGCCAAACTCAGCTTATTGGTCTTATGACACGGGTACGGGCCAGCCCAATGACGAACTGGAAAATTACACTAACAGCACTAATAACTGCAAAGTCATCGCTGATCCCAACGCAGTGGATGGCAAATCATTAGTCATTATCGCCATGGATCCTGGCGGAAATAATGACGCGGTTGGGGATTACACCTCAGCCCGTATTGATACCGAAGATAAAAAGACTTTCACCTATGGTTATATGGAAGCTCGCGTGCGCATGCCTTATGGCCAGGGTATTTGGCCGGCTTTCTGGATGCTGGGCAATGACATCGATACTGTCAGCTGGCCCGCTTGCGACGAAATCGACATTATGGAAAACATTGGTAACGCGGGCGACCAAGGTACCAACCATATGTCGCTTCATGATGGAAGCGACTGTACGACTTACCTGCCTTTGCCCGGCGGACAGCTTTATCACAATGAGTATCACACCTTTGCCGCACTCTGGCAGCCAAACCAGATTCAGTTTTTTGTGGATGGCAGTCTAATGGCCACGGACACGCCAGCTACCTTGGGTAACAATTGGGCCTTTAACAACAATCCTAATTTCTTTCTATTAAATTGCGCGGTGGGCGGCGATTGGCCAGGTAATCCGGATGGAAGCACATCTTTTCCACAAACTATGTATGTCGATTATGTTCGGGCCTATCAAACGGGCTTTGCTACGCCGACGCCGGTGGTTCAATCAACTTGGCGGATTCGTTGCGGGGGGGATAACTACACCGACTCTCAGGGAAATTTGTGGGTCGCGGATACGAACTTTACAGGCGGCTGGCCCGCTAATCCCACGACCAACACGATCTCGAACGCTTTGCCGTCATCCGCTGACCAAACGCTTTATCAATGGGAACGTTACGGCAATACAACCGGCGGACAGACTCTGACCTACACGCTTAATGTACCGACTGGCTCAAATTATCAGGTGACCTTGAAGTTTTCGGAAGACTACTGGACAGCTGCGGGGCAGCGTGAGTTTAACTACTCCATCAACGGTGTGACCGAAGCGACAAACTTTGACATTTTCGCGGCGGCTGGCGCTCAGTTCAAAGCGGTGGACAAGGTCTACACCATTACGCCGAACGCAAGCGGGCAGATTATTATTCAACTGTCGCCGGGCAGCGCGGACAATCCAAAAATTGACGCGATTCAAATTATTCCTGTCGCGGGAAGCCCCACGGCGACCTCGACTTTAACCCCGACACCCACCCTAACACCCACCTTGACTCCCACCGCGACCCCCGTGGTGTCGTCCACCTGGCGGGTGGTGGCAGGCGGCCCGGCGCATACGGACTGCAACGGTAATGTGTGGTCGGCGGATGAGAGTTACATCGGCGGTACGGCTGCTACTTCCACCAATATCATCACGGGAGCCCTGCCTTGTACCAGTGACGCCGCTCTTTATCAGGATCAGCGTTATGGCACTTCTTTCAGTTATGTATTCAATGTTCCGGCTGGTTCTTACCAGGTGACGTTGAAATTCGCTGAAACTTACTTTACGGCGGCGGGCGATAGGGAATTCAATGTGTCGATCAATGGCACGAC
>Ga0206815_1207_pt1 | contig 13316 bp, 12 predicted proteins | sample Alteio_BWOrgCont_91_FD_152864 | JGI IMG/M metagenome (GOLD analysis project Ga0206815, IMG submission 152864) | Enriched cells from forest soil in Barre Woods Harvard Forest LTER site, Petersham, Massachusetts, United States -... | ecosystem: Environmental > Terrestrial > Soil > Temperate forest >...
AAATCGACAAACCAAATCGTGCAAGATTCGGAAGTGATCAGAAACAACAAGGTTTCTCATCACAACTTCAACTTGTAAAGCTTACCGCACTTCTCTCAACTCAAACCCTTAAATGGAATATCCAAAATTGATATACCGTGTTTAAAATTGATCTTCGAAAAAACGTCCTCTTTTCATTTTTTATCCCCTCCATTTTACCTTTCGTCACTTTTCCTTTATTCCAATCGTTTGAAAAAAAGATGACCGTCCAAAAACGAAAAAACGTTGGAAAACTCATTCCAACGCCGTACAAAAACTGTTTTTGCTCGGAAGGTTTTGGGCGAAAGACAATCGAGCTGAGTTAATTGTTTGTAAATGGTCATAAGCTCCCCTGTACAAAATAAGTATACATACGTATACTTCCTGTAAATCCAAATCGGGTTCAACTCAATTCAGGAGGTGCCTTATGCAAAAAACAAAATCGATCAAAGTGGTTCCGGGGCAAGTGGAGTTCACTCCCGAATACGCCGGTTTGGTTTTTCTCGAGTTGGGTTACGTCAAAACGAAAATGAATGAAACCCGCCAGCCGGAGGAACTCTCTTATGGTGAGTCGAATTTCTATCTTTCGATTACCCCTAAGGGTGCGGAACACTTCGAGGAAATGAAACCCTACATCGATCCCCTTTACTATTCCGCCCTCAAAATTCTGGGGCTGATTCCTAAAGAGGCGTAATACAGACCGAGCCCTCGTTGCCCGCTTTGCTCACATAGGTCGAAACCGCGTGCCCTCCCATGGCGTCCGCGGGATAGGGCTTCAGTAATTTTTTCAGTTTTTCCACGTCCTGGTTTTGGGGGTCCAGCCAAAATGCGAAATCTTTCTCGTCCAAAATAACCGGCATGCGGTCACACACCGGCTTTACCACCGCGTTGGGTTCGGTGGTAACCAGCGTAAAAGTATCAATCAAACCGCCATCGGGGTGCTTCCAACTTTCCCACAAGCCCGCCAAACAAAAAGGCTCCTCATTTTTCATGAAAAAATAAGAAGGTTGTTTGGGTTTGGTGTCCTGGTTCCATTCGTAAAAACCGTCAATCGGCACCAAACACCGGCGCGCTTTAAAAGCCGGGCGAAAAGACGGCAAGGTGTCCAGGGTTTCGGCGCGGGCGTTGGCCAGCTTAAATCCAATTTGAGGATCTTTGGCCCAGGAAGGAATTAAACCCCATTTGAGCATTTCAAGGACAGGTTTGGTTTCATGGATGGGAACGCGGATACAGGACACCCGGCTGGAAGGAGCGACATTGTAGCGGGGCTGAAACTCCTCCAGCCCAACCCTGAGTTGAATTTGAAATTGCTTCGCCAGCTCTTGAGGTTTGGTATTTTGGGCAAATCGTCCGCACATGAGACTACTTTACCATTGGCACCGGTAAATGAGATAGAGTGAAGGACGCATTGCGAAGCAAGGAGGGATACCATGGCGAAAAAAGAAAAGAAAGCTACAAAGAACAAAAGCAAAAAAAGAAACTAGAACCCGTTAACTGTTTTCACCACAAAGCCTGAACGATTTGTTCAGGCTTTGTGGTGTATGTTTGGTTCATGGGTATTGAAATCCGATGGTCAGCGGATAAAAAGAAAAGCCGCCCTGAGCGGTGAACACTTGCTCAAACTGGCCCTCCACGAAAAAATGCCCCTGATTCCCGGCGATCGCCAACATTAAACCCACTCCACCGCTGGCCACGATGTTGGAGTCAACCTGGGTGTTGTATGCCGCCTGCGCGCTGCCGTCCACACTGATAATCGAGACGGGGGCCACCGCCGAAGTGGTGTTAAAGTTGAATCCCAGACCGGCCGAGACATAGGGCGCGATCCAGTCCGAATTAAAAGTATAACGAAGGGCCGGAATGACGTTGACCTCATTGGAGGCGCTGGATTGAATGGTGGTAAAAGAATAGTTTTCCAAACTCAAATCCAAAGACCAGTTCTTATCCAGATTGAATCCCACGAGAGCGACAAAAGCTTCTGACGGATTAAAGCTCGCGCCATAGCCGTTGGCCAGAGTGTCGGTATTCGTATCGATCCAGGGATTGCCCTCAGTTCCAAATCCATTGTCGATGAAAGCCGTGCCGGCTCCCATGGAAAAATAAAGGATAGGTATGCCGGGAGTCGTTTGAGAAACCGGTCGAGAGGGCGAACCGGCCGCGCCCGGCGCTACCGGAGTCGATACGCCTGAAGCCGTTGGAGAAGCCCCACCCGGAGCCGTTGAAGTCGTCGGACCCTGAGTGATGGGCGCGGCCCCCGGAGGGGCGTTCTGGGCAGTCATACCGGGAGCCACCAGAGGCCAAGCCATGACCCTGGAGCCAGTCATCACCATCAATAAAATAAACAGCCGCGCTGCTTTTTTCATATCTTCCTTTTACATTACCCTCTATCAGATAAAAGCTAATTAAATTCCAGTCAGGGAAAGAGCTGAGTTCGCGCGGCGCAAACGGCTGGACATCAAACTAATCAGAGTGGAGAAAACCCCGTAAGCCAAATCGGGATTTTTCTTGAGGAAGTTCTTAAAGTCCTCCCCCTTCACCACGTGAATCGAACAATCCTGACGGGCTTTCACCGTCGCCGAGTAGGGGCCTTTGTCGAAAACGCTCATTTCCCCAAAAATGGAACCCCGGTCAATATCACCCAGATATTTTTTCTTATTCAGTTCTTTTCCCGCTTTAGAGATTTCGGCCCGTCCGCTAATCACGATATGAATGTTGCCGCCCCTTTGGCCTTCCTGAATAATGATCTGGCCGGGCCTGTAATTCACGACTTTCCCCAATTTAAAAATCTGGATTAAGGCCTTGTCATCAATACCGTCAAACAGGCTGACTTCTTTCAAAAAATCGGCGTCTGATTTCAATTTTTGGATGGCCATGATTCCCCCTGGTAATGAAACGTCAATTGAGTTTCGCCAACAGTATCTCAACCCAGGTCAGCCCGTTCAATCAAAGAAAACCTAAAAAAATGACAATAGTTTAGAATGCTTCCTCATCAACCGGATCTTTCCCGAAAGGGTTTTCGATCCATGAGGAACACAGGATGAGCAAAACCTTTCTCTTATTTTTGGCGCTTGGATTGGGGCCATCCCTGGTTTCCGCCGATGTCGCCAACCTCAAGCATCCTAAAAAGGGTCCCGTCGGGGTCGCGGGTTGGGTCGTTTTTTGGGATCACGGGAATGACTCCTTAAAAAGCTTCGAGCGGCACGCGGATCAAGTCGATCGGGTCTATTGCGAATGGTATCACTTGCAAAAAAACGGACAGCCGCAAATCCTCGACTCGTTAACGCCAGCCTTGAAGGCCCGGGTCTTGAAGGCTGCCCAGGATAATCATGTCGAACTTTGGGCGATGGTCAGCAACTATGATCCCGCGGGTCAAAATCACAATCCCGGTCTGGTGCACTCTTTTCTGCGGAACCCTCTTCTTCGAGCGAAACATATTCAGGCTCTCATCGCGGCATCGGTGAAAGACGGCGTCCAGGGTATCCAGATCGATTATCAAAATTTGTCCGCCGATGACAAAGACGCTTTATCCGATTTTATGCGGGAGTTATCGAAAGCCTGCCGAATCCACGGCCTGATGTGCGGAACCACTCTGCCGCCCAAAACCGAGTCCCGGGGAACCTGGGATGATCCCGCCTCCCGTGATTACCGCGCTCTCGGCCAAGCCGCGGATTGGTTGGTGCCCATGACCTATAACCTTCATTGGGCGGCCAGCAACCCGGGTTGTGTGACCTCACCGGATTTTTCCGAACAAGTGGCCCATTACACGGTCTCGACGATGGACGCTGAAAAAGTTGAGTTAGGCTATCCCGTCTTCGGTTACGATTGGGTCCAAAAAGAAGGCGAAACCATCAGTGCCCAGGAATTTATGAATCGGGCCCGAACCCATCATGTCATGCCATCCCGCGACTGGGATGACAGCCAGGAGCTTTTCTTCAACTACACCGATGCCAAAGGAAAAACCCATCAGGCCTGGATGCCCGATTCCCGTTCTTTGGAATATCAATGTGATCTGGTAAAAAAATACCATCTCTACGGAATCACTATCTGGCGATTCGGAATGGAACCCGATGATTTTTGGACAACCCTAAAAAAGGTGAACTCAACCAATCAGTTAACTGCCGTCCTGTTACCTCCCGGACCCTCACCGGTGAAACCGTCTCCTTTGCCCGCGTTAAAACTTTTTACCGATGAAAGAGATTGTGAATATGTGGGCGCCTATCCATCAGACGAGACGAAATCCATAGTTTTACTCAAAAATAAGAAACGCTGGAATGACATTAAGTTGAAGGGTACTGCCTGGAGCGGAGCCTATATAGGAGTGGATCAGAACAACCTGGGCCCCTATCTGGAGAAAGGCGCTCTTCAGTTTTATATCCGCGGCAATAAGGGCGGAGAAACTTTAAGCGGGGTAGGCTTTACCATGGCGACGGACTTGAACAACAAGTACCACTATGAAACTTTTGTGCCCCTGGGAAATTATTGCGCCGTAACTACTAAATGGCAGCTCGTGACTATCCCCTTGTCCGAGTTTCCCCTGACGGGCCAGCATTATGAGGAAGACGTCTACGCCCATTGGCTCCAAAAGGTTTTAGACCGGCCGATCTCCAACGGGACAGACCAGGTATTTCAAGGCCGCTTTCAGTGGAACAAGGTGATCGAGTTTGTGCTGGATCATTCTCCCAATGACGATCCCAATCTGGAGATCGAGATTTCCAATGTGGTCATTCTTCCGGAATACAAAGCCAAGGTAGTTTTGAGGGAAAAAGAAGCGATTCAATAAGCACAAACAATAGGATCAGGCCCGCGGGGAGGCTTTGCGGAAAATCACTGAAAAAATCGGCGGCAAAAAGACAACGGATAAGTTGACCAGAAGAGCGGGTGATGTCCACCGGTAAATCAGGTCCGAGGCGTAAAGCCCTCCCTGCAGCAGGAGAATCACAAGCGCCTGCGGGGCCGTCATCCGGTAGTCCACAAACCGTCCCGCCATCATGCGGGCATCCTCCCTCCAAATGGCCATCCGTTCCTCATAGGTTTGGTTCTTTTTCTGAAGAGGAATCAGGATGTAAAGGTAAAAACAGGAAGCCGTTAAATAAGTGAAAGTCATTCCGGTCAGAAAAAGGTGCGGCAGGTAGATGGGCCTGATGTCATCCGGGTGAAACATGAAGGCCAGTTCCCCGAAGGAAATTTGAATGACATAAATGCCGAAGATCAGAAACAAAAACCAGACATAGCAAAAAAGGTTCACCCGGAAGCTCCAATCGCGGATGGTAAAGGCCACCACCAGTGTAAAAAGACTGGGGATAACGGCGATCGCGAAGATCGTCTTGTCGAATCCGCTTTCCGGATTGAAGATGCAGACGAAATCGAACCAAAAAATGAGGCTGTAGGAAAGCAAACTGCATTCCGTCACCGTGGGCAGAATTTCCTTTTTGTAAAAGGCAATCACCGAAAAAGCGAACACAACGAAACAAGAACAAATGTGGAGATAGAAATTATGGACATAGTTATTCTCGTGCTTACCCGGCATCATTCCCAACAGTCCGATTCCCAGGCTTTTTAGGACGCGCTTTAACTTTTCCAGCGACCAGTCGTAATTGACGAAAAGGAGAATTTGGAGAATGATTCCCCCGCCAAAACACAAGCTTAAGAGTAGTGGATTCTGAATCATCTACGACCGGCGGTTCTTAGCCGCCCGGGTTTCACAAGCGGCCCGGAGTTTCGCGGCGATGGTTGGATTTTTCAGCAGAATTTTTTCAAACTCACTCTTCTCAAGAACAAAAAGTTCGGTCAGCCCGTCCGCCACCACCGTGGCGCTGCGGGGCTCATTGGAGATCAGGGCCATTTCACCAAAGAAATCATCCGCCCGAAGTTCGGCCACCTTCACGCGCCTGGATTCTTTTTTCAGCCAAACCGAAACATTGCCCGCGGCGATCAGATAAAAAGCGTCGCCCGGCTCCCCCTGGCGGATAATCTCGAAACCCTTGAAAACCCGCATAGCCTTGAGGCTAACCACCAAAAGATCCAGCTCCTTCGGCCCCATGTTTTGCATGAAATAGGCCTGTTGAAGCACCCGGCGAAGATGGGCAAAAATGGCGGATGTGGGTTGAATCATCACCGAACCTTTTGGTTTTTATTTCCCAATACCCAGCGGCTCACAACCAAGGGGTTTCCTTCATCATTTCTTTTTTAGAGAAATCATTCAGGGGTGATCAACCAGAACGGCTACTGAGCGGCCGAGCAATGATAAGTAGTGGTTCCGTGTGAGTTTTCTTCTTTTCCATTCAATGCCGTCATGGAAAGAAATGTCTGGGTCAAGACTCCGGTCTGGCGGTTAAACTTGTAAAACAATTGAAGATGGTAATTGGCACGGGTTAAATCCGTCTTCCACTTCACGGTGGTGTCCGTAAATACCGCGGGTGACGGGGGATTTTGGGCGAAAGCGGCGGTCTTCAAGCCTTCATCCAGAATGAGCTGAAAAGTTCCGTTGGCGGCGTTGGTTCCATCTTTCACGCAAGTGAAAGTCACCGGCGCGGCCCAGGCGAATAGGGGCGCCAGCGCCACAAAACCTAAAAACAGGAACAATCCTAATGATTTCATTTTTTTCATGACGCTCTCCTTTTCGGTCAAACCAAGACTAGTATAACAAAGAGGCAGGTCTCTATGGCGAACCTACCAGGTGAGTCATGCGATTGGGGTGTACCCAATCCCAAAATTGATAAAAGGATTGGTTGTCCTTTTGTTTCGATCAGAAGTAAAAGTGAACCGAACCACTAAGAATCGAAAAGGTGCCGGAAGTTAATCCCGCCGCAAACACATTGCTGCTGGTTTGGCTATTGGTCCCATAATAATTGGGATTATAGACCGCTAAAGATTCATTAAACGTATCGGTCGCGGTGAGGCCCACACTCCCTTCAATCGAAAGACTCTCCCAGAAAGGAATAAAAGCCTCGAAACCCAACCCTAAATAAACGCTGACAATTTGGTTTTGAGTCACGGTCATTTCATTGGTATCTTCGTATTCATCGTAGTTTTGGGAATAATTTAAACGCTCGATCAATTGCACAAAAACATCATGAACGGGCTCTTCCAGGTTTTCTTTGAACCCCAAACTCAACCCGTAACCCCAATCCGGAACCTGGACACTGTTTCCATTAAAATCCTGACCATTAAAAGGATTACTGGTTCCACCAGCCATTAAATCCACCGCCAGGTTGTTGTCCATCCAATACCGAATATCCACAGCGGTTCCCGCGTAAGGCAGGCTGCCTAGACCAATGCCCAAATAACCCTTCATATGCTCCGGTGAGAAAGTGGCTTTAGGGACGGGTGTGGCGATAGGACTGTTAGCTATGGCGGTTGGAACCGCGGTAGGAATAACCGTCGGGACAACCGTATTAACCGGGGCCGCCGCGGGTATCACCGTCTGGGAATAGGCGCTGAACGCGGGAATAAAAAACAAAAAGCTAAACGCAAAAGCCATACTCTTTTTCATAAAACGCTCCATTGCTAGTTTTTTCATAACCTTTTTCCTCTTTGATACATTTATGGCTCCGACTCAATCAAAACATTACAGTTGGATCCACCTTGTCTTACCGTAGCCACAGAAATAATTCCGTCAGCCGCCGTAAAAGTATCACTAAAAGCGGTGCTGTTGTTGTTGGAAAAGGTACAAGCGCCGACACAATTCCCATTGGTTGAAAAATTAAGGGTATGGCTGCCAGGATTAATTGTTGGAAAGGTGTAGAAAGTTCCACCCGCGATGGTAACCGCGTTGTTTCCATCCAGATTGACAATAACCGGACAAGAACCCCCATACTGATTTGAGACTTCCACGACGGGAGGATAAGGAGTCGGTGTAGGCGTGGGATTATTCGATGGAGAATTCGGGTTGTTGCCGCAAGATGGCAAGAAAGTTACAAACACCGTTACGGATAGCAACAGACCCGCGTAAAGCAGAAAACGCATAATTCCTCCCAATCGATCAAACCACATTTTCAACAGAACTTCACTCGTCTTTTCTTTTCACGTTCTCACGGAGTTTATTGTAGGCGTCAAGGCAATAGACGATACCAAAAACAATCGCCGGAAAAAGAACCGCCACGAGAATGGATGGATAGCTGTTGGAGTTGCCCTGAGGCGTCATCAACCTGGGGGCAAGGATAAAAAACGACGAAGCCAACAGGGTCATTCCCAGCCACCGCAGAAGAATTTTGTAGATAATCTGCCGGCTGGATTGGGTGTCGGGCATACTGCCCTTTTCCGGCCAGGAGGCTCCCATGTCCTGCCATAAACGATTGGCCAGGTCCTCCGTCAGAACCAATTTTGAAAAGGCGCCGCGTTCGCCCAAATAAAGAACCGCGCGTTTCATGAAGAACTGTCTTGCTCTTTCGACCTCAATCTGATTCCAGGGCACAAAGATGGGTTGGTTAAAAGGCCCGAAAAGCCTGAACATTTTCAAACGAAGCCCCTGGGGATAAGACTCCAAAGTCAGAACGCCTTGAAAATGAACCCCAATCCCCATGCTCACGCCCATAGGGCTGTAAGACTTGATCTTTTCTCCACGGTCGCTCACATCCGGAAACTTTTTCATCAGGAAAAACCAGCCGGATAAAAAACTCAGCAACGTGCTGACAAATAACCACATGCCTATAAAAAAGAAGGGGAACATCTCCGGCAGAATAGAAGAATTATGATTCACGATGTCCTCACTTGATATTCAGCTTATCGCCCTTTACCGCGCGATAATGAATTTATAAATTTTTATTTCCGGCCCGCAGGTCCGTTGATTCGAACCCTCATAGGCCGTAAGACGAAGGGTTCAGGCAAATCCCTTGAGCCGATACCTTCGCTCTATATATACAGCCCGGCAATCCGTTGGTTAACTAACAAGAGGTAACCCAAAAACCCAATTGACAGAAAGCCCGCCGGGCGTTTAAAATTTTCCGATTCTTGCCGAAAAGGCTGATTTTTACTTGGTGGCATGACCGGTTTTACTGGTGGCATCTGCCGATTTTCTTGGTGGCATTTGCCACTCCACTTGGTGGCATTAATGAACCACATGGTGGTATTTTCGGTTTTCATTGGTGGCATTTTAAAATTTGCTTGGTGGCATTTTCAACCTCACTGGTGGCATAAGGAGTTGTTATGGGCGGCTTGAATCCGAAATCTCTCAGTTGGCTGGATCAAATGGATACCCTGAAGGGTAATCCCAATGCCAGCCGTATAGAACTTCAAAAAATGCTCGACCTCGGTAATAGCCAAATCAGCAACCTAAGGACTCTAGGGGACTGTTTCGACCCAACCGCCGCCGAAAAGGTGCGTCAGGCCGCCATAGCCAAACCACCCTTTATCCTTTCCTCCAAAAGCGCACTAGCCCTGTCAGGTCTCAACGGCAAGGTAGCCGATCTTCCCGCCTCGCTTCACGCCGCCTTGGACGTGGCACTGGCCCGCCAACTGGCGACCGGTGAGATTAAATCCCTAGTGAAATGGATCATCCAGGGTAATAGCCCGGAAAGCTTTAAGGAATCAGCCGTCCCTCAAAAGGGCTCCTCCTCCCGCCTGGTGGAATCGAGGCAGATCGATGACTTGGACCAACTGGCCCAGTTGGTGGAATGGGCCCGGGCAGAGAAAGCCCAGGACGATGGTAAAACCACCGCGCAGGATAAGTTGAAGGCTCACTTAGGGAAATTGTCCCTTTCCCCTACCGCAAAAGCTGTCGGGGATACATCGGGGACTTCGCCTGACAGGAATAAAAAATCTAAAAAAGGTTCGGGCAACCCCTCCCTGCTGTTGGAGTGGGCGGCGGGGATTTCGATCTACTCCCAGATCAAATCAAAAATCAAAAAAGGGCAAAGTCTCTCGTTGAGCGATATAGGTCTTTTGGCTCTTCATGTCATCGGTAAGCTTCTTCATTGGCTGAGAAAAGATTTACTCAAGTGGATCGGTCATGGGATCAAGTCTGTTTTTAAAATTTTAATCGAGTCCCTGAAAATCTTGGGCATTTATAATTTCGTTCGCGCGGTTGTGGTGCTCGCTCTTTTCGCGCTCATCCTCTGGAAAGCCTGGGACATGCGTCAGTATGGATTTTGGCATCCGATTAACTTGGTAAGGTATAAGTTTTTCTCTTCCCCTCAAAACACGGGGACTTCGTCTTCGACTCAGCACGCCGATGTTCCAACTCCGGTGGTCGTCGCTTCTTCGGATAAACACGAAATCAAAAAACACCCTCAATCCCCCAGGGGTATTTCGTCCACGCCGATTATGGCTTTGGATGTCGCGTGGACTCAACAAACACTCGCGGGCATTCCCCCAAACTCGGTCATCAAACCCTATGTCTTCGAGCCCGACTTCGCCATGGGATCGGACATGGCCTATCACCTGATCATGGATTTGCAAGGCTCTGAAAAATACACGGTGTATTGGGGCGGCGACAAAGTTCAGGTGACGAATATTATTACGGGCGCGTCCCAGATCACCCTGACGCTGCAAAACGGATTGATTCCCCTGCTGGGCTCTTCCAAATTTGATTTTTACTGGGCCGATTTGAAAATCTTTCACGTCAACTTAATTGAATTTGTCGATCCCAAAATCGCCAACGGCAATAATGGGCCGATGGCACAACCAAATCTCGCCACTCACCTGGTGGGCTCGCGGCATGTGTATCAATGCACCCTCGTACTGGCGGAATCGAAAAAACCCCTCACCCTTCAATGCAACAACCCCGTGGATATGGAACGTTTAGTTTCAGCGTTGGAATTTTACATCAAGCTTTCGGGCACAAACGCCGTCCCCATCAATGGCCTGCCCTATCTGAATCAAGGCGTCCGGTTGGATAAAGAAGGCAAAATTATCACCCTCTGGGCCGGTAGCCCCATGGACAAAGCCCGCATGGTCTTGGGCGATTTCCTTTGGAGCGTGGGGACAAAGACCGATCATCAGCAAAGCCAATCCGAAATGGAAACGGGCCTGCAAAACCTTAGACCAGGCACTAACCCGTTCTACTACGTCACCGCCAGGGGATGGAAATTGGCCCTGCAAGTGAGCGGCCCGAACGAGCCGGATTACTTTAGGCCGCTCAGAAGAAAAGCGAACCTAAAAGTACCCTAGAAATAAAAACGGAAATTGAGAATTTCCTTTCGCGGGGTTGCCCCGTCCACCTCGGGACAAGAATCTTATACTCATTGGATTCTGAAAAAACAGAAGACTTCCCCTCGCGGTTTAACGGTTGACCAAACGTTTTATTCACTTAAAATGTCTATAAATTAATCTATTCGTCGGTGTTATCCGTCCCTTAGGCCGGATAATTCTTTTAAACTTCCCCTCCCACTCCAAATACCCTCGCGTACATTTTTAAAATGGCCACAGCATTCGTACCAACGGGGGGAAAATTGAGTTCTATATATATGCGCCGCGCCGTGAGACCGTTTTTCATCCCCTTCGCGTTTTTACTTTTTCTCTTCTCGCAAGTTCCAGCCGGGGCCCAGACAAACACTTACACCGTGTCCAGCACCCTTGGCGATACCAGTACCCCAGGTGATTTGGGCAAGGCCTTAACCAGCGCCGTCGCGGATGGCGCGGCCGCCAGCGACACGATTAATTTTCAATCTCCTCCTTTTAACAGCAACCAAACCATTACCCTCACCGCCAGCTACCCCGCCATCAACCTCAACTCGGGCAGCACCCTGACCCTTTCAGCACCCGTCGCCACGCTGACGCTCAACGGCGGTGGAAACAGCATCTTTAATTTAAGCGGCGGCGGAACTCTTTCGCTTTCCAACCTGTCTTTGACCAACGGTTCGTTGGCCTTGAACGCCAGCACCCTAGCCCTCAACGGCGTCTCCGCGGATTCCACCGTCACCACCAACCTCACAGGTACGGTCACCGTTAACAATACGGGAGGTAATTACCTCGCGGGTGTTATCAGCGGAACCGGTAACTTGACCACGGCCGGCACCGGCACTTTGACCTTAACGGGCACCAACACCTACAGCGGCGGCACCAACCTCAACAGCGGGGTCTTAAGCATCAGCAGCGACGCCAACCTGGGCGCTACTACCGGGGGCGTTACATTTAATGGCGGCACCCTGCAGATCAACGGCAGTTTTACCTCGGCCCGAACGTTCAACTTAAATACACCGACGGATACGTTTAATGTGACGGGCTCCAATGCGACGACATTGACTGGAATCGTTAGCGGCTCGGGTACCCTTAACCTGGTTAATACGGGCACATTGGTTTTATCCGGCGCCAACACCTACAGCGGCGGAACCTCTATCAACTCCGGCGCACTGGCCGTGGGCAATAACAGCGCCCTGGGCACAGGCGGCCTGGTGCTTAACGGCGGCACCCTTGAATCCACAACCCCTGTTTCCCTGGCCAACGCCATCACGGTGACATCCGCTGCCACCACCATTGGCGGCACCAGCGCCCTCGATCAGCTCACCTTGACCGGGGGTGTAACCCTGGCAAGCGGTACCATCCTGACCGATATCGATCATGGTACCGTCACCATCGCCAGTCTCTCGGGATCGGGCAGTCTGAATGTAAACTCCGGCCTTACCTCTGGCACCCTGACCTTAAGCAACGCGAACAACAACTACAGCGGCGCCACTACCCTCAACGGCGGTTTTTTGAAATTGGGCAACAGCAATTCCCTGGGCACGGGCAACCTGGTTCTCGGCGAAGGCGGACTGGAATCCACCGGCGCCATCACCCTGGCCAACTTCACCCAAGTGGAATTTGGTACTTCCACTATGATCGAAAGCAGCGGCATTACCTTTGTCGGCGGGGTGTCATTGATCGGTGACGGTATCCTGTCCGTTGTGAATGGCGGGGCAATCACCGGCGGTTTGCTCTCCGGAACCGGAGAGATTTCGTTAGTGGGCGGCACGCTTTTATTAAGCGGCGCCAACACCAACTATAGCGGCGAAATCATTGTCAATGGCGGGATACTGGAAGCGGACAATAACAGCTCTCTGGGCACGGGTTCTCTGGTACTCCTTAACGGCTCCCTTCAATCAACCGCACCGGTCGTCTTAAGCAACAGCCTTACAGTGGATAGCGGCAGCATCCTGGGCACCCACAACATTACCTTGAACGGCGGCCTGACTCTCAACAACCAACTTACCGATAATGATACGGGAACTGTCACCTTGAGCAATGTGTCGGGAACCGGCACCATTACCGAAAATATCCTTGGCGGAACACTTTATATGTCCGGCACCAACAACACCAACAGCGGAGCCATCACCGTTACCAAGGGCACTTTGGAGGTGGACAATAATTCTTCTCTGGGTACGGGC
>Ga0206815_1208_pt1 | contig 13281 bp, 3 predicted proteins | sample Alteio_BWOrgCont_91_FD_152864 | JGI IMG/M metagenome (GOLD analysis project Ga0206815, IMG submission 152864) | Enriched cells from forest soil in Barre Woods Harvard Forest LTER site, Petersham, Massachusetts, United States -... | ecosystem: Environmental > Terrestrial > Soil > Temperate forest > O...
TGTCAAAGTGTTCCCCATCACTTGGGGCACATCGATGGTCTGAACCTCTCTGAATGAAATGGTAAAGATTTGCACCTTCACATCAGTCTCGTTATCCAGCGGCAATTGAATGTGAATCGTGGATGTGGTCGCCGGATTGGGATAGGCCACCGGGAAAGGAAGGCTGGTGGGCGTACCCGTGGGTGTGGAAGTGTTGGTGTTCACCGGCGTGGGGGTAGGCGTAATGGTTCGGGTCAAAGTCGATGTGGAAGTCGGCGTATTCGTTGAAGTAATGGTCGGGGTGTAAGTGGGTGTAAAGGTCTTGGTGACAGTGGCCGTATTCGTAAAGGTGAAGGTATCGGTGTTCGTGGCGGTGGAAGTGGCCGTCGAGCTGTAGGTGTTGGTAGCCGTGTTCGTCGCCGTATGCGTGGCGGTGTTGGAAGCGGTATTGGTTGAGGTGTTGGTGGCCGTATGGGTCGCGGTATTCGTCGCCGTGTTCGTCATGGAGTTGGTGGCGGTATTGGTCGCCGTATTCGTGGCTGTATTCGTTGCCGTATGAGTGGCGGTGTTAGTCACTGTATTCGTGGCGCTATTCGTAGCCGTGTGAGTTGCCGTATTGGTTGACGTATTTGTGGCCGTATTCGTTGCGCTATTAGTCGCGGTGTTCGTCGATGTATTGGTCGCTGTATGAGTAGCGGTGTTTGTTGCGGTTTCAGTGGCGGTATGCGTCGCCGTGTTAGTTGCGGTATTGGTATCCGTGATAGTAGCTGTATTAGTAGCGGTGTAAGTCGCGGTGTTGGTCGCCGTATTGGTAGGCGAGGGAGCCAGACAGCCGTTAGCGTAAATACTCATCAGCCAGCCATAACCCGTGGTGCTTCCCACCGTGCCGGGCAGACTGCCCGTATAAGTATAGGACTCAAAATTCATCGAGCCCCCGTTGGCAGACGAATAGTCAAACACTGCCGAGCCGGCAAAACTCCCCGAGAGCCAGTAATTACCCGCTGACAAAATTTTGGACGGAACCACAAAATAGTTCCAGCCTGTGGTCAAAACCTGCGCGTTGCTTTGAACCAGCAAACTTCCCGGTGTGCCGCCGTTATCGGAATAGATACCCAGCACACCGTTACCCGATGTTCCCGCTCCCATATAGATGTCCATGGAGGTAACCGTCGCCGCCTGGGATAAAGTGTATCGGGCGCAATCCAGCTGACCCGCCAGGTTGTAGCCCCCCGTTCCTGTCGCCCTATTGCCGAAACTATTGCCTGAGGCGCAGGGCGGAACCGTCCAGGTGGGTGTAGGGCTGGGCGTAAAGGTAGGTGTGGGCTGCTGACAGCCGCTGGCGTAAATACTCATATGCCATCCATAACCAGTCAAGGAACCGGTTACCGTGCCGGGTAACGTTCCCGTATAGGTATAGTTCTGCCACAGCATTCCCCCAGGGTCGCCAGTAAACTCGAAATTCGCTGTTCCTGAAAAACTTGCCACCAACCAATAATTCCCCGCCGAGAGATAAGTTGGCGAAATAGTCGCCGTATTCCAACCCGCCGTTAAACCGTAATCGTTGCTTTGGGCTAAAAGCGTTCCCGGAGTACCGCTGTTGTCCGAATAAATTCCAACAATCCCCAGCCCTGAACTACCTGATCCCAGGTAATAGCTTATCGAAGTGACCGTCATCGCCTGGGATAGATTGGAGGAACAGCAATTTAATATCCCCGCCTGGTTGTAACCCGTCGTTCCGGCTCCCGTATTGCCGAAGGTTCCGCCGGTGGAACAGGCCGGCGGCGCCGACATGGTGATGGTGAAAGTTGAGGTTTGATTACAAACACACTGAGTTGTATTGGTAACCGTAAAAATATTGGCGCCCACGACGAGAGGAATCTTATCAATCTCGCGGGCAGTAGAAGTAAACCCATTAGGCCCGGTCCAACTCCAAGCCTCACCTGAATCCTGTGGACCTAAATTAACGGTGGCCGCGTAAGGCACCGTAGCGTTGTTCGTCTGCTGCCAGGCCGCGCCATTGATTTGCAGATAAGGGGTGACCGCCGGAAGAGTACAATTGGTGCCGCCGATTCCCGCCGCGATCTGGGTGGGCCAATTGGTACCCGGACACCAATACCAGTCGGGCCAGAAAAAACCACCCGTAATTCCATCCGCTGAAGCCCATGTGGTGAACTGAGACTGGCTGGCATAGTTGGTTTCCTCTCCGGGAACCACATGAAACCCGCCGCCATAGGCGGCGTCCCAATTGCCCGGATCATTGCCCGCCCCGCCCTGATAGCACTGCAGATAAACAATGTCGCAGATAGAGCCTAAATTATTTTTCAACTGCACCCAAAAACCTTGGTTCGTATAGGGCACCTGGCTGAGCTTCAGACCGATAGAGCCGAGCATCTGACCGATCTGCGTGGCGGAATTAATATCGTAATTCCCCTCGTCGTCGTCGTTAATGGCGTCCAGACCCGGACAGGCGTTTTTCAAAGCCTGAAAATTGGTTTTGAGGGTTCCATAAGCGCCCTGAGAGTTGACGATGGACTCCATGTTGCCCCAACTGCCGTCGCCCCAACCGCCAACACAAAGTTCATAGCGGATCACCGACGTGGGCGGGGTTTTGAGGTTGGTCACGTTCGATCCCCAGTTGGGATCGCCCATATAAACACCGTTGTGTACCAGCGTTGTCCCGCCCGCCGTGATATCCCCGTTGGTTTGAACCGAGGCGGCGAACATGATGATCCCGTTCCAGCAGGAAGCCTTGAGGTTTGCGACCGTGCAGCATCCCGTAAAGGTATAGCCATCGTTGCCATCGCTGGCGTACATCGCGGTGTAAACCGCGAAAACGTTTTTAGGAATGACGCAAAAGAATAGAATCATCAGGAGCAACAAAGAAACCGAACGATATAGTTTTTTAAATTGGTGTTGGTTCATCGCAACACCAACACTTTAGTTACCCAATTTTGGCCGTTAACGTGAATCACAAAGTAATAGAGGCCGTTGGCTAAATTCACGCCGCCTTTATCCATCAACTGAACCGTCAAAGTGTTTCCAATGACTTGCGGCACATCGATCGTCCGCACTTCCCTGAATGAAATGGTAAACATCTGCACTTTCACGTTGGTCGCGTTCACCACGGGCAATTGAATGCTGGCGGTAGTGGATGTCGCCGGATTCGGATAAACCACGGGGGCTTGAAGCGCCAAGGCGGCAGTAGGTGTGGAACCACAGGGGCCCAAATCTTTCCACAGCGCCGGTACCACGGGCGGTTCCCAGTTGGGCTCCGAGGTATGAGACTGAACACATTGATAAAGCTCGCCGTTGTAGCTGACTTTCTGGCCCGCGGTATAAGCCACAAAATTGCCGTTCCAGGCGGGGATGCCCGAACAGGCTGAAGCCGGGGTTGGCGTAGGAGACATGGTAAGCGTATTGGTCACCGTTGGGGTTGCTGTGGGCGGAACCGGCGTATGGGTATTGCTATACGTCATCGTCGCGGTCGACGAAAGCGTCTTCGTAAAGGTGTAGGTGAAAGTCGGAGTAAAGCTGGGCGTGGAGGTAAAACTGTTCGTCACGGTAGCGGTGAAGCTATGAGTGGCGGTGGGCGTATTTGTTAAGGTCGCGCCAGGCGTAAAGGTATAGCTGTTAGTAGAAGTGGCGGCCTGCGTTTTGGTGGCGGTTGGAGTATTCGTGCTGGTGGCCGTGAAGGTCAAAGTGCTTGTCGCGGTTAGTGTTGTCGAATAGGTATAGGTGGCTGTAGATGACGCCGTACTGGACGAAGTAACCGTAGAGGTATTGACCGGCGTTGAAGTAACTACTGGCGTATTTGTGGCAGTCGAACTCAAAGTGAAAGTTGCCGTAAAAACTAACGTTTCGGTATTGGTCTGAGTGGCGCTGGGAGTCGCGGTATAAGTGATGCTCGCGGTTTTGGTCACTGTATTCGTGGACGTATTGAAGATCGTCGCAGTCGAAGTCCCCGTAGGGGAATTCGTAGCGGTCCTGGTAAAGGTATTGGTGAAGGTACGAGTGACCGTATTAGTCGCGGTGTTAGTCGGCGTATTCGTACCCGTGCTGGTCGGCGTATTCGTAGGGCTGATGGTGGGAGTATTGGTAATGGTTTTCGTAAAGGTATTCGTGAAGGTAAAAGTATTGGTCGGCGTCGCGGTAGGCGCGGTGGCGCAGCTGAAAGCGATCTGATCTACCGTTAGGTTGTAATTCCCCGTCCAACCCGGTTCATAATAAAGTTGGTAGAGCTGGGTCGTATCCAGACTAGTCACCGGTCCATAGTTGTGGGCCATTTGACTGAAGAAAACAGTCTCGGTCAAATCCAATCCAAAGGAGGACGCGGGTATGACTAAGGAATATTGGAAACCCGAACTGGTGCCGTTAGTCGGGATAACCCCGACATAAACCGTGGCGGGGCCGGAAGCCGGACCGGTGAGGACATTAATATGGAATGTCTCGGAATTTTGCCCCGCGCCCTGGGCGTTGTAGCTGGGCGTACCCGAACCTAGGCCCACCAAAAGCGAGGGGCCATAGCAGGTACTTTGAGTGCCGATAGTACCGTAAAAGTTTTCGCCCTGGGCGCTGCCACCCAACCCGTAACCCGCGTTGGGAGCGAAGTTGGAAGGATTAATCGTTGTGGAACAGCCCGTGCCGCCCGCGCTGACGCTGATATAGCCGCCCAGGTTATCTGTCGTGCTTCCATTATCAAAATCCGCCACCAGGGTTCCGCAAGGCGGAGCGGGACTTAAAACGGAAACATAAATTCCACGGGCGGTCAGCCGGGGGCCATGAGGAAAGGAATCGTAATAAACCCGGTAGTCATAATGATGGCCCAAGGCAGAGGTAAAATTCAGCGTGAAGTTCTGAAACATCACCGTACTGAACTGGTTGCGAGTGATGTTTTGGGAAGCGACCGTACTGCTCGTATCGTCATCCACGACGGAGATCGTGGCGACCGTATTGGAATCATAATTAAAGTTATCCACCTGCAGTTCAAAAACCGCCTGGCAATTGGCACCGCCTAATTCGGAGGTTCCCGGACCCTCGACCATATAACCCGAAGCGTCCCGGTTGGAGTCCGCTTCCCAGTTGTTCACCCCGTCCAGCCGGCCAATAGCGTGGCCCAAATTGGCGGCGGTCCAGTTATAGGCTCCGTCCACGGAAGTATCGGACAAAATGACCTGAGGCCCGCCCGCCACCGCGTTCCAATTGGCCCTAAACTCCAAAGCGTTTCCCGTACTGTTGGTAATCGGCATGACAAAATCCTGCGGCACACCGGCCTGCACGAAGGCGTTCCAGGGAACATTCAAGGTTCCCAGATAAGTACCGCCGTTATTCGTGGTCACCTGCAGTTGCACCAGGCTCGCCGTAGAACTACTGAGGGAATTCACGACCAGACGAAAATGCACCTGATGTGTGCCAGCCGGAAGATAAGAAACGTAAGGGCCCCATTGCATGAACCCCCCGCCGGGATTATTCGTCGGGTCGCAGGCCCAGGCTAAGTTGCCCGTAGCGTAGCCAACATTGTGATTAAACTCCGGATCCTGAGAGCCCCGGACAAATTTCATCGTGGAGGTCCAAGGGTCGGCGATCACCGCGCCCGGGCACATAGCGGAAGTTTGCCGCGACGCGTCCGCGCTGTCAAAAGGTCCGTCCCACAAATTGCCCAGTTGGTTGGAACCGTTGCGGTCGTCATTCCAAATCGCCTGGGCGTTTTTGGCGAGGAAATCGTAGTAAGCCGGAATGTGGGTCTCATCGTAGAGAACAAAAAGGTACTGCATGAAGATACCTTTAAATTGAACCTGATCTCCGTTACAACCCGTGCCGCAAGGCTCCACCAAAGTACCGTTGCCATCCACCATGTTGGCGATAACCGCATTGGCGATGGATTCCGCCTGGGTGAGGTAAGCGGTGTTGCCCGTAATTTTATAGAGCTCCGTCAACCCCGCCAAAACCACACCTTGGTTGTAAGTCCAAGTCGTCTGGCCGTTATTACTACAGGTTGAGGTATTCAATCCGTCATTGATCAAACTTTGGCCGTTGATCATGGTGGAGGCGGCAAACCAATTCCATTCGGAGTTGGCCCAGTTGAGGTAATTGGTATCGCCCGTCGTGCGCTCGTGAAGGCGGGTGCAAAGCAAAAGAAAAAGTTCGTTGGTGATTGCGTTTTTATAAGTGCCCGGCTGGTTCCACCAAACCCCCCCGTTACAGGTGTTGTCCCACTGAGTGGTGATATCGGTGAAGACCGCCTTGGCGGTATTCAGATAAGCCACGTTGCCGGTCAGGTCATAGGCCCGCATCCAAACCAGTCCCCACCATTCGGTATCGTCGTTGGCGGTGGTGATAAAATTACCGCCGTTGTTGTCGTTATAAGCCGTGGGAATAATGCTGGGGTAATATTGGCCGTTCGCTCTTTGAATGCTATCCAACATGGTCTCAAGCGCTTCAGCGTTGTTCCACCAGGGCAGGCCCCAGAAACCCGTGCCGGTGTTGTACCAGGTGGCTTGAAGCGCTGCTGCCGCCGCGTCATCGTTGGCGTTGTAATCGGCATGAACCGGCGAGGTCGAGAGGATAAAAAGGAATAAAAGGATAAAGCCCAGTCGTTTCCATTGAAACGTTATGAGGAAAGTGTCAAAAAAAGACCGAATATAAAACCGATTCAAACTCTTGTTCAAAGAGCTTTTCTCTAAAACCATTTTGAGTCATCCCCGTTAAGCCATCGTGTCGAAAACGCTTTCAGGCGTTGCCGTAAACGATCACAGGACAAATGATCCTCTAAAATGTCACAGGGGGAAATCGACAGGATTGGCTAAGAGATGGATTCGATTGATTTCAAAAAAAATTCAAACGTTTGTAGCTAGCTTGCACATCTTTTGTCGTTTTAATGGATAACCAATACTTTCACAAACTGCTGATGGATCACGCCGCCGTTGCCATCCAACACCTCAGCCGAAGCGATATAGATACCGCTGGCAATTCCCGTGGCGTTCCAGGAAGTCATAGGGGTCGAAGGACTTGCGATCACCGTCACCAATTCGCCCAAGATCGTATAAATATTTACTTTCAGCGAAACCGCGTTCGTAACGCTTGATCCGTCAAAGATCGTTGTGCTCACGCCTTTATTGATCAGCAATTGATTGGGGCGTGCAACCACCATCCCCGTAGGGCCAATTTCCGCCATCACTAAAATTTCACGTTTAATGTCCGATGCACTTCCCTGTCCATTATCCCAATGAACTTCAATCGTGTACTCGCCCGGGGTTACCACTGTTCCCGTATCATTCGTACCATTCCACAACAAGGTGACCGCGGCGGAATTGGAGGTCATCAGTAAAATTTGAACATTGGACGGGCCAGCGGAGGTCGAAGTACCCGGGCGAAATATATTAGTATTCAAATTGACGCTCGTCATTTATGAACCGTTGGAATCCGCAACTTCTTGAAATAAACTTCGAACTACTTCACCCGCCGAATTAAAAATATTCACCGTAGCGTTTGACAAACCCCTATTCACCATCACTTGTTGCGACACACTGGTCACCAACCCCATGGGGCTAGCGGTGTCAATTTGTATCCGGTAGGTTCCATTGCTGACCGGACTGCCGTTGTTGTTGGAGCCATCCCAGGTTCCGATTAAAACACCTTGGAAATAAACCTGAATCGCACTGCCCGGGCCATTCAAGGTCGTAATCATGTTGGAAGGCAATGAAATGCTGTTCACGGGCTGAACAAACTGTTTCACCAGGATAGTCTTTATCACTTCACCGGCTGAGTTGTAGACATTGACGCTAACTGTGAACTGCCCCACAGGTGTTGGTGTCAATGTCACGGTATAAGTCGGGGTGATCGTTGGCGTGTTCGTCGAACTCGGCGTATTTGAAGGGGTGGCTGTATTGGTATTCGTATCTGTTCGAGTGGGACTGTTGGTCGGGGTCGAGGTATCCGTCAAGCTGGGCGTTGAGGAAAAAGTAAAGGAAGGTGTCGCGGTATAGGTGTAAGTGGCCGTGGAGGTCGAGGTAAAGCTATTCGTAACTGTTGCGGTATTAAGAAGCGTATTGGTAAAAGTAGCGGTTGGAGTTGATGTAACCGTATTCGTATAGGTATTGGTATTCGTGGCAGTATTCATCAGCGTGTTCGTAAAAGTCGCTGTTGAGGTGGATGTAGCTGTATTCGTAAAAGTATTTGTTTTTGTAGCGGTATTAACGAGCGTATTGGTAAAAGTAGCCGTGGAAGTAGCCGTAAAGGTATTCGTGGCGGTTGAGGTAAAGGTATTAGTAGAGGTTTGAGTCGATGTGTTCGTCACGGTGTTAGTACAACTGGCCGTCGGAGACGAAGTCGACGTCCCCGTAGGGGAATTCGTTGCGGTAGCTGTGACGGTCGCGGTGGGCGTAAAACTATTAGTCGGGGTATGTGTAAAAGTGCCAGTCGCCGTATTGGTCGCGGTCGAGGTCGGCGTGGTGCAAGCGGCACCTCCCTCAATTTCAATGAGCTCGGACGAGTAGGGTTCGGCGTAACTGGCGCTATAGCTGAGACTGTGGGCACCGGGGTTCAACACCGTCTCATAGTCGCCGAATATTTGATAAAAACTTCCATAGGTTTGTCCGGTGTTTTGATAAATGGAAGTCTGTCCCCCGCCCGGCGAAAAAGTAGTGCCATATTGCACAGCGATAAAATCCTCAATCACACTATTGGTCCCTACAGTGGTAATGGCGTCGTTAAAACTGCCCGGACTGCCGGCATTCGTAGTGAACTGGGTAGCGCCGATAGGACTGGCTTGATTGACTCCCTGGTAGACCATGGCCGCCATCGTCCAGTTTTCCCCTGGGTTTGAGGCGAAGTTAACAACCAGGTTATAGCTGGCTCCCGTCGAGGGCAGTTTGAGTATCCAGGTTTCCATTTGACCGTTTTGCTGGTCCACGTTGGACATGACCTGGGTCAAAGCCGACCCGTTATAGGTCACGGAAGTAATGGCTGTAGCGGTACTTTGGTTTGAAATCCGGACCACCAACAGCTCGTTGGGATTATAGGGAATGGTCATGGGATAAGAATTGGAGGCGGATGATAAATATCCCTCTTCCAATAAAGGCGTGCCGACAATCGTGGGCGGCCCGCATCCGAGCGGATAGGGCGTGAAGGTAATTGTAGGCGTAAAGGTTGGACCGTTCGGCGTGAAAGTCGGCGACTGAGTGCCGCAGAAAGTGGGCGTAACTTGCGGTGGCGCTAGTGAACCCGGCGTGGGAGAAGGGGCGCAAGTGATGGTATTCACATTCACACCATTGATTGTGCCGCCGATTAACGCGGCCTGTTGGGCATTCGTACTGCCGCCATCTGACGCGGTGAAACCAAAATAGACAAGGTTACCCGCGGGACTGCCAAAGATCGTGGAAAGATAATTTGAGGGTAGAGTCCAAATGGCTTGGGTGCTGGGAACAAAGCCCGGGGTGGTGGTAATGACCGTGATCTGATAAGTAGTTGGATTCCACTGAACCTCAAAAGTATAGTTCAAGCCGATGGGCACCTGGCTATAGGCCGAACTAATCGGCGGCCTGCCGCAATAGTTTCCCGAATAAGCGATTTGTCCCGTTCCATTGCTGGTCCAAGTGCCATAAGTGCAGCCAGTCGGACCCGCGTCCTGATTGTTTCCCGCGGTTTCTATTCCCAGACTGTTCCAGGGAGGGTCGTCATAGATTCCGCTATTAGTAAAAGTATCCAGGATCACGGCAAGCGAACTCGTAATGTTGCCGTTGCTGTAACCATGCTCTCCCGAATCAGCGCCCATAATTCCCGTCGTGCCGTTCGATTGCAGCACAAAGGCCATACCATCCGCGCCGCATTGCTGTTGATTGGTTCCAAAGTTGACCATCCAGGTGAGATCAAAAGGCTGGGTTACATTAATGGCGCAGGGATTCCACATAGCGCCCACTTGAGCGGTGGTGTTGGCGGTTAATTGCACTACTCCCGCGTTTGTCTCGGAAGCGGCGTTCCCCACCAAAACCCAGGGAACATTGACATAAGCCCAACCCATTGCCGGGGCCAAAATGGCAATCAGTAAACCGGCAACAAACCTGTTGAATATGACTGTAAACGATATAAATGAACACAGGAGCTGAAGTCGTTTCATAAAATTAAGCTACCCCCATGCGTCACTATCCCAGTTCCTCGTCAATCACCCAGCGCAAGAGCGCTTTAGGTGTCAGACGAAATGGGACAAAGAAGGCTTAAACCTTCGGTTAAAAATCAATCGTTCTTCTCTACCAAATCATTCCGCGCCGCTTTCAGTCAGCGCAGAATTAAAAGCTTGGTGATTTTTCGGGTGGGCGACAGCGGTGTTGAAACGCTGATGTAGTAAAGTCCGTCCGCTAAAGTAACTCCCGATTTATCCACCAGATTCACCACCATATCGACGCCGACTGGCTGGGCGGGAAACACCGTTTCCTGAACCTTCCGGAATGCCGTCGTGAAAATTTCAACCGTGATATTGCTGGGAGTGGGCAGCAAAAGATGAATGCGAACAGACCCTCCCGTAACCGGATTGGGATAAGCCACCGGCACCGCGTTGTCATTGCCTGTCGGTGTGGGAGTAGCTGATGCCGTTCCGGTGGGCGAAGGGGTTCCTGTTTTCGTCGCGGTCCAGGTGCTGGTCGGCATTAAGGTGATGGTCGCCGTATCGGTTAAAGTAAAGGTTGCCGTCACAGTGGCTGTGGGCGTGAGTGTAAAAGTTTTTGTGGCCGTGGAGGATTCGGTAGAAGTAAAGGTCGAGGTAGATGTCAGACTAGCGGTAAAAGTATTCGTCGCGGTAAAGGTTCGAGTTGGCGTATTGGTGGGCGTGATGGTGAAAGTGGATGTCGCTGGCGCCGCGGTTCTAGTAGCGGTCGGAGTACCCGTTGAGGTATTGGAAGGGGTATAGGTAAAAGTAAAGGTGCTTGTCGACGAAAGCGTGGAAGTAGGCGTAAGGCTGGCGGTATAAGAAGGCGTGGGACTGTGGGTATTGGTGGGAGTAACCGTCGAAGATGCGGTCGGTGTTCCCGTCAACGTATTGACCGGAGTCAGCGTACCCACCGGTGTATTGGTAAGGGTTGAGCTTACGGTTGAAGTTGGTGTCAAAGTCGGCGTTCCCGTAGCTGTCAAAACCGGCGTAGACGTGAAGGAAGCTGTCCAGGTTTTGGTGGCGGTTAAACTAGGCGTCGCGGTCAATGTCGACGTATCCGTTAAAGTAGCCGTCGAGCTGGGCGTTAAGGTAAAGGTTCCGGTGGAGGTGCCGGTCGGCGTATTGCTGGCTGCCACACAGGTTTGGTACTGCAAAGTTCCCCATTCGGCGGGTGTTTGATCGTAAGGATTGTAGCTTCCATTGAAAGCCACGATCTGATGGTCCCGCGCGGTACCCGCGGCGTTGGAAACATCCACCGCCACATCCAGACCGCTCAATGAACTCGCCGCAGGGGCTGATACTCCCAAGGTCGTCCATGGTATCTCAACTTCCATCGTATAACCCGTCCCCGCCGTCGCTACGCTGGCGGCCTGGATGGCCCGGGTGGTGGCGTTGTGGTATTGCGCGATGGTGTTGGCGTTGTAAGTGATGGACCACTGATAAGTATTGGGATCGTTGTAATCCCCCGTCCCGGTGTTATAGCCGCCCCGGGTATTATTCACATCCAAAAAGACTTCAACACCGGAACCATTCCAGGGCGCCGCCGCATCGGCATAAAGCGTTCCCGGATCACTAACCACCACCCCCAGCCAAAGTCCCCCGCTGTTCCAGGCCGCCTTGAACTCCGCCGAGGCGCTTGTATCTGTAGCACCACAGCCCGTCCCATAATTACAGTTCGTGTTAGGAATCAAAGTATAGGAAGACAGTCCCCACACACTCTCGTTTAAAATTCCATTCAGAGTCATGGCGGTTCCATTACAGGGCGCGTAAACCGGGGCCAGAGTGGGTGTGGAAGTAAAGGTGAGGGTCTGCGTAAAGCTGGGCGTGGGTGTAAAAGAAACCGTCGGGGTAGAAGTTGGCACCGGTGAGGCCGCCGAGGTATTCGTGGGAGTAGCCGTGGGCACGCAGGTGGTTTGGGACTGGGAATGGCGGATATCGTTCATGAAATAGTCCGGGGGTTGCCATTGCCCCCCCACATAGTAATCGTACTGGCGGTTGATACCCGTTCCCTCCCCGAGGTCGTTCCAGGTGGCGATGGTGAGAAAATTGGCCGAGAGACTGTTGTTCAAGGCCGCCTTCAGGTAACTGTCGTCCTTGATAACGCCTCCCGCACTGCTATAACCGCCGCTGTAGTTCGTGGCCACTGCGTTGGACCCGCCGTCATCCCGGCCCAAGGGGTCCCACTTCACCATGGCCAAATCAGCGGTAACTCCGTTATTGGTATAAGTGCTGAGGTAGTTGGTGACATAGGGACTGGCCAGGGTGTTCCAAACGAATTGGTTATCCGCCACATTGGCTTCGCCGTAGGAAAACCCGATATCAATAACCACATAGGGTGTAACCCCAAAGTCCGCCTGAAACAGGACCTTAATCTGGGCGACAATGGCCGCGATGATCGGCTGGCTGCTTCCATCTACCGGTATGGTGCCTCCGTAGTACATATAGACGAGAGGATGGCCGTTCACTTCGTACCAATATTGGGATGGGATCTGGCTGAAGAAAGCTTTCCATTTGTCCTGGTAAATGATGGAAGCCGCGTTATTAATTTGGCTTGTGCCATATCCATCCAGCGTCGAGGCCGAAGTCCAAAGTGAACCGGTCCAAGGCGCGTAGTTAAAATCACCGGGATTATTCCAGCCCGAAGTATCGTCAAAAAGACCGATCTTCACCTGGCCAGTCACGCCCATACTGTTGACCGTACCCAGCGCCGAGGCCAGGTTGGCGATGGAACCGTCGGTGATATCCGGCCCGTAAGCGTTCGGCAAAAGGTAAGAAAGTCCGGCGTAGCGGGCGTCTAAGAGTTCCCTTTCCCAGAATCCGGGGTTTGAAGAGCTGGTGTAAGAACCCGTTGAGTTGGCGCCGTAAGCCAATAAAGTGGAAGGGCTGCTCATCCCCTCCACGTGGGTATTAGCCCAATCCATCCCGCAATTGGTCCCGCCCGGACAGCTGAAAAAAAACATGCAGACCGCGCCAATATCACGGGAAACGTTTTTACACGGAGCGCTTAAAAGCTGGGGCTCACTTTGCCACGGCTCGGAATAAACCCGGGGAATGGTTCTTCCCGCCCCGCTCATAAACGTATTCACCACGTCAATACGGCGCCAATATGGGAGAGTCATTAGATTGTTGACCTGGGTATTAACTGTCGCGGCGGATGGAGCCGA
>Ga0206815_1209_pt1 | contig 13271 bp, 15 predicted proteins | sample Alteio_BWOrgCont_91_FD_152864 | JGI IMG/M metagenome (GOLD analysis project Ga0206815, IMG submission 152864) | Enriched cells from forest soil in Barre Woods Harvard Forest LTER site, Petersham, Massachusetts, United States -... | ecosystem: Environmental > Terrestrial > Soil > Temperate forest >...
GCTGAAGACCAATTCCGTGGACGTGCCGGAAGTGTAATCCTCGATGCCGGTGAGCAGCGTACCCGTGGCATCCGTATCTGCGTAGTTCGTTATCTGTTCGGCGATGCCGGAAGGCAGGCCCGTGAATTGCTGTTCCTGCGATCCACCCGCATCCCAATTGATAACATTCTCGGTATCGGTTCCCGCGCCGCTGCTGCCGCTGTAATCGTAGGTTTCACTGGCGATGGAGCCGGAGGGATTAAACTCCTCGATGGTCGAGTTACCCGCCGTGTAATCCGTGGTCTGCTGCGTGAGCGTACCGGTGTCATTCAGACCGGTGTAGTAGTTGTATTGAATGGACTCACCACTGGTCAGGCCGCTGAAGACCAGTTCAGTGGATGTCCCGGAAGTGTAATCCTCAATGCCGGTGAGCAGCGTTCCCGTAGCGTCGGAACCCGCGTAGTTGGTGATCTGCTCGCTGATGCCCGAGGGCAGGCCGGTGAATTGCTGTTCCTGCGATCCTCCCACATCGTAGTCGATGATGTTCTCGGTATCGGTGCCCGCCCCGTTGCTGCCACTGTAATCGGAGGTTTCGCTGGCGATGGAGCCGGTGGGATTGAACTGTTCGATGATCGAGTTGCCCGCCGTATAAGTGGTATTGCTCTGGTATAGTGTGCCGCCGCCATTAGGGGCGGTGTAATAGTCAAAGAACGTGGAGATGCCGCCGGCCAGCCCGGCGAACTGCTGGTCGATGGAAATGCCGGAAGTAAGATCCGTGATGCCGCTTTCCAACGTGCCGGTGTCGTTTGCGCCGCCGTAGTTGATCTCTTCCTCGTTTACGCCGGTTGGTAACGCAGCGCCATTGGTCTGCTGCGTGAACAGCTGCTGTTGCGAGCCGCCTGCGTTCCAGTTGATGTTATTGGTGACGTCACCGCTGCCGCCGACATCGTTGTTCACAGACATTGTCCCGTCTATACCAGTGACTGTGGCGCTGTCGTCTTGCGATACATCAACCTGAGTATAGGTAAAGTCCATCTTTTCCTGCGTGCCGACCAGCGTCGTCGTGCCGCTCGCCACCGCCTCGCTGTTGCCGGACGTATTTACGCTTGCGCCGGTGCCGCTCACCGCCACCGTGTTGCCCGCGCCTACCAGGGTTAAAGTGTCTTGGAAACCAATGCCGATGGAATTGTTATAGCCATTTACCGTTGCGGAAGAATTGGCATCCAGGGTCACTGAGCCGCCGTTTAAATCGAGCGTGTTATCCAAACCAGACAAGTCCAAGGTATTTCCAAGATCTGTGGAAATACAACTACCCTCAGCAGTACCGCCAACCCAAGTGCCGGAAAAGGTTGCACCATCTGAGTTTGGCGTAATGACGGCGTCACCATTGTTGGTGGTAAACGTCATTATGCTAGGAAGGCTTTGCCCCTGAGATAAGTCATAAAGGTTTGCAGCTGACACGTCTTCCGCCAATCTGCTAATGGCTTGACCACCGTTCCCCCCCGACCACAGCGTATCCAGGACAAACGTCATTACGCCTTGGGTCACAGTTGTGGCGTTCGTTGTATCCAATGTGAATTGACTGCCATTTATGGTCGCGGTTCCACCAGTGAGAAGCTGCATCATGGGGCCAGTTGTTGTAATACCGTATTGGTTGTCGAAATCTGCTAAGACGATTTGCAACAATGGCCCCTGGGCTGGATCAGCCAAAGCGCTCTGGACTCCTGATAACAGCGACGAGTCTTGAAATACATTCGCATTAAGAGCGTCATAGCGCGTGGTGAAATTGCTGAGCGACGATTGATAAACGGAATTACTTCCGTTCGTAGTTTGCAATGCCGCATTTACGCTTGCAATAGTTGCTGGATTGTCATCTACATCCGTAATATCACTTAAGTCTACATCGGAAGATCTTCCGGCATTGGTTACTGCAGAGGCAATCTGTTCAGCAGCAGTAGTGCTAAACTGCCCAGAGGCCTCTAGCGCCGCTTCTAATGTTCCCTGAGCCACGGCCGAATTGGTATTAAAGTCCTCCTGATCGAATCCTATTGTCCAGCCGCTTGTGCCACTAGCAAGCGGAGGGAGGATGCTATCAGCGGTGGTCGCATTTCCGGACACCTCATTGCGGCTAATTGCAGGAAAAACATCCGAGACCGAAATGGGGGTTATGGTAGTCATTTGTACTCCTTAGTGGCTTCTGGTGAAGTTTTGCCAATGACACTTAGAAGGGCTCTATAGCGGTCATTCAAATCAAATATCTGCCAACCATCTTTTACTAGTAGTGGCCGCAAAATGGATTGCGGAATGATAAATACATTGTCATCAGAGGCCCAAACGGAGGTCGGCACCCTCTCAATGACGAGAGCGATTGGTTTCAATGCCCGACTATCTCGAGAGAAGATTAATGTTTTGTGATTGGCTAGGGCTATAGATTCCAAGCTCCTAATAGTATCGAAATGTTGCGCGACTTCTTGTTTTATTCCGTTTGCGCCGTCACACCACCCTTCGACGGTATACTTCTGAGGCTTTTTAAGACGCGTGACGATATAAAAAGACTCGGCTCTTCCGTCAGCATAAGTTATCGTATAATAGCTTTTTAAGCTGGACCCGCAATGATTTGATGGGTTATCGAATACGACAGAGAGGGTGGCATCATTACCGAAATTTGTGTCACTTACGTCATGTGACTTTATTCCACCGACGGGCAAACTACTTACCATCGTATGATTTAGCAGTTGATTAACCTCTCGTCCATGCAAAGCCTGATGTGGACACTTGGCGGAAATAGGTGCAGACATGACATCCTTTTCCGGAACAGCGGCAGAGAGAGTATCATCTACAGGATTCCACAAAGCATATCTATGTTCGTCGGTTTCGATACACAGAAACTTATTTGTTCCGTCAGTGAACGCCTCACCGATCCAAACAAAAGAATGTTTAGCTATGATGTCTTCAACGCCCATTACTTTAGCGGTTTCGTCAGCAACTGAGCTTTGCCAAGCAGAAAGACTGAAAAATATTGATAGTAGAAGCAACCAAAAGGTTGGTACGTATGATGATGGTTGTTTTGTAACAGAACTCACTTGCATCCCGTAAATTTTATGTTTTCTTTGCAACACCACTACCATCTTCACGCAAATCAAAGTAGCAACATATTTTTACCTATTGCATTTTTATTTCCGAAGACTTTCAGGCAGCTTGTCGTATAAGCCGGTTATTGCGTGCCACTATCCAGTTGATGTTCCTATCGGATCGGTCCTCAAGTCCCGCATTCCGCAATAGTTACAGATCTCCTTGGCGCGACCTGTACAAGGGTGGCATTTCCCAGAAAAGCTATCGACGTGCTACGGCAGCTTAGCGTTCGCTTTAGCCTGTGTGGCTATGATCCCGACTTGGGTTCTTACTCCCTACACCGTTGCCTCTTTTCAGCATCCGCAGCATTCATTCGTCTCCCCTCTGAAGACCAGCCGCGAACCCATGCGCCTCTTCTCTATATGGCTTACGGTGCAGGCGTCGCTCGCTAGGGTCAATGACGGATTTTCCCCTCTCCCTTCGGTCGATTCCTCGCGAGGCAAAATCCTATGACCCGCTCCCTTCCGCCTGCTTTTTCCGCGCCATAAGCGAGGCTGCATAGGGCGGCCTCCTTCAACCAAAAGGAGACGACATCATGGCCATCATCGGACACTTCACCAAACAGGAAAACGGCAGCTACAGCAAGCATTCCTACAGTCATAGCGGTAGCGGCCTGTATTGGATGGTCATCTAAGTAAACACTAAAACTTTCAGATGCATTACCTGCCCACTGGAATACTCCTTGCAGGGCAGTATTTCCCTTCGTTTCTGCATATTCAGAAAGGGCATCGGAGACAAATCCAAAAGCATTTGTTGCAGCAGCGGTCATCAGCTTATTCTCCTTATGAATAAAAGCTTAATCTGGATAAATCACGGATTTCGTACGTCGACGACTTGGCAATCTTTTCGCTTATTTAAGCGATAAATTATCAACGAAACTATGTATGAAGTGAAAAGCGCAGATGTAATAGATAGTATTAAACAGCTAAAATCCTCTCTTAACTTTGCTGTAAAGTCTATCTTGAAGTACTGGGGGCGTGCATCAAGTGTCCCATACAGGTAAAGACAGAACAGTGCCAGCCCGAGAAGAGTTGGGAAGAGATTCTTAAAAGCCGGTATAACGCCACCTTGCTTTTCTATGTTATTTATTATTTTTTCTATCGCCCCAGTTCGAGCCTTGCGAAGACGTGCAGGCAGAATCCGGATCGGCAAAACCAAAATCCACAACGACAATATCGCAATGGCAACTAACGTAAGTGTGACCTTAAGCATAAAAAAAACTATGGATACTGTTGGCTCCTCGGGGTGCCCTACGCATTGAGCGGTTGCAAATTGCGACAAGTGAAGAGGGATGAAAATCACAGCTATCTTTAGAAATGGCAGTACCGAACAGGCAAAGCGTTTCGATGTCTCTGGGGAATAGAATCTTCCGGCCAGTTCTAACCAGTCCAAAATGAGAAACGGGCTGAGGGCCCAGACAATGACCATCAGATCTATAGGCTTGTTCTTTTTGCGAATGCCCAGCACTAAAAATGCCCCTCGAATTGTTGCTGTACCGAAATCATTCCCGTAAGTTTTACGCTCTGAAAATACCACTAGCATTTTTATGCAATTCCAAGTAGCCGGATTTCTGGACACTTGTTTTTTTATTTTCGAAGACTTTCAAATCGAAACGGGAAGCGCCGCCTTTTCTGCTCCAAGCGCCCCGACAATTCCTCCGACAAGACCAATTGCGTCACCGATAACTGAAATTCCATCGCCAATGGCATTCTGCTGGTTGCCTGCTACGACATCATCCTCAAGGTTTGTGGAAGCGGACCCGAGGGCCACCGAATTAGCAAGAACAGCGACCAAAGAAGTTGCTGGATTTGCGGTTAAGAACCCAGACAATGCTGCAGCGCCTTGCAAAGCAGCATTGGTATTGGCAACCGCTCCTCCGGCATTATTTATAACGGTGTCATCAATGCTAACTCCATTTAAGAAGCTGCTGAAATTCGTCTCTACCATGTGTGCTACTCCTTTAAAGTTATGAGTTTAGTGACGTAACGATATAGGCGAGCAAGGGTATCAGTGGAGCGATCACCAACGACAGCCGTATGCGCCTATCACTCATATCTACGCGTCCTTTGGATTCCTGGTATCGGAATATGAGCCACACGATGCAGAAGGTGCATAATGCGATGGCACCGATTATAAGCTTCATGGAAATTTTGCCATTTAGATTGGCTCGTACAATTTCTTGATGCGAAAAGATCCAAATCGGGCACGCAATTAACAGGAGGCCAAGAGATACCAGCGATGCGAGATCGATAACTCGTTCTAGGCGTGCAGTATTCGATGGGGACAATGTCATAAAGTGGCTCTAGCAACGGCGATTGGCGTCGTCATACATTAGTTCCATACTAAGTTGGTGAGAATCAGGTACACAAAATAGTTCATGGCGAGACAGGAAATCACCCAATGTACAAAACGGAGGGGCCTGTAATGCTGTTCCCGCGTGGATCGGGCTCCCCTGACGCTGAGCCAGATAAGCCCAAGCGAACAAAAGGGAGTGACAACAAATGATGCCTTTACGATCCACACAAAATGTCCCTGTGCATCGTGGGTGTGTGGGCTGTGCTGCATCCACAAGGGGCAGAAGATAACCAGAAAAAGCAACGAAAGGATCGAAAGTATATCGACGGCCGCCTTCCAAGATTCACGATTGCCGTTGTAGCTCATCTGCTGAGATATCCCTCTATTTTTAAAACATCAGTACCATTTTGCCGCGATTCTAAGTAGCAGGATTTTTTGGAAGTCTTGTTTTTATTTTCGAAGACTTTAGGCAGCTTGTCGTATAAGCCGGTTATCGTTTGCCACGATCCAGTTGATCTTACTGTCGAATTCGGTTCCCGAGCCTCGCGCTTTGGAATAGCCTTAGTTTTCATTGGCGCAAACGACGCGAGCGGTTACGCGTTGCCTGGTGAAACTTTTTGGCGTGCGAGGGCAAGTCCGAGTGCCCCCGGTTCCCACCTGCGCAGCAACCATCTCATCGCTTCAGTCCTACCCGCTTCGTCCTCATCCGTTTTCAGCATCCGCAGCGTTCATTCATCTCCGCTTTTGAAGACCGGCCGCAAACCCATGCGCCTCTTCTCTATATGGCTTACGGTGCAGGGCGTCGCTCGCTAGGGTCAATGACGGATTTTCCCCTCTCCCTGCGGTCGATTCCTCGCGAGACAAAATCCTATGACCCACTCCCTTTCCGCCTGCTTTTTCCGCGCCATAAGCGAGGCTGCATAGGGCGGCCTCCTTCAACCAAAAGGAGACGACATCATGGCTATCATCGGACACTTCACCAAACAGGAAAACGGCAGCTATACCGGCAGCATCGAGACACTCACCTTCACCACGCGGGCAACATTCGAGCCGCTCGCCAAACGCGGCGAGAAATCACCCGACTACAGGATCACATTTGGGCTTTCGGAAATCGGCGCAGCCTGGGAGCGCACCAAGGAAAGCAGCAGCTACCTCTCCGTCAGCCTGGACGATCCCAGCTTCGCAGCTCCCATCAATTGCCGCCTCATCAAGACGGGGGCAGAGCACGGCTACAGCCTCATCTGGGAACGCGACCGCAAGCGTTCTTGATCACCACAGGGGCGGCTTCACCGCCGCCCCTTTTTATCCAAATCATCTTTTTAGAAAGCAAATCACCATGACCATTTTCCGCAACACCATCCTCAATGCCGATTGCCTCAAGGCCCTTCCGATGCTCCAGGACGGGAGCATCCATTTCATCCTGACCGATCCGCCCTACATAACCCGGTACAAGTCCCGTGACGGCCGTATCGTGCCAAACGACGATAACGACACATGGCTGAAGCCCGCCTTTGCCGAGATGTACCGTGTACTTGCAAACGATAGTTTTTGTGTCAGCTTCTACGGATGGCCGATGGCCGACCGCTTCATGGATGCCTACCGCGCTGCAGGCTTTCGCATCGTCGGACATCTCATGTTCCCGAAAAGCTACGCATCGAGCACCCGGTTTCTGCGCTATCAGCACGAATCCGCGCATCTGCTAGCCAAAGGCAATCCACGCGAACCACATAAGCCCATCGGCGACGTGCTTCCGTGGGAATATACCGGCAACAAGCTCCATCCGACGCAGAAGCCTTTATCGGCGCTCCTGCCATTGGTAGAGGCGTTCTCAGCGCCGGCAGACACGGTGCTCGATCCCTTCGCCGGTTCCGGCTCATCGCTGATGGCCGCGAAGACGCTGGGGCGCTCTTACATCGGCATCGAGCTGGACACGAAGTATCACAGCATCGCGAAAGACCGCCTTGCATCCGCTTCATAACCCGCTTGAAATTTCTATATCTATGGGTAGAGTGAGGGCTCAGACCACCACCGCTAGAGAATTGGCACTATGCGAAGCCAGCAGCCCGAGCATTCGAAGTGGCAGGAAAAAGAGCGTCACCGGCGCTCCCATCGCCCGCACCCTGGCGTCGCCGGAGAAATTGCTCATTGGGTGCCGATGGTGGGCCTTTTAGCCCCGCTGGTTATCCCCGAGTTCGTCGCCGACCCGGACCGCAGATTGCGCTTCATCCGTATCGCCTCCGTTGCTGCCGTGATCCTCGCGGAGGGACTGCATTCGCACAAGAATTACCGGGAGCGCGAGCGTGACCGAGAGGCGCTGGAAGCGTGCGGCGCTTCCGGCGCGTCACTCATATCCGCTTGCTAGGCGCTCTGCCCTGCGTAGCTTTGGCAGATCCGGAATCGGCTATGGCCCTTGCAGGCCTGCCTCTCACACCCGCAATTTTGATCCCAACCTCGATGCACCGCGCCAGCTCACGGATCTTCGCCAGCGTCTCCTGCTTATGCTTTTCCGTGCGGGCCTTACGTTCATCACGCACCCAGCCCTCCACCAGTTCCAAATGGCTTGAGGATAGCGCGTGTATTCCTTCCAGCGTGATGTCCGGTGTCATGAGTTTTCCCCTTCCGTGATGTGAATTCGCTCAACCTGCGATATCCCTTCCGTATCAAGGGCCAGTTCGCTCTCCGAGCTTTCCTGTATCGCCTCAGCCCGATGCTGGCGTACTTGCACACGATGCTTTGCGAGGCCCCTACCCTCGATACAGACCGTTGCCCCGCTGCTGAATTTAAGCGTCAGCGTGTCGCCAGGCTCGAACTCCACTTCCGCCAGATAGGCATAGTTGAAGCTGCGTATCTTGCCGTCGCGAAAGACGACATCGAGCATAGGCGTGGCGATGGCGGGCCGCGATTCCTTGAGTGACCGTTCTGCCTCCTCCACTTCGGGCTCAAGGCGCGGTCGTGCCCTTTCCAGAATGTCCTGGAGATGCGGTGATCGCTGTGGATGTGAACTAGCCAAGGCTCATTCCCTCCCGCTGACGTTCATAGGTCGGATTTCCATAGGCCGCCATCCGTTCGCGAAGGGCGGTATAGGCGCGCCGGATAACGCCGGAGCGTATCAGCCTTTGCAGCGCGGCGGGCTTGCGCTTCGCCGGAGCGGCCTGCATCAATTCGGTTGCCGAGAGCCGCGCATTGCTGCTTTGCACCGCATCCATCATCGCGGTCTTGTTGTCGGTATAAAGCCTCACCGCCTCCCTGCCGCGCGACACAGAGACATACAACTGCTCCCGGTTGGCAGCCGCGAAGGATTCCCGGCCGAGCGCGATGAGCGAGACATCTACGGTCTTGCCCTGGCTTGCATGCGACGTGACCACATAGCCGTGCGTCATGCCGCCGTAATCCTTCGGCAGAACAAACCCGTTGGAAAGCTCAATATCGCCCTGTTTCGTAAAGCCCTCAACCTGATACACCGCGCCGTTATCGAGCCGGTCTTTTCCCTTTGTCCCGAGCAGCCCCCGCCGTGTTTCCCGCGTAAATCCGTTCATGGTGATGCGCAGCCTGTCGCCCCGCGCCAGGGCAACCCGCTCCTCCCGGTAGAGCTGGAATTTACCCGCCTGATCGAGAGGCAGAATGGTGGCACTGCCATTGGGCCGCGTGACATGCACGCCCTGTTTGTCCATGCCGGCGACGGTCACACGTTCGCCGCGCCGGAACCCTCTGGCGTTCTGCACAAACTGAACGACCGCGCCGGCAGAATATTCCGCCCGGTCGGTACGCTGCGCTTCCGTAAGATTGAGCGGGCGCAGTGATGTAAATTGACGCTCATCCCTGCCAAGCCGTCCCTCCGCCTTCAGCTCCTCACGGATAGCGTCAGTGACCTTATTCGCCTCCCGGTGTGTCGGCGACACCACGAGCGCCGTCTTCATGCCCCCGCCGTGTTTCCTCGCAGCCGTAACCTCCGCATAATCGGCGGCGATTCGGCGGTATCTGTCTTCGCCGGACGTCTCGATAATCGCTCCCGCGTTATCGAGCATGGCTATGCCCTCTTCCAGCCGCGTCCTGCCGTCCTTGCCCGGCATATCGCCCTCGCTGATGGCCTTCACCGCGCTGCGGTAGTCGGCATTGGTCTGGCGGCGGATTTCTTTCAGCGCCGCTGTCCTGATGCCGGAGTCGCGCTCTAAAATACGCAGCGCATCGCCGCGTTTGACTCCGGCGTGCTGATTCGTATCTCCACTCAGGACCACGCGGGCATTCTGCGCGTGCGCCACATCGAAGAGGCGCTTCATATCGACCACGGATAGCAGCCCGGCCTCATCGACCCAGATCACCTGATTCTTTACGCTTGCCTGCATTTTATGATTGGTAAGAAGCTGCTCTACGGTATCGGCATTGGCAAATCCCTCACTGCGTAAAGTGCCCTTCGAGGCGTCCGCCGAGGGTGCGAAGGTGAAGACCTGTTTGCCGGTCGATTCAATGGCCCTCACCGTTTCTTTAATGAGGGTTGTTTTGCCTGTTCCGGCCCCGCCTTTAAGAGCCGTTACCTTATCACGCGAACTGAGAATCACCAGGGCCGCGTCGCGTTGCTCCTTGCTCAAATGCTCATCAAGCGCAGGCGGCTTGATGCCGCCGAGCTTGACATGCTGGCCCCTGCCCTCACGCACGAAGGCAGACATCGCCAACTCTTCCTGCAGCACTTCTCTGGTGGTGGCGTAGTGTATTCCCGCCTTAACTTTCCGCAGGATATTGTCGCGCGACAATTCGTCATGCACCTCATTCACGCTGGCGGTGCCGACGCTGTGAATGAGCGCCGTTTTCAAGAGTTCCTTTTCCGGGACTGCGGATGCACGGGTGAAGCAATGCGAAAGCGCATAATCCATGCCTTGCATCGCGCCCGGCGACGTGGTCTCCCGCCCCCGCCGTGCTCCGGCAATGGCATCCAGCTCGCCATCCGCAAGCCGGGCCTTCCAGAGTGCCCGCAGCTCCTCCATCGATTTTGGAGCCGCGTCCTTTTTCTCGCGCGTCCGCCGTCCGAGCTGGCCTTTGGTTTTGGCGTTGGTGATGCCGAGGCGCTCCGCCTCCGCGTCGATAATCTCCGAGCGCCGGGAAAATTTATCGGCAGTGGATTTGTCGATGCCCGCGAGCTTGAAGCTGTTGCCGTCACGCTCGATTCCGTATCCCAGATCCGCCAGTTTACCCGCGAGCCTGCTATGAAATGCCGCCTGATAATAGCCCTTGTCGCGAACGAGGTTTAAGAATTGCGCTGCCTTCCATTTGTTTTCAGCGGTGTCGTATGTCGCATTGAATACCGTCGCGTGCATGTGGAGCTGGGGATCGGGAGTCAGGCTTCCGTCATCATCACGCACAGGCCGCGTCGTTCTGTGCGTGAATCCCGCCCAGACCATATTCGAAGTCACGCGGTCCTCGTCGGCACCTTTTGCCCGCACGCGCGTCATCATCGCGCCTTCCATTTCGTTCATGGTTTCGGATACGGAGGTTTGGAACGCTTCCCAAACTCGCTCATCCCCGCCCAGTTCATAGGCGAGGCTTACACTCTTGGGCGCATCAAAAGTGAAGTCATAAAGGACGCGGCGTTCCGCCTGCTTATTTCGAGTCAGGTTTTTGCCCGTCTCCGGGTTGAGATTGTCGCAAAGGGCGAAGAAGTCTTTCTGCTGTACGTCGCCCTTGAGGCCCAGCAATTCCGATCCGAGGCCATGCCACTGGCCAGGCATCTCCGCCATATCGTTGGTGTAGTAATCGGAGGGTGCGAGCTGGCGGGTGTAATAGTCCTTCGCCTCTGTTGCACTCGTGCTTGGGGTAATGAAAAGCATGTGTGTTGCCCCTCGTTTTCCAATCAATAGGTAGCGGTTGCGTAGATCAAAACGCCACAACCCATAGAGCAAGTAATCCGGATAGACAAGTCCCCGCTGCACAGCTCAGCGGAAAAATCACCGGAAAGTTGCTTCCCAGAATTAGTGTGCAAAATCTGGACAATACACCATCGCTCGCTGTGACCGAACCGCAACGATCCCGGTACGCAAATATCACAGTTACGCCCCCGCCATGATTTCAATACTGCTGAATTCGCTTGGCTGAAGCGTTTCGTTTTGGCATGATCTTCGATGCCTGAAGCGATGGTCAACCGTCCAACCCTGGAGACCTTTATGCCCGCATCAAAAGTGATTTCGTTTTCGGAGCCCGAGCAGACGATGACCATCGCCGATGGACTCGCATTTATCGAAAGAACCCGACGCCAGCTCGACCGGTTCGATACCGCACTACCCCACGACGAAGGCAAGACGTTCGACCCGCAAGAGGCGGCGGAGATTCGCAAGCTATGCGACAAGGTCGAGGCTGATCTGCATCGCGTGCTCGGCATCAGTTAACGCTCCCATCCGCCACGCCCGTGAGGCGGTGGCGTTGGTGTCGGAGAGGGCGTGGGAGACGGTGTTGCTTTTTCAATCGACTTCTGTTCGACGGAAGGAGCACCTGCGTCCTTCTCCTGACTCGTTTTGCCTCCCTGCAGCGAGGTCGGGCTTAACTCCGGAGCAGCCTTATCCTGGCCTGCTATTTTCTGCCGGGACGGCTCGGGACTTGCCGTACTGTCCGCAGGCGCGGAACTCGGCATTGCTGCCCCCTGACTCAGGTGCTGCGAGCCTTTTTCCAGCCGGGCTCTGATTTCGGCCATGTCGGCTTTTGACTGCTCGGGGACGCTCTCTACTGGTTTCAGCGCCGCCCGATCTTCTGCATCCTTGCGTGTGTGCCATTCTTTCGCGTTCTCGGGTTTTGGCTGTTGTACAGATTGATCAGCTGGTTGCTGCTGACCGGAGTGCCGATTCTTGATGAAATCCAGGAAGGCCATTTCGCATCTCCTGTCCTAGTGTTAATTCCGCAAATAGCGACACGAGGTAAGGAAAGGTTAGGCAAACGGCTAAGGGACGCCATAAAGTGCTTGAAGTTGTGACACAACATGCTTAGCTAGTTGTTTCAATCAAGCCGTGAGAGCCCCATGACCGAGAACAGTAAACAATCAGATGGTGATGAGATAACGGTCTCGAACATGCGCAAGCTCCTCGAAGAAGAAACCCTCGCTGTAGCGAAGGCGGCGGAATTGCGAATACGGGAGTTCTCGTCCTTCACAAATCAGTATGCGGCAGGCGAATTAACGCCTGAACAGGCGGCGGACAAATATTACCGGTATCGAGAAAAATGGGAAGATGCGCTGCCCGGATTTACAAAAAAGATTCAAGGGGCGAGTGATTCAGAAATAATGGAAGCTATCGAGCGTGAAGCGGGCCCTTACACTACTCTCGCCGAAGGCAGGAAGCAGTATCAATCCTTGCTCAAGAGGCCTTCTCGGTAAGGTCGTTTGCTAAAGGTCGGGAGGAGGAGGAAATTTCCAGCGCCGCAGTAGGGCTTGAAACTGAGGCTCTTTCCTGAGCGGATCTAGAAAGGGCCAAACGTGAAGCCAGACGGTGAAGAGATTTCCCTCGGCGCAGGCTTGATCTAGTAAACGTATTGCCAAGATCGGTTCATCCATTGCCAGGTGACCCAGCGCCAGTTGAAAAGGCTGGATGTGGCTTTCTGCGCTCCTGGCCGACAGCCGTTCAAAGTGTGTCAAAGCTTCGTCATTCATTCCCGCTCTAGCCAAGCAAAGGATCAACAACCCAGGCCAAAGCTCGATTCCTGCCGCATCCCTGATCCTCCGGGCGCTTTTCAGGGCCAAGTCCGGTTGATCCTTCGCCAGATAAACAAGTGCGCCAAGAAAGTGAACCGTCCACAGTTGTTCGGGATGATCCCTCAGTTCCCTTAATTGATTTTCTGCGTCTTGGTAGTGCCTGAGCGCATACAAGTAGAGAGCCGCACGGCCTACAAAA
>Ga0206815_1210_pt1 | contig 13268 bp, 16 predicted proteins | sample Alteio_BWOrgCont_91_FD_152864 | JGI IMG/M metagenome (GOLD analysis project Ga0206815, IMG submission 152864) | Enriched cells from forest soil in Barre Woods Harvard Forest LTER site, Petersham, Massachusetts, United States -... | ecosystem: Environmental > Terrestrial > Soil > Temperate forest >...
AGAGCACCGGTTCTTAATCGCCCGAAATAAAAAGGCTCGAAGATTTCTCCCCGAGCCTTCCCAAGACAAAAACCGCTTATATCAATTGCCAAATACCATCTGGTTAATACCGTGAAGCGAGTCCGTTCATGTCAAACGGCCGTTTGCTTTCACAGCCTCTAGACGGCATGGGTGGCTTTTAGTGCAAAATATTTTTAATTTAGAACCAAAACCTTAACAATCCACCTCTGACCGTTAGCCTCAATCACAAAGTAATAGAGCCCGTTAGCTAAAGTTATACCGGCCTTATCAACGAGCTGAATCGTGACATCCTGGCCCGGCTGCGCCTGGGGGAAAACCAAGGTCGTGACCGCTCTCATGGTCACAGTGTAAATTTTGATCGTCACATTCGCGGGAGCCGTGATCGGCAAAGGAATCGTCACCCGTCCGTTACGCGCCGGATTGGGATAAGGATGGATAATTTTCACCGGGGTTGATGTAAATGTGACCGTACAAGTCGGAGTTGAAGTCAACCCCATCGTCCTAGTTATGGTCATGGTAGGCGTATTGGTACAAGTGTAAGTCACTATCGTGGTACCCCCGGAAGGCGTGCTGGTTAATGTATTCGTTGGTGTGTTTGTAAAGGTTAAGCTTGGGTTAACCGTCCAACTCGTCGGCGTATAAGTTGCTGTGTTCGTAAAAGTTGATGTGAAAGTAAGCGTTAAAGTTGGCGGGTAAATAGTGAAAAGCCCCATAAGGCACTAACGCTAAAAGAATGAATTGCATGAATTGGGGATAGATACTGATGGGGTAGCGGGTCGCGTTAAGAAGTGTGTTGGGAATCATCAGGTGCATGGAGGTGGGACCCACAAACTTAAAAGAAAGCGAGCCGAAGATAACTAGGGCGGCGGTATAGATAAGGCAACCGCTGATCGTCAGAATGGGAAAAAGAACCCACGCATACCAGGGGGCGTTTAAGTGAACCAAAGCCACTGAGGTCAACACCACGCCGGTGGTGATGTTGCCGAAAGAATGTAGTTCGGGCCGGGTGATGAGAAGAAAGTATAAGGAGTTAACCGGGTAGGTTAAAAGACGGTCCAAATCGCCGGTGACCACATAACCCGGCAGCATCCAGATGTGATTGAAGAAAAGTTCTGAAAGGCCCAGGGCAGAGGCCGTCATGCCGAAAAGTAAAACGACCTGATCGGGTATCCAGCCGCTCAGGCTGGGAGTTTGATGAAAAATAACCCAGAGCAAAAAGAGCGCGGATAGCTGCAGCATGCAAGAAGTGAGTACTCCCAAAAAAAAGTCCAGCCTGTACTCGAACTTCGCTTGAAGGGCTGTGTTAAAGGCGGTCCAGTAGAGTTTTAGGTTTTTCAAACTAGCCTCCCTGAACTTCAAGTTGTTTGATGGCCTGTTTCATGATTAATCGGCCCACCATAAATAAAGCCAGAACCCAGGCCGTTTGCTGAAGCAACAAACTATAAGCTTCGTTATCTTTGGCCCAACCCAAATAAATAGAGATGGGTGTGTAAATGGTATGTCGAAAAGGCAGCCATTCGGTGATAGTTCTCAATAGCGGCGGATAATAATCCAAAGGCGCCGAAACGCCCGAAAAAGTTAGCTGCAAGGCGTTGCGGGAAGCGAAAATACCGTAACCGCTATAGGTATAAAAAGCGCCCTGCACAAACAAAAAACCGATGCCGTACATAATCATAAAACTCAAAAGAAAACTGACCACGGCCAAGCCTAGCGCTGAAGCGCTGGCGGGAAAAACTTGAGTTCCAAAAACCAAAAAGCCGCAGAGAAAAACAATGATTCCCATGGCACCGTTAAAGAAACCGTCGCTGATAGATTGGATGCCCTGGGAAATCTGAAAATCCACTGGTTTGAGAAGGTCCGTGGCGATTTGGCCGGTTCGGATGCGGTTGCCAATGCGAAACTCAATACTCATGCCCATGGCATAGTTGATACAACCGGCCAATAGCAAATAGACAAACATTTGCTGTTTCGGGATGGTGAGAGCTGAGTTTTGAGTGTAGACCTGCCGCCAAATCATGATGGTGATGGAATAGGCCGTAGCGGTGGTTAAAAGATTGGTAATGGTCGTGGCGCGATAGGCAAAACTGCCTTTTACACAACGGACGAAGAAAGACCCGTAACTAGCCAGACTTTCGGTAAAAGTTAGGGCGGGCTGAAGAGGTCTCATGATTTCATCTTATCCGCGAGTGGTTTGCGGTAGATCTTGGTAACGATCGTCTCGATATCCGTTTTTTCTAAAGTTAAGTCGGCTACTTTTTGGCTTTTTAACAAAATTTGGGTTAAAGCGGGAGCCGCTCCTTCTTTACGGTATTCCAAAACCAAGCGATAGCCGTCCGAAAGGGCGATTTTGCCGCCATGACGTTTGATGTCGCTGGCGAGCTTCTTGATAGAAGCGGGTGTGGCGGGTTTGTGTAATTCAGCCACGATGCGGCTTTCGTTGGCGAAACGTTTCTCGAAAGCTTTCAAAGAACCGTCGAAAAGCAGCTTTCCTTTATCCAATAACAAAAGGCGGTCGCAAACTTCCGTAATGTCTTTTAAGTCGTGGGTGGTGATTAAAAGAGTGGTGCCGAATTGCTTTTGCATATCGCGGATATACTCACGCACTTGTTCCTTCACGGTCAAATCCAGCCCAATGGTGGGCTCGTCCAAAAAGGCCACGGCGGGCGCGTGCAAGAGAGAAGCGGCCAGGTCGCAGCGCATTCGCTGGCCTAAAGAAAGCAGCCGAACCGGGGTATTTAGGAGCGGCTCAAGGCCTAATCTTCTCACCGCTTCGTTGTAGGTGACTTCATAGACTTCGTTGGGGATGTGATACATGGCTTTTAAAAGCCTAAAAGTTTCCCGTACGGGTATATCCCATAACAACTGGGGTCTTTGACCGAAGACTACTCCTATATTGAGGGCTAACTGACGGCGCTGTTTCCAGGGAACTAGGCCTAAAACCTCAACCTCTCCGCCGGTGGGAACAATGATACCGGTCAGCATTTTGAGTGTGGTGGACTTACCCGCGCCGTTTTCGCCAATCAGACCAACTCTTTCGCCGCGCTGAATGGAAAAGGAAATGCCTTTAACGGCCTTCAGCTCTTCGGTTTTAGCCGAGAACATACTTTGAAAAGCGCCCATCAGACCGGGTTTACGGATGCGTCGTTTGTAGCCTTTTTCCAAATTTTCAACGTGAAGAGCGGTTTCCATAAAAGTCCTTTGAGTTGAGTGAGAAGCATCTTATGGATGGGTTTAGGGGGTGTCAACTTGGCCAAAGGGGCCTCTACGAAGCTATAATTGGCGCAAATCAACTGGGAGAAAGTTATGCCTCTTACATTATCCAAAGCCGTTTGTCAGATCATTGACGAGGTGGGCGAAGTAGGCCAACTGTTATGGCAAAAGGGCTGGGCGGAAAAAAACGCCGGCAATCTTTCGGTTGACGTTACAGAGCATGTTTCACTTGCCGCGGCCAAACTAAAAACCTTTCCGTTTCGACCACTCGCTGGAATCTCGCCGGAATTCGCTGACAGAAGTTATTTGGTGACTGGTACCGGAACCCGTTACCGGGATATTCAAAATCAACCAGCTCAGTGTTTGTGTATTCTCCGAATCTTTAAAGACGCCAAAGGGTTTCATTTGTTATGGGGCGGCAAAAGAGAAGGTTTTAAACCAACATCCGAATTACCATCACACCTTCAAATGCAGTACTCACTCCATAAGAGCGGCGCAAAAGAAAAAGTAGTACTTCATACCCATCCCAATGAATTGATCGCATTGACCCATTTGCCGGAAACAATGGGTGAGGAGGAATTAAATTACGCTTTGTGGAGCATGATTCCCGAGGCGAAAATTTATGTTCCTCGAGGTATCGGCTGGGTTCCTTACCGCTTAACCGCTTCCCAAGAATTGGCGAAGGCAACCGTAGAAGCATTGGAACGGAAACATAAAGTGGTCATGTGGGAGAAGCATGGAATTTTAGCGGTGGGAAGTGACGCTATGGAAGCTTTTGATTTAATTGACGCGATGAACAAGTCCGCCATTTTGTACCTTTTGTGCAAGCAGACGGGTCAAAATCCGCAGGGATTAACCCGGGAACAGATTCATGAAATAGGCAGAACCTTTCCCCCGAAAGACTAGCAAAACCAGTGGTCGGGTTGAAAAAGCCCTGGTAGGGGCGTAATCTAAGAGTATCAGCCTATTTAAAAGTCTATGGAGGAGGTCGATATGGAAGAGTCACCTCAATTTCAATCCGATCCTAAGGACGTTGAGTTAGAGAATAATATTAGCCGTATTGTTCGCCGCATGGGTCAGGGACTTCGTATTCATGTGCGGGGCGGGCATGTGACTATTTCAGGTATTGTGGATGATTTTGGGACCAAACGCCAAATATCCCAGGAAGTGCAAGCGGTGGGCGGTGTTCGCGAAGTGACGAATAACATTCGAGTTTCCCGCGAGTAATTAAGTTTGGCATTATTAAACCCCATAGGGCTTTGGCCTTATGGGGTTTTTGTTTTTTAGCATCCCGTTAAAGTCTTGTTTCACCCTAGTGAAACCCATCTTTTCTTCGGTTATACTTCCACCGCTTCTTACTTTTAATTGGGAGGGTTCAAATGTCTTATCGTTTCGTCATTTTAGGACTGGTTGTCCTGGCGGTAGTGGCTTACGTGATTACGGCTTGCGCGAAAAAAGAACAAGAAACTCAATCGGCGGCTCCCGCTCCAGCAGCGGCGGCGGTTAGTCCGGTCGCGGGTGCTCCAGTTGCGGCTAGTAATGTGGTGACTACTGCGGACGGGTTAAAATATGAAGTGCTGCGTCAAGGAAACGGCCCCGAAGCCAAGGCCGGGCAAACCGTGGCGGTTCATTACACCGGCTGGTTGACGAATGGGACAAAATTCGACAGCTCCGTAGATCGAGGACAGCCGTTTGATTTTCAATTGGGCGCTGGTCAGGTCATCAAGGGTTGGGATGAGGGTGTGGCTGGAATGAAAGTCGGCGAAAAACGCAAGTTGACCATTCCTTCTAACCTGGGTTACGGCGACCGCGGCGCGGGCGCAACAATTCCTCCCGGCGCGACTTTGATCTTTGATGTGGAGCTTTTAGGAATTCAATAAAGTAAAGTCAATCAAGGGGAAATGGCCTGGGGCCGTTTCCCCTTTTTTGTTGGAGGTCTTTATGACAGCCGATGAAATTATCAAACTGCTCGACTTGCAGCCTCATCCCGAAGGCGGATTCTATCGGGAAACCTACCGAAGCGATAAAAACATCCCAGGCCTTGATCGGGCTTATTCCACGGGTATTTACTATATGTTGGTCCCAGGTGCTGTTTCGAAACTCCACGCGCTCAAACATGATGAGATGTTCCATTTTTATATGGGTAACCCAGTAACCTGGGTTTTGTTACATACTAACGGACTAGTCGAGAAAGTTGTTTTGGGCAGTGATCTCGCCCAAGGGCAAAGGCTTCAACTTGTAATTAAGTCAGGGACATGGTTTGGGGGCTATTTGAACGATGGCGGGCAATTTGGTTTAATGGGAACCACCGTGGCGCCGGGGTTTGACTTCGCCGACTTTGTGTTCGGTCAAAAAGAAAAACTTTTAAAAGAATTTACGTTAGCGAAAGACGAAATTAATCGACTCACTTGAAGTAATGAAATAGTTAAATATAAAAGCGATTTAAAACTGAGGAGGTTGTTTTGAAAAAAATACTAATGATTCTAGTTTTACTAAGTTTGACCGAGGGTTTTGTTTTTGCGGATGAGTCGGTAAATAAAGACACGGATTCCAAGGCCAAAACCATTACGGTTAGGGGAACTTTAGTCGATAGCTCCTGTTATTTTGAGGAAGGACAGAAGGGTGATGAGCACGATAGTATGGAAGCCTGTGGTAAAAATTGTCTCATCTCGGGTGTGCCAGCAGGAGTGCTGGTAGGGGATAAAGTTTATATTCTTATTTTTCCGGCAAAAGCTTTCGCTGATTATGTGGGCAAAAATGTCGAAATTAAGGGTGAGGCTTATGGGGAGAATTTAATCCATCCCCAAAAAGCTTCGGTAGTCGATAAGTCTGGTAAGAAACCCATTAAGCTGAGCGGGTTTGAAATGATGTAAAACTCGCTAAAGTTCATGAAAAGGCGCCTTCGGGCGCCTTTTTTGTTTTACCCACCCCAGCTCCTCTGTAAAATGCGCCCATGAAAACTTATCCCTCGAAGTCCGAACTGAAGCATTTCCTGTCAGTCGCTTGGTTGGCCGCGCACAAAGGTGGTCAAAGATCCCTCAAATATTTCCGAAAAGGCGTCACGGTCATTAAAAAAGTCGACCGCACTCCGGTTACCCGGGCGGATCGCGAAGGCGAAGTCGTCATTCGCGGTGTCTTGTCTAAAGCTTTTCCCCACCATCAACTTTGCGGTGAGGAATTTGGCTGGGATAAAAATATCTCCCCTGACTATAAATGGTGGATAGATCCGGTGGATGGAACCCGTCAATTCATCCGAGGTTTGCCCTTCTGGGGAACCCTGTTGGGTTTGGAATATAAGGGAGAAGTAGTCGCGGGGGTCATGCATCACCCGGCGATCAATTTAACCCTTTGGGCAGGTAAGGGTTTTGGGTGTTACGCCAACGGTAAACGGGTTTACGTGTCCAAAATAAAGAGGATTGAAGAAGGTACTATTACTTACGGCGGAAATCGAAGGATCGCAAAAGCCCCTTATGGCAAGAAGTTTACGGAGTTAGTCACAACCGCTTTTGACGATCGTTCTTTCGGCGACAGCTTCGGTCATGCTTTAGTCTGCCAGGGCATGGTGGAAGCTAATTTAGACCCTGAAGTGAAACCTTATGATGTGGCGCCCATCAAGATTTGCGTGGAAGAAGCAGGCGGCATTTTTACCGACATCAAAGGTGAAAAGACCATTTATGGCGGTACAGGTATTTCCAGTAACGGCCTGGTTCACAAGCAAGTTCTTAAAGCCACTCGTTAATCTAAACTCCCTTTTGAGAAAATAAACCAAACCCATTAATGATCCCCGTCATTGATCGATATTGCTGTGCCATGTTGTACTTATCGCCATCATTTGATGAGGGTGGATGACACCCGAAAAAAGGAGAGGTTATGAAAAAAGTAATTTGGATAGTGTTTGGTTTAGTTCTGTTGAGCGCTTCCACTGTAATGGCACAATATAGAGACGGAGCTTATGATGAGGATGATTACGCTTACTATAATGCCAATATTACCTGGGGCATTGGTTTGGGAGGGGCGCCTTTAGGCAATGGCTTTGGAACAAACTATAGCGCCGGTTATGGTTTGGATGGCAATATCGGGCTCAATATTAACAGGAGTGTGGCGGTTTTATTGGCCGCCGATAGTTATCTTTTTAACACCACCAATCCTAATGTTTACAGTGGTGAAATAAATGTCATGCCAAGCATTCGGCTTACCTTAGATAGCCCGGGCGTGAGGCCTTATGTGATAGCTGGTCTTGGATTGAATGAAAATATCGGTTATTTTGTGGATCGATTTGGAAATGTATTTTCAAACAGCACGACCAATTTTGTTGTTGGCGGCGGATTGGGCATCGCTTTCCGTGTGGCGCATAGGCTGGACATTTATATCCAGGCGAAATATGAAGATGTTCTCGCCTCAGGCGGCAACTTTTCCTATTTTCCGATCGATATTGGGGTTCAATTTAACTAATCTGAAAATACTTAAGGTTTAACTTAGAATTTGTTTCGCGATGAGCAACCCCCGTTCTACTCAGTAGGGCGGGGTTTTTATTTGACTGTTATTCCCACCCTTTTTGGTCGTTCCCCGGCTCAACCAAGTTTATAATGATTGTGTTTTCCTAATTCACCTAACGGGAACCTTTATGCATACAAATCTTATTTTTCAAATTTTGGCCGGCATCCTAGTGGGCTGGCTGGCGGGTATCGTGGTTCAAGGTAAAGGAATGGGTCTTTTGCCGGACCTGATCATTGGCGCTCTGGGGGCTTTTCTAGGTGCGGTCCTAGCCCATGTGTTTCATATTGAAATAGCGGGTTTTTGGGGTGCTTTGGGCGTCTCGGTTGGGGGCGCGGTAATCCTATTGATTGTTTTGAGAATAATCAAAAGTGACTGAAGAAAGATTTTAAGAATGATCAGAAATAAAAAAATTGTAGTGGTTATGCCGGCTTACAACGCTGAAAAGACAATCCGGGAGACTTATGCTGAAATACCCAAGGACATTGTAGATGAAGTGATACTGGTTGATGATGCTAGTAAAGATGAGACAGCCAAAGTAGCTCGAGAACTAGGCATCAAGACCTATGTGCACCCCAAAAACCGCGGGTATGGCGGCAATCAAAAGACCTGTTACGAAGCGGCGTTAAAATGCGGAGCGGACATTGTCATCATGCTTCATCCGGATTATCAGTACACTCCCAAACTCATTGCTCCCATGGCTTTTTTATTGGAGTCTGGTCTCTATGATGTAGTTTTGGGTTCGCGTATTTTGGGCGGTCAGGCCCTGGCGGGTGGCATGCCTTTGTATAAATACATCAGTAATCGGTTCTTAACTTTTACCCAAAATATGCTCATGGGCGCCAAAATATCAGAATATCACACGGGTTATCGGGCCTTTACCCGCAAGGTGTTAGAAACAGTACCGATGCAAAAAAATTCAGATGATTTTGTTTTTGATAACCAAATGTTATCCCAGATCCATTTTTTCGGTTTCAAAATCGCCGAAATTACATGTCCTGCCAAGTATTTCGCCGAAGCTTCTTCCATTAATTTTGTCCGCAGTTCCATCTACGGCTTGGGCTGTCTTTGGACAGCCCTGCAGTTTCGACTCACTAAAATGAAAGTTATTCGCTTTAACCTTTTCACACTTAATTAAAGGAATTTTTTTGAAAAAGAATCCGTCTTTCAATGAATTGGTTTTTAGTGAAAATTTTAGACTTCTATTTTTAACCTTGTTTTCCCTTACGGTTTTTTTTAGCAAACTCGGCTTAAACGGTTTAGCCAACTATGACGACTGTTTTTACGCTGAAGAAGCCAAAGAAATATTAAAAACGGGCGATTGGGTTATTCTTCATTTGAACGGAGCGGCGGCCTACCATAACGCGCCTTTCTTTATGTGGCTGGTGGCTTTGTCCTATAAGGTGTTTGGGATTACGGTTTATGCGGCGAAATTTCCTTCGGCACTCATGGGCTTTTTGACGGTCTTTTTAATTTATTACCTGGGGAAGGCGCTTTTTGATTCGACTCAAGGTTTTTTAGCCGCTTTTATTTTGGCCACCACCTATCCCTTTTTCAAAAACGCTCGCCATTGTATGTTGGATGTGACCCTGGCCTTTTTTGTCACTCTGGCGATGACGGCGTTGATATTGGCGCTTCGAAAAAGCCCTCGATTTTTCTGGCTTTGGGGTTTGTCTATCGGGCTGGCTATCTTAACCAAGAGCGCTTTTGGTGTTTTTCCATTGTTGATTACCTTTTTGTTTCTTCTGTTGGTAGGCCGGTGGCGAACCTTTTTGAATTGGCATTTTTGGGGTGGTGTTTTCACGGCGGTAGCCATTGGCGGGGCATGGGTTACCAGTCAATACCTCATTGGCGGGCAAGACTTCATTAATGTCCATTTAAAATTCATCATCTTGGGGAAGATTTCAGACGACACCCCCCCGGAAGCCTGGTACGCCCATTTGGGGTTTATCAAAGATCTTTTTATTTATTATTGGCCCTGGATACCGGCGGCTATTTACGGTTTGCTTCGAATTGTTCGGGGTGATTTGAAAAATAAGGAAACAACTGTTCTTCTTTTGCTGTGGTCATTGACGGTTTTGGTGGTAATGAGCTGTATGAAAACCCGATATATTTGGTATCTCATGCAGTCTTTTCCAGCTTTGGCGCTGGTATCAGCTTACGGCCTTTATCAATTGTTCGATACACCTGAAAATCGCGAAAGACTGTTTCAGATAATCGTGGCATTGGGGATCGCGGTCATTATCTTGCTCAATGCTTTACCTATGGCCCTGGACGCGGATCGCGAAAGAGATGCCCGTATTATCGCGCCCTATGTGAAATATTTCGCTGATAAGGGTGATAAGGTCATTGCCCTGCGGGAAGAATTTTATGGTTTGAATAATGCCATGTTGTTTTTTTCAGATCACGCGGCTGAGCCGCTTTATCAGAATGTCACGGATGTTCAAAAAGAGTTTTTGTCTCCGCAGATAGTTCTTTGTGTGGCTCATCGGGGGGACTTGGCTGAAATTCAAAATTTGGTACCGGTCTGGTATCCCGTTAAATATGGTCAGGATCTAATCCTAATCTCGAATCAAAAATTGGATGTTAATGATGTTCAGACATGGGGCAGTCTATGGCAAAACTGATTCTGGCGATTGATCAAGGCACCACGGGTACCCGGACTTATCTATTCGATCACGCGGGTAAAGTGGTCGGGAGCGCGTATCAGGAATTCACCCAGTACTTTCCCAAGCCCGGTTGGGTCGAGCATGATGCTTTAGAAATTCAAAGAACGGTGGATGAAACCGGCAAAAAAGCCCTGAAGTCCGCTGGTGTGAAGCCTTCTCAAATTGCCGCTATTGGTATTACCAATCAAAGAGAAACTGCCGTTATTTGGGACCGCAAAACGGGCAAGCCCATTCATAAGGCTATTGTGTGGCAATGCCGTCGAACCGCTCACCGTTGTGACGAATTGAAAAAGCAGGGTAAAGAAAAGCTGTTCTTGAATAAGACGGGGTTGGTCATTGACGCTTATTTTTCCGGTACCAAAATCGAGTGGCTTCTGCAAAACGTACCGGGTGCCGCCAAGAAAGCCGCCAAAGGCGAGTTGGCTTTTGGAACGATTGATACCTGGTTATTGTGGAACCTCACCGGTGGTCAATCGCACGCGACCGATTACTCCAACGCTTCCCGCACACTTCTTTTTAATATCAAAACCAAACAGTGGGACCCTCAGCTTTTAAAGATTCTGCACGTGTCTGAATCGTTGTTGCCGAAGGTGCAAGCCTCGGCCAGTTCATTTGGCGTGACTTCAGCGAAAAGCTACTTAGGCGCCGGCACTCGCATTACGGGTATGGTGGGTGACCAACAGGCGGCCCTCTTTGGCCAAGGCTGTCATGAGCAGGGAACGCTAAAAAACACCTACGGCACCGGCTGTTTTCTGCTGTTAAACGTGGGGAAGAAGTATGTGACTTCCAAGAATAAGTTATTGACCACGCTGGCTTGTGATGGAAAAGGCCAACCGGTGTATGCCCTAGAAGGTTCAGTCTTTATAGGCGGGGCGGCAATCCAATGGATTCGTGATGGTTTGCAGTTGATTAAAACCTCACCTGAATCCGAAGCTATTGCCAAAAAGGTGCCGGATACAGGCGGTGTCTATTTGGTTCCAGCCTTTGTGGGTCTGGGCGCGCCTTACTGGGATGGTCACGCTCGGGGAGCTTTGGTGGGGTTAACCCGCGGCACTACCAAAGAACATGTGGTTCGGGCCACGTTGGAATCGCTGGCCTATCAAACCAAAGACCTGGTCGACGCCATGCTCAAAGACTCCCATTTAAAACTGAAAGAACTTCGAGTGGATGGCGGCGCCTGCAAAAACAATCTGCTCATGCAGTTTCAAGCGGATATTCTCAAAGCCCGAATTAACCGTCCAAAAATGGTAGAAACGACCGCCATTGGCGCGGCTTTCCTGGCTGGATTACAAATTGGCTATTGGAAAAATAGTTCTGAAATTCAGAAAATTCGCCGGATAGACAAAGTGTTTAGTCCCAGGATGGAATCAGATACTCGTAAGATGTTGTGGGGCGGTTGGAAAGAAGCGGTGGGCAGGGTTCTTTCCTAGAAATGATTTTGGTTTGAACTTTATTTTGGAGGGTTTTATGAAGTGGTTTAATTTCTGTTTTTCTCTTCTGCTCGCGGTAATACCTCTTTGGAGTTGGGCCGCAACTTCTAATGAGGACAAAATTGATCAAGCGCCCATTTCTATTCCTAACACTTGGACGCAAACACCAATCTGTACTCCAACGGTTATCTCTTTAGTTGCTGTTACCTACACACCAACATTAGCTCAAACACCCATTCCCCATTACAATTGTATCTTTGCGGCACTGGGTGATTCTTATATCTACGGCGAAGGGGCTAGTGCTCCAGCGAGTATTTTCGCCAAATTGACCTATGACGGCTTGAACAAATGGTATCCAGGGATTGAGTACGAAGTGGATGGTAAGCCCGCCACCCGAGGAGAGGATTGGCTTTATTTATTGCCGATTCAATTAGCTAAATATAAAGCAGAGGGAATTCCCCTTGGTTATCTGCTTTTTCAAATAGGGTCCTGCTGTTTCTTTTACGCGCATGATTCCGGGGGTTACGCGGATTGTTGCAAAGGCTCGAGCCTCTCCGAGGGTGTTTCTTGTTCTTACCTTTATCAAAAAAGCATGGACAAGTTAATTGGTGAAATCTATGCCGCTTACCCGGATGTTCATCTGGTGGTGCCCACTGTTCCCGACCCCGGGTGCGGAGACAAGACTTACGCTTTGCCCGCTATTTTCGAGGCCTACCGGAAACGGCTTTATGAGCTTCAATCGAAATACCCCAAAATGCGGGTAGTGGATCTTTATTCCGCGATGGCGGGTCACCTGGAATATTTCAAACCCAATGGATCGTCGAATCTTTCTAAAGACCTGATAGAAGTAATGGATTACTACAAAAGAAATCACCCCAATGATCTGGGCCAGACGATTGTCGCGAAGTGTATTTTGGACAAGTTTAAAAATTGGGAATATATACCAACACCCTCGAAGTGAATGGGTAGGAGAAGTCCGGTTTGGTCCACTCTGTTCACAAAATTGGTAGTGCTCACACTGGGCGAGTGAATGCTGAAGGATTAGACGGTGTGATAATACTTGTTCTTTTAATTATTGTATTCGGCATATTCGCATTTATTAAACGTAAGTCGCCTGTTCGAAAAGGCCGTAGAGCAGAAAATTTTGTTTCAAGAAATTTGCTTCAACTTGACCCGTTACGATACAGAATTCTGAACGATATTATGTTGCCTTCGAAGGGGAAATCAGCCACAACGCAGATTGATCACATCGTTATTTCAAATCATGGGATTTTTTGTATCGAAACGAAGTCGCATAAGGGTTGGATTTTCGGAAACGCCTATCAAGAATACTGGACACAAGTCATATATCGTTATAAGGAAAGGTTTTATAACCCGTTGCGGCAGAATTACGCCCACACGAAAGCGATCGAGGATTTATTGGGAGCACTGCATCCGAAAAAAG
>Ga0206815_1211_pt1 | contig 13258 bp, 16 predicted proteins | sample Alteio_BWOrgCont_91_FD_152864 | JGI IMG/M metagenome (GOLD analysis project Ga0206815, IMG submission 152864) | Enriched cells from forest soil in Barre Woods Harvard Forest LTER site, Petersham, Massachusetts, United States -... | ecosystem: Environmental > Terrestrial > Soil > Temperate forest >...
TATCGACGTATTTTCGTATTAATGCGGCTAATACAGGCCAATTTGAACGAACCTTGATTATTGCTGATGAAGGTAGTCATGTGAGTTATCTTGAGGGTTGTACCGCCCCGATGCGTGACGAAAATCAATTGCATGCAGCCGTTGTCGAATTGATTGCATTAGATAATGCGCAAATTAAATATTCTACCGTCCAAAACTGGTATCCCGGTGATGCAGAAGGTCGTGGAGGGATTTTTAATTTTGTGACTAAGCGTGGCGCTTGTCGCGGAGTTAACTCGAAAATATCGTGGACGCAAATTGAAACGGGTTCAGCCATTACTTGGAAATATCCGAGTGTTATTTTGCAAGGCGATAACTCGATCGGTGAATTTTATTCTGTAGCGCTCACCAATAATTATCAACAAGCCGATACGGGTACGAAGATGATTCATATCGGTAAAAATACCCGTAGCACGATTATCTCGAAAGGTATTTCTGCTGGTTTTGGCCAGAATACGTATCGCGGCTTGGTGCGTGTGGCACCCACCGCAAGAGATGCAAGAAATTACACGCAATGTGATTCTTTGTTATTAAGCTCAGAGTGTGGTGCGCATACGTTCCCTTATATTGAAGTGAAAAACCCAACGGCGCGTATTGAACACGAAGCATCGACATCAAAAATTGGGGAAGACCAATTGTTTTATTGTCGTCAACGTGGGTTGAGTGCGGAAGACGCCGTGTCCATGATTGTGAATGGATTTTGTAAGGAAGTTTTTAATGAGTTGCCGATGGAGTTTGCAGTAGAGGCGCAAAAGTTATTGGAAGTGAGTTTGGAAGGCAGTGTGGGGTAGTCAAGACCACAACGTTTATACAAGAAATCGTAGGGTGGACAAACCCCGTTATGCTCCTAAACGGGGGTGTCCACCAAAAAAGGTGAGAATAGCACATGCTAACAATTAGAAATTTACATGCAACCATACAAGACGAAAAGCAAAAAACCAAAGCCATTTTGCGCGGCATTAATTTAGATATTAAGCCTGGCGAAGTGCATGCCATCATGGGGCCCAATGGTTCTGGTAAAAGTACACTGTCAAATGTGTTAGCGGGTCATGCGGATTATCACGTGACGGCCGGTGATGTGATGCTGGATGGTAAGGTATTATTAGAATTGTCGCCTGAAGAGCGTGCTGCAGCAGGGTTATTTTTAGCATTCCAATATCCTGTCGAAATTCCCGGCGTGAATAATATGTATTTCTTGAAGGCGGCGCTGAATAGTTTGCGTAAAAGCCGCGAGTTACCACCGTTAGATGCGATGGATTTTTTACAGTTAATTAAATCGAAAATTAAAGACGTCGGTTTAGATGAAGCATTCTTAAATCGTGCCGTGAATGAAGGTTTTTCTGGCGGTGAAAAGAAGCGCAATGAAATTTTACAAATGCTCATGCTAGAGCCGCGTTTTGCGATTTTAGATGAAACGGACTCTGGTTTAGATATTGATGCATTGCAAATGGTAGCCAAAGGTGTGAATTCTTTGCGTAGCCCAGAGCGCAGTATTTTAGTGATTACACACTATCAACGTTTGTTAGATTATATCGTGCCCGATGTCGTGCATGTGATGGTGAATGGTCAAGTGATTAAATCGGGCGGCAAAGAGTTAGCCTTAGAGCTAGAAGCTAAAGGCTACGGCTGGTTAGAGGGACTGGCCGAATGATGAATCAAGCAGCTCTTCCAGCTTGGCTAACCACGTATGTTGCCACACAACAAGCGACAGAAGCATGGTTGCGTGAGTTGCAGCAAACATTAGCTCAGGATTTTTTACAACGCGGTATTCCTTCGCGTCGTGAAGAAGAATGGAAATATACGGATATGTCTTTTCTGGCAAAAGAATGTTTCACTAAATCATCCACATTAAGATCTGTAGTATCCCCCGCTATTGTTGCGGGGCATCGGTTAAAAAATATCGAAAGTATCTTCATTGTGTTGGTGAATGGTCATTTTGTTGAGTCACTGTCGGATATGCGCTTGTTGCCAGATAGCGTGACGCTTTGCAGTATGAAGCAAGCATTGCAACATCATGCTGAATTAGTGAAGGCACACCTAACACGAAATTTGAATTTACAAAAACACCCTTTTGCGAGCTTAAATGCGGCGATGTTAGCAGAAGGTGTGTTTTTGCATGTGCCAAAAAAGACGGTCATTGCTGCGCCAATTCATATTTTATATTTGCATGGTGAAGAAAATAATATTGTGACTTGCCCGCGTAATATGATTATTGCTGATGAACATGCACAAGTCACACTGTTGGAAGAGCACAGTGCTTATGGCGCTGTTACCTACTTTACCAATGTTGTCACCGATATACATGCAGAAGCCGGTGCCAAAGTGCATTATCATAAAATTCAAAATGACGCGGCGAAAGCGACACATATCGCCCAGATTTTTGTAAATCAACAGCAAGATAGTTTGGTTGAGACGCATTCATTAGCACTGGGTTCAAAACTCGGTCGTGAAGATGTATTTGTTAACATAAAAGCGCGTGGGGCACATAGCAATATCAATGGCTTTTATTGTTTAACACAGGATGATCAGCACATCGATAATCATGTCCATGTCGATCATGCTGCATCGCATGGTACCAGTAATATGGTTTACAAAGGGGTTTTAGATAAAAAATCCCGCGCGGTATTCAATGGTAAAATCTATGTGCATAAAGGCGCACAAAAAACCCAATCCTATCAAGCGAATCATAATTTATTGTTATCAACACAAGCCGAAGTGGATACAAAGCCCGAGTTTGAGATTTATGCCGATGATGTGAAATGCGCGCACGGTGATACCGTCGGCCAGCTTGATATGGATTCATTATTTTATTTGCGCTCTCGCGGTATTGAGAAACAAGCAGCCATGAAACTCTTAACGTATGCTTTTGCTGCCGATGTTATGAATAAAATGACGCATACCCAAATTAAGCAACGCATGACAATTTTATTGAATGAGAAACTTGCCCATGATGATTGATTTTATGACATTACGTGCTGATTTTCCGTTGCTGCAGCAAAAAAACCGCGGCAAGCCGCTGGTTTATCTAGATAGTGGTGCGACTAATCAAAAACCGCAGTCTGTTATTGATGCCATGAATCAATATTATATTTCGGATAATGCCAATATTCATCGTGGTGTTTATGAGCTGAGTGAACGAGCGACTTATCAATATGAAAAAGTGCGACATGATATCAAAGAATTTATCAATGCAGCACATACAGAAGAAATTATTTTTACCGCGGGCACTACCGCAGGAATTAATTTGGTTGCACAAAGTTATGGTCGCTCCAAGTTAAAGGTATTGGATGAAATTATTGTGAGCGCAATGGAACATCACTCTAATATCGTGCCTTGGCAGCTTTTAGCCGAACAAGTTGGCGCCAATCTGCGGGTTGTTCCTATTACGGATAATGGCGAAATGGATTTAGAAGCCTATGAAAAATTATTTACGGCACGTACCAAAATCGTTGCGATTGCACATGCATCGAATGCGTTGGGCACCATCAATCCACTCAAGCAAATGATTCAAATAGCACATGCGCACAATGTGCCTGTTTTAGTGGACGGCGCACAAGCCTTTCCACACATGCCAGTTGATGTGCAAGATCTGGATTGTGATTTTTATACGTTTTCGAGTCATAAAGCCTATGGTCCAACTGGCGTAGGTGTTTTATATGGCAAGCAAAAATTATTAGAAAAAATGCCGCCTTATCAAGGTGGCGGCGATATGATTGAAAGTGTTACTTTTGCGCGAACGACTTATAGTAAACTGCCATTTAAATTTGAAGCAGGTACACCGAATATCTCGGGTGTGATTGGTTTTGGAGCGGCGATTCGTTATCTGCAACAAGTGGGGATGCAGAATATTGCTGTTCATGAAGCAGAGTTGTTAGCTTATGCAACACAACAATTAGTAACGATTCCCGGTTTAAAAATTATTGGTACTGCCGCAGAAAAAGTGGGTGTGATTTCTTTCGTGTTGGATGGCGTGCATCCGCATGATATTGGTACCATTTTAGATGATCATGGTATTGCCGTGCGTGCGGGCCATCATTGTGCCATGCCCGTGATGGAGCGTTTTAATGTGCCGGCTACTGTGCGTGCGTCGTTTGGTTTGTATAACACGCATGCGGATATTGATGCGTTAGTTTCTGGATTGAAAGATGTATTGAGGTTATTTAAATAGATGTCTGGATTACGTGAACTTTATCAAGAAGTGATTATAGATCACAGTCGACAACCGCGTAATTTTGGTGTGTTGCTTGATGCGAATCATCATAAAGAAGGTTTTAATCCGCTTTGTGGTGATAAGTTGAAGCTCTATGTGGTCGAAAAAAATGGTGTGATTGAAAAAATGCAATTTGAAGGTAGCGGTTGTGCGATTTCGGTTGCCTCCGCATCGTTGATGACAGAAGTCATGCGTGGTAAAACACGAGCGGAAGTAGAAGCTATTTTTAATGACTTCCATCAATTAGTGACACATGGGCATAATGCCGATGTTGAAAGTCGTCTTGGTAAATTAGCGGTATTAGCGGGTGTGGCGGAATATCCGGCACGCGTAAAGTGTGCAACGTTAGCATGGCATACATTAAAAGCAGCGATAGCGGATGATCCACAGGCAGTGAGTACAGAATAATGAAGTAGCCCGTATGCAGCGAAGCGTAATACGGGATTTGGCACAACCATCCCGTATTACGCTTCGCTGCATACGGGCTACGTAAATCAACGAGGTTCCTATGAATCCAATAACATTTACTGATGCAGCGGTTGTGCATATCAAATCCATGCTAGCAAAGAATGCTAATAGTGTTGGATTTCGACTATCTATCAAAAAAACCGGCTGTTCTGGTTATGCTTATGTTCCCGATTTAATTGAAAAAGTGATTGAAGATGATCTGCATTTTGTGGTCCAAGATAATTTACAAGTGTTTGTTGAGCCCAAATCATTGCAATTTTTACAAGATATTGTAGTGGATTATGTGGTAGATGAAGGCCAAGGATTAAAACAAAAACGCTTAGTGTTTGTGAATCCAAAAGAAACCGGCCGTTGTGGTTGTGGTGAAAGTTTCACGATAGAGTAATGATATGTTAAAACAAGATACCATAGAAGTAACCCGCGATGTGGATGCATTGCTGATTCCATCGGGTGTGAAAATTTCTATTCAAAAAGGCACGCTGGTGATGATCACCCAAGCGTTAGGTAATTCCTATACCGTGTATGTCAACGGTAATTTAGCGCGCGTAGCTGGTAGAGATGGTGATGCACTCTGCATGATTATTTTAGATGAACCTGATGTGAATGCTATGGATGGTAGTCTACAAGATAAAGTGTGGGAAATTTTAAAAACGTGCTATGACCCTGAAATTCCAGTCAACATTGTTGATTTAGGTTTAGTCTATGAGTGTGATGTTATCGAAATACCCGAAGGCGGCAGTCATGTTGGAATTAAAATGACATTAACAGCGGTGGGTTGTGGCATGGGCCCTGTGTTAATAGCCGATGTCGATCAAAAAGTTCGTTCTCTGCATGGTGTCGTCGATACCAACGTTGAATTGGTGTTTGACCCGCCGTGGAGTCGCGATATGATGAGTGATGTAGCTAAATTGCAATTAGGTATGATGTAGAAATGAATGAGGAAATGAACATGAATACACAAGACATTATCAAACAACAAATCGAACAAAATAACGTGATTATTTATATGAAAGGCACACCGCAGTTTCCGCAGTGTGGTTTTTCTTCGAAAGCAGTGATGTTATTAAAATCCTGTGGCGCTGAATTTGCCTCCGTCAATGTATTAGAAGATCCAGACATTCGCCAAGGCATCAAAGAATATTCGAATTGGCCGACAATTCCACAGCTCTATGTTAAAGGCGAATTTATTGGTGGTAGTGATATTATTGCTGAGATGTATGAGAGTGGTGAGTTGCAAGTGTTGTTGAAAACAATTGCTTAATTGGAAATTAAACCCTCCTCTCTCCGGCTCTCTCCTTCCTCCCGCCAAAGGCGCGGGAGGAGAGAGGGGCGTTCTACTTAACTGATTTATTTAACTTCAAATGCCTAAATTGCGTGTCTTTCAATTTATAGCAGGCCATGGTGTCAGCTTTACTGCAGGCAACTTGTAGGTGACTGAGTTCCAGTATTTTTTTAGGTGAGATGGCTGCAACTTGTAAGGCGGATTCATTTTCACCGACATCCAGATAGTCAAAATTAGCATTTTTTAAGGCGCTAATACCCACACTGCCAATGGCATTATGACCTATAACCAAGAAGCGAATAGATGTGTTCTTTGATAGTGCAATTGCGCCTTGATCATGGATATTGTTGTGAGATAAGCCTAAAAACTCGCCTTTAAAATTATTCGCAAGTACCGTGATACCCACATCATCAATGTTATTATAGTTAGCTATTAACTCCCAAAGTTGTGGCATAGCAGCTAATGCGATGATCCCGACATTACTCATGCCTACATCGTCTACAAGTAATTCCTCAATAGATTTATTATTTGCAAAGGCTTGCACACCTTGATCACCAATTGTATTAAACGAAATATTAAGGTTGCGCAACTGTGAATCGCTTGCTAAGGCGGTGGCACCTTGTGCAGTAATAAGATTGTTTGACACATCTAATCCTGACAAGCTGTGATTAGCGCGTGTTAGTAAAAATACATCGCTGTCATGTAATGCATTAGCTGATAATGATAGATCTTTTAGATGGTTGTCATTTACTAAAGCCCAAATACCAGTGGAGCCAATGTGATTACCGTATAAATATAAATACTCAATGGAATTGCTTTTAGATAAGATGATGCCCGCATTAGCATCGAGATTAGCGTCACCTAAATCTAAATCTGTTATATGCTCATTCTGCGCCAAGGCTGTTAAATTGGGATTATTAATCTGATTTCCACTTAATCGTAACATTGGTATTGGTGCGTTTGCGATAGCGGCAATACCGTTGCTGCTGATATTGTTATACCCGATAGATAGCTGGAATAACGTGCTATGGGCGAATGCTTTAGCACCTTGGTCACCGATGTTGTTATTGTCTAGTCTTAAATTCGTGAGAGCGGGCATGTTGGCGAGAGCAATGGCGCCTACCGAATCAATATTATTATACCCAAGATCAAGCTCTGTCAGATTTGTATGTTGCGCTAATGTTGTTGCACCTTGAGAGGTGATGTTATTCCCGCTAGCCAGTACTCGGGTAATGTTAGGGTGATTGTTTAGATCAGCAGAAAGCGTTTCAACATCGGTATCATTCAGATTACAGTCGTAAAGAAAGATAGTGTCTGAGTAAACATGCTCGTCTAGATTGGCAAGACAAGCATTGCTGCTGTGAAGTGCGGGTGTGGCCCATATCCCTGTGGAAATTATACTTAAAGCAAACCCTGTTACTATCTGTTTCATACCAAAATCCCTTTCAGTTAGGTTTATAAAGTGATATTTGTGAATCTATATTTCTTTTGCAGCAGCTTTTTTCGAGATTCTTTTCCACCAAGTTAAGCGCGGTAAAAACAGCAGCACAAAAATCAATAATGATGTTAAGAAGCTAATCATATACATGCCTAGTGCAACAGCTAGTCCAACGGCGGCTGTTGCCCACAAGGTGGCGGCGGTTGTTAAGCCGCTGATATAATTATCGCCTTGACGGAAAATAAGTCCACCACCTAGAAAACCGATACCAGTAACGACTTGTGCAGCAACGCGAGACGGATCAGCGCCAGTAATACTTAACCCGACGATGCCAAACACACACGCACCTAAACAAATTGCACCATAGGTACGGATGCCAGCAGAAATGCCATGTCGCTCTCTCTCTAAACCAATCAGCCCGCCGAGTAAAAATGCAACTACAATCCGTGTAATAACAGCAATGTCTGTTTGAAAGTCGACAGCAATCATGGTGATATCCTTATTTTGCTATGCATTTTATTATCATACTCTTTTGTAGTGGTTTCATGCTAGTGTTTGAGAAATGAACCACGTATAATTAGCGCATGAAAAATAATACTCGTCATTACTCTAAACTAGATCAGCTTTGCATGACATTGGATCAGACCTTGCGTGTCATGACCGGCCATGTGACAACCTCACGCGAGAATCCGGCTGCTAACCAGCCAGAGCCCGCATTAACCGCTGCACAAGCCAAGCATATTGCGGGTCTGATGCGTGTTAATCATGCCGGAGAAGTGTGTGCGCAAGCATTATATTATGGCCAGGCATTGGTTTCTCGTGATCAAGCGACACAACAACATCTGCAGCAAGCCGCAAAGGAAGAAGGCGATCATTTAGCCTGGTGTCAAACACGACTGCATGAGCTCGATAGTCATACGAGCTATCTGAATCCGTTTTTTTATGTCGGTTCTATGGCAATTGGCGTAACAACGGGATTAATCGGCGACAAGTGGAGCTTGGGTTTTGTTGCTGAGACGGAACACCAGGTGGTGAAACATTTAGAAAGTCATTTGCAACAATTACCCGAAAACGATACAAAAACTGCCAAAATTTTACAACAAATGCAAGATGACGAAGCTCGCCATCATGAAGATGCGATTGATTCCGGTGCTGCCACGTTGCCTGTCATTGTGCAAAAGCTTATGAGTTTGACATCGAAGATGATGGTGAAAACAGCGTATTGGATATAAATCTTCTCAGAGGCCGCACGTCAGCAAGCGTCACAGGCTGTGACGCTCCCTGACAGTCGCGGCTCGGATATTTATCCCATTTTATATTGAATGACTAATGCCGATGTTTGAATTAACCAGGTCACCCAAACAAATGTCATGAAGTATGGAAACCAACTACGTTTGGCTAGCCAATATAGCGCAGCAGGAATCAATCCTACCAAGAAAGGAATGCTTAGCGACGCTAATAATTCACGGGTAACATTCCCAGCAGTTCCGCCAGAAAATACAGCTTTTAATGTTTCAGCTACCCAATTGTGTCCAGCAAGCAATGTTTCGAGCGCAGCTTGTGCTTGGGACATGGTTAAGATGATAACGATGGTGAGTGCAACAATTGCAATAAGATGTTTAATCATATAAATAGTCTAAGTCCTTTTAGGTTTGGTATGTAAACCCAGTTATTATAATCTTAATGAAAACGTAATCAACAAACCAATAATACCCAGAATCGCTAGCTGCCAACATTGTGCATTGGTTAGAAAGGTAATTGCATGGGGAGACCCAACAGCAAAAATGCCGAATACACCGGCTAATACGCTGAGCAAGGGTGCCCATAATGAACGAGTTGATGCAATCAATATATTGTAACTGATCAAAACATTTATGGTCCAATAGATATAATTTTGTTTATCTTCATACATGTCATGCGCAAGAATATAATAATAAATACCAACAAGTGCGGCGATTGCAATGATATTGATAAGAATCGAGCCAATATTTAAAAGCGATTTTTCTTCGCGTGCAACAATAGGGGGTTTATTCATAAAGCGACGATTAGTCTTCATAAGTTACCTCATAGTCCGTATGTTTATTAAGATAGCATAACCCCCATTTTGTTGGACAGGGCTATGTGCGCATACCCGTGCCGCGCTGCAGTAAAACCAAACTCCATAGGCAAAGCACGACAAAAAAGGCGCAAACCATCACAAAACTACCAACAATATTCACATCCGATATACCTAAAATGCCATAGCGAAACGTATCGACAATATTAACAATGGGATTAAAGATAGAAACATTTTTCCAAAAAGGCGGTAGTTGGTTAATAGAATAAAATACGCCACCTAAATAGGTGAGCGGCGTTAAAATAAAAGTTGGAATAAAAGAAACATCATCAAATTTTTTCGCAAAAATCCCATTCAATAAGCCAGCGACTGAAAATAACATCGAAGAAAGAGTCGCCATTGAAATGACAATCCAAAAATTATAGATATGTAAATGGGTAAATAAGAGTGAAATTAATATAACAATGAAACCCACTAATAAACCACGTAACATCCCACCAAATGTAAAGCCAAATAAAATAATGTAGTTGGGTACAGGTGCGACCATTAATTCTTCAATGCTTTTACTGAATTTTGCGCCGAAAAAAGAGGATGCTGTATTCACATAAGCATTGGTCATTACCGACATCATGACAAGCCCAGGCACAATATACTGCATATATGTGTAGCCAGAAATATTATGAATTTGTGAACCGATCAATTTTCCAAAAATCAGAAAATACAATGTCATGGTAATCGCGGGTGGTAACAATGTTTGTGACCAAATCCGGGTGAAGCGAATAATTTCTTTCTGCACGATAGTTTGAAATGCAATATAAATTTGTTTGCTGCGAATGCTCATATTATTCCTCATATACCCATATATTGAGCCGCAACCGTTAGGGAGCGTCACGAAATGCGGTTTTTCCATACGTCATTTTCAGTGACGCGCCCTAACGGTTGCGGCTCGGAACGCTAGCTACCCCTGCTTTCTGCAATTAGGTTAACAAATAATTCTTCTAATCGATTGGTTTTATTTCGTAGGCTAACAATGTTTAAGCCTTTACGAGTGAGATCTGCAAATAACGTATTTAACGATTGGTTTTTGTGAACACGAATTTCCAGCGTGCTATCATCTAGTAGGCGACCATGGTATTCATCTAATGGTGGTAATTGAGTAATCGGTTTTTCTAAATCCAAAATCATTGTTTGAATGTGGAGTCGGTTGAGTAGCGATTTCATGTTGGCGTTTTCAATGATTTCACCATGATCAATAATCGCCAGATTTTTGCAGAGATTTTCTGCTTCTTCGAGATAATGGGTTGTTAAAATGATGGTAGTACCCTGCGCATTTAATTCCGCCAAGAATTCCCATAAGCTATGACGGAGTTCAATATCCACACCTGCTGTGGGTTCATCCAGAATTAATAATTTGGGTTCATTCACAAGTGCGCGGGCTATCATTAAACGACGTTTCATCCCACCCGATAAACGCAACGCAATTTGATCGCGTTTCTCCCAGATCCCCATTTTTTTAAGATAACGCTCAGTGCGTGCTTCGGCAATTTTGCGTGGTATGCCGTAATAGCCCGCTTGATTAATAATGATATGCGCGACTTTTTCAAAAGGATTAAAATTCATTTCTTGTGGGACAACGCCAAGACACAGTTTAGCTGCATCTAAATCCGTATCCATGTCATGACCAAAAATAGAAACACTCCCGGCTGTTTTATTCACGAGTGAACTAATGATGCCGATGGTCGTGGATTTCCCCGCGCCGTTTTGGCCAAGCAAGGCAAAAAAATCGCCTTCATTCACTTCAAGATTAATACCTTTGAGTGCGATCAAGCCATTTTTATATTGTTTTGTGAGGTTTTTTACGTTGAGTGCGTGCATAAATGTTCCTTACTAAAAACCCTCGCCCTAACCCTCTCCCGTAAACGGGAGAGGGGATATTTGTTTATTGCTATGTATTTTTTCCGGTAATTGTGCCATGAGCATTCGTAATGCTTGACCGCGATGACTTAAGCGGTTTTTTACATCAGCGGATAACTCGGCTGCCGTTTTATTTTCACTTGCTACAAAAAAAAGAGGATCATAACCAAAACCACCTTGTCCAGATTGCAGCGTGAGAATCGTGCCTTGCCAAATGCCATGACAAATCAGTGGCGTGGGATCTTTTGCATGCGTCATCAATACTAACACACAGTGAAATGCGGCTGTGCGCTCATTGGTGGGAACGTCTTGTAATGCTACTAAGAGTTTTTCAATGTTGGCTTGAGACGTCGCAGCTTTTCCTGCATAACGCGCGGAATAGATTCCTGGCGCACCATCCAATGCATCAACCGCTAACCCAGAATCATCGGCCAGTGCAGGTAAGCCTGTTTGTTGGCATGCATGGCGTGCTTTAATTAAAGCATTTTCAACAAATGTTAATCCTGTTTCATCGGCATCACTAACACCGAGTGTTGCTTGTGGCACAATATGGAGTTGAAAAGGTGCTAGGAGAGTTTGAAATTCTTGAATTTTTCCAGCATTGTTGCTGGCTAAGACGATTTTCAGGTTAACCAAATGCTAATCTCCAGCCCATAGCAAAGAGTGGGCTAATTAATAAAATAAGCAGTAATTGCAGTGAAATCATTGCCGGTATTGGACTGATATCCATACCACCCAGGGGTGGAATAATACGTTGAAACGGTTTCGTAATGGGCGTCGTCATTTTAGAAAGAATTTGTGCGATGGGGGAATAGCCTGTATTTACCCAGCTCATGATGGCTTGAATGATAATAGCATAGAAGAAAATATTGATCAGTGATCTGAGAGCATCCGCAACGGCCAATAATGTTAAACCAACTGGATTAGGAAAGCCGACAACGAGCAATCCTAACAATAAAAATTTTATCATTTCGAGTGCCAAGATAACGAGTACGCTGGCAAGTTCAATGCGACGAAAGTTAGGTAGGAGTCGACGCAATGGTTCGATCACAGGCTTAGTGAGTTTGATGATCACTTGAGAAATAGGATTGTAATAATCTGCATGTAACACAATTAAAAGAATCCGCATCAGTAAAACAAAAATAGCTAAATCAAATAGAGTGCTAATTAAAAATTCGCCAGCATTACTCAGTGGATTGGGCATTATGAAGACCTCGTTGTTTCAGGGCGATTGGCTAATTCTTCTGATCGTGCTGCTGCTGCAGAAAGCGCATCAGTAAAAATTCGACGGAGATTTTCTTTTTCTAATACTTGTAAAGCACGTTCAGTGGTGCCGCCAGGGGAGGTCACTTGCTGGCGTAATTCACTGGTTGATAAGGTGCTTTCGAGCGCCATACGCGTTGCACCAAAACCGGTTTGTAACGTGAGTAAGCGCGCAATGTCTTTAGGTAAACCCAGTTGCTCCCCTACTTGCTGTAAAATTTCCATTACTAAAAAAAAGTAGGCGGGACCGCTACCCGATAATGCGGTGACTGCATCCATTTGTTTTTCGTGTTCTAGCCAGACGATTAAGCCAACGGCGCGTAAAATGGATTCGGCACTATTGCGTTGTTCGTGTGATGTGTGTGAATTGGCAAATAAGGCAGAAGCACCGCAGCCAATCAGTGCAGGTGTGTTTGGCATGCAGCGTACAATGGGAATATCACCGCCTAGCCATGTTTGCAGTGTAACCTCGCGGATGCCGGCTGCAATCGAGATAATTAAGGGTTTTTTTTGTTGAATAAGCGCAGACAAGGTTTTGGCAACATCGGATAGAATTTGTGGTTTGACTGCAAAAATCACAATGCTTGC
>Ga0206815_1212_pt1 | contig 12894 bp, 18 predicted proteins | sample Alteio_BWOrgCont_91_FD_152864 | JGI IMG/M metagenome (GOLD analysis project Ga0206815, IMG submission 152864) | Enriched cells from forest soil in Barre Woods Harvard Forest LTER site, Petersham, Massachusetts, United States -... | ecosystem: Environmental > Terrestrial > Soil > Temperate forest >...
AGAAATGTTACTAGTCAAGAAACGCACGGATAGATGAATTGTTTTCTCGCCGTGCTTCGCAACTCTATCTTCTGTGACGCTGTTGTCGTTTGATTTATTCCGTTTACTTTTCGTGGAAATGTCTCCTGATTTTATTTTCTGTTTTCCTTTATCAGTGCTAATCTTGTTAATTTTGTCAATCCGGTCATAGGGATCGTAAAAGTCGAGTCCATCTTTTTTTGCCTTTTCCAACGAAATTCCCGTCCATTCATATTCCCCTTTCTCATCAAGGCACTTGGAATGATGGGCGCCGCAAAGAAACCTCAACGCATTCATCCCAGTTTTGATAGATCCCAACTTAACTGTGAAATATGGCTCTTGCACCGAATATGCCCCAAGTGAATCGATACCAAACTCTTTTCTTCGCAGATCCCGATGGGCTGCAGTGGCGCAACGGAATAATATGCCCGTCTTAATATTTCTGATGATATATGACATTCCCGTTCCTGGGCGTTCATTTATGTTCAAGGGTATAGGCGTGCGACCCATGGGATTCTCCGTGCGGTGTAATTTACTAAAAGTTGCATCAATACCAGGAATGATCATGAGGTCTTCGGTGCCTGCGAGACTGATTGCTCTGCTCACTCGTTCTATCTCTGCTACGTATTGGTCGTTCCTGCCCCTTTGCCTGAGTTCATCCGTGTATTGTTTGGTTAGCTCAGAGAGACTTGCTGGAATGGCATTTTCAAGTTTCAGGACGAATTTGGACCGGGTTTCCTCACCCCAAGTAAGACCTTCCTGGAGATCTGAGAAGGACTTACCCAGGTAACGTCTATGGGTTCCATCCCAGGCTCTTACGTACCATTGCTTGGAAGGGAGGGGGGATTGGGTAGGATCTTTCCAGCGATCAAAGTAGGTTACACCCTTGGTTTTTGTCATAATATGCTCCTGCCATAAAGTTTAGGAGGACATTATAACAATCGGCGAGGAGTTGCCAAGGCTGGGTTTGCGATTCAAGGGACGTAAAAGCAGTTCGTCATTGGCGCCATATTACTCTGAGTCATCTATTTGCCCACTCTGCCACTCCCCTACGCGCAATGTCTTCCAGCGTTTTACCACGTCTCTCACTGCTACATCGAGCATAACGGCAATCTCTTGTTGTCCTCGCCAGAATACACCGCGATGCGTTCCTGAAGTAGTGTAGAGAAAGTCGCCTGCTCCCATCGGCAGCCTTGCTGCCAGAGGGAGTAGCCATGAACCATGTCCCCAATACCCCAGTCACCCCAGTCCCGTCGGACAATCCTCGCGAGGAGGTGGACGACATCGGCCCGGACGATGCGGTCAGCATACCGGCACTGGTCGGACGTCGCACCGGTTCTTCGCGTACCATGCGACAAACGGTATCCCCGGAGCAGGCCGAAAGCCAGCCGCAACTGACACCCCAACAGCGCCTGTTGGTGCTGGACACCTGGATGAAGAGTGGCCTACCAGCTGGCGACTTTGCGCCACTGGTCGGCGTGTCGAAGCACACCCTCTACGGGTGGAAGGCACGCTTCGAATCCGAAGGCCCCGGGGGCCTGATGGATCGACCGCGTGGAGGCCCGATGGGCAGCCGGCTCTCGAACGTCACCAAGCGTGCCGTGCTGATGATGAAGGAACAGCACCCGGACTGGGGTGTTGATCGCATCAGTGCCCTGCTGGCCCGCGGCCCAGCGCTAGCCGCAAGCCCAAGCGCCGTCCTGCGTGTGCTGGAAGATGCCGGTTACCAGACCCAGGACCACCCTACGAACCCGCATCCCGACAAGGTGCGCTCCTTCGAGCGGGCGAAGCCCAACGACCTGTGGCAGTCAGATCTGTTCACCTTCATCCTGAAACGCCAGAACCAACGCGTCCATCTGGTGGCGTTCATGGACGACCACAGCCGCTTCATCGTCTCCTACGGCCTGCACGCCAGCCAGTCAGCCACCCTGGTGTTGGAGGTGTTCCGTGCCGGCATTGCTTCCTACGGAACCCCGGTGGAGATGCTCACCGACAATGGGACGCAGTACGTGACGTGGCGTGGGAAGAGCCAGTTCTCCCATGAGTGCGATAAACGCGGCATTAAGCAGATCGTGGCGCGTCCGCGCCATCCGCAGACCCTGGGCAAGATCGAGCGATTCTGGGGGACGCTCTGGCGCGAATGCCTGGAGACTGCTGTCTTCACCGACCTTGGCGAAGCGCGTGTCCGTGTCGGTCATTTCATCGACCATTACAACTTCCAGCGCGTTCACCAAGGGGTCGAGAATTGCGTGCCGGCCGATCGCTTCTTCAGCGCTGCACCGCAGGTGCAGGCAGCGATGCGCGAGCGGGTTGCCGCCAATGCCCTGGAATTGGCCAAGAACGGCGTGCCGAAGGCACCGTTCTATGTGACCGGCAATGTCGCCGGTCAGGAATTCACCGTCCACGCCGAAGGGGAGACCATGATCCTGCAGAAAGGTGATCAGCGGTCGTCCATTGCCCTGGATCCCCGACCAGACCCGGTGGTGCCTCCGTCAGCCGTACCGCCCGTGGCGACGCCAACGCCAGAACCAGAACCGATTATGGCGCCCCCACCATCCGCCACTCCAGTGCCCATGCCAACCCCACTGGCCGTCTCGGGTGTTTCACCATCGCCATGGACCGGTGCCGAATCTCAGCTGCCCGGCTGCTCGGCGATCGACCGCATTCAGCGCCTGCTGGCTCAGCAGGTGTCGCCATGACGCCGGACATCATGCCCGCAGCGGCGGAGCCGTCGCTGCCACAACCACCACCGACGTGTCCCGGCGATCCGGTCGTCACGCCGCTGATCGAGCCCATCGTCGCGAGCGTCGATGCCCGGCATATCGCCGGTGCCATCCTGGAAGTGCTGGCCGGGATACGCACCATCACCGATGTCGCCCTGACCCTGGGCATCGCTCCCGCCAGGTACTATGTCCTGGAAGCCCGGGCAGTGGCCGGATTGATTGCAGCCTGCGAGCCGCGCGGTCATGGTCCTCATGCCGGCGGCGGACTGGTTCACGAAGTTGAACGCCTGCGTGGCGATCGTGATCGCCTGCGCGATGAGGTGGCACGCTACCAGGCGCTGCTGCGCATCGCCCAGACGGCGTTTGCACCCCAGAGCACCGGTGGTCCACCACCGGCCGCATCGACGACGACCGGTCTCTCCGTGCGTCAGCAGCGTGCGGCACGTGCTGCAGCAGCGCGCGAAGCACCACTGCCACCTGGCGTGAGTAAACCCCGCAAGAAGCGGGTAGCGACGGTGCGGGCTTTGCGCCTGGCCCAGCAGGTCCAGGGGACGCAGATGTCGCATCGTGCGACCATGACAGCGGCGATCCCGCCAGATAGTCTGGGATCCCAACGGCCGGGGGATAGGGCGCCGTAGGGATACGACCCGAGCACCGACCGCTGCCGAGACGGCAGGTTCCCCGCCCTGGTGGGCATCGTGACCAGGGCGGGGTTCCTTTCCTGCCGGATCGGCCCCACGCGTTACATCCCGGGGTCTGGGGCAGAGCCCCAGGCGCCCGCTCACCGGAGGAACCCATGATCGGACGTCCCATTCTCGGAGCTGGCCTGGTCGACCGCTTGCAGGGCAGTGACCGCGCCAAGTTGATCGTTCGCACGCTGCTGGAGACCATCAGCGGGCAGCGCACCATCGATGAGGCAGCCACCATCCTGGAGTGCAATGGCGCCTATATCCATGCCCTGCGCGAACGCCTATTGACTGCAACCATCGCGGCAGCCGAACCGCGTCCGCATGGTCCTGTGCCGAAGCCGGCACCCGATGAGGGTACCCGTGACGCCATCGATACCGCCGAAGCGCGTGCGCGCGATGCCGAAGTCGCTCTTGAGCTCGAACGCTGCCGCAGCGAACTGGCTCTGGTGTTCGGGCCGCGACTGAGTCGGCGTGCCTACCGTAAAAAAAACCGCATGCGACAATGACGACCAGGATCGTGGCGACCGTGGCGATGGGGCGCTCACGCCGGCACGGCAACGCCGTGCGCGTCGGCATGATCAGCGACTGATTGCCATCGCGCGTACTGCCTACCATCGCACACCGCGATGCTTCCTGCGTGGCGCAGGACGTCAGTGCGCCCAACGCGGCGTGGAACGGACAGCGCGACGGGGGGTGCTGGCTCGGGTCCGATGGGCTGGCTGGAATGGCTGGTCACGTGGACGGTGCGCACGTGCCCTGAGGCTGACGACCGCCACCCTGGCGGAATGGTGGCGCCGGTGGGACGATCCCACCGATCGATTGAAGCCATCGCCGCTGGGCGCCAGGCCGCTGACCTGCTCAGCCGCATCTCGCACTGACGTGACCCTGTTCCTCACGCTGCACGGTACAGCGTTTGGCGTAGCGACCCTCCAGGACCATTTCCCTGCGCTGTCACGACGTGATCTGGCCTGTCTGCTCCACCTGACGCGCATGGAGGTCGATCATGTTGCGGCTGGTGGCTACTACCATTGCATCACGTGGTTTGGTGCAGGACGGGTATGGGCATTGGATCATACCGAACCACCCATGCCCATCGAGAACCGGTATCGCTGGGTCCTGACCGTGCGCGATCTCGCCTCAGGATGCACCTTGGCGGCGACCGCCGTGGAGAGTCCTGATGCACAGTCCACCATCGACGTCCTTCGGACACTCTGTGCGCAGCATGGACCACCGCTGCTGCTGAAGGCGGACAATGGCCCGGCATTCACATCGTGGGAAACGCGCGCATTCCTGGATGAACACGGTATTGAGCTGCTCTTGTCACCGGCGTACACGCCCACGTACAACGGCGCCTGTGAGGCGGGCAATGGCACGATCAAACATCTGATGCATCAGATCGCATGCCGTCATGACCGTCCAGAGATCTGGTCACTCGATGATCTCGAAGCGGCACGACTCCTGGCTAACCATCGCATAACCGATCGTGACCAGACGTTCACACCAGAAGAACGTTTTGCGGTTCGCACTAGCATCACTGGTGATGAACGTCATCGCTTTGCGATGGCTATTGCCGGAGAACGTGAACGCAGGACAGCAGACTCCGAGATTGCATCCGCGCGCGGGGCGCGCAGGATGGCCGCTGATGCGCTTGAACGACAAGCCATTGCCGCTGCTCTGTTGGGCACCGGCGTCATCACCATCCGGAGCAGGCGGGTTCGTCTATCCTACTCGAAGCACAAAGAGTGGTGAATTGTGGAGTGGGCACAGTGATAACCGACGAACGAACTGATGTAGATAATATCGAATATGATGTTTGGATGAGGCCAGGAGACGCCGAGAATATTAAGAATCAAATGGACCTTGCTGGCGCTGCTCTTGGCGCAACAGGTCTTTTGGGGGTGGTAGGAGAGCTAGGTGAATTACTTGGTATATCGGCTCTTGGCGAAGGCTCTGCCGCCGCAGTCGAAGGAGGGGAGGCAATTGAAGCCGGCGAAGAAGCATTCGGTGCATTGAAGAATGCCGGCTAATTGCGACAGAAAAACATGCGGATAAGTATCATTTTACTCATGGCCATTGTTTCCTCAACTGTTATGAGGCTATTTGCTATGGATTCGTTTTCTATGAGCTTTGCTGATTTTACGAAGGAGTTGCAAAAAAAGGTTAACGGTGATTCAATTTACAATATTGATTCCACACTTCCAGAATATCTCGATTCAAAGGACACTTTTAGAAATCTAATGATGATAGTGCGAGATTACAAGAACGATAAGAGAGGCGGCATCTCTCTGATTAATGGAGACAAGGCCGATGATTTGTCGTGTGCGCTCTTAAGTATCATCGGAAGTGACAAGGCAAGATATGTAGTTTACGGCAGTGAAAACAATGGCTCGTTACGCTTACTCGCTGATTTCACAAGTACGCGTACTCCGACAGTAAGCGTGGTAAAAGTCAATGATGAAATCATCTTCCGTGATGTGAACAACGAATCATTATATAAAATTAAAATTCGCCCCTGATCGGTAAGCGGTCAGCAGGCTTAACTAGCCGAGCTCCACTGATTCAGTGATAGTGCCGATCGGAGGCGCTATGACAGAGCTGACCACCCCAACCCCGTCAACCGACTATCTCGATGATGCCAGCGGCCGAGCTCTGGTCGAAGCTTGGAAGGCATCCGGACTGAACGGGGCTGCCTTTTGCTGGCAACGAAACATTCCGGCTCAACGTCTGCATTACTGACGAGAGCGTAAGCGGTCAGCGCCCAGAACTAGCGATCGCATAGGGTCGGCCTAGTCCGGCCAGGATTCTCAAATCGACCACCTACGAAAGTGCGGCTTCGATTTTTTCAGAGATGACCTGAAGGCGGCTTGCCGTGGTCCCAGGCCGCGGTTTTTTGAGTGCCCGCCCCACCGTCTCCGAGTCGACTTTGGTAAACCCGCGTACCTCAATCTCGACCGCAGCCCATAAATCATCGAGCTGCTGGTCGGTTCCGCTGATCCTTCTGCCACCAGCACATGGTCTACTGCGGGCGAGAAGGTCACGGACGGGTCCACCGATTTCGAAGTTGGCGATCGTTTCGCGAACGAGCTCGATCTCTTCGTTCGTCAGATCGATGTGAGTCTGACCCTCACTCATGCGATGGCCTGATCAGACTTCTGGGCGTAGACGCGCGGAGTGAGGGACGCGTAGTCAGTGCAACCTTTCTGCAGCATGCCAACGGTATCCAGCAAGTACGCATGGGGGTCAAGGCCCTGCTGACGGCAGTTCTCAATCATGGTGGCAACGACAGCGGCGCGCTCACCGCCTGTAGACGACCCGAAGAAGAGCCAATTCTTTCGCCCAATTGCCCAGGGTCTGAGGGCATTCTCCGCCGGGTTGTTATCAATCGGCAGGAATCCGCTGTCTGCATAGACCGTAAGCGCATCCCAGCGCTTCAACGCATAGGCTATCGCCCGTCCAAGTGCGCTGGCAGGAAGCACGGCGGCATAAGCATGGTCAAGCCGAGCGCGCATCTGGGTCAGGAACGGGGCTGTGCGTCGTTGGCGAACCTCGCGCCGTGTGTCTTCATCGCCCACTGCCATCAGGTCATCTTCGATGAGATATAACAGCTGGATCTGCTCAACCATTGATCTGGCAAAGGGTTCCTGCTCGAGCAGTTCATAAAACTTGCGTCGCACATGCGCCCAGCATCCAACTGCTGTCGCCAGGTCGAGTCCATACAGTCGCTCGTGGCCGGCATAGGCGTCAGCAACGATTGCCCCCCGATAAGGACCCAGGAATAGGGCAGGATGTCGCCCTTCACGTGTCTCGGTATATTGGAACACCGCCTCCTGCTCACTGCGATAGACCCAGATGCGTGCCGTAGCCGTATGCCCCCGGCCGGGGTCCATCACTTTCACCGGGGTATCGTCCAGATGGAGGTAACGAGCGGCTCGAATCTGCGCCGAAAGGACATCGTAGATCGGTCGCACAGCAGCCGCCACCGCGGTAACATGCGTCACCAGGGTTGAGCGGCTCAGATAAATGCCCGTACGCCAGGCACGCTGCTGTTGGCGATAAAGGGGCAGATGGTCGGCAAACTTCTCGACGACCGTATGGATCAGGGCAGCATCGGTCATTTTCCCCTGGGGGATGAGGCATGCTGGTGCTTGAGCAACGATGCGGTCCTGGGAATCGCTAAAGGGGCGGCCATAAATCGCGCGCCGATAGCGACGGATCAGGTAAGCGCCACGCCGGTAATCCCATTTGTCGCTCGTGCGGTAACCAAGCAGGGGAAGCGGCTGACCATGCTCGTCCAGCCGCTCGTGCTCGGGGATGGTCACCTCTTCAATGACGACTTCTGAATCCAGGGGCAAGGAGCGACGACCCGGATGCCGCCCGGCTTGGGGACGCTTTCCAACGGAGGCACCTTTGGCCGCGGGAGCTGCTGGCGGATCTGCCGGGGACTCAGTGACCTCCTGCGCGGCCTGGGTAGCAGGAGAGGACGAAGAAGAAGAAGTCGGTGTCGTTTCAAGGGAAACTGCAGGCAGTTCCTGCGCAATGCCGAGATCAATGTTCTGCTGGCCGGGGTGATGACGCTCAGAACTCCAGCCATAGATGCGTTTACGCATCTGTTCAATGCGGCGTTCCAGCACGGATAATTTCATCAGAGCTTCATCGCGCTCCTGGCGCAGGTCATGAGCCACCTGTTCTGCCTCCATCGCCACCGTGCGCAGGCGCCGATTCTCGGCGCGCAGCTCAGCGATGGTGGTTTCATGCGTGGACATGTCGGCATTATATCCAATGCACTCTGGCTTCAATACGGAAAAATCAGAGCAAATGCGCGGTCACTGAGCAGTTGCAGATGGTGGTGCAGAGGGAGTCGGCGCTGCAGATGAGGAGGGTCGGTGGTAGTGACGATGATAGGTCGCGCGATGGATGCTGATGCCTTCGAGTACCAAGGCCATTTCAGCGGGAGATACCTGCACGGTATCCTTGGATCCGGCCTCAAGAAGCGGCTGGGGAACAGCGAAGGTACCGCCTTCCAGGCGGCGTGCACAAAGCCAGAACCCCGAGGCATCCCATACCAAGACTTTCATGCGATTGCGCGTGCGCCCGATGAAAACGAAGACATCACCAGCATAGGGATCATGCTGGAGTTGATGCTCGACCAGAGCGGCCAGCGTATTGAAGCTCTTGCGCATATCGGTGGTGGCGCGAGCGATGAAGATGCGGCGACCTGTTTCGAAGCTGAGCATGGCCTAGGGTTCGCCACGAAGGGCGCTGACCACTGAACGCAAGAGATCGGCATCGAAGCCAGTCTGGACCTGGATGCGGGCACCTCCTACGCAAATGGCGATGGAGGTAGTGATAGGTGGAGATTGCTCACCGACGACAACCTGGACGAAGCCCTCTTTCGTAGATGGAGAGCAATCGGGATTCTGCCTGGCGCCAATGACCTTGATCGGATAGCCGAGTCGCTCTCGCCAGTAATGCAGACGTTGAGCCCGAATGTTTCGTTGCCGGCAAAAGGCAGCCCCGTTCAGGCCGGATGCCTTCCAGGCTTCGACCAGCGCTCGGCCGCTGGCATCATCGAGATAGTCGGTTGTCGGGGTTGGGGTGGTCAGCTCTGTCATAGCGCCTCCGAGCGGCACTATCACTGAATCTGTGGCGCTCGTCTAGTTCAGCCGGCTGACCGCTTACTACAGATCCATGGTTTCTTCCCCCCAGATGCCATAGGGCGCCTGGGAATCCCCGACCAGCTTCGGCCTTGATGGGCCTCGCCATCGAAAGCTGGGGCACCGTCGAAAGCGGACACGACCGTCTCAGCGCGTTCATTAAATCTCACCCGATGACTATCATGCCAAAGGATGCATTACGAATTTGCGCAACTTGACGCACGCTACCTGAAGTAGTTCTGCGATTGTGACTACGCCTATATATCCATCAGTGACAAGTCTTTATAAATTATTTTAATGTTAGACATCGTCCATGCCTCTTGATTATCACCCCATTTGGCCCGGATAGCACTGTGTCGCATTTCGTGCTTCTCGAAAGCATCCATGTAATTGTCCTTATGGGGAAATTATTGACCCGCTCGTTTATGTCAGGTATTCCAGCTTATTGAATCCAATTGCGTCATCTGCGATAATATAGGTTGAGTCATTTGGGTGAAGGAGAAGTCCAGCCTTGACCCATTTTGCAAATATTTCCTGACAAATTGGGCTTGTCGATAAATTGACGCCCACATCATCGGCAAAACTGCTCTGAAGTGATTCAATGGTGATCTCACCGCCATATCCATCTGAGACACAACGCTCAAAGTATCCGGACAGCGAAACCATCATCCAGGCATCCTTATTGTCCCCCCACTTGGCCCGAATGGCATTATGCCACATCTCGTGTTCTTTGGCCCAATCCAGGCCATTAGGGCGATTATTTTTTTTCTTTGGCGAGATGAATCGCAAAATAATAATTTCCATCACTAAATACTTGTAAATAAAGAAAACGAAAATGGCTATTCCGTAGGTTGTGCCGTAAATTATTGATCTAATTACATTGTACATTGGCTATGCTTGCTTTGCTCGAAAATTCGTAGGACGCCCTCAGAGACAGGCATGGCTTTATCTGTCTGAGGCTTTGTAGTAGCCAGAGGGGCGTAGAATAGCGATTTTCAATTGACTCGACGATTTTGGTGGATGGCATTGTATGTGCTAACGATTCATGAGCTTAGAGCTAAAATACATCTGACATAGACAGTTTATCCACTCGCCAAATCCAGATTATAAGCCATCCCTTTGCCATCTCTGAACAGCCCAACATAGGTATTGGTGATTGCGATGCTCGAATGTCCGAGCATATCCCAGGTAGATGCGTCGGATAAACGTTGTCTAAATCTATAATTATTAGCACGCATGATCTAGTCCCAATCACTATCGATGTTGGGCGGTATTAAATCGGAACCAACTGGAAAAGAAATCTGGAAATCCATCGTATTTAACTTCATCTACGGAGAGAGTCTCAAAGCCAACTGGTGATTCCAATAGTACATGGCCATCATAATAATCTGGATATCCTTCTCTGATAATTTTGTTCCGAAGCAGATCCTTGCATGTACTTTTTCCATAAATGTAAACAAATCCATATTTACCGATCAAACGCTGCATCCCATTGGAGGTTATGAATAGGATCATTTTTGTTTCATTCTGAGTTTTCAAGACGCGATACATTCCATCGGCAGTTGATACCCGCAAATCCACCGATAATGGATAAGAGCCTGACTCAACATTATTGACATCAATTTTCTTAATAACTGTCATATAGGCATCAATTGGGGCATAATCATCGTAATATACTCCCCGATATTCACCGTCATTATCAACCAATGGTAGATGATGATTGAATCCGATTTGATCTGAAGGGATCCAATATGTGGATATATCAAAATCATTATGCTGAAATGGCTTCCCGCCGTGAGCAATAACATGCTCGGTAGAGAAGTAATCAATGTGGTTTTTTGATCCACAATACTTGAGTATGTCCGGATTACGGTTGTATTTCACAAGAGATTGGAATTCGGTCTTTGAAATCAGCTTTCGAGACACAATGCGAAAAATAGGTTTTCGATCTTCATTTATTATACATCCGGAAATAAGTAGTAATGATAGTGTAATCAGTAAGACTGAAAATGTTGATTTCATTTTACCCTCAACACGATAGAGGTAATATGATCTGTGACCAGGCGCTTGTTCATAGTGAAATGAAGTATTCCGGATGCCTTGCTACAAACCATTGCAGCAATTCATCTTCGTTCTTTATGAGCCAAGATTCTAGGTAATAATGTTTTGCAGAGTCACTACACATCATTATGTCATATGTCCTCACAACCATTCGCAATCTCTCATATTCTTTGTAAAATTCTGAATCAATTTGTGGGGCACCAACCATTTCAATTCTTCGATGAGTAAGTAAGCCTCCATCGCATAGATCTTGTCTCATCAATATTCTGTGTGCTGATTCCCCACCCTGATCAAAGAAGAAGCCATTCTCTTGGATGTCTTTGAATACTTCTATTTCATATTCAGAGGATTTTTCATAGTATTCAGATAGCGTCAGTGGCGGAGCTTGACGATCTGCGCAGCTCGACAGCAAAAGTAGACAAACTATGGCTGTGGTGAAGCATGGCTTGGGGTAGCATTTTGACCACATGGGGACAGATTACAGGTCTTCGTTGTCTTATCCACTTATCGGATCCAGATTGACAATTCACTTGAGTTAATTCAAAGTATAGCCTTCCTGGAGACATCCATGGGCCGCAAGATAACTCCCAGAACCATTGAATCTCTCGCTGATAAACCAGTTGAATTCCCGGTTACTCCATTTAAAATTGATGGAATCTGGTCGGGGTATTATTCATACCAAGGCAGCAAATTACGTCCGGTGGTAATTGCTGTGGTCATGTCGAAGAACCCAGATGGCCATATAACTGGAGATGTACTGGAGCCTAATACCTTTGGTCCAACCACATCGCCCTCTCTAACGTCAAAAATTTCAGGAGCAATTGTTGGTAAAGACGTGAATCTGACGTTTACATATGATGGACGAGAAGGAGTCTCTCACTCCATAGAAAATGTTTTGAATTTCTCCGATGATGGAAAATCATTGTCTGGTACATGGTCAATTGTGAATGATAGGCATGGTAAAATTGAGCTCACAAAAAGTATGGATGCACACAGGGAGAAATCGGTAAAATAGACAGTTCGGCCGATGGTAATTTCTCAGTTCATCAGGTCTATACTAAGAGTGGTGAATTGTAGAGTGGCACACCCCCCCAGAGAGATGGCAATCTGGTCACTCAGGTGGACCGCCGAAAGGGCAACCGTCGCAATGTTATCGTACCCTTCGGGGAGGGGCGTCTGAAAAAGATGATTAGTTCACTGACGGAATGGTCAATTATAACTTTCCCGGTAATTTCTATGCCTTAGATGTCGCCTCCATCTCCTTTATCACCTCGGGATCCATTTCGGGGGCGTATGACATATATTCAACGTCCTTGAGCTCTACGCAAATTCCAAGGACCTGATTATATGCCACACCAGATCTATCAATCCCAGAAACAAGCAAAAGAGCAACGATTCTATTAACGGAAAATGCACGCCCCTCTACCGCCGAGCTAAAATAAACACCAGCAAACGCATCGCCATATTCTATTCTTTTCTCCAATAGCATGCTCTCCATGACGCGCTCTACTGCCTGCCATGTATTTTTCTCGATGATGTCTTCGATGAGCACGTCTGCGTCAATCCCTTTCGAATTAACTGCAGCATTTATCTTGCGGCGAATAGTCATAGCCGCGTCCTCATGGCTGGTGGTCATCTTAATACTTTACCCCAAACTTTATATCCCACAAATTGTAACGTCGCCGGCTTGCATGCAAATGGAATCTGTTGCTGAAACATGTCCACAACACAATCCACCATTTGTTCCGA
>Ga0206815_1213_pt1 | contig 12891 bp, 12 predicted proteins | sample Alteio_BWOrgCont_91_FD_152864 | JGI IMG/M metagenome (GOLD analysis project Ga0206815, IMG submission 152864) | Enriched cells from forest soil in Barre Woods Harvard Forest LTER site, Petersham, Massachusetts, United States -... | ecosystem: Environmental > Terrestrial > Soil > Temperate forest >...
GGGGTCATCGGCGGCATCATAAGTTCTACACCGGTCGCAGTACCCAAAGTCGCGGTTCCGACCCGCGTACGGGTATCGCAAGGCGTAACCCAAGGTCTCCTGATCAGAAAAGTGCAACCTGCGTATCCACCCCTGGCGCGCCAAGCGCGCATCCAAGGAACTGTACTGTTGCAGGCTGAAATCAGTACGGAAGGTACCATTGAGAATTTGCACCTGATCAGCGGACACCCCATGCTCGCCCCTGCTGCCATCGAGGCAGTCAAGCAATGGCGCTATAAGCCATACATTTTGAACGGCGAGCCGGTGCCGGTTGAAACTCAGATTACAGTGAACTTCACTCTGGCTGGCGGCTAGAAACTGCGCCTGCCTTTGCGGTGTCAGTACGATTAGGAGTTTGAGAAACGGGTTACCTCCCTCGGTGGTTTCCGCGGAGTGGAAGGTTCCTCAACTCGCGCTCCAGTACAGCCACGGCTACCCTACCGGGCCGCAACTCGGCCCGTGCCGGTGGTGGAGTTTGTAAGTAGAGGCGAAGCGAAAACGCAATTTGAAAAGTTCCGAGGAGGAAAAAGCAACTCATGCTCGTAGCCAACGTAGCAACCCTAGCATTCTGCAACCTTCATATGGTAGCCACTTGGTTGCTCCAAGAGGAAACCATGACTTGGGACCCGATCTCGCTCTGGAAAAAGATGGGCGTTCTGGCGAAGATCGTTGTCCTCATCCTGTTCATCATGTCTGGATGGTCCATCGGCGTCATGATTGACCGCTACATGGCGTTCAGCGCAGCCCGCAAACAGTCTCGCGCCTTCGCACCCGCGGTGGCCGGAGCCCTGCGGGACGGCAAAATCGACGAAGCCATCAAGGTGGCCGAGCGCAACAAGAAAAGCCACCTGGCTAAAGTCGTAACCGCCGGCTTGATGGAGTTCCGAGCCCATCAGGATAGCGCCGACATTCCAGGGGAAACCATCGAGGCCTCCAAACGCGCACTGGAGCGCACCGAGGCCATTGTCCACGCCGAGTTGAAACGCGGCTTGGGTGGTCTGGCTACTATCGGTTCCACCGCGCCGTTCGTCGGACTGTTCGGAACCGTGGTCGGTATTTTGAATGCGTTCCGCGGCATTTCCGAGCAGAAGGCAACCGGTCTGGGCGCAGTCGCCGGCGGTATTGCCGAAGCTCTGGTGACCACCGCGTTCGGTCTGCTGGTGGCCATCCCTGCGGTCATGATGTTCAACTATCTGACCGGCCGTGTGGAAGCCTTCGACGTGGAGATGGATAACTCCTCGAGCGAATTGATTGATTACTTCCTCAAGCGGCGGGGCATGCGCCGGTCGTAGTTCCTGGCAAGCGGAGTGGTTTGGCTTTCGGTCTTGAGTTGCTGGCCGGCGCCGGAGAAAGCTCTGGCGCCGCGCCTTAAACCCGGGGGGCGCAGGCGGGTCCGCACAGAGAACGGGATATAGAATTCGGCGCGCAGGAGAACAACTTTTATGTCAATGGCCAAGAGAAACGAAGGTGCCAAGGTCAATTCTGACATCAACGTCACCCCCATGGTGGACGTGATGTTGGTGTTGCTGATCATTTTCATGGTGATCACCCCCATGTTGCAGAAGGGCGTCAGCGTGGACCTGGCAAAAGTGAACAATCCGGAGTCCATGCCGGATGCGGACAAGGAAGATGCGCTCATCGTGGCGGTCATGCGCGGTGGCGACGTGTTCTTTGGTAATGACAAGATTCCCGTGGACCAACTCACCAGCAAGGTTAAGGATCGTTTGGCCAACCGGCAGGACAAACGGGTTTTCGTCCGCGCCGATGCCCGGGCAAAGTTCGGCGCCGTGGTGGGGGTAGTGGACAATGTACGCGCCGCGGGAGTCGATCAGCTGGGCTTGTTGACTGATCAGAAAAAATCCGCGAACGCTCCCCCACCTAACGCGGGCGGGCAATAGAGGAGATTTCTTATGGGAATGGGAGTTGGCCCGGGCGGGCCGCAAATCGCTAACATCAATATGACGCCGATGATTGACGTCCTACTGGTGCTGTTGATCATCTTCATGGTCATCACACCGCTGACGCCGAAAGGCCTGGAAGCGCTGGTTCCTCAGCCGCCACCGCCCAATCAGCCCAAGAACAATACCCCCGACCGCACCATCGTAGTGCAGTTGATTGATCGCGGGGCGGGCCAGGCGCCGGGATTGAAAGTCAACCAGGAAGACACCACTTGGGACGGCCTGCAGGGACGTCTGACCGACATCTTCAAGACGCGAGCCGAGAAAGTCATGTTCGTGAAAGGCGACGACAATGTTCCCTTCGCGGACGTGGCTAACGTCATTGATATCGCTCACGCTTCCGGCGTCGACAAGGTCGGACTGATTACCGCCAAGATCGAAGCCGGCGGTTAAGCCACAGCAGGAAGTTTATCGCGGCACAGCGAAAGTATCTGGGCGGCGTCGAGAACCGCTTCGTTCATTACCCCGCGCATGGCACTTGTAAAGCTGCGGGGAGGAGACTCAGAGCAATGAAAACTAGCGTGCGAGTTTTGGCAATCATGGCGGTTGGCCTGTCGCTGTTTGCCGCCTCGGGATGCGATAAGCTGAGAGCAAGGGATCAGCTGAACAAAGGCGTTGCTTCCTACAAGAACGCGAAATACGAAGAGGCGATCAGCCACTTCCAGCAGGCCGTGTCGCTCGATCCGGCCCTGATCGTGGCCCGGCTGTATCTGGCCACTGCCTATGCCCAGCAGTACATCCCCGGCGTATCCGATCCTGACAACCTTCAGATTGGTGAACAAGCGGTCGAACAGTACAAACATGTTCTGGACGCGAATCCCGGCAAGGAACCCTCCATCAACAGCGATAAGGGGATTGCGTACATCTACCTGAACATGAAGAGGTTTGACGACGCCAAGACTTATTACAGGAAAGCCACCGAAGTGGATCCCAACGATCCCGAGCCGTACTACTCGGTGGGCGTTATCGACTGGACCCAGACCTACCAGCCGCGCATGGAAGCCCGCGCCAAGCTGGGCCTGAAGCCGGAAGACTCTCTGAACCCGAAGGACAAAGAGCAAAAGAAAGTCTGTGACGAGCTGAAGGACAAGAATGCGCCGGACATTCAGGACGGAATCGATGTCCTGAACAAGGCGCTTCAACTGCGTCCCGACTACGACGACGCCATGGCCTACATGAACCTCATGTACCGCGAAAGGGCGGATGTGGAATGCGAAGACCCGGCCGCTCGCGCCGCCGATCTCAAGACCGCTGATGATTGGGTCGACAAGACGATGGCGACCAAGAAGGCCAAGGCGGAGAAGCAGCCGGGGGCGCAAGGTATCACGCTCGACCAGCCCAAATAGGTTATTCTTCTTCAAAGCCCCTTCTTCGGAAGGGGCTTTTCTGTTTCTGCGTCACCACGACTGAAAACGTAGCCCCGGGCGTTCAGCCCCTGCGGCGACGAATCTCGGCGCATAACCGATCGAATCGCTCAGCCCGCGCCGGGTCTTTCGATTGTCCAAACTTCCAGCAGAGCGCCGTCGTCTTGGCAAACCAGACGTTCGAACGCGCAGCGGTCTCTATTCGCGGGAACAGAAGATCGAAGTGGCGCTCCAATAGGTGTTCGAGCAGGCAAGTCGCAATCGCCGCGCGCACGTCCTCATCCTCGTGCGAGCCCCAATGCAACACAAATGGCCAGATGGCCTCCGGTGCATATTCAATGAACTTACTGATCACGATGACGGCCTGCCAGCGCGCATCCTCTTCGTCTTCGGGCGCGGCGCGTCCGGGAAGAAGCCGTTCTGCAGCGGCAATTGCTTCTTGAACAGTCATAATCGTCAGATTTCGTTTATGGCTTTCTTCGCTTAAACTCTGCCAGTAAAGCGCACCTTTGCCAAGCCCTTTCTGCGGAAGGGGTTGCCGCCATAAGGCTGACATGTTCCGGTAATCTGCCGGTCAGTGCCTTCCGTTACCTGAGACTCACCGGCCATGCCGCTACCATATAAGTTTGCACCGCCGGGAGGCCTGGAAATGAAGCTCGATCGCATCATCAGCATCGCCACCTTAGGCAGTTCCGTGATTGCCATTTGGCTTGTCTTGAAAAAACCTCAGCCGGTCGCTCCGCCGCAGTCGCCAGCCGCGATCGCCGCCCACGCCGAGTCGCTTCAAAACAAGCTGCAGGAGTTCAATGAGCCGAAGCAGCCCGGACAGCCGCCCGCGCAGGTTCGCCTCACCTCGGAGGAGGTCGGCGCAGCCCTGGCGCAAGCCGCGGGAGCGATGACTGGCTCTGCCATGACGGGGAGTACCGCTTCGCCGAGCGCTGGTCTGACCACCACTGTTCCTTCCTCCGCCGACGCCCCGATCGCGCCCGGCGAGCCTGAAGTGAAGGATTACCAGGTTAACTTCGATGGCGACGTTGCTCGCGGCCAGTTCGTCACCCAGATCGCCGGCAAGACCGTTTATGTCACCCTGGCCGGGCATCTTGGATCGAAGGGCGGCTATGCCACCTTCGAACCAACCGAATTCAAGGTTGGCGACATGAGCATTCCAGTGTCGCTGGTGAACGATGCCTTGCAGAAGAAACTCACCGAGCAGCGCGACCGCCTGAAGCTGCCCGACGACGTCTCCGACATGCACGTGGAAAACGGCCAGCTGGTGATGACCTCGAAGTAGCGCCTCCGCGAGGCCTGCAATCGACTGGGATCACACACACCTAAGGTTTGAACTCGAATACCGTTCCCCACCCCAGGGCTCCGCCTCCATCGGTGGCTCCATACAGGTTTCCCGCGCTGTCGCGCAGCAAGGTCGCAAGTGGATCTTGACCATCCTTCACTCCATGAAAGCTGTAGAGCACGGTTTCCTTGCGTGTTTTGCTTACTTTAAATATTGTGCCCAGGCTGTCTTTACCACCTTGAAGCGTCGTGCCATAAAGAGTTCCAGTCGAGTCGCGGACCAAGCCTCCATGAGGAAACTGTCCATCGGATCGAGACTTGAAGGCATGCAGAAGGGTGAACTTTCCAGCTTTGCTTACCTTGAAGACTGTCCCGTTCTCCGAGATTCCACCTTCCAACGCAGTACCGTAGAGGTTCCCTGACGAATCGCGAACCAAGCCCGCCAGCGGAAAAGCCCCATCTTTGCCTCCGCTGAAGCTGTGCAATACCGTTTCCTTCCCAGTCGTATCCAGTTCGAAGACCACGCCCGAGCTGGACGCGCCACCCTCCGCGGCGGTGCCATACAAGTTTCCGGCCGCGTCGCGGACCAAAGGTGCAGCCGGAAGGCTCCCGTCCGCGCCTCCCGTAAAGGTGTAGAGCACCATCAGCTTCCCGGATCTGCTCAGTTCGTACACCACGCCGTTTCCGGAGGTGCCCCCAACCGATGCCGTCCCATAGAGATTGCCCGCTGAGTCTCGAATCACTCCCGCGTCCGGCGCTCCTCCATCGGCTCCGCCCGTGAAGTTGTACAGCACGGTCTCATGACCTTTGCCGTCCATCTTGAAAATAATTCCGGCGCCGTCAGTGCCTCCAGCGGATGTTGTGCCATAGATGGTGCCCGCGCCATCCAGAATCAGATCGCAGAAGGGAGTGCTCCCGTCCTTACCGCCGCTGAAGTTGTGCAGCACGGTTTCCTTGCCCGACGAGTCAACTTTGTAAACTGTCCCGAAGAATGACGAATTATCACCGCTGGTGGTCCCATACAGGGTGCCTTGCTTATCCATCACCAAACCTGCGTCGGCATGTCCGCCGTCCTTTTTCCCCTTAAAGCTGTGCAGCACCTTCAAGGTCTCGGCTGCTGCCGGCTGGGCCAAAGCAGTCAATCCAACAACTACCGCAAGTGCCACAGCAGCCGCTATCCAACTCTGTAGCCCCGCAGCTGATCTCCGCAAAGTCGGGCTCCCGCATTGCATTGTGTTCGCCAAGACAATTCTCCTCGCCACAAAATCTCTTAATTGATTCCCAAGAACGCAACCCAGTGTACACGCATCTCCGCGCTCACGATACTGTGAAAAGATTTTCATCTAGGGTCTCCAACCGTTCCGGGAGCCTCTACCGGTGCTACCGAAAACTGCGCGATTTCGTCACACGATAGACACCTAGAACTTGTACTGTTTGGATTTCCAAGGAGGCCTTGATGAAATCGATTTTCCCGGCAATCTGCCTGTTCGTCGTTGTGGTGACCGCGATCCGCATCAGCGCTCAAGTCAATCCTTACAAAGACGGCACGCCCGGAGTCACTGGGTATCGCTCCGAAGTGTTGGCCGAGGTGATGGTTCAAGAGGACAAGTTCACCCGCCTGGCCGAAGCCATTCCGGCAGACAAATACAACTGGCGTCCCTCGCCCGACGTGCGTTCTTTCGCCGAAGTGTTTCTGCATGTCAGCGCCGCCAATTACAACCTGTACAAACTCGTCGGAACGCCTCCTCCCGCGGGACTCGATCTGAAGGGGCTGGAAAAGTCTACGTCCGACAAAGCTAAAGTGATCGCCACACTGAAAGATTCGTTCGCTCACGCCACGAAGGCCATCCGGGCCATGCCTGACGCCGACCTGGACAAGAGCCTCGACTGGTTTGGCGGGAAAAACACCCAGCGTGGAATCCTGCTTTTCATTGTTCGCCACGCCGCCGAACATCTTGGCCAATCGATCGCCTACGCCCGGTTCGTCGGCGTCGTTCCACCCTGGACCGAAGACGCGCAAAAGGCACAACCGGAGAAGAAAGAGGCCCCAGCAAAGCCCAAGCAGTAAGCCGTGATTACACTCAAAATCCGCCTTGCGGTACGGCGAAGAGATTCTCGTTACCGCTCATGGGGTTTTGAGCGCTATCGCGCATCTACCTTCGCCTGGATGCAAAAGAAAGGCCCGCCCGAAAACACCAGGTGGGCCGGCATTCTTCAACCCCGAACGAATCAAAGTTTCACTTCGTCACCCGGAAGACCACCTTGCTCCTGATCTGAGCCAGAAAGCTTCCCGTGGGTTCGCCAAACAATCACCAACTTCTATTTCACTTTCGCGTTCCCAGGACTCGCCTGGTAGGTCGACTTGTCCACGTTATCGGAGAGACTCACGAGCACTTTGAAGCTCCCCACTTTCTTGTAGGTGTGGGACCCGCTGACGGTGAACGGACCGCCGTTCGGCCCACTGACAGTCCCAGCCGACTTAGTCCCATCGCCCCAAGTGATCGATGCAGAGAAGTCGGATTTGGACGCGGTGGGCGTTCCGTCAACAAACTTCGCCACCGTTCCCTTGAAAGGTTTTTGGTGCGTAGCCTTGATCGAGCTACCCGCGCCGCCAATCGCGCTGAGGCGGCTGACCTCGCCAGCAGATGGATCCACGACCCAGAGTTTGCCGTCGGATCCAACGACCAGGTCGTTGGGAGCGGAGAAGGTTGCGGTGATCGGGACCGAGCTGACAACGCCCTTGGTGGTGACGCGGCCCACCGCGTTGGGATAGTTCTGGCCTACCCAGAGTGCCCCGTCGGATCCTGCGGTCAGCCCCTGCGGGAAATTCTGGAACGCGATGGGATACTCGGCCAGCAGTTGACCTGAAGTATTCATCACTCCGATCGCAGGAGTCATGGGGGAATTCTCCAGAAACCATATGTTCTTGTCGGGTCCAGCGGTGATCGCACCCGGACCTTTGTTTGCTCCAATCGGATACTCGGTAATGAGCCCCGTATTCGGGTCGATTTTACCGATCTGGCTGGCGCTGTTTTCCGCGAACCACAGGTTTCCGTCTGACCCCGGTGTAATGAAGAGGGGGAATGACGACTGCGTCGGAATAGGGTATTGGGTGACCGTTCCGTCGGGCGCGACCTTTGCGATGTTGTTGGTGGAATATTCGCCGAACCATACGTTGCCGTCCGGCCCACCTGCAATGCCAAATAGGCCTTGGAAGGTTGATCCCAGCGAGTACTCGGTCACTGTGCCGAACGGTGTGATCTTTGCCACCTGGTTCGCAGCTTCTTCGACAAACCACAGATTTCCGTCTCCTCCGGCCGTGATGCCGCCGGGCTGAGAAGTTTGGGTCGGGATCGAGAAGGTGCTTAGGGTACCGCTGGTGTCAATACGGCCGATGAGGTTTGTGGCTGATTCTGTAAACCAAACCGCACCGTCCGGGCCCTCCGCGTTCCATATCGGAAGCGATCCGTTATTCAACGGATAGACGTTGGTAAGCTGTCCAGCCACGGTGAGCCGGCCTAGGTTGCTGGTGTTTCCTCCAGTGAGCCAAAGTGCTCCATCAGATCCTGCTACGATCCCATTGAGATATTGCATGGCTGCAAAGACTTTGCCGGGATACTCGGTCACGCTTCCACTTGGCGTAATATAACCCGCTCCGCGTGCGAGTTCCGTGAACCAGACGTTGTTATCCGGACCCAGGGTGACGCCGGTCCATCCTCCGCGCGACAGAGGAAATTCAGTCTCTACGCCCGCAGTCGTGATTTGAGCAATGTGACTGCCTTCAATTGCGTACAGTTTTCCATCGGCTCCGGCACAAATGCCTTGCGGACTATCGTTCATTGGATAGGTGGTAATGACTCCGGCGGTGGTGATCTTCCCAGCCAGCAGCGTGCCCATGTTTGCAAGTTGGGGATTTACAAACCACAGATCGTCGTCCGGGCCAGTCGCAATCTGTCCGAATACAGAAGAGAAAACCTGGACAGGCCCGGCATTGAGATGCGTTGCGTACTCCGTGATCTTGCCCGCGACCGTGATCTTTCCGATCATGAACAGGCCGTTCTCCTTCTGATCCACAAACCACAGGTTCCTGTCTGGGCCGACCGTTATGCCTTGCGGATAGCTACCTGTCGGCAGCGAGAATTGTTTCAACTTTCCACCATTCGTATCTATGTGGCCAATCTTTCCCGTGAGTTGGTCGGTAAACCAGATGTTTCCATCCGGTCCCGCGACGATCCCGATTGGACTCTGGACGCCGGCAAGAGAGAATTCGGTGAGGGTGCCGGAAGTGGTCAGGCGTCCGATCTTTTCACCGGTGAGTTCGGTGAACCACAGGTTATGATCGGGGCCCACCGCGATCGTGAGCGGCCAAGCTTGCCTCCCGGGGGGCACAAGAAAGTCCGTGCTGCCAAAACTCAAGGCTGCAAAGCCGAGCGAGATCAGCGCAATGAGTTTCAGCGGTAGAGTTCTGGATTTCATTGAGACCGCCTCACAAGCCCCAAATACACGCCGTATCAATTTGTCGGTCGTCATCCTAACCTCCTTGGACTATTGGCTGAAACAGTCTCGGAAGCCAGCGGCCTAGTAAGGTCAAAAGGTCAAGAGAGATTTGCTAGGAAAAGGCTTCCCACATCTGGCACGGAACACTACCCGCAAGAGGAGCAATTGTCAAGGCATCAAGTTGCTTGGTAGTGGGTCAGTTTGATTTCCACAGGCTAGCGGAAATGAAGGAAAACCACTGCGTAGGTGATGGCGATTGCCCAGAGCCAAATGAAGATTCCAGCGCAGCGAATATAGGTGGGATACCAAGGCTTCAGGACCACGTTTGAAAATGGGTACGCCTGAATAAACTTGCTTTTCTCGTAATTCTTCCGTCCCCATGTCACCAGCATGTTCGTCCGAAAGACGCACAGCCAACCGCAGACGCCAAATACGAGAACCATTATCACTAGCCAGGTTGTCTGGGGTATTGTCATGCTCCTACCTTTTCACCTAGTGCCTTTAGGATAAGCCCTCTGTCAATCCGCTTGGCAGCAGACGGTGCCTCGGGCAGCAGAGCGCACATTTCCTCAAGGCTCCAGACGTGATCGGAGATTCCCGCTTCCATTGCTGGAGTCACGCGCAGCGTGGAATGCACGCGGCAAAAATTGTAGTACAGGAAAAACAGCGCAACCATGTGCCGATGGTTCTCCACTTTTTTCGAGAACGCATTGGTTAACCGTGTGAATCTCCGATTGCCCATGCGGAGCGTCAGATTGGAGCGTTCCACGTAGCTTGTGCTCACATGGGACGGATCGGGATTTCCACTAACCACTTTCATATCACAGCCGATGCACTTTGCAGGAGAATAGCGTCGTGTCTCTTCATCGGATGGAGCACCGTAAATCTTTTGCAACTGTGCGTAATCGATGTCTGCTCCGAAGGCATCCTCAACCGCGTCCAGGTATGCTTTATGGCCGTCTGTGGTGATCTGTACGCGATTGCGAATACGCCTCGCGCAATCTTGCATGAAATCCTTCGCCCATCCGCCGTCACGACCGCCGACGAGGTAGGACACGAACAGTTTGGTATCAGCATCAATTGCCGTCCACGTCCATACGTCGCCCCAACCTTCTGCTTTCTTCTCTACACTAGTGTTCTTGGCTTTAGCTCCTACAAATTCCCAAATTTCGTCACATTGCAAACGGCGAACGCGGAGATTGCAAACAGTCCGGTTGTGATAATCAGCACATGCGCAGCCAAGTTCCCCAAGTAGCTTGATGATCGTATTCTTGGCGAAGCCAGTGATCCGCACAGTCGAACGGATGCTGTTGCCTTCTACTAGGCATCTAACGATTTTGGCTTTCTGTTTGATGCTTAAGCTATTCACAAAATGAACTATATGCTTAAGCGAGTAAGTTATCAAGTTATTTGTGGTATTCATGCGGAAAAAGCCTAGGGCCACCGTTTTTAGGAGTGGCCCCAGACTTACATCAAAATGTTTCTTGAAAGGAGCAAATGGGAATTTACTTGAGCAGTCAACAGTTGTTTTGTTCAGTCATCAAAAACATCCTAGGGTGCAACCTAGTCCTATCCGAGTATATCAGATAGATTCATTTGTCAAGCAAAAAGTTTCGCTGAAAGCATGAAATTGGTAACTTTCAGAATTCTCTCCCCGGCTGGACTCCATAAAGTGCTGAAAAATGAGAGGAATATGCGCGGAACACCCCAAGTAAACGGGTTTGCACCTGTGCGGCGATTGGGCGTTTCGCGGGATCTACCTCGATCCATTTCCCGAACGATATTCGCAATATCGTTTACCAGAGAGCCGTCGTAAACGCGGATTCTAGATTTCGGTTCTTCGTTTATGCCGCCCTTCTCCCAGTCGTGTACGGTATTGGCATTAAAACCGGTCAGCATTTTAAGAAAAATAAGCCCAAGCTGAAATATGTCGGATTCCTTACCAGGGATGTCCTTTGTTTCTTCCTTCCACCACTTCCACTGTTCCGGACTGAGGTAGTAGTATGGGCCAACTTTCTTTCCCTTACTCGATTTCACGACGGCGCCCCGATCCAAAAGAGAAGCAATGCCAAAGTCCGCAAGTTTCACATTGCTGCCGTCATACAAGATATTGGCGGGTTTTAAATCTCTGTGAACAATGTCTTTTGAATGGATGTGAACCATGGCAGATGTCATTTGCAAGCACAGCGGCAAAACGGCATCAGGATGCAGTCCCCGAGGGTGGGCACTCGTTTCCCTTTCCAGATTTCGCGGTTGGTACTCCATGACGAAGAAAGGAACAGTGTGGTGGTCGCCCACTTTCCATGTACCCGTGTCCAGCACTTTAATTACGTGGGGATGGTTGACTTCCTTTAGAATTTTTATTTCCTTAGCAAACCGCTCAACCCGCTCAGGGTCTCTGATAACCTCAAGGAACTTGGTGGCCACAATTAGTCCACGTAGTTCGCCATCAGTGATTAACATGCGGAACACCGAACCATTTCCTCCGCTACCGAGAAACTCTAAGGTTTCCAATTCGAGGGAGTCGGCATGTAATCGCTGGCCAGGGCGAAGTTTTACGTTGAATCTATGATCATCAAATGGCTTCGAGACGAGAGCGGGCCTAACGGATGATAGTGGCGCTACCATAGGCCGATTGTAGCCTGAATTGATGCAGAAAGGAAACTGGTTATCGCTTATCCCAGCGTGATTTGGCAGCTTTCTTGGCGATGGCTGTACGTCTAGAAGGGCTGAGTTTTTTGGCTCTGGCTTTGCCCCCTTTATGGCCGCCCAAAGTTCCCAACGCAACCGCGTGGGGATTTCGGTTATCCTCTGGTGGAATTTCCAAAGGCGTTCCGTCCATATGCTCCCCAATGGCGCGTTCGACGGTTCTAAGAGCGCGTTCTGCAAAATCGAGCTTTCTGCCTGAACCTTTTGGCATGAATCCATGATGCCACGGATTCAGCGCGGATGCGATACCCTGTGGAAATCAAACTGACCCACTACCAGTTGCTTCAGTGGCGATGAGGCCCTGGTACAGGTCTTGTTACGAGGCCTTTAGGGATGATCCTGCCTAGGTCAACTGGCGTAACATCGCCATTAGGCTCATCGACTCCAGCCGGCTAAATTTTCGGGCAGCGCTTTAAGGGCGAAGTGCGAATGCCGCACGGCTTCTTCAACCGACGAGGCTCGTCTGCTTGAACCGCGAAACCACCCCTTACTCTCCCGGCGTTCCCTCAAACAGCGGATACAGCTGATCTCCAATCACCCGGTAAATCGCAAAGGCGCTGCCCGCGTCCGAGATTTTCCGAAACAGCAGCTCCCCGGATCCATCGCCGTTTGCGTCCACCGCATCGATCAGTTCCCAGCGCGGCACATCCAGATGCTGCGCGTCGGTCACGCTGGCACAAACCTTATGCAAATCGCCGTTGAGATCTTCCCGCGCAACCACAGCCACAAAGTATTCCCGCGCCACCGTCTCTCCGGACGAAGTATGCTGAACGCTTTCCGCCTTCGCCGTCAGCACCAGCGTCGCGTCATTACTGTTACTAAGGTCGAAAACTCGTAGCTGGACATCCTTGAAATCAGGCTGGGGGGACTTGCCTGCCGGCTTGCCGCGCGGCGCCGGATGCACCGGAGCAACCATCTTCCCTGTGGTCGCCTGCTTTTCGCGAGCACGGATCGCGTCCGTCGCCAGCGCCACAACTTTCTTGCGGAATTCCTCTTCTTCACCCGCTTTCAGCACAAAAGCATACGACCGTGGT
>Ga0206815_1214_pt1 | contig 12891 bp, 11 predicted proteins | sample Alteio_BWOrgCont_91_FD_152864 | JGI IMG/M metagenome (GOLD analysis project Ga0206815, IMG submission 152864) | Enriched cells from forest soil in Barre Woods Harvard Forest LTER site, Petersham, Massachusetts, United States -... | ecosystem: Environmental > Terrestrial > Soil > Temperate forest >...
AGCCCAGCGGCGTCTTGGTGACGCCTGTGTTGATGGCCGCCATCAGCGCTGCCATCAAAACGATTTCGTTGGTCTGCGGCAGCACAATGTGCCATGCGCGGCCAAGCGCTGCCCCGATAAAGAAAAGCGGAATGATGAATCCTCCGCGCCAACCCGAAGAAACCGTCACGGAAGTCCCGATGAGCTTTGCCGCAGCGGCCAGGCACAGCGCCAAAAGAGCCATATGGCCCATCACCAGAGGATTGATCTGGGCCTCCCCGAAGGTCAGTGCGTACGGAGACCAAAAGGCCAGGAGCCCAAGCACGATCCCGCCAATCACCGGGCGCAGCACGGAGGGAAAACGGTTAAAAATTCTCCGCAAAAAAATATTCACGTAGGTAAACCCCATGGTCACGGGAACCGCGGTCAATCCGGCCACAATCGCCCAATAGATATCGGAAGATTTAAGGACGCCCAAGTCGGGGAAATGCCACACAGGTATCAATCCCAGGCCTGTCGCTGAAAGGAATATGACATACCCGCACAAAGAACCCAGGACGGCGGGCAAGAGCGCCTCATAATACTCCATGCTGCGCCGATGCAGTATTTCCAGAGCAAAGATAGCCGCCCCCAAAGGAGCTCCGAATAAAACCGTGAAACCGGCGGCCATCCCTGTAATGGTCAATACCCGTTTGTCGGCCAGAGAAAGTCCGCGACGGTCGGCAATCCAACTGCCCAGAGACCCGGTCGTCTGAACGAGGGGAGCCTCAGGTCCCGCAGCGCCGCCGGATGAAATGCATAGCAAAGAAATGGGGATGAGGGATTTGAGAGCTTTCAAATCTTGGCTGCCTCCCGACACGTGGATATTGTCCACCAGGAGTTCGACATCGCCAGGGCTCCCCATATAGCGCGTCAATAACCCCACGGCCAATCCCACTGCAGCCAGAACCATAAGGTGGGAGTACGGATCCCATAACTCGGGACTTAAGAATCTGTTTAAAAACCAAAGCGCATTCAGATACAGCATGCCGACAAGGCCGCCGACCACGCCGGTCAAAAAGATGGGGCCCAGTCTGCCGTAAAGATCCCCGAACATGGATTTTCCAAAAAACGACAAGAGCTGCCGAGGTTTTTTCAGAGCGCGATAAATCATGCGAGAAATCACTATGGGGGTTCCTTTCTGAAGTTATTTCTGTTTGCGGCGATGTCCGCTGCGGGTAAATCGCCAATCGATGCTCGTCTCAAGATCGGATGTTTCATGAAGCCGACCCAGATGGTTCCCGGCAGGCGAAACGGCTTCGCTTGACAACCGACCATAGAACGCCAGGTTCGTAGCCGCGCTGATCAAAAAAAGCAGACCCTTGGCTGCCAAAACAGCCAGACCGCCGACAACAATTGAAACGAAACTCACCAACGCCACTCGAAAATCCACCAATGACATATTGCCGGAAAGGTCTGCCTCTGTTTTTTAATGTTCAACCGAATTACGAGATTTTGATTTAAACATGGGTCGCCTTATCCTGCCCCCCGCAGGAAGCCGGGTAAAAGGACAATCCCGCGCCGGCTTCCTGCATCGATCTCTTTATCTGGAAGCCAAGGTCTTCGACCCGGAGATGCCGTCCACCTGCCGGTTCTGTGCCCGGCAAGAATCGGTCTCCTCAATGCAAACAGGCTTGTCTTTTCCGTAGCTGATCGATGAAACGCGGGATTTGCGGATCCCCGCATGGACGTAGTACCTTTCGACAGCAGAAGCCCGGCGCTGACCCAGCGCCAGATTATACTCTTCAGTTCCTCGCTCATCACAGCGGCCTTCCACCAACACCCGGGCGTCCGGGTGGCTTTTCAGCCAGACTGCGTTCTCTTTGAGAATCTGACGGTCCTTATCAATGAGCTGTGCGCTGTCAAAGTCAAAGTAAACAGTTTTGAGACCTGAAGTTGCAGCAGCGCCTTTCGGTCCGCGCGAGTCCGCCGACTGGGCGATGGAGTTTTCCGCCGGCGTTCTTTTGACGATTCTTTGCTGGGCACATCCCCAGAAAGAAGCAACCGGCAGAATCAAAACCATCAAGAATATCTTAAAGATTGTTTTCATGGTATATCCTCCTTGCGTTTCTCGACCGGGCATCCCCGATCAGATCAACATCATGAATATGGATATTAAAAGTTACGGGACGGGAACAACTGGAACGATGAAGGGGGAGTTAAGCGGGGGGGTGAAAAAGCGGCCTGACATCCAAAGAAAACGAATTGGGAGGCAGAAGACACAAAAAAACGGTCTGCGCAGGACGAGGATCAAAGGAGAAATGGCTTAAAACACGAGGCCTTAAACTCTCCAACGAGCCCGCCGATTGAGGTCTCAGCGTCTCCAGTCCGCGTGAGGGCGCCCACGCGGAGGTAACGGCCAAGTTTGCTGTCAGTCGATGTTCTGCGGAGGGGGAACCAAGATTGCGTGAATAAACTACGGGGACCATCCATATCCGAAACAAAAAGCAGGCGCTCAACAAAACAATTGCCAACCGCATGCCCCGACCGCATAGAATCTCCATGGTTCTTTCTAATTATACCCCCGTTCTTCCGTGTGTTCAACGGCTCATTGGAGGACTCACTCCAGGAAGAACTGTCGGATCCGCCAAAATCCTTTCCGCCAGGCGCAGCACTTCGGCCACCGACCAAGCCTGAAAGGGGCACCCCCGGGGGGTATGCGGGAAATCACCATCGGCAATCTCTGAAATATGCCCCAAACCCGCCTGATTCATATGCTCCAAGAGAGGCGCCAGAAAACGCTCGCGAGCTTCTTTGAGAGCCTCGGGCGTATGCCCACGGCCCCTGAGCCACGCATCCACGAAAGCGCCCGCGAGCCAAGGCCAAACGGTCCCCTGATGATAGGCCCCGTCCCGCTCGAGGACACCGCCCACGTAGTGCGCGATATAGCCCGGCTCTCCGGGAGCCAGCGATCGCAAACCCAGCGGGGTCCAAAGCCGGGTTTCTACCAGAGAAACCACCTGCCGGGCCCGGTCTTCATCCAGAAGACAATAAGGCAGGCCTCCGGCGGCGAAAATCTGGTTGGGCCTCAAGGCGGAATCGCACCGTCCATGGACATGGTCCGCATCAACAACGTCGTACAGGCAGCCCGCCGAAGCGTTCCAGAATCGTTCCTGGAATGCCCGCTCGCCCTTCTCAAAAACTTCCTGCCACTTATTTGAAAAACTCCGCGCGAACATAAGGGCGTTCAGCCACAAGGCCTGAACCTCGACAGGTTTCCCGATGCGGGGAGTCACCTTGGCATCCATCCAGGTGAGCGCCACGCCGGGTTCGCCGGCCCGCAAGAGACCGTCTGAATCTAAGCCGATCCCGAAACGCGTCCCTTTGACATAACCCGTCAGAATCTTCTGAACGGCCGCTTCCAGGGCCGAGGCAGTCTTGGAAGGCATCTCGCGGCCCGCACTCCTCATAGTCTGGAAGAAATCACCGATGGCCATCACATACCACAAGGAAGCATCCACGGAATTATATTCCGGCTTCTCTCCGTGATCCGGAAAACGGTTGGGAATCATGCCCTGGGAAACCGTTCCGGCCCATTCCATGAGAACCTGGTCGGCTTCCTCAATACGGTTGGTGACCATGCATAAGCCTCTGAGCGAAATAAAGGTATCCCGACCCCAATCGGTGAACCACGGATAGCCCGCCATCACAGTTTTTCCTTTGCCGCGGCGCGCAATGTAATCGTCGGCCGAACGGTGCAGGCGCGAGGGAAATTGACGGCGCCGGTCAGCTTCCGCTTCCCGGAGGTCCCGGAATCGTTCTTCCAAAGAAAACGGGGTTCCCACTTCCGCACGGTCGATACCCATCAGGCACACGGCCTCGGCATGTGTGAGATCCCAGCGAAAAATTCCCGGAGACGCCAGATCCTCGGAGAAATCCAGGCCGCGGTCGCGCTCCTGCCGGTATGAGAAATTCCTGTACCACTCCGGACTGTGTGAATAGTCTCCGTTGGAGGCGACAACGACGGCGGGAACTCCTGCATAAGGCTGCCAAATAACATCGCCGTCCTGGATGCTCGGGTCAAAACAGAAATCCGGATTTTCATGGTGAAGACTATGATAGTCGCGCCCGGACAGCAAAGGCCTGACCGAAAGGAAAACGTCCGGCTTCGGCTCCAATAACTTCCACGAGAGGGCTGCCATGGAATATCCCTTGGGAACAAAAATCTCCTGGGATATACGCGTGCCGTCCTCCAGACGAAAGGTCCAGCGGGGCCAGGGTTCCAACTCAAACTGCTCAATCCGGGAGGCCCCGTCGGGATAAATCACATCCGGGGCATAGGCCTGCGAGGAAATAGGATAGGTTCCCTCTGGAGTGGTCACCCAAGCCTCAATCCCGTTGACCAGCACGAAACGGCCGGTGGGAGGATTGGTCGCCACCAGGAGCAGCGCATGATAGCGCCGGGTTCGAAAACCGGAAACGGTTCCCATGGCAAACCCGCCCTGACCATCAACCTCGAGCCACTCATCTTCGGGACGAAAACTGATCACCGGGGAACTCCTTTCAAGGCCTTAAGGACTTCGACTGACAATTAAAGAATGCTGGAAAAGGGGGGATAAATCAAGTGGACGGACTTGAGACATTGCTGTAATTCGTATTCAAGACCATTCCTAAATAAACTAAAATCAGATTATGAAAGCGCCGGACTTTTCTATCGCGCGGTTCTTCTCGACATCCACCGGAAAGAAATTCCTGATGGCGGCCTCAGGAGCGGCCCTGTTTGGTTTCGTCATTGGGCACCTGGTTGGAAACCTCCAGATCTTTCTGGGGCAGGAGGCCATTAACCGCTACGCGCTCTTCCTGAAAAGCACAGGCGAGCTTCTGTGGGCAGCGCGCATCGGACTCCTTGTGATGATCGGCCTCCACATCTGGACCTCCGTCCAGCTCACGGCCGAGAACGCCGCCGCGCGGCCCGTCGCCTATACGGGAAAAAACTACATCAAGGCCAGTACGGCGTCCCGAACCATGATATGGTCCGGGCTCGTGATCCTGGTTTTCATCATTTACCACCTCATGCACTATACATTTATGGTCGTTCACCCCGAGTACCGAAACCTTCTGGATGCCCGGGGCCGGCACGATGTTTATTCCATGATGATCCTCGGGTTCCAGCAGCCGGCCATCTCGGCCTTTTATATCGCAGCTATTTTCCTCTTATGCTCCCATTTGAGCCACGGGATCTACAGCATGTTTCAGTCCCTGGGTCTCCAGAATCAGAAGGCCCGGGCGCTCCTGACAACCTGGGCACCCCGGCTGGCCTGGCTGATTTTCGCGGGCTATGCGAGCATGCCAATCGGGGTTCTCCTGGGCCTCGTCAAGCTTCCCGCCGGAGTCACTCCATGAACCGGGGAGGAAAATCGTCATGATCCTGGACGGAAAAACTCCTTCGGGCCCTCTGGCTGAAAAATGGGACAAGCACCGTTTCGAAATGAAGCTCGTGAATCCCGCCAACAAACGCAAATACAGCGTTATCGTCGTTGGCTCAGGACTCGCCGGGGCATCCGCCGCCGCCTCCATGGCCGAGCTCGGCTATAACGTCACATGTTTCTGCTACCAGGACAGCCCCCGCCGGGCACATTCCATCGCCGCTCAAGGCGGCATCAATGCGGCCAAGAACTACCCAAACGACGGCGACAGCGTGTTTCGGCTCTTCTACGACACCATCAAGGGGGGAGACTTCCGCTCCCGCGAAGCAAACGTGTACCGCCTGGCTCAAGTCAGCTCAAGCATCATTGACCAATGCGTGGCACAGGGAGTGCCTTTCGCGCGCGAATACGGCGGGTTCCTGGCCAACAGATCTTTCGGCGGGGCTCTCGTCTCCCGAACCTTCTATGCCCGCGGCCAGACCGGCCAGCAGCTTCTCCTGGGCGCCTATCAAGCCCTGTCCAAGCAAATTGGTCTGGGGAAAGTAACGATGATTCCTCAAACCGAGATGCTTGACCTTGTCTTGGTCGACGGTCAGGCGCGCGGGATTGTCACTCGAAATCTCGTGAACGGAAAGGTAGAGTCTCACGCAGCCGACGCCGTGGTACTTGCCACCGGCGGCTACGGGAACGTCTTTTTCCTGTCCACCAATGCCGTGGGCTGCAATGTGACGGCAACTTTCCGTGCCTACAAGAAGGGAGCGTTCTTTGCCAATCCCTGCTACACCCAGATTCATCCGACCTGTATTCCAGTCACAGGCGACCACCAATCAAAACTCACACTGATGTCCGAATCATTGCGAAATGACGGGCGCGTCTGGGTGCCGAAAAATAAGGGAGATAAGCGCGCCCCCGGAGACGTCCCCGAAGGAGCGCGCGACTATTACCTGGAACGCAAGTATCCAACCTACGGCAATCTCGCACCCCGCGACATTTCCTCCCGCGCCGCCAAACAAGTCTGCGATGAAGGGCGCGGAGTCGGCCCCGGAGGCCGGGGCGTTTACCTCGATTTCTCTGAAGCCGCCAAGCGCCTGGGAGAGCCGGTGATCCGGGAGCGTTATGCCAATCTCTTCGATATGTATGAGCGCATTACGGGAGAAAATCCCTATAAGGTTCCGATGCGGATCTATCCGGCCGTGCATTACACGATGGGAGGGCTCTGGGTGGATTACAACCTCATGAGCAACATCCCCGGTCTGCATGTGGCAGGAGAGGCAAATTTTTCGGATCACGGAGCCAACCGGCTGGGGGCCTCCGCCCTCATGCAGGGACTGGCCGACGGATACTTCGTCCTTCCCTACACGATCGGCCACTATCTCGCTTCCACCCCGCGCAAACCGGTCACGACCGAGCATGCGGCATTTAAAAAAGCCGAAGCGGATGTGAACGAGAAGACGCGCAAGTTTCTTTCCATTAAAGGCAAGCGCACCGTCACCTCGTTCCACCGGGAGCTCGGCCTCCTTCTTTGGGAATACTGCGGCATGGCACGCAATGATTCGGGCCTGCGCAAAGCGCTCGCCAAAATCCCGCAAATTCGCGAGGAGTTCTGGAACAACGTTACCGTACTGGGAGAAAACGAAGGGCTTAACCGTTCGCTCGAACGGGCCGGACGCGTGGCGGACTTCCTTGAGTTCGGCGAGCTCATGGTCCAGGATGCCCTCCACCGCAATGAGTCCTGCGGAGGCCATTTCCGCGAGGAGCACCAGACCGACGAAGGTGAGGCCCAGCGGGATGATGAAAATTTCTGCTATGTCGCCGCCTGGCAATATGACGGCGATGGGAAACCTGCCATTCTCAACAAAGAACCGCTCGTCTACGAGAACGTCCATCTGGCCCAGAGGAGCTATAAATAATGAACCTAACGCTTCGCGTGTGGCGCCAGAAAAATTCTCAGGATGCCGGAAAGATAGCGGAATATCCGGCCCATGACATTTCCCCTGACATGTCATTTCTTGAAATGCTCGATGTCGTCAATGAAGAGCTCACCAGGAAGGGGGAAGATCCCATTGAATTTGACTCCGACTGCCGTGAGGGGATTTGCGGAACCTGCTCGCTCGTCATCAACGGCGTTCCTCACGGGGCCCAGTACGAATCCGGCACCGCCGCCTGTCAGCTGCATATGCGTAAGTTTAAAGACGGTGAGGTTATCACCATCGAACCCTGGCGCGCCAAAGCCTTCCCCATTATCAAGGACCTTGTCTGCGACCGAAGCTCCTTTGACCGCATCATCCAGGCGGGCGGCTTTGTCTCAGTCAGCACCGGGGGCGCTCCGGACGCCAATGCCCTCCCCGTGGGCAAACCGCGAGCCGAACGGGCCATGGATGCCGCCGCCTGCATCGGTTGCGGGGCCTGCGTGGCCGCCTGCAAGAACGCCTCCGCCATGCTGTTTGTATCAGCAAAAATCTCGCATCTGGCCAGCTTGCCTCAAGGCCGGGTGGAAGCCAGGGAAAGAGCCTTGAGCATGGTCGCGCAGATGGATAAGGAAGGTTTCGGAAACTGCTCCAACCAGTCTGAGTGCGAAGCCGTTTGTCCTAAAGAAATCTCCGTCGACTTTATCGCACAGCTTAACCGGGAATACCTGAAAACCGCCCTTTAGGTGTTGGCTGTTCCCGGCGTTTTCCAAAAGGCCGCATCCAAAAAATCATCCCCGCAGAGCTCCCCAGCACTTGAACCTCTCTTCGTTTAAAACAACCCCCTCTTTTCTGAAGGCCGCCGCAGGAGCTCTCTTTATCTCTGCAACGGTCTGTATGCTGTTTGTAACGCGGCGAGGAATCGGCTTTTATTCGGATTCGGATCTCTACATTCAAATGGCAAGAAACTTTTACCGGGGGCTTGGGTTCACTACCTTTGACGGCGAGGGCCCCATAGTACCCGTCATCGATTACCCGCCTTTTTTTTCCTTTCTCCTGTCCATCTCCCAGTGGTTCGGCGCCGATCCCCTGCCGGGAGCCCGATGGCTGAACTCCATTCTTTTCGGCATGAATCTATGCCTGGTCGGGTGGATCATCTACAGAGGTACGTATAAATCGCTCCCTGCGGCTTTTTTGGGAATGCTTTTTCTTTTCAGCTCCGAGGACATTCTGCAAATCCACTCCATGGTGTGGTCTGAGCCGGCTTTCATTATGCTGACTTTCTCAGGCCTCCTTCTTCTGTCCAATTATCTGAATCGGCCAAGTCTTCTCTTACTGGTTTCTTCGGCGGCCGCACTCGCCCTCTCGGCGCTCACCCGCTACGTAGGGGTGGCGGGCATTGCCGCAGCGGCCATCGGCATCCTCCTCCTCAGCTCCAAGAACCTTCCGCAGCGCTTGAAACATTGTTTCTTATTCCTGATGATCAGCGGCATCCCGGTCATCTTATGGATGGGTCGAAACATCCGTGGAACCGGACAAAGCACGGGCCGGCGATTCATGATCCACCCGCAGATCACCCTCCCTATGCTCAGAAGCATCCAGAGAACGATTTCCATGTGGCTTCTCCAGGGCCCGGTGAGAGGCGACGTGCTGATCGGGGTGGCAGGAACCGCCGGGATCGGAATAATCATCTGGCTCGCGCTCCCTCGACAGGATCGGCAGGCATCGCTGCTGACCAAAGACATCGCACTTCAATTGCTGTTCATGACCTCTTATGGAGCCGTTGTGCTCGCCTCGCAAGTCTTCCTCCAAAATGACCTCCTCCTGGATTGCCCGCGGATATTGAGCCCCCTTCATGTCTCCGCCATCATCTGTCTGGCCTGCCTGGCAAGCTCGCTTGCCCGCTCGGCATTCCTGGCATTCAAAGCTCGAATTGCCGCATGGACGGTCTGCCTGATGATGGGGGGGCTGTTTCTTTGGCGTGGAGGACAATGGGTTTATGAAACACAAAAGGATGGGCAAGGCTACGCCAGTCAGCGCTGGAAGCAGTCCTCAGTCATCGAACTGGTGAAAGGCCTGCCCCGGCAACTTCAGGTTTACAGCAATGCACCCTACCCCATCCTGGTCTATGCAGACCGCGGGTGCTCTCTTTTGCCCATCAAGGCCAGCCTGAACACCGGTGGGATCAATCCCGCCTACCTTGAGGAAATGGGGGATTTAAAAGAGGAATTCCACAAAGGCCATGCCGTCCTGATTTACTTCAAATCATCCAACGATAGCGAAGCAGTTCCTTCCTTGAGCGAAGTCAAAAAGCTCATCCCCCTGGAAACCATGAGTCAGGCGACCGATGAGGGAGCCTACCGGGGAGCGCATTAACTTCCGAGCGGGCTTGCCGCTGAACTGACCCCAAAAACTTCCGGCCTGTCACGTCACCTTCACGCAGAATTTGCCCAGCCGCAATACGGTTCTTCTCCCGGACAGGATACACTGAAGCAGGAATGAAAACACGGGAAGCTCTCCAATGAGAGTATTGATCACTTCCGTACGCGCCGGCTCAGGGCACGTTCGTGCTGCCGAAGCAATCCTGTCAGCTTTCCAGAAATTCTCGCCTTCGATTCATGCCGTGCACGTCGATGCGATCGACATGGTCACTCCAAGATTCCGCCAGCTCTACGTCAAAGGCTACAACGCGACGGTGAATCGGGTACCAGCTTTGTGGGGGCGCCTGTATCGTTTCTGGGACTACCGACCGTCAGACACGGGGCTCACGCCCCTCCTTCACCGCACTCAACGGCGCTTCGCTGCCCCTTTCTTTCAATTCCTGCGTGATTTCCAGCCCGACTTGATTCTCAGCACTCATTTCCTCATTCCTCAACTCCTGGCGACACACGGGCAATCTCCCTCATTCTGCCCTCCGGTTGAGTGCGTGATCACCGACTACAATGTCCATCAATTCTGGGTATCGGATGCGGTGTCGCGTTACTATGTTGCTCACGCAGGCATGGTGAATATTTTGCGCCAGCGCGGCGTCCCGCCGTCCCAAGTCATTGTGTCAGGTATTCCTATCCACCCGTGCTTTACAAAAGTGGTCTCAACCTCTTCGGTCTTTCAAAGCCTCGATCTCGATCCCCATCAGCCGGTGATTCTCATGCTGGCTGGCGGCATCGGACTCAGCAAACTGGAAGGAGCTGTTAAACACCTGCTGTCGCTTCCTGGAAAACTGCAGATTGTCACCGTGGCAGGCCGAAACGCTGCCTTGAAAACACGGCTGAACGAACTTCAAGTACCTCCATCCATCAAACTGCTCAACCTGGGATATGTGGATAACATGCACGAGCTGCTCAGCATCAGCAGCCTGGTTATCACCAAGCCGGGCGGATTGACAGTATCGGAATGCCTTGCAAAGAAAAAGGTTATGCTTTTAATTTCGCCGATTCCCGGCCAAGAGGAAAAGAACGCAGACTACGTCGCGGCGCAGGGGGCCGCTTTCAGGGTGGACTCTCTCAGCGACCTCCCTTTATACGTCACAAAACTTCTAACCAATCGGTCTCTGCGCGAACGAATGGAAAAGAACGCACAGGCCTGCGCACGCCCGCACGCCGCTTTGACAATCGTCCAAACAATAGCCGCCGACGCCTCCGTCGCCGCATGATTCATCAACTCGCCATTGTTTTCATCGCCGCCTACATGTGGGCAAAGCTGGAGGTGGAAATTGAAGGAAAGCACGGCTGGGCGAAAAACCTGCCAACATGGAGGGTAGAAAAGCACATCCTATTGGATTACTTCATGAATGGCCGCCCTCTCACCGGATATCATTTCTGGGCGTTTGCATTCGTCTTCTTCATTTTTCACCTGCCCCTGTTCTGGATAAACAGCTGGTCCTGGCCTGCCGAATGCCGGATCATGGGAAGCATCCTGCTATTCTGGGTCATTGAGGATGTCCTGTGGTTCATCGTGAACCCGCATTTCGGCTGGCGACGCCATCGCCAAGGTGAAACCTGGTGGCACCAACGTTGGCTCATGGGGCTTCCTACAGACCATTGGGGGCTTTTGCTGGTCGCTTTGGTATTCCTCGTCTTTTCTTCGCGATAACTGTTTCTTCCAACTCCGCCCGATCCTTTTCCCATCCGAAGTAATATAATCAAGGAATATGAAATACCATGTTGTTACCTTTGGCTGCCAGATGAATACCGCCGATTCAATCGAAATGTCAGCTGCACTTAATGCCAAGGGAATGAATGCCGTATCCTCCCTAGAAGAAGCCGACATCGTCCTAGTGAATACATGCACTGTCCGACAGCAGGCGGAACACCGAGCACTCTCCTTACTGGGACGTCTTAAAGAATGGAAGACCGCCCGTGAAGGACGCCTCGTCATTCTTACAGGCTGCGCTGCTGAACGAATCAAAGATGAAGTCCACTGGCGCATGCCACAAGTTGATTTGACAGTTGGGGCAAAAGACATCGACCGTTTTTCTCAACGTTTGGATGAACTCCTAGGTGACTCCTTTGATTGGCGGTCTGAAACTAGCGAGAGCTTTACCGAAGAACCTAGTCCGGCAGCCAGGGGGACGAAAGGGTTCGTCGCCTACGTCACGATCATGCGGGGGTGTAACTACTCCTGCAGCTATTGCATCGTCCCTGCAGTCAGGGGACGGGAGATATACCGACCGCTAGAAACAATTTTAGGGGAAGTGAAGGCAGGCGTTGAGTCGGGTGCTAAAGAAACGCTTCTGCTGGGTCAGACAGTCAATAGCTACCATCATGATGGCAGAGATTTTTCTGAGCTTCTCACGCAAATCGATCGCGTCCCAGGGCTAAAGCGGACACGTTTCATAAGTCCCCACCCCCACTATATGAACACTCGAACTATTGATACCATAGCGACCCTGCCTACTGTTTGCGAGCATGTTCATCTACCAGTACAATCTGGCTCCGATTTGATACTCAAGCGAATGAGACGCAATTATGACCGAGTCGGTTACATAAAGGCTGTGAATTATCTTCGAGAAAAAATACCGAATGTCTCAGTAACCACGGATTTAATCGTAGGATTTCCCGGTGAGACTGAAGAGGATTTTAAACAAACCTTAACTCTGGTGGGGGAAATTGGCTTCGATTCCGCCTATTGCTTTAAATATTCTCCCCGACCTGGAACGACAGCCGCTGAAAGCGTTGATGACGTACCACGCCAAACTAAAGAAGAGCGGTTGGCACGACTATTGGAAGCTACGGAAGCTCAAGCTGCGCGACGAGCCAGTCAAATGGTAGGAAGTGTTCAAGAAATTCTAACTGAGGAAATCCTGGAATTACCGGATACCAAAGGAATCCAGTGGGCCACAGGCAGAACTCGTGGAAACTGGAATGTGAGATGCCAACTTGATATAAACTCAATCGTTAAACCCGGAGACTTAGTTGCGGTGAAGCTTACAGCTGCCCACGGCCGCTCATTGGAAGGAAATATTTGTTCCGCCTAAAGCTTTTCATTCTTCTGATCTTGGGATTGTCTTTCGCCGTACTCGCCATTCAAAACCCCAATACAATTCAACTTAAATTTCTCACTTGGCAAACCCAACAAATTTCCCTTATCGGCATCATCCT
>Ga0206815_1215_pt1 | contig 12862 bp, 7 predicted proteins | sample Alteio_BWOrgCont_91_FD_152864 | JGI IMG/M metagenome (GOLD analysis project Ga0206815, IMG submission 152864) | Enriched cells from forest soil in Barre Woods Harvard Forest LTER site, Petersham, Massachusetts, United States -... | ecosystem: Environmental > Terrestrial > Soil > Temperate forest > O...
TCGGGTACGCTCGGTCGGGTCGAGTGTGGGCTTGAGTCTAGGCTTGGCCGCTACAAGCGTGTAGGCGGTAACGGGGCGGTCCTCCATGTGCCACTTCATCTGAAAACGTTCGGTGATCATGGCCCGAAGCATACTGCGGAGATCTTCGTAGTTGATGAGGTTGCCGGAGGAGAATTTGTCGACGCGGACGTTGGAACCGGCCTTGGCGAGAATGTCGAACTTAGTGCTGTCGAGCCATTTGGGGGCGTTAGCGATGCTCTCTTTGTTGTTCGGATTTAGATCCCAGCCGAAGGTGATGAGAAACATGAGGGGGATGGCACGGGTCTCGATTTGGTCGCCGTTGATGCGCCCGTACCCATTCTCACCGGGGGCGCTGGGTTTGATGACCGTGACCTCGAAGGGAGCCGCAGGCGGCTCGGGAAGGGCTTCGGAGATATTGGCTGCGTTGGACGTAGGAGTTTCGTCAACGCTCGCAACCTGGAAGACGGGACGGGGCGCGGTTTTGAGTTCCAACTTGAGGCCCAATTCCTTTTCTACGGCGGCGAAGATCGAGATGCCATCGGCGCCCTGCTTTTCAAGCTGGTCGCGACTGGTCCATTTGATGGTGAAGTCCCAGGCCCCGCCAAGGTTGGTGTCGTCGATAACAGGTTGATCGAGATATCCGCCAGCGAAGTCATGGAGGGTAACGGCGAGAGCGGCCATTGTGAGATTTTTACAGTTGACGGTGATATAGGACGGAGCGCCGGCGGGAGGATTTTGCGGCGGAGGGAGAGGTACGCAGGTACCTTCACCGCTGCCTTCCGACTCGGTCATCTTCGGCTTTCCGGAGCCGGCGGAGAGGATGTAGGTCGGCATGGGAGCAGTGCCGGTCTTGACGACGAGGTGAAAACGGTCGGCGAGAAGGGTACGAAGCATGAGCTTGACGTCGTCCTGTGTGGTCTTGGGAGGAACTTTGGCGCGGATGTCGTAGCGATCGCGCTCGAGCCATGTGGGGCCTCCATGCACGTTGGATGCATCTACTCCATAAGCGGTGGCGATGAGATCGACCATGGTGGCCTGAGTAAGAAAATAGCGGTCGCCTTGGATGGAGTTGCCGTGCATGAAGGGGTTGGACGTGAATGGGCTCGTGTGGACGTCGGCGATGACGAAGGATTTCGAGACGTCGGGGGTCTGGGCCAGAGACGAGACTGAGAGAAGCGCGAAGAGCGCTAAAGCTGCTCGCATGGGAACCTCAGGGGTGAGACGAATTGAAGACTGAATGCTACATGACCGAACGCAGGAGCTGGGGTTAAGATTTACCTCGGTACGCCACTGTTGGATTTACCCGTATATGCGGCGTTTTCCGCAACTATACCTTAGTAATAGACGTTGCGGAACCGGATTTGTCCCGAGAAACAGCCTTTTGTTGACCGATTGGCCCCGGTCGTCGAAGTGCCTGCAAAGTCGCCTACTCGTCCCTGTGATTCTCAACCCGTGCTCAGCTTCGCAGGTCACTTCTCTGAGTAGCCGGTTTTACGGTCAGGTGGCTCGGATTTGTAGACCCTGGCCGACATTTCAGTAGTAATCCGGTTCGCCGCATGTGCGGCTTTGCGGACCACCCTGGATCTCGAGCAAGTCAGTTGACCCTGCTGCGAAATCACGCCGTCCATGTTGAATTTCATCGAGTTCCGAGGGGGGCAATTTATCCCATTAGCATCTGCTTCACCGTGAGGTTTCATTGGTGATCGCAATGCGTTTGATATGGCGCCGAATGCTTCTACTTTCCTACGACCAGAACTGCGAAAGTACCCTCAGTGATGGACTTCTTCGGCTTCTGAGAAGGGTCGGCGGCAGGTATTACTACAATGGTGGCGGCCGGAAGAAGGATTTTGCCGGTCTTGTTGTCGAAGGTCATTGTCTTGGCACTTTGTTGAGTCTGAATCGGGTCGAGCGCGACAAACTCCGTGGGTGACTTCTCCTGAATGACGGTGATGTTTCCTTCTCCGTTGGAGATGAAGGCAAGTCTGTCCTTCGCGTCCCAACCAGCAGCATCTGTGCCGGAGCCGGTGGCAAAGCTTGCGAGCAACTTGGCGGTTGCAACATCGAGTACCTGCGCCGTCTTGTTGTGGCCCCCGACAAAGATGCGATTGTTCTTTCTGTCGATGGCGAGTCCGCTTGGACCGGTGATGCCTGTCAACGGGATATGGCGCCTCACCTCGAGGGTCTTCGGATCAAAGGCGCAGATCTCGTTCTTATCTTCGAGGGCGACATACATGAGGCCGTCCTTGCCGAGCCCGGCACCCTCGCCGTCGCCGCCGACCGCTACTGTTCCCACAACTTCTCCCTTGGTTGCGTCGATGACGGAGATATCGTGCGAGCCGTGATTGTTGATGAAGACGCGATCGGTACCAGGCTCGTAATAGATGCCGTCCGGCCCTTTGCCGACCTCGATTTTCTTGATGAGGGAAAGATCAGCCGTGCTGAACATCGTAACCTTGTTCTCCTTGCCGTTGGAGGTAAACCCGTGGCCGGAAGAAGAGGCCAGGGCGATTCCATGCACGCCGGGGGTATCTTCAATTGTGCCCACCGGTGCGCCAGTGTCGGCGTTCAGTACGTTGACGCGAACAGCGTGGGAGACGTAGATGCGGCGGGCGGCGGAGTCGACTGTGATGTAGTCCCAGCCGTCGGTTCCGGCGATCGAATAGTGTGTCTGGACTTTGAAGCCGCTGGGCGATTGAGCATGCGCAGCGCCGGCGATTGCAAGTATGGCGGTAACCAGAGTTATGCTTTTCATTTCTACATTTCTCCTTGATTCTGGTTTTTCGTTCGTGTGTGGGCTCGCACGCAATCAAATGAAATCATTGGGCCGTCGGCATTTGAAATGCCACAGAGTGCCGTTTCCACGATGGAAACTCTGTGTTCATCGCATTGCGCCACAGGATCTGGTTCAGTTGTTCGGAAGGAACGTCGTCCGGCTCGTGCCAGTCCATGCGCGCTGATGCGATTGCGTCAAGTTTGTTCTGTCCGTCAAGCGCATTCAGATCGGGATTGGTTTCATAGATTGATTGCTGCGGTTCAATGGCCTCGTAGGGGGTCAAATCGGGCGATGGCTGAAAGCTCGTGCGCATGTCGTTGGCGATGAAATCGAAGAGCGACATGGATGGAAGCCCGAGGATCAGCTCGATGGTTTTGACCATGCTTACCTGGGAGTAGAAAGAGGAATCGATGGCTCCACGACGGATGTAGGGGCTGACGGCAAGCGCCACCGTGCGGTGCCCGTCGACGTGGTCAAGGCCGTCCTGGGCGTCGTCTTCCACGATGAGGATGAGCGTCGACTTCCAGAACCTCGAGTGCGAGATGCCTTCGACGACCTGCCCCAGCGCCAGATCATTGTCTGCTAGGCAGGCTGTAGGGGTGGAGAAGCCGGGTGTGGTGCCTTCCGTGTGATCTGAAGGCAGCTGGATCATTACCAGGCTGGGCATGTCGCCCTTGTTTTCCCAGGCTTTGAGATGGCGCAGAAAGATGCGGGCGCGTACCACGTCTGGCACACGCAGGCCGTAGGCTGGATAATCCGAGACAAGATACTGGTTCAGGCGCGCGATGGGAGCTTTAGTGGCGAATGCGCCTTCAAACGTGCCGCCGCGCTTGTATTCATCCAGCATTATTGCGCGTTGAGTGCTGTTCTTCTCTTCCAACTGGCCAACATATTCGCCAAAGTCGGCAAAGGTCTTGTGGTGCGCGGACAAGTGATCCCAAAGGAAGCCCGAGTCTGCAAATGCAAGAGGGTCGTCGCCGTTTTTCGGATAGCTGCGTCCGTTGTATCCAGGCCAGTAGGTGTAGTCGGTCTCGGCGGCCTGAGTCAGCCACTGATGGCCATCGGCGCTGTCTCCACCGTTTGCGTAGAAGTTATCCAGCAGCACATACTCGCGGGCGAGCTTGCGCTGGTTGGGGATAACGTCGTCCTGATAGGTGTCCAGTGTGGGATCGCCGTTGCCCTTCCCCAATGATCCGAAATACTGGTCGTAGCTCCGATTCTCCTTGACGATGTAGACCACGTGGTCGATTGTGGAGGGCTCGCCGGGACGGGCTGGGATGGGGCGCGGGGCCGCTTGCAGATTGGGCTTGCGCTGCGCGGCATCAGCGTTGAGGAAGTCGCTCTGCAGGCTCATATGGTTGTTTTCGGCGACCGCAATCGAGTAGCGGGCTAGCTCGTCTTCATTGGGAACGGCAACGATCTGTGCCGCTCCACGATCGGCATGAACATAGCGGCGACGCATGTTGAGCTCGGGCTTCATTCCCAGTTTCTTTTCACGGGACAAAAGGCCGGGGCTGTTCCATCCGGACCCCACACCAAGCAGCGTTGAAACAGCGATGAACTTGCCGTCCGGGCTCACGGTGACATCGTTCGGATACCATCCCGTGGGAAAGAATCCGGCAACTCGTGGATGGAGCACCTTGATATCGATGACTGCAACTGCGTTGATTCCCGCGCAGGCCGCATAGAGCGTGAAGTGATCCGGCGAGACGGCGACGGAGACCGGCGAGACGCCGGCGACCTTTTTCATGAAAGGCTGCAACGCGATCGTTCCGACGAGACGATAGGTTGCTGTATCCACAATGGAGATGGAGTCGGAGTTGCTATTTGCAACGTAGAGGCGCTGCGACATTTCATCCCAGGCCATGCCGGATGGGTGTAACCCCACGGCGATAGTCGCGGTGACTTTGCCGGTGAGCAGATCGATGCGTTCCGCGGTTCCACTCGACGCGACGCCACGTTCGTCGACCAGAACCCGGTCCGCATTCGGCTCGGAGCCAGTGGCGGCGCTGCGCTCACCGGGTTGCGGAGGACGGCCGCCCCAGTTGCTGACCCATGCAACGGAGCTGTCCTGATTGACGGCGACGGCAAATGGGGCAATGCCGGTCTTGACCTTGGAGACGACTTCCTTTGTGTCGAGGTCGATGATTGCCGCCTGGTCGTTGAAGGTGAGCGCGACAACAGCGAGGCGGCGACCTTGAGTATTCCGGGTGCGCCCAGCGCTGACTCCGCCCATCTGATGGGTGCCCAGATCCGCTGCAACCACCACGCTCTTCTTGCCGCTGAAGGTTACAAGCTGGCCTGTCGACTCCTGGCGCTTTCCGCTCCCGACCAGGCCACTGAGCAACGGCGCATGGCTCACCGTATCGTAAGCGAGCCCCTGCAGGCCGGCACTGGCGTCGGTTGACAGCACGGTCGCCATCTGGTTGGTCTTCAGATTGATTTGATAGACGTCTGTGCCTTTTTGGCCGAGGACCGCCGCATAGATCGACTCGCCGTTTTCACCGAAGGCGACCCCGAACACGCGACTCTCGAATACGCTTTGCAGGCCGGCGGGAGTGATGGCCTGGCGGCTGGGTATGACTCCCGGGTCCACAACCGAGTTGACGGGACGAGTTGCAGTTGAAGGCTTGGACTCCTGCTCCCCAACCGGTCCTGACTTTTGGGCGGGCTGAGACATTAGAGAAATGTGAGTCGACAGAAGGACAAAGGCCGCAAGAATTGCCTGTGTTAGCAGGATGGGGCGTGACCGGCAACTCATTACTCCTCCTCTTTGGAGACAAGCCTGAGGTGAGGCATAGGAACTCACGCCTTTAACGTTGATGGGAAGCCTAAAAGCTGCTCTGGAAGATGGCCGCTCGATCGCATTTCGCTTCTTTCGAGGTATCTCGCCGTCGGAAGACGGATTTTTGGTCAAGAAAGGTTAAGACACGGCTTAAATGTTGCAGGATACCGGTGACTCGATATCCCGCGGTTGTTGCGACTCGGAGTCGGCGAGAATAGTGATGGCTCGCGCTGGTCTGCATCTCTGTCCGCTCTCACTTCTCTGGTTTCAGGCTCCAGCGGATGCCTCCGTAGTAGATCGGCTTATAGTACTCGCGCTGCGTCATGTGATTGACGCTCCCGTTGTAGAAGCCCAACGATGCGTTATTCATGTTCTCGCCTGATGCGGTGACAGTGAATCCTTTGCCGAGGTAATAACTTGCCTGCGCATCCACCTGGGTGCGTTCAAAGTAGTAGTTATCGCCGCTCGGACCTGCAATGCCGCCATCGGCGCCATCCTGATATTGATACGCGGCTATATTCGGGCCATCGTGGGAGATGCCGAGTGACACGATCGCGCGCTTCGTTTGGTACGTTGGCGTGATGTTAAAAGAAAACGGCGCCTGCCCAACAAGAGCGGGAGAGTCTGAGCGGCCCGTCAGATCGTAGTTCCGCGATTGCGTGTACGTCACATTGGCGTCGATCCGTGCTCCGGCTAACACTCCCGGCAGAAAGGTCAGATGTTGCTGATAGGCGAACTCAACGCCTTGGACATACGCGTGCCCTCCATTCACCCACTGTGTCAGGAGCACGTTTGCCGTAATCGGATTAGGAAACGGGTTGGGTACGGTTGACTGCGTTTGAAAGAGCGGCTGAGTTAAGTATTTGTAGAAGTACCCTGCTTCAATCATTCCTACAGACGGCAGGAACCTCTCGTAAAGGACATCAAAGTCTTCAGCGTGTTCGGCAACCAAAGCGGGGTTGCCGATGTTTTCGGTATTCGGGGTTGTCGACTCATCCAACGTCTTGTAGGGCACAAGGTTGTATGGGTTGGGGCGTGAAATCCCTCGTCCGTAAACGGTGCGGATATCCGAATTCTGGTCGACGTTGTAACGAAGCTGCACGCTCGGCAACAGATCGATATAGGAGCCGGTGCCATGCACTGGATCAGTGGAGACGTAATTGCCATTGATATCGTCGATCACGAGGTAGCCGGTGTTCTGTTCATTGGTGGCCTCGATGCGCAAACCCGTCTGCAGATGGAATCGGCCCAAGTCGACAGAATTCATCACATATCCGGCGGTAATCCTCTCCTGCAAATTGTAATTCGCAGGATCGGAGTTCAGATGCGTTGCCGCCTCATCCAGGGGGAGTGCCCCCGGATTGGCCGCAAGCCAGTTTGTAATCAGGTCGAAAGACGTGACCGGACCCATTTTGTAACTTCCGCCGTAGAAACTTGGATTTGTGAAATTGTTCGTGAACTGGCTCAACAGCGGGGGCGTAGCATTACTGGCAAAGCTATCGTATGTGGGTGAAAACGCGTACTGTCCCTTATGGGCGTTGCGGATCAGCGCGCCAAACTCGAGTATTGAAGTGTGCGTGCCTAGATGGTAGTTGATTCCCATTGCGCCGCTTGCCTGGAGATTGAGCTGGGTCGACTGCCCTGTGGTGAGGTTCATGTCTTTCAGGGCGTATTGCGAGGCGTTGTAGATCGGATCGTTTGCCGCGCAAGGGAACTGCGGCCGGTAAATGCTGGGGCCTGGAGCATAAGCGCACGTGCTTCCGAGCCCGTTCGTAGGCAGGCTCGGATCGGTATTCAGCGGAGTGAAGTCCGCGCCGGGGTTGCCAGCCGCTCCACCTTCCCGCGAGTGAGAGATAGCAGCCACATACTTGATATAGGAATGCTTGAAAACCTGGTTGCCGCCAAGAATCAGATCGGAGATCTGATATTGCGGACGGCGGACGCTGGTACTGTATTTGATGCCGCCATCATCGTTCGAGGTGCCGTCGGGGTTTTCCGTGGCTGAGACAATATCGTAGGTGTACTTCTGTCCGTAGTCCTTGAAGTTAGTGAACAGTCCGTGAACAAACAGGTCGGAATTGTTCGATATTTTGTAATCCAGGCTTCCGCCGAAGCCCCACCGCGTGTGATTGTAGAAATACTCCTGAATCGCGACCTCGTTAAAATATGGCGCTGTGCCACCCAGTGGATTTATGGCCGGTACCGGCTCCATGTCATCCGTGCCTATGTCGTTCAAGTCATAACTGTAGCTAAGCATCGCTCCAAAACGCTGATGCGCACCAAATCGCTTGCCGACGGTCGCGTCATCCCGGAACCACGGCTGGCCGGTGTCGATCGGGTTCCAACCCCCCAGGCTTTCAAGATCAAGCACTGGCTGGCTGCCGGTGGCCTGTCTCATATGCAGATTCACCGAGCCGCCGATAGCATCTCCATCCTGGTTGGCCGAGAGCGTCTTGTTGATGTCCACCGCTCCTACAAGATCCCCGGGGATCGCCCACAGATCGACCTGCCGCACTTGCGGATCGGGCCCGGGTATGGAGACACCGTCGAGAGTCGTGTTGCTCAGGCGCGGCTCGGTGCCTCGAATCTGTACATACTGCGCTTCTCCCTCGTTAATCTGCACGGTCACGCCCGGCATGCGCCCCAACACCGTTGCGACGCTTTGATTCGGTAGACTCTGAATGGTGGCCGCCGTCATTTCGTTGAGGATATTCTCCGAGGTGCGCTGCTCATTGATGGCGGCGACGTCGCCCTCGAGATTCGCCGTCACGACCACCTGCTGATTGGTCGAGTTCACATTCATCGTCACGTTTGCAAGCGTGTTCTCACCGGCGTGGACAATAATGGTCGAGACAGAATTCGCAAAACCCACCACGGAGACAGTAACGGTGTATGTTCCCGGCGTTACATTTGGAATCCGAAAATCGCCCTGGGCATTCGATATGACGGTTGCTGAACCTGGCTGCACCACAATCTGTGCGCTCTGAAGCACCGCTCCGGACTGGTCTTTGACAGTGCCACTTACGCTGCCGGCGTTACTGGATTGTCCAAACGTTGGATGCAAAGCGAACAAACAGAGAATTAGGACGGCGAATGCAAATATTTCTTTACGCATAGCTCTCCTCAAGTCCGACCGGTGCCCGAGCAACGTAGCGGGTTTTAGAGCAAGTCGAGACCTGCCGCCAGCATAGGAAGCTGTTTTAAACAGGTGTTCACCGTTTGATGAAATTATTTGGAGACGCGCCTTGGATTCTCAAGGCCACTCCCTCGCCTTCACCCTTGTATACACTGGAAATGAAACCGGCACCGGTGGCCATTCGATATATTTCTGGTGCGTTAGAAATGAGAATTCTTGTAGTCGAAGACGAACCGAAGATGCTTCAAATGTTGCGCGACGGACTGCGCGAACATGGCCATGCGGTGGTCACTGCCGATGACGGATTGGAAGGTTTGCGCTTGGCGGGAGCGGTTCAGTTTGAGGTGATTCTCCTCGATGTCCTACTGCCGAAGTTGAACGGGTGGCAGGTGTTGCAGGAGTTAAAACGCAATCAGAATCCGGCTTCGGTTCTTGTCTTGACAGCGTGCGATGGAGAGGCGGATGTCATCGCGGGGCTGGATGGAGGCGCCGCCGACTATCTTACCAAGCCATTCTCCTTCCTCGAACTTCTAGCGCGAATCAAATCGCTGGCGCGCTCCAGGTCCGTTGAATCAAGTAACGCGATATGCATCGATACATTGATCTTCGATTGCGAGCATCGCCAGGCCTTTCGCAGCGACCTGCACCTGAGCTTGACGCGGACCGAAATTGCGATCCTGAACTGCTTACTGAAATCGGCGGGGGAGATCGTTACGCGGGCTGCGCTGATAGCCGCAGTTTGGCATGAAAATTCATCAGTATCCCGCAGTACGCTCGATTCGTTCATCAATCTTCTTCGCAAAAAGGTGGATTCTCCCGGTGAACGGAAGCTGCTGCACACAATCACAGGAAAGGGGTTCAGCATCGGCATGGAACCCACAAGAGAAGTATCGATCGAAGGAAAGAAACTCTGATCGCCCTCACGATTCGCGCCCGTCTCACTCTTTGGTTCTTCTCCTTTTTCGTGCTTGCGGGGATTTTTTTGAGCGTCGCGTCGTGGTTCTTACTGCGTCAAAGCCTCGACTCTCTGATGCACCATGAACTTGACGAACGAGTGGATGATGTCAAAAGCTTTCTCTCAAAGCAAACGTCCGGCTTGAATTTGCAAGAGCTGCGAGATGAACTGCTGCAGGAGTATCGCCAAAAGGATGAAGGCAAGTGGCTCCAGGTTATTGACGATGAAGGGAACTGCCTCTATTTCTCCAGTCGCGATTCGGTCGCCGATCCAATCCCGTCATTCCCATTGGAGTCTGGCAAACCAATTCCCTTCCATTCGCGCAAGAAGCATAGTCTTCGCTTTTATTCGAGCCAGGTCCAAGCACACGGTCATCGATATTTTGTATCTACAGCCATGTCAGCCAGCCGTTCAGAGGAGATACTCCGAGGATTCCGCATCGATCTGTGGCTTATGGTGCCAGCCGTGCTATTGTCCGCCATGACCGCAGGTTACCTGTTAAGCCGGAAGGCGCTGAGCCCGGTTGCCTCCATCGTCACCGAGGCACGGCGTATCAATGACCTTAACCTTTCCATTCGTGTGCCAGTGATTCACACACGAGACGAACTCGCTGAGCTCTCCGAGACCCTCAACCAGATGCTCGATCGCATTGAAACTGCATTCCGCAGCACCCGCTCACTCACGGCAAATGCTTCACATGAATTGCGCACACCGCTTTCGCTCATTCGCACCCGCGTTGACATCGCTTTGTGCTTTCCGCGATCCGCGGAGCAATACCGCACGACACTTGAAGATGTTCAATTGGAAATGGTTCGAATGACTTCACTTGTCGAGAACCTCTTGTCGCTCGCGCGAGCCGATGCAGGAACCGCGCAGGTGGAGTTGCAGCCCGTGGCAATGACCGCGCTCGTTGCGCAGATGGTGCAAGAATGGTTGCCGACGGCCGAACGCCTGTCCCTCAATCTTAAAATGAACGAGTTCGCATCACCAATTTGGGTTCTGGGCAACGAGGACTCACTGCAGCGGTTGCTGAGAATCTTGCTGGATAATGCTTGCCGCCATACTCCATCCGGAGGGTGGATCACACTCAGAGTCGAGCAAAGTGGTGAACTCGTTACGCTCGCAATCGAGGATAGCGGTATTGGTATTGCTGAGCAGGATCTTCCACATATCTTTGAGCGCTTTTACCGCGCACAGAAGCCCCTGCACCGGCAACCAAGCGGCTCCGGGCTGGGACTGTCGCTCGCCAAGTGGATCGCCGATCAGCACATGGCATCCGTCGCAGTAAACTCCAATCCCGGCGAGGGGTCATGTTTCCGGTTTATTTTCCCCGTGTTTGTTTCACCAACGGCGCCAACTAAGTTCTAAGATGATCCGGTCTGGTTTTCAAGACCCAAAGTTACACTGCATGACTTTGCTCCTTTGCTGATGCCACCGGCGGTGCACTTGTGCCATTCTCGCAAAGCGGGAGAAATGTTTCGTGGTGGCCGTCGACGATAGCCGCGACTACTACCTCCTCGGCTTCTACACCGCCCTCCCGTAGCTGCCGCGTGATTCGACATTGAGCAGACGGGTTCGCGGGGGGTCTCTACCTATTCACACATCGACAAATGATCTCAAGGCAAGTTGCCGAACAGTCCGCTGCTCGTCCACATGGTCTCCAACGCCTGCTCAGTTTTGGTAGTTACTTCTCTGGGTAGCCGCCTGTTCGTACAAATGAAGCCCGTGGACGACTGACTGATTTGTTCATTTCCGCGCCAACCAGCTCGAAAGCTGACGAGGGGACACTTGAGGAAACTTTGCTGTTCAAGTTGTCGCCAATATACGGAGAAAGCTTGCGGCTTGGAGGGGCGCATCATGATTTGCCAATTAGTTTGGCTGCCAATGAGCTTCTACTTCGCGCTTGCCGGCGGCGCAATGCCGTTCATCCGCAGATATTCCACCATTTGGCCGTAGTGATCATTCCCATGTGCTGCGGCAAAGGCGGCGATCGTCGTCCTTGTACTGAACCCGTCAACCGGCTTAATGGCTACAAACGCATTTTCTGCCGTAATGGTCGCGATTGCCTTGTGCGCGTAGATGAACGATGCTTCCAATGCAGCCAGCGCTTCATCTCTAGTCGTAATTGACCCGATCGCCTTCACGTCGCGGTCAGGTTTAATGCCGCTCCAGCCGAAAAAGAAGTAATTTGCCTGCGCCAAGTGCGTTACCTGTTCCACAAAGGTGCGTACAGTATTGAACTGCGTAGTTTGGCTCGCGGCGAAGATGCCTTGCGCTGGTGCGAAGCTGTATTTATCAGCGGGCATCGCCTTTGCCGCCCCCACTACCTGGAATTCCATCATGGACAGCAAACCGTCCACCGCTTTCGCGGGGTCTTCCTTTGTACCCACCGGCGGCGACGATGGGGCTCCGCTGACCTGAGAGCGCATCTGCAGACCACAACTCGAGATCACAGCCACTGCTAGAACCAAAGTGCGAATACGCATTGTTCACCTCGATCCAATTTCGTTGAAAGGCGATTCCAGCGTAACAGCTCTTTCCAATTGTCGTCGACGTGGTGCATTCTGGGTCACTCGGTACCTGACGTGACCCAGAATCTTCCGCACAATCTCCAGCCTGCGCCTTCGCAGCGTAGGGCAGGAATGCATAGTGCGGTCGCTGCAAAATGCCTTTATCGCTGGAGTTGGCCAAGTCCAAATCCCGACGCAGAGTGGTGGCAAGCATTCGCGGAAATGGAACGCGGGTGTGTACGTGCGAAATCTGCCATCGAGACGTCTATGCGTCCCTCTACGGGGGTTAACAGAATGGCGTGGATCGTGTCCGCATCCGGCCCGCTCATGACCGTTGCCATGCCCGAGATCTGTCCGCGCTCATTGATATTGCTAGCCGCGATTATGAAGAGGTTGGATTCTTTGTGAATTAGCGAGTTGAGGTCGGTCAATACACCGTCCTGCCAAATGAAGCCATGGGACCAACCCACGGAGCCGAAGGTGCTTCCCACCACTTGGCTCCGGTTGTTGATGCCGGTTGCAAAGGCGGCACCATCTCCCGGGAGAATGCCGAGGCTGGTGGGTGCGCTGCGTGCGCCGTCCAGCCAAACAGTCGGGAAGATGGTTGTGCCGTCCGGGCTCGTGACATACCCAACAGCCTGGCCGTGGTCATTAATGGCGTAGGCGTCATTTCCAGTGCGTC
>Ga0206815_1027_pt1 | contig 12841 bp, 6 predicted proteins | sample Alteio_BWOrgCont_91_FD_152864 | JGI IMG/M metagenome (GOLD analysis project Ga0206815, IMG submission 152864) | Enriched cells from forest soil in Barre Woods Harvard Forest LTER site, Petersham, Massachusetts, United States -... | ecosystem: Environmental > Terrestrial > Soil > Temperate forest > O...
TTTAGAAAAAGAAAAATTGTATGTGGGCTATGATAAAGAAAACCAACTGTTACGCTGTGCTGCAGTGAATTTTGCAGGAGATGGGATAGGTTGGCAGATTAAACTATCTGATTTAATGAAACGATTAGGAGAAGATGATTGGCCTCGCCTCCAACAAGCGCTAGAAAGCGGTGATGTAAATCAGTTAAATGCTTTTTTACTGATTATTCTTGCCATTAGCTCAGAAAGGAATTTGACGCTATCAAAACAGACGTATTTGCCGATTCTGTTAGAACGTCTAGCAGAGCCAGGCGTATTTTACACCCAAGAGCAAAGGGAGCAGCTGGAACAATTATCAGATGTTACCATCAAAGCAACTTCAGAAGAAACCTTCAATACTGCATGGAATAAATTACAACAATGTATACAGAACAGCGTAGGTGTGCTGATTAATATTAATTTTACGCTGCTAAGAGAGCTGTATGCATTCAGAAACCATTTCGAACCGAAGGGGGTTTACACAACGGGGTACTATTCTACTCTGCCAGTATTGAAAGAGTTTTTCGAATTATATAAAAGGAATTATGGGGACATTAATAATGATGCTAATGCTTGGTTACCCAGGAATTTATTTTGCATACAAAAACTAGCAGGTTTATTAGAAGCAGGTTTAACAGCAGAAGAATTACAATTATTTGCGCAGGGACCGTATGAGGTTTTATCTAGTGGTAATAAATTAAAGCGGCTGTTTTCGTTTACTTACGGTGGTGGTTCTATTTTTCCTTTCTCTGGGCCTTCTCTTTCTATTTTGTGGAATTGTTTCGGTTGGGGTCCCGGGCTGGCGGGGGCGGCGTGGGTTGTGGGCGGGCAGAGTGAGTTCCTGGCGGCGGAAGGCCTTGGCTTTCTTATGTCGAGCAAGAACGTCAGCGCAGCAAGACTTATGCTGCCACCTGGCAACCAATCAAATCCGGGGGCGATAATGTAAAATCGCGCAATAACTCGTAAGCGTATGCTCCAAGAGTTTTGTCCCAACAAGATTGTGAATAAAGTTGAAGTATTTCTTCATAATGCCAAAGTGCTGATGTTGTTGCCCACCAAAGAACAAAGCGATGCAAATAGTGTTTGATGCGTGTGAGAGAGGCTCCATCTTTTACCATCCACACGAGGATTCCGTAATTTCGATAATTATCGCACTTCAATATTATTTTACTGCGGTGGGTTGGCTGTGTACCCATAGGAAAGTCGGAAGAACTATATTTTTTAAGACCCTTGAATCAAAAATTAGTGACCACACTATCAACTTTATCCGAAAAAACACTACAACATCTTATGGAAATAGGCAATGCCGCTGACGGGCATGCACCAGAGCTTGACTTTGTGATTGCAAAAGATAACAAATCCACCCACTATCAAATTAAGTATCGTGTTCTTACTGCAGAAACCATTCCCGATTATTTATTTGAAAAATTGACAAACGTACTAGCTATTAGATTGGATACCATTGATGTCATGATGGTTAAAATTAAGAATAAAAATTTTCGCGATGTTCTCAATCAGCACGGCAAATTTCTCACTACCCTCTTCGCTAGCAAAAACACAGATTCCGGAAAATTTTTGGAAAAACTTAGCAAGATTAGCGAATATTATAAGACGATGTCTAAAAAGCTTGAACATGCCACACTGGCCAGGCCTTCAAATGCTGGGGAAGGCCACGTGAGATAATGCTTGTTGCCAACTTGCAATGACACGGGGATTATTGACTGTTTCCCAGAACTTTCCATAACCCACTGCCAATTCTATCTCGCCTGAAATCGCCGTTACTACTTGTGGGAAAGCAATGCCTATACCAAATAAGCCATTCACGCCTGTAAATTTAGTTGTTTCATTATCATAAGAAAACTTCGACAGTGGCTGATGGTTGACTTGCAATGTATGAGATGGCTCATATCCAATTGCAGCTACCGCATGACTGCAGCCCGTTAAATGTTTTTCAAGTAAAGAATACACGGCCTGATGATGCTCCCCAATATAGCGTACCAATTTCCCCCTGTATTCGCCTTTATCTGCTTGCAAATTATCCAGTAATTGCTTCGTAAATTTGGCAACTTCGCCTTTTAAACCTGTATTATCATACATCGTATATTGCGTGCCCTCTTTGGAAATAGATGGCATTGCATACTTGTACTCTTTACTCATAAATTGTTTCACTGTCACCCCGGCTTGCAGTAAATGCATTGTTGCTAGTGCCGCTGAGTGCGAAGAACCGATAACAGCAACACTGGTAATGTTTGGATTTTTTTGTAAGTAGTCTGCCAATTCAGATTGAATAAATGCAACAGTCGGATCGATCATAGTAACGTTATTTTTTGCTACTGGTAATTCTAACGTTCTTGGTCGTGCGCCTGTCGCGATAATAACCCGTCTCGCCATGATATAATGCAAAACGCCATTCGCTAATTTAATTTCAAGCCGCAACCCCTCTCGCGTTGTAAAAATATTTACAACCACACCTTCCATCGATGTCACGAGCTGACGCAACGCGTTTGTTATGTGCTGCATCGGTTCCGCAGCTACTTTTAAGGAACAAACAAAGTTTGGTTGAAGATGATCAATTTCAAATGTTTTATCACGGGGAGTACATTCTGGCAGCATTCTATATATTGCGCGATTCACTTTTTGATAAGACTCTACTGTCGTATTGCCAGGCACACTACTGCCTACTCCTAATAGTGTGCCAAAATCACCCGCTCTGAATAATGGATCAATCCAAATAACATCTTTTCTTGCAACACCTGTTTTTTAAAATATTAGGAATAGCACATATTGCAGCAGGGCCGGCACCAATAACCACATATTCTGCGATAGCATGTTCTTTAATTTGACTCAACATAGTTATCATCTATCGCACCTCATATTGCTTAATTACAGTATGGCGCTGGCTTTTATATAAGTAAAATTCATTGTTTTTATATCATTAATCAATTATATTGATAACATGAAAATAACATTCAAACAAATCGAAGTCTTTGTTGCCATTACCAAACTGGGGAACATGACCCAAGCAGCAAGTGCATTATTCTTAACGCAATCTGCTTGCAGTATGGCATTATCTTCATTAGAAACTCAGTTGGGTGGCGCCCTATTCGATCGACATGGAAAAAAACTTATTTTGAATGAACGAGGCAAGCTATTATTTCCCAAAGCCGCCAACATTATTACGCAACTATCAGAACTGCAAGATCTAATGACTGTGAAAAAAACCAAGACAGTAACTGGGAATCTAATCGTCGGTGCCAGCACAACCATTGGCAACTATTTACTTCCCGAGATTATTGGAACTTTTATTACGACACATACGCAAACCAAAATAACGTTACGTGTTGACAATACAGAACACATTATCCAGCAATTATTAAAATTCAACATTGATATAGGATTCATTGAAGGTAATTGTTATGCCGATGAAATGGAGGTGATACCTTGGAAAAAAGACGAATTAATTGTGATTGCATCACCCAAACACGCATTGGCAAAGAAAAAAAATATAACGATTGAAGAACTTCACAATGCCAAATGGATATTACGAGAACCAGGATCCGGTACGCGCGAAAAGTTCGAAGAAGCGATGGGCAAAAAAATTCGCCCCTTCTTGGAACTAGGCCACACAGAAGCAATTAAAAAAGCCGTCCATCTTGGCTACGGCATCAGTTGTCTATCAAAAACAGCTGTTGCCGATGCATTAAAAAATGGCGAACTTGCGCAATTGAAAACACCCTTTTTGAAACTAACGCGCGACTTTTTTATTCTTCTTCATAAAGAGAAACATACCACAGCGGTTCTCATCGAGTTCATTCGGTTATGTAAAACCCTCAAGATGACCTATTGATTTGCTAGCCTATTGCTGGCCACTTACCCATTAAAAAATAATTACAAGAAGAAACAAACCGATAACAGCAGTCGAATTATAATAACTTGATTTTATGTATTTTTTTACTGATCCTCGCCTCTATCGACAGACAACACAAACAACACAATGCTGCTATACTTACCAATGTTACGGTGAATGCTAATATTTCTTACACTGATGGACTGAATAAGTCATCGAGAGAAACATGAGAGGCATAGCACAGCGCCTGAATATTTTTTTCCACCCCATTAATACACAAAAAAGTATTATTTTTTTGATTGCACTCATGATGAGTAGTACTGTGTTCGCCAACCCCGTCTTAAATAATGTCGCTGCGGGTAATGTCACTGTCACACAATCCCCCAACACCACGGTTGTCAATCAAACAAGTCAACAAGCCATCATTAACTGGAATAGTTTTAATATTGCAGCAGGTGAAAAAACACAGTTCGTTCAACCAAATAGCAGCGCTATTGCGCTAAACAGAATTAATCCCATGCAAGGTGCGTCACAAATCTATGGTTCACTCTCTGCAAATGGCCAAATTATTTTAATCAACGCGGCGGGTATTCACTTTGGTCCGAATGCAATGGTGAATGTAGGTAGCTTAATTGCATCTACATCCGACATTTCAAATGCCAATTTCTTGGCTGGTAATTACAAATTTGATATCCCATCACCTTTTGCAGGCTCCATCATCAATGAAGGTCACATTATTGCTGCGAATCATGGTCTTGTTGCTTTACTTGGCTATAGTGTAAAAAATAATGGATTAATTCAAGCCGAGCTTGGCAATGTCATTTTGGGTTCCGGCAACAAATTCACACTCGATTTTTATGGCGATCAATTAATTAATTTCACGGTGGATGAAGGTGTTGCTGGCAGTGGTGCAAAAATCACAAATAACGGCACACTACTTGCTGATGGCGGAAAAATTTTAGTAACGGCAAAAGCGGCGCAAGGTGTACTTGATAATGTGATTAACATGAATGGTGTTGCACAAGCCCATTCTGTTGATGTGCAAAACGGCGAAATTATTTTATCGGCAGATAACAACATCAATGTGACTGGCACACTCGATGCATCGGGTGTATCCGCCAAGGCATTGGGTGGCACAATCAAAGTATTAGGTAACACTATTCATCTTGCCTCAACAGCCAATTTAATCGCAAACGGTGATACGGGCGGTGGTGAAATTTTAGTGGGTGGTAATGCACATGGTGCGGGACCAGAACAAAATGCATCAACAACAACGGTTGATGCGGGCGCTCTTTTATCTGCTAATGCTAATACAAATGGTAATGGCGGTAACGTAGTGGTTTGGTCGAGTTACGATACAGAATTTCATGGCAGTATTTTTGCTGAAGGTGGTGCACAGAGTGGTAATGGTGGTTCAGTTGAAACATCAGGACATTATCTTGATGTAGCTGATGCAAAAATTAATGTGCTAGCGCCACAAGGATTAACAGGAACTTGGTTATTAGATCCTTCTGATTTGACTATTTGTACTGGTGCAGGGTGCTCATCAACAACCGCAACAGTTGGCACAAACACTTATAGCAACAACTCTGCAAATTCCAACTTACTAGTAACCGATTTAACGACAGCATTAGCATCAGCGAATATCACCGTACAAACAACGAATACGGGCAGTGGCGGCAATGGCGATATTATCGTTAACACAGCAGTGAGCTGGAGTAGCGGTAATTCGCTAACCTTAACAGCGTATCGTAATATCGGCTTAAATGCAGCGATTAGTAATACCGGCGGCGGTAGTGTTTCATTAATCGCTGACAACACAGGAACTGGGACTGGCACTATCACGGGTGGTAGTTCAAGTCATAATGTAGCGTTATCAGGCGGCAGCGGTACAGTTAGCATTTTTTACAACCCAGCAACATTTGGTACACAAGATACGTTATACAGTGGCGGCACCGCTGCAACACAATACATGTTGATTAATAGTTTAGGCGCATCGGGTGATACCACGACGCGCTCACTCGCTTCTCTTTCGAATAATTCAGCGCTATGGAATCAAAATTTTGCATTAGCAAACAATATTGATGCTACTGCAACGTCCACATGGAATAGCAATGGCAGTGCTGGTTACTATGGTTTCTCTCCGATTGCGCTAGGCTCTCAATTCACTGGCAATTTCAATGGCCAAAATCATACGATCTCGAATCTTTATATTAATCGACCTTCAACCAATAATGTGGGGTTGTTTTCTGAAATTAACAACAGCAGCTCTGTGATACAAAATGTTGGCTTAAGCAGCGTGAATATTACCGGTCTGAGTAATGTAGGTGGTTTAGCCGGTAATGGTAACGCAGGCTCTTTGGCAAATAATGTCTGGACTAGCGGTCAAGTCACCAGTAACAGTGGCGGATCAGTCGGTGGTTTATTTGGAACAAGTAGCTTTAGCACTATTTCAAATAGCTATAACTTAGCTACCGTTTCGGGTAGTTGGAACGTGGGCGGCTTAGTGGGCTGGAGTGGTGTAAACCTCATTACTGGATCCTACAACAGCGGAAGCATTAATGCTCTCCCTGATGGCGGTGCAGGCGGCTTAATTGGTGCTAATGCTTACACGTGGGGCGCCACTTTTGGTTCCATCACGAATTCCTATAATACCGGTGCTATTACGGCTGATACTTCTGCTGCTAGTAACTGCAATGCTGGCGATTGTGGTACCGGCGGTCTAGCAGGATCTTTTTACGGGAATATCACCTCCTCTTATAATACAGGCGCTATCAAAGGGGGACCTGATAATACAGGAGGTGGCACAGGTGGCTTGGTAGGTACTCAGTGGTTCTACAATACAAGTGCGGTCTCTATCAGTAACTCCTATAACAGTGGCGCTATCACAACATTTGGTAGCACCAGTAACAGCCCTGTTGGTGGCTTAGTGGGTAACAACAAGGGCGGTAGTATTTCCAATTCCTATAATGTAGGTAGCATACAAGAGACGGGTGATTCTATCGGTGGTTTGGTAGGCGTCAATTCCGGCAGCATTAGTTCATCTTATAATGCGGGCACAGTAAACATAACAGGAATTACCGTTGGCGGTCTGGTTGGAGATAATTATGGCGCAATCACGACGAGTTATAATGTCGGCTCTGTCACGCAAAGTGGATGGCTTGCTTCTGGTGGCGGCTTAGTAGGCAAATTAGAAAGCTCTGGATCTATCACTGCATCTTATAACTCCGGCCTTGTCGGTGGTGATACTGGATCAGGCATGGGTGGCTTGGTGGGTATCAATAACGGCGGCACTGTTACCAATGGCTATTGGGATACGCAAACATCCGGACAAAGCACGAGTGCCGGTGGCACAGGCTTAACGACTGCACAAATGATGCAAGCTAGTAATTTTTCAGGTTGGTCAATTGCAACGGCTTCTAGTTCAACACCGAACAACACTACTTGGTTTATGATTAACGGTAGCACGCGTCCAATATTAGTATCAGAAGAATTTGTTAACAACGCTCCTTTGACTATTCAAACCCCACACCAATTACAATTAATGAGCGCTGATCTCAATGCGAGTTATACTTTAGCTAATAATATTAATTTTAGTAACGTTGGAGTAAGCGATGTTTGGGGTAGCCAATTTACAGGCTCAACTTCTGGTGCTGGATTTGTGCCGATTGGATTATCCAATGATTCAACGAATAATTTCCAAGGCAATTTCAACGGTCAAAATTATACAATTTCCAATCTTTATATTAATAGGCCTTCCAATAGTGCGGTAGGTCTCTTTGGTAGTATCGTGGGTGTTAACAATACTACAATTCAAAATGTTGGTGTGATCAATGCGAATATAACGGGTGGTAGTGATACCGGTATTTTAGTTGGTAATAGCTATTATGCTACGTTGATTAGCAATGTTTGGGCGAGCGGACAAGTAGCTGGTGCATATTGGGTTGGTGGCTTAATTGGTGTGGATCGATTTAATTCTATTACCAATAGCAATTCCAGTGCAGCGGTAAGCGGACAAGTTGGAATAGGCGGATTAGCTGGCTTGAGTGATGTGGGTGGTGCCGTTTCTAACTCGTATGCAACAGGCAACGTAACAGCCACGGGTACTGCTGGAGGATTAATAGCGGCTGTAAATGGTGCATCGACTCTTACCAATCTCTATAGCACTGGCTCTGTCCAAAGCGCTGGTGATGCGGGTGGCTTAATTGGCCAAATGGAAGGAGCTGCAAACCTCACGAATTCTTATAGTACTTCCGCAGTAACTGACACTGGCACTAACTACGATGGTGTTGGTGGTTTAGTGGGTTATGCAACCGCAGGAACCATTAATAATGATCATGCTAGTGGCAGTGTCAACGGGAACGGCCTCACAGGTGGATTAATTGGTAACAATAGCGGCGCCACAATAACAAATTCTTATAATGCAGCCAGTGTAACCAGTTTAGGTAATGTTGAAGTAGGCGGTTTAGCCGGCTTTAATAACGGAAATATTTCTTCTTCTTATAACACAGGCACTATCACAACCTCTGGCGGCGGCTTCAGCTCCTACACAGGCGGTTTGATTGGATATAATACGGGATCTGTTACAGGTTCCTACAATAGTGGTACTGTCAGCGGCATTGATATGACTGGTGGATTAATTGGCCGCGATTTCGGTACCGTCACTAATTCTTATAACACAGGCTCTATCACGGGTAGCAACGCTGTCGGTGGTTTGATAGGTCAAAATGATAGTGGCAATATCAGCAATTCTTATAACATTGGCGCTATAAATGGGGGCGGCTATACCGGTGGATTGATTGGTTATAATGCTGGGGCCATCACAACTAGTTACAGTACTGGAAATATCACCTTCGGCGGTGGATGGTATGCGGGTGGTTTAGTCGGTTATCTCGGTGGCAGTGGAACCATTAACACTTCTTACAGCACAGGAAACGTCAATACCACCGGCGCCTATGTCGGTGGCTTAGTTGGTATCGCTGCTGCTGGCACATCCATTAGTAATTCTTTTAGTTCGGGCACCGCATCTGGTGGGAATCTCACTGGCGGTTTAGTAGGTTATGAGCTTGGTAGTATCAGCAACGCCTACAGCACAGGCGCTGTTAATGGGAGTGCCGGTAGCGCGGGTGGTTTAGTCGGTGTGTTAGCAAGTAGTGCATCGATTACAGATGCTTATAGCACCGGTTATATCAATGCATGGGGCACACCAGGCGGATTTATTGGCGTCAACAATGGCGGCACGGTAACAAATGGCTATTGGGATACACAAGTTTCAGGACAAAGTTCTTCTGCTGGTGGCACAGGACAAACCACCGCGCAATTACAAGCAAGTTTACCTACTGGATTCTCTAGTTCGACATGGGGACAAATTTCAGGTGTTTCGTATCCTTATCTGTTAGCATTTTACTCTTCTGCTCCACGTGTGATTTCTGGCTCGACTAATGCGAGCGCTGGCAGTAATGTTACTATTGCTGTGAATGGGTCTACTGTTATATCGAGCGGCCTCACGCAAGGTAGTGCGCAAACAGGTGCAAATGGCTATTATTATTTCTTAGAACCGAATACAGCAATTGCTGATAGCAGTATTGTATCAACTTATTTAAGTGGTTCAGGTGGTAATGCGATCACATTAGCACCGACATCTGGTAATTCAATCACAGGATTAAATTTAGCATCGAATACGGTACAACTCGGTGACAACAACATAAATAGTTTCACCACCGCAAACTTAAGCACAGCCGCAGGCAGTTTATATAGCTACGCTGCAAATAATTTAACACTTAACAGCGGTATCAGTTTCTTAACAACCGCTAACTCAACGTTAACACCAAACGGCAATATTGCTGCAACATCCGGTTCATTAACGTTTAATGGTCCATTAGTTGTTAACACCAACACAACGTTATCAACTGCAACGTCTGGTAATATTACTCTCGGTGGCGTGACATGGAATTCAGGCATCACTGCAACATTAGCATTAAATGCTGCGGGAAATATTATTCTTAATAACGCAATTGATAGCTCCGCTGGAACAGGTACATTAAATTTAACTGCTGCAAACAGTAGTCAAAGTATTACAACCGGATCAAACGGTACAATTAATGTAGCGAACTTTGATTTACATCAAGGTCAATGGTATCAAAATGGCACGCTGCCGGCATTTAGTGTCAGTAGCAATTTCCAGATTAATGATGGTAATGGTGGGCTATCTTCTAACGCACAATTCTTAAGGGTTACTAATGGTAATGGCTCTTCCGGTAATCCGTATGTCATCGCTGATGTTTATGGCTTACAAGGTATCGGTTCGAACAGTAGGACGCTCGGATATAGCTACGCTTTAGGTAATGACATCAATGCGAGCACGACCACACATTGGAATAATGGCGCGGGCTTTGTGCCTATCGGTGATGGTGATAATAATTATGTGAACGATTTTAACGGCAACTTTAACGGACAATCGCATACTATCTCCAATCTCTATGAAAGCTGGCTAACCACAGCAACCTCTGTCGGTTTATTTGGTAATGTATGGCCCAATGTCACTTTACAAAATGTAACAATTGCCAATGCTAACATTACCGGTAACAACAATGCAGGTGGTACTGGATATGCCGGTATTGTCGGCGGATTTGGCGCTGGCTCACTACTCAGCAATGTTTCCGTCAGCGGTAGTGTCGCAAACGGTTATTTCACCGGTGGTCTCTTTGGTATTGATTACTTTGGCACAACATCCAATGTGTCCAGTAGTGCCACTGTTTCAGGCGGCGCGTTAGTCGGTGGTATCGCTGGTGCGGCTTCGGGTGTGATTAGCAATGCATACAATACAGGTAGCGTCACTGCGAACGGTCAAGTCGGTGGCTTGATCGGTACAGCAACATCTAGCGCATCCATTAGTAATTCGTTTAATTCCGGCACGGTATCAGGTGGCACTCGCACAGGTGGTTTAGTGGGTGATGCTTCTGGTAATATTAATAATTCTTACAACATGGGCGTGATTCTGGGTGGCACGGGTAGTGCAGGCGGCTTAGTCGGCACATTAGAAAATTCTGGCAGTATCGTCGATGCTTACAGCGCAGCTTATACAAGCGGAGCGGGCACAGTGGGCGGTCTCGTAGGCGCTAATAATAGTGGCACCGTTACCAATGGCTATTGGGATACACAAGTTTCAGGACAAAGTTCTTCTGCTGGTGGCACAGGACAAACCACCGCGCAATTACAAGCAAGTTTACCGACTGGATTCTCGAGTTCAACATGGGGACAAATTTCAGGTGTTTCGTATCCGTATCTATTAGCACTCTACTCTTCTGCTCCACGTGTGATTTCTGGTAGCAGTAATGCAGCAGGAAATAGCACTGTCACATTAGCTGTGAATGGTACGAATGTTTCATCGAGTGGTTTAACGTATGGCACCAAGCAAACAGGAAGTAACGGCTATTATTATTTCTTAGAACCGAATGCAGCCATTGCTGATAGTAGTATTGTGTCAACATATTTAAGTGGTTCGGGTGGTAATGCCATTACAAAAGCACCGATATCAGGCGGTAGCATCAGCGGATTGAATTTAAATTCCAACACCGTTCAACTCGGTGATAACAACACAAATAGTTTTACCACTGCAAACTTAAGCACCGCGGCAGGCAGTTTATATAGTTACGCTGCAAATAATTTAACACTTAACAGCGGTATCAGTTTCTTAACAACATCTAACTCAACGTTAACACCGAACGGCAATATTGCTGCAACATCCGGTTCATTAACGTTTAATGGTCCATTAGTTGTTAACACCAACACAACGTTATCAACTGCAACGTCTGGTAATATTACTCTCGGTGGCGTGACATGGAATTCAGGCATCACTGCAACATTAGCATTAAATGCTGCGGGAAATATTATTCTTAATAACGCAATTGATAGCTCCGCTGGAACAGGTACATTAAATTTAACTGCTGCAAACAGTAGTCAAAGTATTACAACCGGATCAAACGGTACAATTAATGTAGCGAACTTTGATTTACATCAAGGTCAATGGTATCAAAATGGCACGCTGCCGGCATTTAGTGTCAGTAGCAATTTCCAGATTAATGATGGTAATGGTGGGCTATCTTCTAACGCACAATTCTTAAGGGTTACTAATGGTAATGGCTCTTCCGGTAATCCGTATGTCATCGCTGATGTTTATGGCTTACAAGGTATCGGTTCGAACAGTAGGACGCTCGGATATAGCTACGCTTTAGGTAATGACATCAATGCGAGCACGACCACACATTGGAATAATGGCGCGGGCTTTGTGCCTATCGGTGATGGTGATAATAATTATGTGAACGATTTTAACGGCAACTTTAACGGACAATCGCATACTATCTCCAATCTCTATGAAAGCTGGCTAACCACAGCAACCTCTGTCGGTTTATTTGGTAATGTATGGCCCAATGTCACTTTACAAAATGTAACAATTGCCAATGCTAACATTACCGGTAACAACAATGCAGGTGGTACTGGATATGCCGGTATTGTCGGCGGATTTGGCGCTGGCTCACTACTCAGCAATGTTTCCGTCAGCGGTAGTGTCGCAAACGGTTATTTCACCGGTGGTCTCTTTGGTATTGATTACTTTGGCACAACATCCAATGTGTCCAGTAGTGCCACTGTTTCAGGCGGCGCGTTAGTCGGTGGTATCGCTGGTGCGGCTTCGGGTGTGATTAGCAATGCATACAATACAGGTAGCGTCACTGCGAACGGTCAAGTCGGTGGCTTGATCGGTACAGCAACATCTAGCGCATCCATTAGTAATTCGTTTAATTCCGGCACGGTATCAGGTGGCACTCGCACAGGTGGTTTAGTGGGTGATGCTTCTGGTAATATTAATAATTCTTACAACATGGGCGTGATTCTGGGTGGCACGGGTAGTGCAGGCGGCTTAGTCGGCACATTAGAAAATTCTGGCAGTATCGTCGATGCTTACAGCGCAGCTTATAC
>Ga0206815_1204_pt1 | contig 12823 bp, 7 predicted proteins | sample Alteio_BWOrgCont_91_FD_152864 | JGI IMG/M metagenome (GOLD analysis project Ga0206815, IMG submission 152864) | Enriched cells from forest soil in Barre Woods Harvard Forest LTER site, Petersham, Massachusetts, United States -... | ecosystem: Environmental > Terrestrial > Soil > Temperate forest > O...
GAACTTCTTCCAACTTGTTCTTTGATTGTTCGTCTTCTAGCTTGGCGAGTTTCCAGGGCTTCTCATTTGTTAAGTAAGTATCGATTTTGCGAATGAGAACGAATATCTCAATGAGAGCGGCAGCGAAATTATTTTCTCTGAATTGATTGTAGACAAATTCTTCTAGAGTTTTTAGATTGTTCGACCCGGTTTCGTTTGGCGTTCCTACATGCCAATAATCACGTACGAATGCGTCGACATCGCTATCGTCCAAAACATTTGCAAATTGCGCAGGATAAGTTTGAGTAAAACCGTTCGGAAAATAATCAGAAGAGAGTTTTAGCGTGCGGCTGACGAGGTTGCCGTAGCCGTTGGCGAGGTCGGCGTTGTAGCGGGTGAGGAGAGCGTCGAAGCTGAAGCTGCCGTCCTGACCGAAGGGGATTTCTCGGAGAAGGAAATAGCGGAGGATGTCGGAGGCGAAGAGGTCGCGGTCGGACTTGGTAGGTTCGGAAAAGCCCGGGGCTAAAGCCCCTTTTTCAATAGGGGCTGATTCAGTGGGCTGAAGCCCACTGCTCCCTCCGTTAAGGCCCGCCCCGGTAAGGCCTGGCTCAGTAAGTCCTGCGACGGGAAGGCCTGCGCCAGTAAATGTTGCGGGGCAGAGGGTGCCGAAGGCGTCGAGGATGGTTTCTGTGCGGACGATGTTGCCTTTGGATTTCGACATCTTGGAGTTGTCGAAGAGAAGCCAGCCGTGCGCGGTGATGGCTTTCGGCAAAGGTAGATCGGCGGCGAGAAGAAATGCGGGCCAGTAGACGCAGTGGAAGCGAATGATTTCTTTGCCGACGAGATGCAAGTCGGCAGGCCAGAATTTTTCGAAGTTGGTGAGATCGTCGGAGCCGTAGCCGAGGGCGGTAATGTAGTTGGCGAGAGCGTCGAGCCAGACGTAGATCACATGGGGAGCTGTCGCACCTGATTTTTTGTGCGACTCATCGGGGACGGGGATGCCCCATTTGAATGAGCTGCGAGAGATGGAGAGATCTTTGAGGGCACCGGGGACGTAGGTGGTTCCGGCGGCGGTGCGAGAAAGGCCCGGGGCTGAAGCCCCTTTCCGGGTGGGATCGGTATTCAGGGGGCTGAAGCCCCCTGCTCCCTCCGGCTCGGCGCTTCGCGCCGACGTAAATGCGGGGATCTCTCCGCTACGCGGCTGCGCCGCTTCGGTCGAGATAACGGTATTGGTGGGTTGCGCTGTTTCGGTTGAGATGACGGTTGCGGGGGTGGCAGAGATGTTGCCGCGTAAAAAGCTGAGGACTTCGTTGCGGCGGGATTCGTTTTCGATGACGAGCTTGTTGCTCTCGATGAGATTGAGGAGTGGGAGTTGGAATTCGGAGAGTTTGAAGAAATAGTTTTCTTCGGTGACGGTTTCCAGAAGGCGTCCGCAGTCGGGGCAGGGAGTGCCGGCGGGGGCGTCGACGAAGGCTTCGTCGGAGACGCAGTAAGAGCCGGTGTAGGAGGAAAGATAGATGAAGCCGCGGGCTTCGAGTTCGCGCCAGAGTTGCTGGACGCCGCGAGCATGCTCAGGTGAGGTGGTGCGGATGAACTTGTCGTAGGTGATGCCCATGCGATCCCAGAGGGACTTGAATTCAGCGGCGACCTTGTCGGTGAATTCCTGCGGAGGGATTCCTGCGGCGGCGGCGGAGCGCTCGATCTTCTGGCCGTGCTCGTCAGTGCCGGTGAGGAAGAATGTGTCGTCGCCGAGGAGGCGATGGCGGCGGGCGAGGACGTCCGCGACGATGGTGGTGTACGCGTGGCCGATGTGGGGGCGCGCGTTGACGTAGTAGATCGGTGTGGTGAGGTAGAACTTTTTGTTGGATGAGGGCATCGTGGCTACGATGTCAGTTTACAGGGAAAGGGTTTAGGGCCGAGGGCCAAGGGTCCAGAAGGCAACGGCAAAGGCAACAGCAAAAACTTTAACGCGGAGGGCGCAGAGGAAAGACGCGAAGGTCGCGGAGGAAGGCAGAGGCAGAAGCTATAACGCAATGGACGCGATGTTTAAGCGCAATGTTTAAGCGCAATGTTTAACCCAAATGCGATGCGTCGCTAGGCGGCGGTGAGGGGGAGTTTGGGTTCGAGCGGGGCGCCGAGGCGCGGAACCAGCAGATGGAAGATGAGTAATGAAGTCAGGTAGGCCCCAGCAGCCATGGAGAAGACAAGCAGAGGATGCAACGAGAGGTTGTGTTTGACGACCCAGGTGAAGGCCGCGCCTCCGGCGGCACCTGCCGCACCGCCGATGCCGACGACGGTGGAGACGGAGGTGGAGGGGAACATGTCTCCCGGGGTGGAGAAGAGGTTGGCGGACCAGCCTTGATGAGCGGCGGCGGCGAGCGCGATGAGCATGGCGGCGGGCCAGGGGTTGGTGGGAAAGATGGCGCTCATGTGCGGGACGAAGACCAGCGGAAGAACAAGGATGGCCATGGCCAGCATGGCGAATTTGCGGCCGGAGTTGATGGAGTGTCCGCGGTTCATGCGCCAGCCGGAGAGTGTGCCGCCGAAGATGGAGCCAACGGAAGAGATAACGTAGACGGCGAGGACGAACTTGTAGGCGCCTTTGATATCGACGCCGTAATTGCGGTTGAGGAATAGCGGGAGATAGAAGAGGTAGAACCACCAGACGCCGTCGGTGAGGCCTTTGGCGATGGCGAAGGCGTAGGTGCCGCGGCTGGAGAGGATGCTGCGCAGCGGAGTTTTTTCGGAGACAACGGGAGCGAGGATGCGCTGGGTGGTGGTGGAGCCGCGGCGGAGTTTGTTGTAGGGGAAGATGAGCCAGAGGATAAGCCAGGCGATGCCGAGGAAACCGGTGGGAAGGAAGGCTGCGCGCCATCCCCAGTGGCCGGTGACCCAGGCGATGAGCGGGAGGGCGACGAAGAAGCTGACGTTGGAGCCGGAGTTGAAGAGGCCGACGGCCTTGGCACGCTCTTCGGTGGGGAACCACTCGCTGGTGGCTTTCATAGCGGCGGGGAAGTTGCCGCACTCGCCGAGGCCGAGGAAGATGCGGGCGATGCAGAAGCCGGCGACGGAGGTGACGAGCGAATGGCTCATCGACGAGAGAGCCCAGATGCCGATGGCTAGGGCGTAGCCGGTCTTGGTGCCGATCTTATCGATGATGCGGCCGACGAAGAGAAAGCCGATGCCGTAGGCGATCTGGAACCAGATGATGACGTTGCCGAAGTTGTTGTCGAAGACGGGCTGATGGTGGGCGTCGGCGCCGAAATTCCAGCCCATGAAGGCGACGTTGTGGAGGAGGGGCTCGATGTTGGAGAAGACCGAGCGATCCATGTAATTGATGGTGGTGGCGAGGAAGAGGAGGAAGCAGACGAACCAGCGGACGTTGGAGACGTCTGGCGCCAGGGAGGTGAACTCGCGGGAGGTTTGGGAGGAAGCAGACATACAGGCGGAGGGCTCCAAGGGACGCGAGGATGAGGATAGCATCCTCTGGGGCCAAGGTTAGGCTGCATGGATTAGAAGGCTTGGTGGTTGAAGGCGTGAATCGTGCGAACCCGCTCATGCCGACGGTGAAGCTGTCGTCATGAACGAGGCACCCAGATTCCCGGGAGGAATTGGACTGGCAGGATTTTGATGCGGCTTGACAGGTGTTTTGTGGGGCACGGAGAATGGCGAATCTCTAAAGAGCGGGCCTGACCTGGAGCGGTGACAGCTATGAAAATGACGTGGTGTGTGCGAGTGGCGGCGGTTGTGGCGCTAGGTGTGGGAATGGCTTGTGGGGCGCAGACGCTGGCGACGGGAGATTCGCGCACGGTGACGGAGCCGGTGTTTCCGCCGAGCTGCGCGGTGCTGGCGGCGCAACAGGCGATCGTGAGTGGAGGGCCGGCGTCGGAGACGGCGTTCGATACATCGCGGATCCAGGCGGCGCTGACGGCTTGCACGAGTGGGCAGGCGGTGGAGCTAACGGCTTCAGGAACGAACAATGCGTTTTTGATCCAGCCGATTACGATTCCGAGCGGTGTGGGATTGATTGTTGACGGCGGGGTGACGGTGTTTGCGTCGCGCAATCCGGTGGACTACCAGACGACGCATACGGAGCAGTGCGGAAGTTATGGGCCGTCAGGAAATGGATGCAACAACCTGATTAATCTGAGTGGGACGGGATCGGGAATTTACGGTTTTGGCGTGATCGATGCGCGTGGTGGGTCGCCGATGCTGGGTGGGCCGAACAACGGCATGACGTGGTGGGCGAATGCGGACAACGCGGCTACGGCGGGGATGTCGCAGGACAACTTCGTGATCATGGAGCCGAGGGTGAACAACTTCACGCTGTACAAGATCACGCTGCGCAATTCGCCGATGTTTCACGTGGTGTGGGGTGGGAATGGATTTACGGCGTGGGGAGTGAAGATTGCGACACCGTTTTCGGCGCGCAATACGGACGGCATCGATCCGAGCGGAAGCAATGTGACGGTGAACCTGGCGTCGATTTCAGATGGTGACGATAATTTTGCGATCAACGCGGCCAGCGCGGGATCGAACATGACGGTGGAGAATACGAACACTTATAGCGGGCATGGGATTTCTATCGGCAGCTATACGGAAGGCGGATTCACAAACCTGCTGGTGAACAACGTGAACATGGCAGGCACGGCGAATGACGGTAATGCGACGGGGCTGCGGTTGAAGTCTTCAGAAGATCGCGGCGGGCTGGTGCAGACAATCACCTATGAGAACATCTGCAGCCGGGATGTCAGGTATCCGCTGCAAATCAATCCGTTCTACAACACGAACACGGGAACACTGGTGCCGACGTTCCAGAACGTGGTGTTGAGCAACGTGCATTTTCTGACGCCGACGACGGGACAGTATCCGTACTCGGTGGAGCTGGAAGGGCATGATGTGACACACCTGACGACGTTGACGCTGCAGAATGTGGTGTTCGATGCGCTGGCGGCAAACCAGGTCGCGCCGGCGCCGGGGTACGACACGATTGCGCTGTCGGGGAATGTGTATCCGGCGTTACTGCAGGGGTTTTCTGGAACAGGCGTGACCTACACAGGATCGGCGACGGCGACAGCGGGCGCGGGAGTTTCAGCATGCACGAATGCGTTTCCTTACATTGTGGGTGAGCTGTATGGGTCGACAGCCACGGCCAATAATCTGAAGGCGACGACGATCGGCAAGACGGCGTCCGTGACGCTGAATGCGATGGTAGAGCCGGCGATGTCGCAGGTGAGCTACAGCGGAACGGCCGGCGCGTGGACGGGAACAGCAGCGCCGACTGCTGCGGTGAATTTTTATGAAGGAACCACAGTGCTGGGAACGGGAACGCTGAGCGGGAATGGAACGCTGGCGAGCCTGACACTGAGCAACCTGACGGTTGGCCCGCACACGTATACGGCGGGATATCCGGGCGACAGCCATTATCCGGCGATTACGTTTGGATCGGTGGTGGTGACGGTGAGCTCGGCGACAACGGTTACGACGACGACACTGACGGCGCCGTCGACAGGGAACTTCGGGACGGCGATTACGCTTTCGGCAGTTGTGGCTGGAACAGGCGGAACGCCGAGCGGGACCGTGGAGTTTTATGACGGAACGACGCCACTGGGGAGTGGGACGCTGGCGAGTGGGACGGCGACTCTGAACGTGAATTTTGCGGGCGGAGCACATTCGCTAAGTGCCATCTACAGCGGCGATACAACGTTTGTGACTTCGACGAGCACGACGAGTAGCCTGACGATTGCCAAGGCAAGCTCGACGACGGCGGTGACCGCAAACCCGACAACGGTGAGCCAGAACCTGACGACGACTCTGACCGCAACGGTGACCGGAGTAAGCGGGCAAGCCAAGCCAACGGGCAGCATGACGTTTACGGATGGAGCGACAACGTTGGGAACCGCGGCGCTGAATAGCTCGGGTGTAGCGACGCTTGTGGCGACGATGGCGACCACGGGTTCGCGCACCGTGATGGTGAGCTATGGCGGCGACGGAAACTATGTGGCTTCGAGCGGAACGGTTGGCGTGACGGTTTCTACAGCGACTACGACAACAGCACTGACAGCGCCGGCGACAGCAGTGTATGGCGTAGGCGTGACGCTGTCGGCGAAGGTGACCTCCGGCGCAACCGGCACACCGACAGGCAGCGTTAGCTTTTACGACGGTACGAACCTGATTGCGACGGGCACGCTGGCGAGTGCGGCTACGTCGATTACAGGTGTGATCCTGACGGGCGGAGTGCACTCGGTGACGGCAGTGTACAGCGGCGACTCAACCTTCCCGGCTTCGACGAGTGCAGTGTCGACAGTGACGATTACAACAGCGGCATCTTCGACCAGCCTGACGATTACACCAACGACGACGCCGGCACTGGCGACAGTGAGCCTGACCGCGACGGTGAACGGCGTTGCGTTAGGAACGACGCCGACAGGTACGGTGACGTTCTCGGATGGAACGACAGTGATTGGCACTGGAACGCTCACTGGAAATACAGCGACGCTGGCGGCAGGGTTGCCGATATCCGGCATGAGAACGATTACAGCGGCGTATGGCGGTGACACAAACTATGCGGCCTCAAGCGGCACGGCGAGCGAGACGGTGACGGGGGCAACGACGGTGACGACCGTGTCGCTGACGCCGGCGACGATCTACAACGGCGGTATCGTGGCGATCACAGCGACGGCGACTCCGGCGACATACGGCACGGTGACGTTCTACAGCGGGAGCACGTCGATTGGGACTGCAGCGGTGAATGGATCGGGTGTGGCCACGCTGAGTTACACGGCACCGAACGGCGCGGTGGGCGGATTCCTGATAACGGCGAGCTACACATCAGGGACGGGCGGAGCTTACGCGAACTCGACGAGTACGGCGGCTACGCTGACAGTGGCGGCAGCGGTGACGATGTCGAGCTCGGCGACGACGGTGAACGTGACGCATGGAAGCTCCGGGACGGTGACGCTGACGCTAGCTCCGGGCGGAGGGTTTACAGGCTCCGTGGCGATGGCGTGCTCGACCGCAGTTGCTTATGTGACGTGCACGGTGAATCCAACGAGCGCGACGATCAGTGGAACGACATCGGCTACGGTGACGGGAACGATCAACGTGGCAGCTACCTTGAGCAAGGCGGAGCCGGGGCCGATGCAGAATGGCAAGAGCAGCGCGCTGCTGGCATTGCTGGGGCCGCTGGGCGTGCTGGCGCTGGCGTTCACGCGGCGGCGGAAGACGATGCGTAGAGTGTCGCTGACGCTGCTGGCGATGTTTGCATTGGCAACGGCTGCTGCGTTGAGTGGGTGCAGCGGGTCAGGCTCCGGCAGCAGCGGCAGCGGGAGCAGTAACACTCCGAGCGGAACGCAGCTGGTGACGTTTACTGCAACGGCAGCGGGGATTTCGCAGTCGGTGACGGTGACGGTGAAGATTCAGTAGAGAAAGACAAAAGCAAAAGCTTTGAACGCAAAGTGCGCAATGTTTAAGACAAGGTACGCAAAGGGTAAAGCGGGAGCTTCTCTACTCCTTGCTCCTTGACCACTACTCCTTGTCTTCAGATGAAGTAGGGGAAGAAAAGAAGGAAGAAGACCAGGGTGAGGACGAGGAGATCCATGTAGAGGCAGAGAAGAACGCCTCCGTGGTAGAAGCTCCAGCGGCGTTTCATGCAGCGTGCGGTGTCTGCTGTGCCGACAACGGTGGTGAGCGCGGGGAGAATGAGCCAGAGCGTGGGACGCAGGTGAGGCGGGTGCGCGAGAAGGATCGCGATAGCCAGGCTGCCGAGAACAAGAATGTTGGCTCGAACCAGCGAAGGGATGCGCGGGTTGAAGATGCGAGGCGCCAAGAGACTAGTTTAGTGCTCGCGGCGGTGGACGGCATTAAAGCAAAATGCAGATCCCCTACGGGGATGACGACAAGAAATGCAAGAACAACTACAAAGGCAAGAACAAAAGCTTTGACGCAAAGGGCGCAAAGCTAAAGACAAGTTTCGCAAAGTTTAATTCGTGGCGGCTTTTGCGATCGAGTCAGTGAAGGGTGCGCGGAGGACGCCGCGTTCCGTGATGATGGCGGTGATGTATTTCGCAGGGGTGACGTCAAAGGCGGGGTTTTGGATGCCGACTCCGGTGGGTGTGACCTGGACGCCGTTGACGTGGGTGACCTCGCGGGCGCTGCGCTGTTCGATAGGGATGGCTGCGCCGTTGGGCGTGGCGGGGTCGATGGTGTTGAAGGGCGCGGCGACGTAGAAGGGGATGCCGTGTTCTTTAGCGAGGATGGCGACGGAGTACGTGCCGATTTTGTTAGCGGTGTCGCCGTTAGCGGCGATGCGGTCGGCTCCAACGATGACGGCCTTGATGCGGCCCTGGCCCATGAAGTAGCCGGCCATGTTGTCGCAGATGAGCGTGGTGGGGATGTTGTCCTTGAGGAGCTCCCACGCGGTGAGGCGCGTGCCCTGGTTGAAGGGGCGAGTTTCGTCGGCGAAGACGTCGATCTTTTTGCCAGCTTCGATAGCGGCGCGGATGACACCGAGAGCGGAACCGTAGCCGCAGGCAGCGAGCGCGCCGGCGTTGCAATGCGTGAGGATGGTGCCGGAGTCAGGAAGAAGCGCTGCGCCGTATGCGCCGAGGATGCGGAGGTTGGCGATGTCTTCGTCGTAGAGGCGCTGCGCGAGAGCGACGACCTGCTTTTTGATTTCGGGGATGGGTGTGTTTGCCGCGGCGAGCTGGTTGTAGAGGTCGCGGACCTGGGCGATTCCCCAGAAGAGATTGACGGCGGTGGGGCGCGTGGCGGCGAGGGTGTCGCAGATGACAGCCACTTCTTTGTTGAGCGTGGGGATGTCAGTCGCGGTGGAGCGGTCAATGCCGAGGGCAACGCCCATGGCGGCAGAGACTCCGATGGCCATGGCGCCGCGGACGATCATGTCGCGGATGACGGTGGCGACTTCGTCGTAGGTGGTGGCGAGGACGTAGGTTTCTTCGTGGGGGAGCTTGGTCTGGTCTAAGAACCGGATGCTTGCGGGGAAGTTGACGCCTGCGGGCGTCCATTCAAGGGTGGGAATCATGTCTCTCTTAGTTTACAGGGGAGTGAGCGGAAGGGAGTAAGCAGTGAGCAGTAAGCAGGGAGCAGCCAAGACAGATGCAACAGCAAAAGCAAAAGCTTTAACGCGGAGGGCGCGGAGGTTTCGCAGAGGTCGCGGAGTAAAGCAAAAGCTCAACGCAATGTACGCAATGTTTAAGCGCAATGTACGCGATGGGTGTGGCGGGGATTTATTGGGTGAGCTTGTCGAGGTGGCGGAAGCCGTGGGTGGCTATGACCATCTGCAAGAGAAGAAGGAAGTTGTATGAGACGTGGACCAGCGTTGAAGCAGCCACCGACTTGAAATGAATACGAACTGCGGAGAGAACCAACGAGACTACGAAAAGTCCTGCAATAACGCCGAACGCCCAATGAATTTGAAATCCGTGGAGTGCTGCAAATGCGGCGCTGGATACGACGGCAGCAAGCACGAGCGCGGGAGTGGTGTTGGAGGTGGTTTGACGCCAGCGATTGTAGCCAGCAGGAGTACGCTCGAGACAAATCCAGTCGTATGCGATAGCAATGGAGGGAAGAAGAAAGCCGCGGAAGGCGATCTCTTCGACGACGGGAGCAATGAAAGCTCCTGAGATGGCAGTGAGCCAAGCGATGAGCGGCGTGTCAAACATCTTGAGGAGTTCGACTTCTTTGGGAAGCTTGACGAAATGTTCGCTCAATTCAACGAGTAGGCTAAGGCCGAAACCAAGAAGGATGAGCTTCCACCAGTGAAGACGTGCGGCACGGAATGTCCAACTGATGCCGTTGAGAAAGCTGCGATGCCATAGCAATGGAAAGACAAGAAAAGAGATAGCGAACGTAATTGCATAGGCAATAAGCTGGGCCAGACCCGCGAGATGAACATCAGTAGGCGAAAGTGCCTTGGGCTCAGAGGGAATGACTGCATGGGGATGCAAGGCCATGCCGATGATGAGGGTTACGAGTAAGCAAAGAAATGAAGAAATTCCGAAGATGGCGAGGAAGAGCGCGGTGTGACCGAGGTGCGGGATATGGCGAGCATCGCCGTGATCCTGAGCAGGGTCGGTGTCGTGCTGAATATCAAGCGCCTGCGGGTAGACCGGCGCGTTGGGATCGGGGATGGAGAGATCGGACATGAAGAAGGTGTCAGGTGTTAGGTCTTAGTTGTTAGGAAAAACAAAGGCAACGATGTACTAAGTTTTGCGCGATTTTGGTTTGGTGGCTATGGCCTTTTTGGGGGTGGAGCCTTCAGGCTTAACTTTGCTGGCAGTGGGGACTCCGGTCTTTTTCTCGGGCTTGATGAATTTTGGTTTGGGCGCTTTCTTTTCTAAGTCAGGTAGCTCAATGGGCGGAAGGTGATTGGCGTTGCTCGAATTGCCGTTGCTGGAATAGTAGCGCGCGAGGAAGTGTCCTGTGTGTGACTCGGGAGCGTGAGCGACGAGTTCGGGTGGGCCCTGCGCGACGATGCGGCCGCCACCTTCGCCGCCTTCGGGGCCGAGGTCGAGCAGATAGTCGGCGTTGCGGATGATGTCGAGATTGTGCTCGATGATGATGACGGTGTTGCCAAGATCGGTGAGGCGATGGAGAACTTCAAGGAGCTTGCGGACGTCGTCGAAGTGGAGACCGGTGGTGGGCTCGTCGAGAAGATAAAGCGTGCGGCCGGTCTGGCGCTTGGAGAGTTCGCGAGCGAGCTTCATGCGCTGGGCTTCGCCACCGGAGAGCGTGGTGGCAGATTGGCCCAGATGGATGTAGCCGAGGCCGACGTCGACGAGCGTTTGCAGTTTTTGATGGACAGCGGGGATGTCTTTGAGGATGGGGAGCGCATCTTCGATAGGAAGATCGAGGATGTCGGCGATTGAGTAGCCGTTGAATTTTACGGCGAGGGTTTCCTGGTTGTAGCGGCGGCCATTGCAGACTTCGCAGAGTACGTAGACGTCAGGCAGGAAATTCATTTCGATGCGGCGCTGACCTTCGCCCTGGCAGGCTTCGCAGCGTCCGCCCTGCACGTTGAAGCTGAAGCGGCCGGGCTTGTAGCCGCGCTCGCGTGATTCAGGCAGCATCGCGAAGAGATCGCGGATCTGCGTGAAGACTCCGGTGTAGGTCGCGGGATTGGAACGTGGTGTGCGACCGATGGGCGATTGGTCAATTTGAATTACTTTGTCGAGCTGATCGGCGCCGTGGATGGCTTTGTGCGCGCCGGGTTCTTCGCGCGAACCGTAGAGTTCCTTGGCGAGTGAGCGATAGAGGATGTCATTGACGAGCGTTGATTTTCCAGAACCGCTGACTCCGGTGACGACGGTCATGACGCCGAGGGGGAAGTGCGCGGTGACGTTTTGGAGATTGTGCGAGGTTGCATTCTGCACAGAAAGCCATTTGCCGGTGAGCAGACGCGGGGCCTGCGTTTCTTTTCCGTCTTCGTCAGTGCGTGTGGGCCGCTGGATGATGTCAATTTTTCCGGCGAGATATTGGCCGGTGACAGAATCTGGGTTAGCCATGACTTCGGCGGGCGTGCCGGAGGCCATGACGAGGCCGCCATTTTTGCCGGCGCCGGGGCCGAGGTCGATGAGGTAGTCGGCGGCGCGCATGGTGTCTTCGTCATGCTCGACGACCAGGACGGTGTTCCCGAGGTCACGGAGGCTGGAGAGCGATGCGATGAGGCGCTGATTGTCGCGCTGGTGCAGGCCGATGCTGGGTTCGTCGAGAACGTAGAGAACGCCGCGGAGTTTGCTGCCGATCTGTGTGGCGAGGCGGATGCGCTGGCCTTCACCGCCGGAGATTGTCGCGGCAGAGCGCGAAAGCGAGAGATAGCCGAGGCCGACGGCGTTGAGGAATTCGAGGCGCTCAATGATTTCGCGTTGCAAGCGGTCGGCGATTAGATGCTCGCGGCCGGTGAAGCGCATGGATTGTGCGGCGGTGAGAGCCCGGGCGAGAGAGAGCTCGGTGAAGTCGGCGATGGAAAGCGAGGGCTTAGGTCCAAGGGCCGCCGCTCCCAGTCCAGTTACCCCACCAACCTGCCTTTGCTTTTCTCCGCTTTCCTTTGCGTCCTCTGCGTCTCCGCGTTTTCCTTTGCCTTTGCTCTTGCTGTTGCTTTTCCTCTACTCTCTACCGGGTCCCCAGCGTGCGTTCTTGGTACGCTGGGGTGGTCTACTGTCTGCCCTCATGAAGCTACCTTCCACCCGCCGCACACGTCCCACCTTGAAGATGCATCGTTTCCTTCACTCTTTCGCCCTGTTCGCCGCCGCGATGCCACTCGCAATCGCCGTCATGCCGCTCCACGCTCAGGACAGTAACGATGGCCTGCTCCCCCGCGGCCCGGGACCCCGAGGAATGCGCCAGCCGCAGCCCACGCCGCAGCAATCCGCACTTCCACCCACCCAGCCCACCACGCTTCCTGTACCCGCTCCCGCGCAGCAGCCCGCACCGGTTGCAACTTCAGACGGTCCAACCATCCTCAATGCACCCAAGCCCCACCGCGCTTTTGTAGTCTTCGCCAACGGCCAGCTGGAAGTCCGCGCCGACAACTCCAGCCTCCTGCAAATCCTCCATGACATCCACCGCCTTACCGGCATGGCCATCACCGGCGGCGTTGCCGAGCAGCATATCTTCGGCGACTACGGCCCTGCCTCACCCTCGACCGTGCTCGCTACCCTGCTGGATGGTACCGGTGCCAATATGCTTCTCCGCCAGGATCCCGTCACCGGTGCTCCCGTCGAGCTCGAGCTCACCCAGCGCGCCGGCGGCGAAGACTACAAAAGCGCGGTGGGGCTTGGGTGCATTGAGGATGGTTGGACCGTCTGAAGTTGCAACCGGTGCG
>Ga0206815_1217_pt1 | contig 12782 bp, 10 predicted proteins | sample Alteio_BWOrgCont_91_FD_152864 | JGI IMG/M metagenome (GOLD analysis project Ga0206815, IMG submission 152864) | Enriched cells from forest soil in Barre Woods Harvard Forest LTER site, Petersham, Massachusetts, United States -... | ecosystem: Environmental > Terrestrial > Soil > Temperate forest >...
CTTGGGCGAAAACAACCGTTCCATCTTGCGCCGCCACCACTCGCGCACCCAACCCCGGCGCTAAATCCAGTCCCGCGTGAAAGCGAACTTTTCCATTGATCGGATCAACCCTTTTACCAAATCCATCCGCAAAACGGCCGGTGGTCGGTTTCATAAAAGTTTTTTGAGTGGTCAAAGAGAGAAGGGCCAGCCAATGAATATCCCGATTGGAAAGATAATGGGCCCCCGGCAAATACAATACTTCTCCCGACCTCAAATCCGAATCATTGGTTTTATGATTAGCTTCAAGAACCGTTATCAACGACAACCCATAGGCCTTCGCTATATCAGCGAGTCCCTGCCCTGCCTTGACCACATGAAATACGCCGTTTTTGGAAGGGATTAAAAGGGAGGCTCCAGGCTTTGGCTCGTTGCCATTATTATATTCATTGAGGCTTCTGAGAGTTTCTTCAGATAATTCAAACTTGTTCGACAGAGTAGAAAAAGAATCTCCCAAAACGGTGTGGTAGAGAAAAAATTTTATCCCTGGAATGTTTATACCAGGAGCTAATTCGAGATTATTGCTGGAAGAAATAAGTTTCGGTGCGGAAACAAAAGCGATGAGCTTAGGCGAAAAAATCCACGCCGCCCAAATCACCATCCCGACCCAAAGGATTGACAAAAAAACAGCGACGGATAAATAAGTCCGCCGCAATGGATCCGTCATAAGTTTACTCGCTGGCCGAGCCCTTCATGGATTCCAAGAAAGCTTTGTTGGATTTAGTGCGGCGCATTTTATCCAGCAAGAATTCCATCGCGTCCACCGGATTGTTTGGATTGAGTATTTTTCGAAGAATCCAAACTTTATTTAATTCTTCTTCAGTCATCAACAGCTCTTCACGGCGGGTGCCAGAGCGGGTAACGTCAATCGCCGGGAAAACACGCCGTTCAGCCAATTTGCGGTCGAGCACAATTTCCATGTTGCCCGTGCCTTTGAACTCTTCAAAAATAACTTCATCCATACGGCTTCCGGTGTCAATGAGCGCGGTGGCGATAATTGTTAAGCTGCCGCCTTCTTCAATGTCACGAGCCGCTCCAAAAAAACGTTTGGGGCGTTGTAACGCGTTGGAGTCCACACCGCCCGAGAGAACTTTACCGGACGAAGGAACAATCGTGTTGTAAGCGCGGCCTAAACGAGTGATCGAGTCCAAAAGAATAACCACGTCTTTTTTGTGTTCCACCAAACGTTTAGCTTTCTCGATGATAATTTCAGCGATGGTCACATGACGTTCGGGCGGCTCATCAAAAGTGGACGATACCACTTCGCCCTTCACCGAGCGCTGCATGTCGGTGACTTCTTCAGGGCGCTCATCGATGAGAAGAACAATGAGATAAACTTCCGGATGATTCTTAGCGATGCTATTAGCGATTTTTTGCAAAAGAATGGTTTTACCCGTACGAGGCGGCGCCACCACCAAAGCTCTTTGACCTTTGCCCAAAGGAATGAGTAGATCCATTACCCTCATCGACAAATCTTCAGGTCCGCTTTCCAGCCAGATCCGTTTGTTGGGATAAATAGGCGTTAAATTGTCGAAAAGAATCTTATTTTTAATCGCGTCCGGTGACTCAAAATTAATCGAGTCAACTTTGAGAAGCGCGAAATAACGCTCCCCTTCTTTGGGTGAACGAACTTGGCCTGTCACCGTATCACCCGTGCGCAGACCAAATCGGCGGATTTGAGAAGGCGAAACGTAAATATCATCGGGGCCCGGCAGATAATTGTAATTAGCCGATCTTAAAAACCCAAAACCATCCGGAAGAATTTCAAGAACACCTTCGGCGTTAATCACGCCGTTACGCTGGGTTTGAGTTTCCAGGATTTTAAAAATAAGATCCTGTTTTTTCATGGAACTAATGTCTTCGAGTTTTAGTTCCTGGGCCACCTCCGTTAATTCGGCGATAGTCTTTTTTTTCAAATCCGCGATGTCCATAAAACTTAAAATCCTTTCCAAATTGTAGGTCGATTTAAAAACCTATGCCGACCTAACTAAAATCGATACTTTTGTTTTTAACCGAAAGCTTTAAAACTTTAAACAGTTAGTGATTTAAATGATGTTGTTGATGAAATGAATTCGAGGTAAAGCCGTTTGATCTAACTCAAAAGTTCCTTGGGGCGCTATTTATCAGATTTAGTTATAAACTTGGGAGAGCAATCCGTTGGAAGTTATTGAAGATAAGGCTATTTACCTGTTGCAGATGGTTAATCCTATCACGCCGTCCAAAGCTGTCAACCCTTTTTTCGTTTAGAACGGATAGGAGACTACTTGATTACGACCTCTATTTTTACCCGCATAAAGCGCTTGATCAGCGCGGCCGATCAGATCCGTACTCGTTTCCGCGTCCATGGGGAATGTGGCCACACCCACCGACACCGTGACATTGGTCGTCTCATTGCCCGCCGCGAAAACATAATCAGCTATTTTGGTTCGGATCCGTTCCGCTAACTCAACCGCCTTCTCTTTGGTTGTTTCGGGCGCTATCAAGACCATTTCTTCCCCTCCGTAGCGGGCGACCAAGTGCGTTACATCCGCTTGCTCTTTTAAAATGTTAGCCACTTGCATTAAAACGTGATCACCCGCTACGTGACCATAGGTATCGTTATAACGCTTAAAATGGTCGATATCCAAAATCAGCAGGCTCAAGGGCGAGGCATAACGACCCGCCAAAACCAACTCCGCCTCTAATCGTTCTTTAAAATGCCGATGGGAATAGAGTTTGGTTAATCCGTCCGTAATCGAAAGTTTTTGCACTATTTCATAAAGTAAAGATTTTTGAAGACCAATGGCGATTTGGTTGAAGAAAACTTGAAAATTGGAGAATTTTTCCTGGTCCAAAAAATCCTTTTGATTGGAATAGGAGCATAAAAACCCGATGACTCTATCCTGAATAACAAAAGGGATAAAAAGAAAGGACTCAATCGATAAATGGCGGAGTTTCTCAAACCGGGAATCCTGATTAATGGGCGAGATAAGAAGCGGTTTTTTTTCTCGGGCCAAAACCGCGAATAATTGAGTGCCGCTGGTGTCTATTTCGGCTCCGCGCAAGAAAGTCTCGTCACAACCCGAAGTCACGCGGACATCGTATTTTTTGTTATCCGCGGAAAGAATGGCGATCACAAAATGCGGCAAATCAAACATACGGTCCGTAAAACTTTTAATGAGGTCTAACATTTCCTGAGCGTTCAGGGTGCTACCCAAATCCTTGATAACATCATATAAACGCCCAATCTCCTTGAGCTGATTATCAATGCGGGAGTTTTCTTTTTTTAACTTCTCCGAGATGATTTTAAAATCCTCAAATTCTTTCTTCTTGTCGTTATTTAAAGTCTCAAAACCAGTCTTCACCTTTTCGCGGCGTTCGCGAAGAAAATAGGGGGCTAAGCATAAAAAGCACAAAGCCAAAAATTCCGGTATCACCCAGGCTTGAAACAAATTGGGGGAAATAAAATACATCACAGTCGTTCCAACCGCGTAAGCACTCAAAAACCAATTGGCGATCACCGGATAGTTAAAACTCAAATAAGTAATAACGAAAATGGGGATAAACATGCAAAAAAAACCGCCATGAGTCAGCAATTCCAAACTTAAAACCAGAACAGCTAACAGAGCTCCTTTTATTTTTAAAGAAAGGTCAACCATGGTTTTGCCCCGCTTTGGCCAAACGAACCAGATTCCGACCGTCCGACTTGGCCTGATAAAGCGCTTGATCGGCGTGATCGATAAAGGATTCCGCATCTTTAAAAGTTTGGTTTAACTCAGCTACTCCAATACTCACAGTCACGTGGGTTTTTTGTCCCGAGGCCACCACCTCTTGTTCTTCCACCTTTTGGCGGATACGTTCCGCCACGGTTAAGGCCCCGTCCCCCGGGGTTTTTAATAATAAAACCGAAAACTCTTCCCCGCCATAGCGGGAAACCAAGTCCACCGTCCGGACACTTTCTTTCAAAACCTGGGCGACCGCCTTCAGCACTTTATCACCGACCAAATGACCATAGCGGTCGTTGTAAGATTTGAAATGGTCCACGTCGATCATCATCACGCTCAGGGGAAGTTTGTGTTCCAACGCTCTAAATATCTCATCCCGAACCCTGTCTTTGTAATGTTTTTGAACGTAAAGACCCGTCAACCCATCGGTCGTGGCCAATTCGATCGTTTGGCGGTAAAGCGCCACGTGTTCCAGGGCCACCGTTCCCAAATCGCAAAAATTGGACAAAAGCCTGGCGTCCTCCTGCCGAAAAGCGTTCTGGGCCGAGCTTTCAACGCGAATCATTCCCAACAGTTCGTGACCGCCCATAAAGGGGGCCGCCACCAAACTTTCAACTTTGCTTTCATCCATAATGTCTTGAAAACGAAAATCGTTGGCCGCGTCATTAATCACCAGCGGTTTTTTTTGAGCCATCACCCAGGCGTTAAAGGGATTATCGGCATGAAGACGCTGCCGATTAAGCCGCACTTCCATATCCGTATCCACACTGTACCGGACCGCGTGCAGTTCTTTGCCCACGCTGCTGTCAAAAAGCAGCAAAGTATAAACACCGCCGGGCACCATAAAAGTTTTAGAAATAGTTTCGATGAGAAGAATAACCACATCTTGAGTTTTAAACGTCATGGCCAAACTGCGGGCCAGCTCATTTAAAGCGGTATAACGCTGAATCTTAACTTGATTGGTTTCATAAGAGAATTGAACTTTTTCATAAGCTAATCGGCTGTCATTCATATTCAATTCCAGTTCCTCGTAGGTTTTCTGAAATTGAAATTCCTGCGATTCGGTTTCCGTAACCCAGGAGTGCCAAAGATAAAAATTGAAGAAAAGCCCTGTCAGAAAAGAAACCAACACCCAGGGCGGCTGGCCCACGACTAAAAGATTAACCACCGCCGTCAGCACCACCACCACGGTCAATAAAACGGTTTCAATAAAACCTAAAAGAACAACCGAAAGGGTCACCGGAATATAAAAGAGGAAAAGACCGAATAAAACATCGCCGGCCCGCTGCAAAGCAATATAAGACGCCGCCATGGCCGGCAAAGCGCTGCCCACCACAAGTACCCAGCGTTGATATTGGCTTAAGTTCTCTAGTTTTTCATAGAGTCGCATGACGTTTTCTTTTCAATGACTCGCGTTTTCGAAACCCCAAGGGTCTGGAAGGTCTTATAAAGTTAAAACAAGACGATCAACTTATATAGAGCGTATTTTAAGTCTTTTTCACCGCTTTGGTTGTAAATAACCCAGTCCGCTTTTTGATTTTTTCGTTCCTGCGGCCATTGCAGCGCTTCCCTTTGGCGGATTTCTGCCATGCTCCAACCCCGTTCTTTCAAACGTTTTTGGCGGGTGAGAGCGTTCGCAGAGATGGAAATAATCCCGTCAAAAAAACGGAAATAACCTCTTTCAAAAAGCAAAGGCACTTCCACCACCACGAAACAGGGAACAGGTTTTTGTTGGGCTTGTTCTTTAATCCACCGGGTCATACCCCGCCGGACCGCGGGATGCATAATCGAGTTCAGTTTTTTTTGATGCCGGGGCGATTGAAAAGCGGCTTTCGCCAACCGGGGGCGGTCCACCCCGCCGTCCCTCCCCAAAATATCCGGGCCAAACGCTTTCACTAACCGGCTTTGAATGGTTTTGTCCCACAGTAATTGGTGCCCCAAAATGTCGGTTTGCAGTACCGGAATTTTCTTTTGGCGGAATATCTCCAGCGCCAAACTCTTCCCCGAGCCAATCCCGCCCGTGAGCCCTATTTTTAAAGGGCTCTTTTTTTTCGCCAATCGGGCCAACTTCGCCGGGGACAATTGAGTTTTGACATTTTTTATCAAATTAAGAGCCTGTTTGTTTTAAGAAAGCTTGATAAGTATTTTTCATCAGCAGGGCAATCGTCATCGGTCCCACCCCGCCCGGTACGGGCGTAATGGCCGAGGCCTTCGGGGCAATCGCCTCATAATCCACGTCGCCCACTAGCTTCCCCTCGGCAGTGCGGTTAATCCCCACATCCACCACCACCGCGCCATCCTTCACCATATCGGCTTTCACAAACTTGGGTTTTCCAATCGCGGCCACCACAATGTCGGCCCGCTTAATGACCTCGCCAATATTTTTGGTTTTGCTGTGACAAATGGTGACTGTCGCGTTAGCCTCCAACAATAATTGAGCCATCGGCTTACCCACCATAATGCTTCGGCCAATCACCACCGCGTCTTTTCCTGCCACCGAAATACCGTAATGTTCCAGCATCACCATCACCCCCGCCGGAGTGCAGGACCGTAACCCCGGTAAACCCGCCACCAACTTGCCCAGGCTGGCCGGATGCATGCCATCCACGTCTTTTTCGGGGTCAATAGTTTCAATCACTTTTTGAGGATTCAATCCATTCGGCAATGGCAATTGAACCAGGATGCCGTGGATTTCCGGTTTAGCGTTAAGCGTTTTAATGAGAGCCAACAAATCTTCTTCTTTGGTATCCGCTGGCAGTTTGTATTCTTCCGAGTAATAACCCAAAGTATCGCAGGCCTTCTTCTTGCGGCCCACATACACTTTCGAAGCGGGGTCTTCCCCCACCAAAACCACCGCGAGCCCCGGTCTTTTGCCGGTAGGCTTCAGTTTTTCCACATCTTGAGCGATTTTTTCCTGCACCGCCTTGGCGGTCGCGTTGCCATCCATAATCAGCGTCATAAGGCCTCCGAAGAGTGATGAATATCTGCCAGTTTAATCAGGGCCTTTTTTGAAACAAAGGCCTTTTACAAAAAATTACCCTCAACCTAACTTCAACACTTCGGTTCGATACCTTTGCCATAACAGATCGGTCATGGCCCCGGAGTTTTTTAATCTCTGACTATTAATATGAGAAACACCCATCACTCCCACACCCGAACCCGCCATGAAAACTTCCCCCTTGTGGATCGCATCCACGGGTTTCCAGGGCTTTTCTACTACCGACACGCCAATTTGGCGGCAAATGTTTAAAACTTTAATCCGGGTCACGCTTTCCAACCCACCCAGGCTTAAAGGCGGCACGCAAACTTTGTGGCCGTCAAACCAGAAGGGCGTGGAAGACCCGCCGTCCACCACAAAACCTTTATCATCCAACCGCAGCACATCCGCCCATTCGGGATGATCGCGAAACACCTTGCGGGTCGTCATATATACCGCCGCTTTGAAGTGGTTGGGAAACACCTCACGGGTCGAAGCCTGCCAGGGACTAATCCCCACCTTGCCGAACAAGGGTTGGGGATCGTGCGGATTATGGCGTAAAATCCTGGCGGTCGCGTATAAAACCGGAGCATGGGTAAAAAAGTCTTTCGGCCCAGCCGTCTTGTGAATTTCTTGGGTTAAATTAAACCGAACGAGAAAGTCACCTCCCAATTCCCGATGAAACAACCTAATCCCCTTTTGAAACTCCACCGCTTTAGGCATGGGCCATTTTAAAAAAAAACATCCTTTTTTGAGCCGTTCTAAATGTTCTTTTAAACCATAAGCTACTCCGTGATAAGCTGGAATCGATTCAAACAAACTCTCACCATATAAAAGCCCAGTGTTCACAGGCGATATACGAACTTTTGAAGCGTCCTGAATTTTGTTTTTCCAATAAACTCGTATCATGATTTCACCAGTAAAGAAGTTCCCAAAGCCTGGGCCAGAGCCTCAACTTTATAAAGCGTTTCCATATACTCCCGTTCGGGGTCTGAATCCGCCACAATCCCGGCACCCGCGTAAAAATCGAGCAAACCGTTATCCCACAAAGTAAAACTGCGAATCAGGATATTAAAATCAAAGAAGGGCCCCGGCCCCACATAACCCATACTGCCGGTGTAAAAACCTCTGGGTTGCTGTTCCAATTCTTGAATAATTTCCATACAACGAATTTTAGGACATCCCGTAATGGTTCCAGCCGGGAACAGGGATTTCATCACGTCGCTCACCTGAACGTTTTTCTTTTTTTGCCCCTGAACGGTTGAGACCAAGTGATGCACCCGGGCGTAAGATTCCACATCCGCGTAGCGTTTCACCTCAACTGTTCCATACTCGCATACCCGTCCCAGGTCATTGCGGGCCAAATCCACCAGCATCAAATGCTCCGCTTGTTCCTTGGCGTTTGTTTTCAAATCAGACTTTAGTTGTAAATCTTCCAGTTCATTCTCGCCTCGGGGCCTGGTACCCGCGATGGGACGGGCTTCCAACCAATCCCCCTGTCCCGTGATCAACCTTTCGGGCGAGGAAGAAACCACCGTAAAATCTCGTCCACGGAACAAACCCATAAATGGCCCGGGATTAATTTCTCTCAAAGTTCCATAAAGCGTTGCCGCGCTTCCCTTCCAGGAAGCCTGAAAAGATTGCGCCAAATTCGCCTGATAGATATCGCCCGCCGCGATATAATCCTGAACCTTTCGAACATTACGCTCGTATTGTTCAGCTGAAACTCTGGCCTCCACCGGGCCAACCTGAAACGAACCCGGCTTCACACCATCGGTTTCATCCCCATCGACTAAATTCTCCCCAAATTGATAAATTTCTTTGGTTTGTCGGTTAAAAGCCAATATCCGGGAAGGTTTGAAAAAATAAAAATCAGGGACCGCTGTTTTTGTAACTGAGGCTGTTTGAGGAACCACAAATCGATGTCCAAACTCATAACTTAAAAGCCCAAACCAAGATTGAGCTAACCCATGCGGAAAGGGTTTAAACGAATCCGCGTTTTTACCCATCTCATCGAACAATGACCAAAAACCCGGTTCATAGACCCTTTTTTCATCGATCGAAAGCAAATAACACTTTCCCTTTTCACCCAGCGCTTCCCGAACCGCCCCTCCCGCCAGAATCACCCATTGACTGGCGTCTCCCATAGGGCCGGCGCTTTCCAAAAGAACGGCGGGGCCATTCCTGGCCCAGCTTTCCCAAAGATTTGTCCAATCCAAAGGTTTTTCTAACACACGAAGAGAGTGAAGGGGTAAAGCGGTTAAAGGTTTTAAAGAAGCCGACATGAGTACCTTGAAATCAGAGGATTTAAGAAAAGCTATTATAAAACAAAAAATGCCGCCCTTCGTTGGAAGAGCGGCATCGAGAGAACCTTTAAAACCAGGCTTTATTGAAGCTTTTCAATCGAGTCAATGTAATCTTTATGAACCTCAACTTTGGTGTTTTCGCTGACTTTCAAGGTCAAAACATGATCTTTAATATCATGCACAATTCCGTAATGACCACCGCGGGTCAAAACCCTATCGCCTCGTTTAATATTACGAATTTCCTCTTCTTTCTTCTTACGTTCCTTGTTTTGAGGATAGATCATCAGGAAATAGAACAAAATCATGATGATAATAAACGGCGCGAAAGAAACAATCATCGCCAAAGGCGAGCTAGCGGCAGCCGGCGCCGCGGTGGAAGCTACAGTTTGAGCGTTAGCCACATCAACCATGATTCACCTCGAATAAAGTGTTTAAACAACAGACCGTCACAACGGCGCACATCTTAGCAAACTTCACTCTAAATTCACCACTAATTGCCGTGGATGGCATGACGGCTTTACTTTGAGGAAACACTCGAATTGTTCGGACTTTTCAGAACAATCCACCCGTTACTCTCGAATATCTTCCGGTAACCCTTGCGCTCTTTTTCAGTCATGCAGTTTTCCATGTCCTGATAGGAAACGGGATAACAGTTGATGTCCCGGCAAGCCACCACAAAATCCGGGACAATGGCATCGCAGCGCGTTGTATCGTCCAGGGAATAAATGACTTTTCGGTGGGTCAAATGGGGCGCGATGGAGGTTTGGGTCTCGACTGACGCGTCCGGCGGTATCAGGGCATAAACCTGGCCGGCGGTTCTGTCTCGATCCGTAAAGGTCCAAAACCGGGCATGTTCCACTCCCCGCCAGGCCGCAAAGAACAAAATCAGTATTAAATTGATGATCAAAATCAAAACCGGCGCGGTCGGTATTTTTTTAGAAAAAGATATTTTGAATAAAGGTTTTTTTCTCCAACGCGCTATGCCATCCGCCGCGGCCATAAACAATATCGGGCAAAGGGTCGCCGAATATTGTGTCGCCATTTCCCACATATGGGGATTGCTGTTGAGTTCTTTGGCCATAATCAGGGGAATCATCAAAAGCGCCAGGCTGGAATAAAGGCATAAAAATAAAAAGGGACCGAACAACCGTAACAAGGCGCCTATTTTGATCCAATTCGAGAACATCACCAGAATCGGCAAAAACGGGTTTTTCAACACCGCCTTCACTGCCTCGGCGGGTTGGACTCCCAGCTCCGCGTAAAGCCAATGGGGATATTGGCCTTCCGTGCCGTGAAAATGGGGTATCCAGATCACGACCTCCTGATAAAAGAAAACAATCCCCATCAAAAAAAACAAAACACCTAACTTTAACTTTTTATGGATCGCTAAATAAACGCCAAAAAACGACACCAACAAAGTCAGATCTTCTTTAACAAAAAGCAGTAAAAAAATAGAGGCGGAGGCGCTGATCCATTGCTCGCGGTCAATAAAGTAAATCGCGAAGGCAATAATCGGAAGCGCGAAAACATCCGGATGAAAATCACTCCGAATGGTGCTTTGAATACCCCAAAAAACGGAATAAGCGACGGCTAAAGCGTAAGCCTGTGACCGGCCCACTTTTCTCTCAGCGAATAAAAAAATCGGGATGAGCGACAGCGCGATCAACACCACCTGGGCCGCTAATAAAATTTCCACATGGGGATAGACCCAAAAAAGCGGCGCGCACAAAGCCAAAATCGGGCTGAAGTGATCCCCCAGGCAATTGGCCAGCCCCAATTGGGTGCAAGCGGGCGCCTCCAACCGGCTGTAATGCCATACCATTTGGTCAAAATTGCCCAGGTCCCAGGCGTTTGAGTCAAAGTGTAGGTGGTTAAAAATAGAAAAAACAGAATAGAGAATAGTCATAAAAAGCATTAAGCCGACCAGCGGCTTTTCTTTTTGCCAAACTACCCTGAAACAATTGTTGTTCACGGAAGACATTTTAATTCCTTGGGAAGTTGGGACTCTCTAGAACAATCCACCCATTACTGTCGAATATTTTTTGATAACCATTTTTTTCTTTCTCGTTCAAACAAGACTCAACTTCAGCGTAAGGTAGAGGCCAGCTATTGACATCCCGGCTGACCACAAAAAAATCAGGGGTCATGGTTTTACAATCACCGTCATCACCCATGGAATAAATGGTTTCCCGATGCGCGAGATGGGGCACTATGGAACTGAGCGCCGCGACCGTGGCCCGCGAAGGGATCAAGGCGAAAACCCCAGCGCTCGTCTTTTCCTCGTCGGTAAAAGTCCAAAACTTCGCGTGTTCAATATACCGCCACGGGGAAATAGCGGGAATAAGGGCAAGATTGATCATCAAAATAATAAGAGGAGCCGAACAATATTTTTTAAATAAAGGTTTTTGCTTCCAATAGGCCCATCCGGACGCGGCAGCCATCACCAGAATAGGACAAATCGTCGCCGAATAATGAAACCCCATTCCCCAAAGCGCCGGCTCCGACGACAACTCTTTTGACGCGATGAGAGGAATCATCAAAATGAACTGTCTGGAAAAAAGAGGCAAAAACAAAAAAGGACCAAACAAAAATAAGAGGGTCTTTATTTTCACCCAATGATTAAATGCGATCTCGAAAGGCAGAAATGGATTTTTCAAAATAGCCGCAATCGAATCCAAAGGCTGTTGACCCAAATCGCTGTAAATCCAATGGTGGTATTCCCCATCCGCTCCGTGAAAATACGGAACCCATACCATCACCTCTAGATAAAAAAAGAGGATGCCAATCAGAACAAACAAACCACCCAATTTCCATTGACGATCCATGATTAAATAAACGCCAAAAAACGCCACCAATAACGTCAGGTCTTCCTTTACCAAGAGAAGTAAGAGAATTGAAACCAAAGCCAAAATCCATTTTTTCACATCAATAAAATAAATGGCGAACGCGATCAATGGCACAGCGAAAACATCCGGATGAAATTCATATTCAATCGTGTGTTGAACACCCCAAAAAAAGATAAAAGATGTCACCAATAAATAAGCCGGCTGACGCCCCATCCGTTTTTCAGAGAATAAAAAAATGGGCAATAACGATATCGCAAAGAGAAAGGCCTGCGCCGCCAGCAGCATCTCCGCGTGAGGCCAAATCCAAAAAAGCGGCGCGCACAAAGCCAATATCGGGCTGAAATGGTCACCCAGGCTATTTTTCAACCCAAGGTCCGTACAGCCCGGCGCCTCCAACCGGCTGTAATGCCATACCATTTGGTCAAAATTTCCAAAATCCCGGGTGCTGGTTTGAAAGTGTAAGTGGCGCAGAATACAAAGAACCGAATACATGACGAACATCAGAAACATTAAGCCGATGAGCGGCTTTTCTTTCAGCCAAATTCTCTTAAAAATAAGGTCGTCTGCCGAACTCATTCCAAATCCTTAGATAGGAAATTAATGACTTAACTCCCCGGTAACTCCGTTGTTTCCGTGGAAATCTTTAAAATCACTCACGGAGTAAGTCGAGTTTTAACGAGTTTATAGGCTTCTTCAAAATAAAATTAAAGGTCAAAAGCTTTAGCCAATTCCATCAGCTTTTCCAAACCCAGCTGTTCACCCCGGATTTGGGGATCCACATTCACCTTCTGCAGGGCCGCCAGAACCTCTTCCGCCGGTTTACCCAAAAACTTCAAAGAGTTGGTAATCACCTTCCGGCGGCTTTGAAATATCCCCCGGCTGATGGCAAAAAGCCGTTTTTCGGTGGCTC
>Ga0206815_1218_pt1 | contig 12777 bp, 10 predicted proteins | sample Alteio_BWOrgCont_91_FD_152864 | JGI IMG/M metagenome (GOLD analysis project Ga0206815, IMG submission 152864) | Enriched cells from forest soil in Barre Woods Harvard Forest LTER site, Petersham, Massachusetts, United States -... | ecosystem: Environmental > Terrestrial > Soil > Temperate forest >...
CCGGTATCGCCAGACGACGCGAAGAATGTCTGCCCTTGCGCCGCAGCTTCCGCAAACGTCTCATCATCTACCAGCATGGATCCGTCAATGTATGGAAACAGCTCGCACTCACCCAGTGAAGCGCTGGCAGCCTGCGCAAAGTCGTCCGTTACCACGCGTGAGAATGCCAACGCTAGATCGGAGTCAGTCAGCGATGTTGCGTCATACATATAGAGCATCTTCACCGCACCGGCTATTCCGGTTGAATATTGCGAGTCCATATCGAACTCGTCTGCACCGGAAGTATCCGTGCTCGCCAGCCCTACCGGCACAATCGTGTAGGGCACCGGCACCGTACCAAACATCTGTTCCGCCGTACGCAGATCCTGCATCACCTGCGTCAGATTGCCTTCCGCGATAATCGCGATGCTTACATTTGAGGCAGGCTGCGCAGCTGTTCCATCGTAGATTTGCAGGAAATCCTTCGGCTCATAGCTGATGGCATAATTCGGAACCGACGGCGTACTGGCGCCAACTTTCATGCGACCAATCGAGTTCAGCCCCAGCACTGCGCCCACAATGGAGCCGAGCGAAGCCGGCACCTGCGGTGCAGACAAATTGCCGGAAACCACATTACCGAACTGGTTGTAGCTCTCAAATCCCGTCTTGAAAGCTGCCGACGCGATCGCGATAGTGCCATCCGCGCTCACAATCAGGTTGTTTGGCGACACCTGCACATTGCTGAATCCAGCACTCTCCAAAAATGAAACCACTTGCTGCACCTGCGCGTCGTTCGGTGCATACGCTGCTTTGAACTGCGCCGGCGTCAGGCGCTGCCCATAAAGTGGGCTGCCCTTCGTCGTAATGTTCTTGATGTAAGCATTGAGCGCGTTCTTGTTCTGAATCAACAAACCCATGCGAACCGTGATCGGCGTTGATATCGGTGTCTGCCCGATGTCACCAGCGGAAGCAAGTTGGGACAGGGATATGCCCTGTGTAGCTGTGGTCACTGTCGGCACGCCGAGGACCTGTGCGAATGAAGGGAGAGAGAAAAGTGCTGCGGCGGCAAGAATCGTCGTCGAGATGCGGCTGCAAGTCTTCATTGGTTGCCCCAACTTTCTCGAACAAAGTGTGGACCCACAAAGAGAATCTGCATCAGCGCAGAAATCGCACTTCGGTTGCGTTGAGAAATTCCGTAGGCCCGTGTAACGAACGTTGGGATGAGCCCTGCTGGGATAGATGTTGCCTGTTGTTGTGCACAATGCAGCACATGCCGCCAAATATTTTGGCGCACCTAAATTTGCTGTTTAGAAATATTTTGCGAGTAGGCAACGGTGATAACGCAAACTCTCATCTAGAACACCGCAACATGTTAGCGTTAGCGCCGCCCGAAGACTTCTCCCATGCGCCGAACCTGAGCTCCCACACCGCGCAGCTTCTCTTCCATCCGCTCATAGCCACGGTCCATGTGATACACGCGGTCCAGGATGCTTTCGCCATCCGCCACCAGCGCGCCCAGGACCAGCGCCGCACTCGCACGCAGGTCCGAGCACATCACCGCCGCCGACTGCAGCTTTGTCTTTCCGCGCACCGTCGCCGACCGTCCTGAAACAGAAATGTTCGCGCCCATGCGGTTCAACTCACTTACGTGCATGAAGCGGTTCTCGAAGATATTCTCTGTCACCGTCGACGTTCCTTCCGCCTGTGTCAACAGCGCCATAAACTGCGCCTGCATGTCTGTCGGAAAACCCGGATACTCCTCCGTCGTAATGTCTACGGCCTGCAGCGATCCACCCGAATGCACGCGCACATGCTCCTTGCCGATATCCAGCTTCACGCCACATTGCTCCAGTTTGCCCAGCAGCGCTCCAAGATGCTCGGGATTGCAACCGTCAACGTTCAGGTCACCGCCCGTAATCGCACCCGCAATCAAAAACGTTCCCGCTTCAATACGATCCGGATTGATACGATGCCGCGCGCCGTGCAGCTTGGCCACACCCTTCACACGAATCTCTGACGTTCCCGCGCCTTCGATCTTCGCTCCCATGGCATTCAGCAGAGCAGCAAGATCGGTCACCTCAGGCTCACGCGCGCAGTTCTCAAATAGCGTTTCGCCCTCGGCCAGAACCGCAGCCATCAGCAGGTCTTCCGTCCCGGTCACTGTAATTTTGTCAAAGACAATATGCGCGCCCTTCAACCTATCTGCACGCGCCTCAAGATAACCGTGCTCCTGCGTGATGGTGGCGCCCATCGCTTCGAGGCCCTTGATGTGCAAATCAATCGGCCGTCCGCCAATCGCGCATCCTCCGGGCATCGCTACGCGCGCCATGCCAGTACGTGCTACCAGTGGCCCCAGCACCAGCGAGCTCGCACGCATGGTCTTTACAATTTCATATTTCGCCACCGGGTCTGACAGCACCGCGCATTGAATGCTCGTGCGATGCTGCGCGCGCCCATAGCCCAGCTCCACCTTGGCGCCCATCGACTCCAACAGCTTGCGCTCGGTCTCAATGTCCTGCACCTGCGGAATGTTTTCCAGCACTACTTCGTCTTCGGTCAAGATCGCCGCTGCCATGCACGGCAGTGCCGAGTTCTTCGCACCCGAAATTTTGACCGTACCCAGCAGCGGGTTTCCGCCGCGAATTACAAACTTGTCCATACCCTGAGTTTAGTAGCCTCCGCCGCTAGGAAAACCTCTGCGAAAATCCGGCGTACCCACAGATGCACCGCTGGCTGTCATTGGCCCGCATCCAGCGCAAACGCAACCAGCGCATCGCCCCGGCCTTTGCTGCGGTCAGCGTGCCCACCAGCCGCAATCACCACGTACTGCCGCCCATCCAGCGTATAGCTCATCGGAGTCGCCTGTGCCGTGGCCGGCAACTTCCCCTTCCACAGCTCCGCGCCGGTAGCAGAGTCAAAAGCCCGCAGGTATGGGTCTTCCGCCGCACCGGTAAACACCAGCCCGGATGCCGTCACCATCGGCCCGCCAAAGTTCATGATTCCGGTCATTGCTCCAGGAACCATGGTCCCAAGCGGCGAAGTCCACGCGAGCTTGCCGGTATTCAGATTAATCGCCGTCATTGCACCCCACGGAGGCCCCAGGCACGGCCTTCCATCGCTGTCCTCCAGAGGGTCGCGCAGGATTTCGTACGGCGCCTTGCGCTGCGGAGAAAGTTCATGCCCAAAGTGCGACAGGCTGGTTGCCGGAGGCCACGCAGTCACCGGAATCGCAATTGCGGCGATACACGCAGCAAAAATCCACATGCGGGGCCTCGGCAGGTACTTCATTGCCAGATATTTCTTCCAGTTCAGTCCGCCCAAAATGAACCGGTAGATCGTATTCAGAAGCAGGATGCCGAGCCCGCTGAACACCCAGGTGCGCCAGTCCTGCAGAGCTGGCTCCACATCATCGTTCCAATTATCAAACCAGGTACCCTGCCGCACCAGCTTCACCAAATACGCCGCGCGATTGTTGTTCGCGTAGTACATCCCAGTCGTGGGATCGTACGCTGCAGATCCCCAGTTCACTCCACCCAGATTTCCCGGGTAGACAATGCTCCCAGCCAGCGACGGCGGCGTATAGATGCCGTCATAGCGCAGACCGCGCATCCGCACCTTGCACACTATCCGGTTCCACAGGTTGCGGTGGAATCCGTTGGCATCCGCATCCGCAGGCAACATCAGCGGCGCCACTGGCGGCAACGAAGAAAACGGCTGCGTCGCCGACGTCGGCTCACTTGGTACATCGCTTTGCGGCACTGCACGTTCTTCCACAGGAAACAGCGGCTTCCCATTTCGTCTGTCGAAAACAAACACCTGCCCCATCTTGGTCGCCACAGCCACGGCAGGAGTCTCCTCCGGCGTATGTGCGCGCCAGGTAAACAGCAGCGGCTGCGCAGCCACGTCGTAATCCCACAGATCGTGGTGCACCAGCTGGAACGCCCACACCTTCGCACCAGTCTTTGCGTCCAGTGCAACAATTGAATCCGCATCGCGGTTGTCGCCCGGCCGCAAGCCACCCCAGTAATCCGGCGAAGAGCTACCCGTAGGCAGATACACCAATCCCAACTGCGGGTCAGCCGAGATCACGCTCCACGTATTCCCTGCTCCCGTGCGCGGATGGTTCTGCCGCGCCCACGGCAACGGCTCCCACGCCCAAAGCTGCTTGCCAGTCACAACGTCATAGCCGCGCACGAGCCCGGACTCCGCATCCACCTGCTGGTTGTCACCTATGGACGAGCCCACCACCACCACATTGCCAATCACCGTCGGCGGCGAAGTCACCTCATACATTCCAAAATTCTGCAGCTCTACGTCTCGCGTCAGATCGACTGAGCCGCCGGAGCCAAACCCTGTGCATACCGCTCCTGTGTCTGCATCGATAGACATCAGCCGCGCATCCATCGTCCCAACAAAGACCCTTCGACTGCACGGCCCTGTCTGCGCAGACTCCCACAACGCAACGCCGCGTGAAGTCGTGAAACCGCCCTCCACCTTCAGCACTACCTTAGGATCAAAACTCCAGCGCTCGATTCCGGTACGCGCATCAATCGCGAACACAACATCGAACGGCGACGTAAGGTACAGCGTTCCTTTTGACAGCACCGGCGTCGCTTCAAAGGAGGCATGCTCCGATCCGCTGCGCGGCACATCCAGCGCATGCGTATGGAACGTCCACACCGGATGCAGATGCTGCAGATTTTCGCGCGTTATCTGCGAGGAGGCCGTATATCGCATACCGCCGGCATCGCCACCGTAGTGAGACCACCCCAACTCATTTGCCGGCTGCTGTGCGATTGTCGCTTGTCCAACAAGAGCAGCCGACAAAAAAATTGCCGCTACCGCCATTGGGATCAGCCCGGGACGGCGCGGCAATTTATATGAAGAGCAACTTGCGATGGGAGACTTCCTCCGCCTGCGATTTTACTCTGCTTGAGGAGTCTGCGGCGCTCCTGGCGCTCCGTGCCGTCCATGCTCATGTCGCATGGTCTTCATCTGCTGCAGCTGGTCCGGAGTCAGCACTGTGGCCAGCTGCTCATGCGTGCTCTTCTCAATTGCATGCATCTGCTGATGCTTATCCTGCGGAGCCAGCTGCTGGTTCTGCCACAGTGCGCTCACCTGCTCATCGCGGCTAGCAAAGATCGGGGTCAGCTTAGCGGTCTGGTCGGGCGTCAGATTTAACGCCCTGCTCAAATGCTCGGCCTCTTTTTGCGGGTTATGACGATGGTGGAAAGCCTTCCGAGCGTCCGGTGCCGGTGTCGTTGTGGTTTGCGCAGCGGCCATTCCGCCGGCAAGGGCAAAAGCTAGCGCTGCGGGAACAAGCAATCTTTTCATCGATTTCTCCTTCAGCGGCTGGGAAGAATCTCCGCTGCTGTTTAACAAAACACGAATAGCAAGAAAGGTTGCTGCGTCTTACCAACTAAAGCCTGCGTCTAAATTACTCCCCGCCCTGCGCTTTCGCCAGTGCGATTTCCATCTCCGTTCGCACGGCATCCATCAACTGCTCCCGCCCCTCATAATGCTGCGGCCACATCACCGGCAAAAACTCCACCACTGCCTCACCGGGATAGATTTTTAAACTCCCCTTGCGCATCATCGTCGCTGTGCCTCGAATCACTACAGGCACCATTGGCGCTCCGGTTTCCGCTGCCAAAAAAAAGCCACCCTTTTTGAAGGGTAAAAGTTTCCCATCTGGCGACCGTGTCCCTTCAGGAAACAGCACGATGTTGCGTCCGCCACGCAGCACCTCCGCCGCATACTCAACGCTCTTCTCCGCCTCTTCGCGTGAATTCCCGCGCGATACAGGAATGTATTTCCCCATCCGCATCGCCGTTCCCAAAATCGGGATCGACATCAGCTTCTTCTTGATGAATACGCTCGACATTCCCGGCAGCATCGGCAGCAGAACTGGCGCATCCATGTTCGACACATGGTTGCTCACGAAAATGCACGGCTGATCGGGCAAATTCTCACTGCCTTCCACGCGTACACGAACCCCCGCCGCAACCACTCCCATGCGGACAATTGCCATCCCCCAGCGATACATCATGCGAAAGTCGTCGCGCAAAGCGGCCCACGGCATGGCAATCATCGCCGCCGGCACACCCAGCCCAATCCATACCGTCAGCAATTTAATAGCAGCAAACATTCCAGCCTCAGCATACAGTGACATCTAGATACACTTGTGAATTCCGCTGGACGCATATCCACATCTCCGCGATCATCGCTCTATGCCGTCTGCATGTCCCTATCGAATCCGCGTTGCCACTCCTGTTGATGTCCCCGCGCTGCGCTCGCTGATTGAGCAATCTGTTCGCGAATTGCAGAAGTACGACTACACTCTCGCACAGATCGAAGGTGCACTCGGCCACGCTCTCGGTCTCGACACCCAACTCATCGAAGACCGGACCTACTTCGTCGCTGAACCTCTTGACCCATCGGGCGACACTGATCAATCCGGAGTTATCGCCGGCTGCGGCGGCTGGAGCTATCGCAGGACTCTCTTCGGCAGTGATCACGGCCCCAGCCGCGAAGCGGCTTTCCTCGATCCCACCACCGACGCCGCAAAAATCCGCGCCATCTTTGTTCATCCCGATCACGCCCGCCGCGGCCTCGGATCGCTCATCCTCCGCCATTGCGAGCAGGAAGCCAGACTCGCCCACTTCACTCGTTACGAGATGGGATCAACTCTCACCGGAGTTCCGCTCTACAAACTGCGCGGCTACGTCCCCCGCGAAACCATCAACGTCCCGCTTCCCAATGGCGAACTGCTTCCGGTGGTCCGCATGACGAAGTGAAGCGCATCACATTGTTGTGCGCAGCGCCTGCGGCAGTTTCTCATAAATCCCGCCGAACCCACCATTCGACAAAATCGCTACAACATCTCCACTCCTCAACCGTGGTGCAATCTCTTTCACGATTGCATCTGCGTCCGCACACAACACCGCCGCCACGCCCTTCGCCTTAAGAGCGCTCACCACATGCTCCGGCTCCAAACGCTCCTGCACGGGGATCGCTTCACTCTTGAACACCTGCGCCAGCACTACCTCATCCGCCAAAGCCAGGCTCTCCACCAGCTCACTCTCGAACACATTTCTGCGTAGCGTGTTCGACCGCGGCTCCAGCACCGCCCACAGCTTGCGTCCCATGTATGCAGCACGCAGCGCTCGCAACGTCTCGCGGATCGCCGTAGGATGATGCGCGAAGTCATCGATTACCGTAACGCCGCCAACTTCAGCGCGAACCTCCAGCCGGCGCTTCACGCTCTTGAATGTCGCCAGCGCCTCCGCAATAGCTGCAGCCGGAATACCCTGTCCAGCAGCCAATGCCGCTGCAGCCGTTGCGTTCAACGCATTGTGCTCGCCGGCCATCGGCAGCGTCAGTTGAGCAAACTGCACGCCCTCGCGCAGCAGCGTCCAGCTCGTCGAACTACCCTGCTGTGTCAGCCCTGCCACGGTCCAGTATGAATTCTTGTCTAACCCATACCGCTCTACCTTGCAGAACGCCTTCGCGCAACACTCCGTCACATTCTCGCTTCCATCGAACGCTACCAGCCGTCCACGCTGCGGAATCAGGTTGACCATTCGCTTAAATGCTGTCTTCACCGCCGCCAGATCGACATAGATATCCGCGTGATCGAACTCCACATGCGTCAAAATGGCTGCATCTGGAAAATAGTGCAGAAACTTCGGCCCTTTATCGAAGAATGCCGTGTCATACTCATCGCCTTCAAGAATGAACGGCCGCGTGCCATCCTGCACATGGAAGCTCGTCCCAAAATTCTCCGCAACCCCACCAATAAGAAACGACGGTTTCCACATTGCCGCGTCTTTGCTGCTTTCTGCTAACTGCTTGCTGCTCGCTGTCTCATAGATCCATGCCAGCATACTCGTCGTGGTTGTCTTGCCATGCGTCCCGCATACCACCAGCGATTCGTGACCTACCAAAAACTCATCGTGGATCAGCGCTGCCATGCTCGTCATCGGGATGCGCTCATCCAGCACACGCTCCAACTCCACATTCCCGCGTGAAATCGCATTGCCCACCACCACCAGATCCGGCCGCGGATCAAGATTCGCGGCACTGTACGGCTCCATGATCGGAATCCCCATCGCCTGCAATTGGTCGCTCATCGGCGGATACGCCGCCGCATCTGAGCCCGTCACGCGATGCCCTCGTGCCCGCAGCATCCCGGCCAGCGACGCCATCGCCGTCCCACAAATTCCAATCAAATGCACATGCTTCGCCATCAATCTCTACTCATTCCCAAAAATCATCGCGTACATTGCGGTTAACATCGCGAACATTGCGTTCAAAGTTTTTGCTCTTGCATTTGCATAGTCGCCCCACTCATCTTGACCCAACTCCCTAGTGGCACCGAGCGATTTCCACCTTGCACATGCCCACTCCTCAATCCAATCGCGACCGGCCCATCAAACTCCCGCAGACCATGTAGGCACGCGGCTTCGAGTAGTTCCATCTCACCGGCTTCCACGCACGCGCTCATATCTCCCAGCACGATACCGCGCACGTGCTTCATCACTCCTGCAAATTCCAAATGCTGCAGCATCCTGTCCCACTGGTAAGGCTTCACTCCGATGTCTTCCAGAAACAGAACACACGGCTCGTCAATCTTCAGGGCCCACGGTGTTCCCAGTCCTGCCTCAAGAATCGAGATACATCCACCTAGTAGCCGGCCTTCAGCACTTCCATCGCGCAGCACGCGCAAGCCATCGGCTACGCCCACACGCCAAATACCTTCACCTTCCACCACCGCGCGCCATGTACGTTCGTCCGCACCATCATCGCGCGACCAATCCGCCGCCACCATCGGCCCATACACCGCCGGCAGCTTGCACTCATTCCAAAACCACGCATGCAGTGATGTGTGATCGCTATACCCCACAAACACCTTCGGGTTCGCCGCAATCAACTCACGATCTAATAGAGGCAACAACTCCACAGAGCCCCATCCGCCGCGTGTGCAAATAATGCCGTCAATCGACTTCTCCGCAAACGCCACATGAAGATCAGCCACTCGTTCCTCAGCCATACCTGCAAAATACAGTGGTCCACGGCTGAGCGCATGTGGCATCACCACCGGCTCATACCCAAATGCTTTCAGATGCTCCACGCCTGCGGCTACCAACTCTGGTTTTGCCGCACTTGCAGGAGACACCACTGCAACGCGGCTTCCACGACGCAGCCGCGGTCTGACCATCTCACTCAAAAATCCACCCTCGCTTCACCGCTGCATACAATCTCTGCCGGCCCGGTCAGCAACATCTCCGCCGTTGCAGAAGGCCAATCCACCTGTTGCTTTCCGCCTTCGGCCAAAGCCGACAGGCTTCGCGATACTCCATGCACCGTAATCGCCGCCGCGCTCGAAGCGCACGTGCCCGTGCCGCTGGAGGTCGTCGGCCCGCACCCTCGCTCATAAATCCGGAAAGCAATCTCATCCTTCTTCAGCACACGCACAAACTCTACGTTCGTGCCAAACTTGAAGAGCGGCGCCACGGCAATCTTCGCTCCCAGCTCCTGCCAACTCATCCCATGCGATCCAAAATCTTCGCGCTCCGGAAAAATCACGAAATGCGGGTTGCCCACATTCACCATCACACCTTCCACCGCTCCAGAAACGCCCTCAACCTCAATCGAGCGCGGCATCACCCGTGGAACGCCCATGCCGCTCTGAATCCACCATGGCGTGTTTGGCTCTTTCAACACAACGCTGCACTTGCGCACACCACCGTGCGTTCCCAGTTCGACTTCCTGCAGACCTTCGCTCTCCGCCAGCCATGCCGCCACGCAGCGCGTGCCGTTGCCGCTCAGTTCGGCTTCACTGCCGTCCGCATTGAAGAGCCGCAGAAAAAAACTGCCGTCCGCGCGCCGCTCCAGGAACTCAATTCCATCCGCGCCAATCCCCGTGTGTCGCGCGCACAACGTTCGAGCAAGTTGCGCATGCCATCCCTTCGCAATCGCCTCTTCGAGAATCAAGAAATCGTTCCCGCAAGCCTGCGCCTTCACAAACTGGATCGCGCTCACTCTTCCTCCGCGTCGCGGAACACAACCACCTGGTCGGTCTCATCGCTGGCTTTCAGGTCGTGCAGCAGTCGTTCATGTACACGCCGTGTCGCAGTAACGCTGAAGGCCATGCGTTCCAGCCCAGCTATATTGTCGCGCTCCAGCACGCTCATCCGCTGCCCCGCTGCATCCAGCACCTTTAAAATCGCGGACTGCATTCTGTACAACGACGCACTCACACCGTCGGCAAGTGCTTGCGCGCGCTCCACGCCAACAACATCCTTCGGAAGCGTTGCTCCTACGTCGGCGCGCACCTCGTAAATCATCGCGTAGCGGTGCCATCCAATCCTTACCTCGGCGACGCCCACAAATTGCAACATCACCAGAACCAGCACTGTCGCCGCGAGTGCCTCCAGGTACATGCCTGCACCGCATGTCATCCCAATCGCTGCCACCACAAACACAGTCGCCGCACTGGTCAGCCCCAGGATTCTGTTCTTCGTATGCAGAATCAATCCTGCTCCAAGAAACCCAATGCCCTGCACAATGTTCGCCGCCACTTGCCCTTTGTTCGGCGTCGAGTCTCCGGCAAGCTCAATACTCATCAGGGTGAACAGCGCCGCACCCATACATAGCAACATGTTGGTCCGCAGCCCGGAATCCTTGTGCCGGAACTCGCGCTCTACCCCAACAGCGCCGCCCATCGCGCATGCCATCAGCAGGCGTCTAATTCCAACGCCTGAGAGCAGCACATGCTCGGCCATCGACCAATGATTCATACCAGGGGCAACCATCGAGCCAGCATACTACCCACAGCGCTCAAATCCCATTCCGTGGAACCATGCTGTATCCGTCCCGCCACGACCCAGCTAGGGTTTCCATACCGTCGACTGGTAAACCCTTGCGCACGGCTGCCCGGACGTACACATCACATAAAGCTCGTTCAGCCCCTGCGGATGCGCCGCCACGGCCTGCGCCACGGCATCGCCCTCAATTGCAATCACAACGGCCGCATTTCCTGCCGGATCTGCCAGAGCCTTGTCAAAGCTCTGTGAGTCATTATCACTGACCATGCTCACCAGCGTTCGGCCTGCTGTCTGCACCGCGCCCACGTGCGCTCCCAGCGCCATCATGACTGGCTCGTTCGCGGGTATCGTCTCCAAGACGGACGCAATCTGCTTCTCCAGCGCCACCCGCGTGGTCGAATTCACCATGCCTTCTTTCAGCACCAGCGGCACCTCGTACATCATCGCCAGGCAGTTGGCCACGCACAGCAGCATCACAGCCGGCTGCAAGAAGCGTGCAACCAGCTTGCCCCACCCCATGTTCTCGCCGCACAGCCATTGCTCCAGACGCTCCGCCGCAAGCGCCGCATACACCGCCAACGCCGGTAACAGCTCCATCCCATAGCGCGCGTTGTAATACGAGTGCGGATACAGCTGCGGAATAAAAATCGGCACCGAGTTATACGCCACCGCATAAATATAAAAAGGAAGCGGCAGCCACAGCAGTAGAGCAAAACTCTCTGCCCGCGCGCGTACTTCAGCCTGTGCCCTGCGCTTCCAGCTGATCCACGCCCCATACAGCGCCGCGGCCATCACCAGCCAGCCGGTCTCCCACGCTGCCGCGTCCACCTGAGCGCAACGCATATAAAACTTCAGCGAACGCCACGGATTGTGCCACTCGCGATAATGCTGACCCATCGGCGAAGTCTTGCGATCAATCGCCTCCGCCGAGTATGGCCCTCGCATAAAGTCCAGCCAGTCGTGCATAAAGTGCTGGTTATACCAGAACCACGCTAGCGGTCCAGCCACGCACATCACCGTAAAAATCACGAACACGGCCAGCGTCTTCTTCCGCACTTCAGCATTTGCCTGCCACATCGCCCATGCCAGACACACCCACTCCGCAGCACCCACAATCCAACCGTCGTAGCGCGTGAACACCATGCCGAGTACCAGCAGCCCGGTAAAGATCATCCGTCCGCGCGCTTCACCCACACGCCCTGCACGCAGTGCGGCTACGCCTTCCATCGTCGCCACCACGCTCCACACCAGCAGCATCAGGAATAACGCTTCCGTCATCGCCGTCGTCGAGAGATACAGCAGGTTCGCATTCAGCGCATAGAATGCCGTCGCAGCGAACGCCCAGCGCAGCCGCATCAACCGTCGCCCCAACCGCCAAATGCCTGCCACGCTCATCGCGTAGCTCACCATCGACATCGGCGCCGCAGCCAGCCCCGTCTGCCACATTGTCATGTTGCGGATAAACGGCAGCATCAGCAGGTGCGGCAGCGGCAGCCACACACCACCCAGCTGCGCGATCCCCGGATACCGCGCATCCAGAATCCGCCGCGCAATCGCCAGGTGCGCAACCGCATCGCCATACAGCAACAGATATCCGCGCCGATAACACACCAGCAGCGCAAAGAACGCTAGCACAACTCCGGCCGCAAACAGCGGATATACCTCACCGCGTGTCGCTGGTTGCACTTTTTCTGGATCGTAACCGGGTCCGCCACTGCCCGCACGCTCTTTCCAGCCACGCGGCCGCGTCATCGTCTTCGGATTTTCTTTTCTAGTTGTCATTTCCGAAGACGCTACGCGGCTCCTCACCACGAACTTGTCATCCTGAGCAACGCGAAGGATCTGCTGTTAGTTGGGCATCACCGCACAAACAAGATGGATTTCAACCACGACCATTAGGCACGATTACAAATGCGAAATCTCTTTCAGATGCCCGAACCGTTCGTCGATCTCTTTCTTCGTCGTTCGC
>Ga0206815_1216_pt1 | contig 12700 bp, 12 predicted proteins | sample Alteio_BWOrgCont_91_FD_152864 | JGI IMG/M metagenome (GOLD analysis project Ga0206815, IMG submission 152864) | Enriched cells from forest soil in Barre Woods Harvard Forest LTER site, Petersham, Massachusetts, United States -... | ecosystem: Environmental > Terrestrial > Soil > Temperate forest >...
TTCAAAAAATTCACCCAAGTGGTGTCAGTTTGATTTAGAAAATATTAATTTTGCTCTTTTGTTGAATGTCTTTGACGATGAGTTGAAAGGCTCCAATACGGTTCCGGTATTTGAGTTTCCAGAAAACGAAATCGCGAAATACGTTGAAAAGGCAGAAGCTCTTGGCTGTGTGGTGCTTATAGATGGGTTATCGAGCCCTGATATGCAAAGCATTGTTCTAAAAGACCCCTCTGGAAATGAATTCGAAATCAGCAAATTCCATATTTAAGAACCCCGTGAAAATGTTGAGCTTTTTAGGCTCTTCTGGCAATATAAGCGTCCTTTAAACCCTGGAGAAACCAATGGCTTTATCTGAAAAAGACGTCCAATACGTAGCCAAATTAGCCCGCCTGGAAGTGACCGAACAGGAAGTGGCCAAATACACCCAGCAGTTGGGCAATATCCTCGGCTACATCGAAGAGATGAGTAAGCTCGATACCTCCAACGTTGAACCTTTGACGCATCCTCTCGACATGAAAAATGTGTTTCGCGAAGACGTGGTGAAACCCTCTTTAACTCAAAACGAAGTTCTTTCAAATGGCCCCGAAGTGCAGGGCGGTCATTTTAAAGTTCCGAAGATCATGTAAGGCCATCATGGAACTTTATCAAAAAACCATTCACGAAATCGCCGCTGATCTAAAAGCCAAAAAAGTTTCCTCGGTTGAATTGACTAAGGCCACGATGGCGCACCTCAAAGCGGTTGAACCTAAAGTTCAATCCTTTATTACTGTTACCGAAGAAGCGGCATTAGCCCAAGCCGCTGAAGCCGACAAGCGTTTGGCTTCGGGGAACGACGTCACCCCCTTAACCGGTGTTCCGCTTGGTATTAAAGATCTGCTTTGCACCAAGGGTGTGCAAACGACCTGCGCTTCTAAAATGCTCGAAGGCTTCAAGCCGCCTTATAACGCGACTGTGGTGGAACGGCTTAATGCCGCTGGGGCGATTATGGTGGGGAAGACCAACATGGATGAGTTTGCTATGGGTTCTTCCACCGAAAGCTCTTACTACCAGAAAACTAAAAACCCCTGGAACCTCAGCTGTGTTCCGGGCGGCTCTTCGGGCGGTTCGGCTTCCTGTGTATCCGCCGACCAGGCTTTTGCCTCGCTAGGTTCGGACACTGGTGGTTCTATTCGTCAGCCCGCGGCGCTTTGCGGCATAGTGGGATTGAAACCGACTTATGGCCGAGTTTCCCGCTATGGTTTAATTGCTTTCGCGTCCTCGCTCGACCAAATTGGTCCCATGACCAAAGATGTTGAGGACTGCGCTTTGATGATGAACGCTATCGCGGGTCATGACCCGAAGGATTCCACTTCAGCCGACGTGGCGGTGCCGGATTACACCACTGAAATGAAAAAATCGATTAAAGGTTTAAAGATCGGTATCCCCAAAGAATTTTTCCCCGAGGGCATGAACCCCGAAGTGACGGAAGCGACTAAGAAGGCGATTGAACAGCTCAAAAGCCTGGGCGCTGAAGTGCATGAAATTTCTTTACCCCATTCGCCTTACAGTTTGGCCGCTTACTATGTGTTAGCCCCTTCGGAAGCTTCGTCTAACCTGGCCCGCTATGACGGCGTGCGTTATGGGTTGAGAGTGCCGGGTGAAAACATTGTGGAAATGTATTCCAAGACCCGCGCTGCTGGTTTTGGGCCAGAAGTGAAGCGCCGCATTATGTTGGGTACTTACGCTTTGTCTTCCGGCTATTACGACGCTTACTATTTGAAAGCGTTGAAGGTTCGCCGCCTGATTAAGCAAGATTACGATCAGGCTTTCGCGAAGGTCGACATTATTGTGACCCCGACTGTGCCGAACCCGGCTTTTAAGTTTGGTGAAAAGACCGATAATCCTTTGACCATGTACTTGGAAGATATTTTCACCATTTCGATCAATATCGCGGGTCTGCCAGCTTTGTCTTTGCCCTGTGGAATATCCAAGACGGACCTGCCGATTGGTTTGCAGATGATTGGTAAACCCTTTGACGAAGCGACCCTATTAAAAGCGGCTTACGCTTATGAACAGTCCACCGACTGGCACAAGCGCAAACCCACCTTAAAAGAAAGTTAGGAATTAGGAGTTAGAAGTGAGAAGTTAACTCCTAACTTCGCACTCATAACTTCTAACTGATTTAGGAGAAAACATGGCATTTGAAGATTACGAACCAGTTATCGGTCTCGAAGTTCACTGCGAACTCAAAACAGCTACCAAGCTCTTTTGCGGATGCCCCACGACTTTTGGTAACGAAGCCAACACGCAGGTTTGCCCGGTTTGTCTAGGTTTGCCAGGTACCTTGCCCGTAATGAACGGCAAAGCCGTAGAGTTTGCCGTAAAGATCGGCCACTCACTCAATTGTTCAATAGCGGACTATTCGAAGATGGACCGTAAGAATTACTACTATCCCGATCTGCCCAAGGCCTATCAGGTTTCCCAATATGACAAGCCTCTCAACTATGGCGGTCATTTGGATATCGTGACCAAAGAGGGAACCAAGCGCATCGGTGTGACCCGCGCTCATTTGGAAGAAGACGCGGGGAAATTGGTTCATGCTGGCGGTAAATCCGGCCGTTTGGATTCTTCGGATTACTCTCTTGCGGACTATAACCGTGGCGGCATTCCGCTGGTTGAAATCGTTTCCGAACCGGATATTCGCAGTTCTGAAGAAGCCCATGCTTACTTAACCGCTCTCAAGAGCATCCTGCTTTATATCGACGTCTCTGACTGCAATATGGAAGAAGGCTCTTTACGTTGCGACGCCAATGTTTCCATCCGCAAAAAGGGGACTGAGAAGTTTGGCACTCGTACTGAAATTAAGAACATGAACAGCTTTAAGTTTGTGAAGCAGGCCATTGAATATGAAATTAAACGCCAGGCCGCTGTGCTGGATAAAGGCGAAAGAGTCATTCAGGAATCCCGCCTCTGGGATGTGACCGAAAACAAAACCAAATCCATGCGCTCTAAAGAAGAAGCGCATGATTACCGCTATTTCCCCGAACCCGATCTGGTGCCGATTATTTTAGATAAGGCTTATGTTCAAAAACTCAAGGCTGAATTGCCCGAATTGCCCGGTGCCAAGCGCACCCGTTTTGAGAAGGACTATGGTTTGACCGCTTACGACGCGGGTGTTTTGACCGCTGAGCAAGAATTGGCCCAATGGTTTGAAGTCGGCGCTAAGGTGACCAAGAACCCCAAGGGTTTCGCCAATTGGATGATGGGTGACATGGCCGCCCAGATGAAAGAACAAGAAAAAGAACTCAAAGATCTCAAATTTGACCAAAAGAAGTTAGCCGAATTGGTCGACCTCGTTGACGCTGAAACGATTAACAGCAAGCAAGCCAAAGAAGTTTTCCTCGAATTGTTCAATGAAGGTGCTTCGCCTGCCGAAGTAGTGAAGACCAAGGGCATGGCGCAGGTTTCCGACCCGAAAGCCATTGAGGCCGCAGTTGATAAAGTCTTGGCCGAAAACCCCAATGTAGTGGTCGACTATAAAGGCGGCAAACAGGGCGTTATTGGCTTCTTGGTGGGCAAGGTCATGCAGGCCAGCCAGGGCAAAGCCAATCCCAAGATGGTCAATGAGATAATTAAGAAGAAACTGGATTCATAGGGCAAATTGAAAAATTCTGAAATCGAAAAGTTGGTGTTTGAAGATTTTCTAAAAGTTACTAACTTAGAAGTGACCGATATAGTTTATTCAGATCATCCAGATGTTAAGTTCAATTTTGAAAATAAAAAAATTGGTGTTGAGCTGTCCGAGCTTCTTGATGAACGAGATCAAGAGGAAATAAAAATTATTAAAAGTGGTCTTCAAGCTCCCGGCTATTCTTTCGATCCCATGGATATAAGCAAAATCGAAATGAGTCTAAAAAAGAAAAAAGAGAAAGATTACAGCCTTCCCGGGCATGAGATTTGGCTAGTTTTATACACTAATCATGTTGGTATGCCACTTATAGATCATTTCAGCGAAATTTCTGAAAAGATAGAACGACTATTTATAAAATTCTTGGAACAAAAGAAAGATTTAAATAGAGTTATGATCTTTGAAAAAAACTTAAAAAAGATTGTTGTTGATGTTTCGAGAGATTAATTTTTCTAAAGGGTTTTTATGAGTCCGGTTGGTTTTGGCCCATCCGATATTAACAATCCCCGCAACGTTCAATGGGGCATGGTGCCCGAAAGCTTTTGGCTCACCAAAGTCCTCATTTTTGATTTCGACTGGATTGCCAAAGAAGTTTCCAAGGCCCAGCACCCCATGCCGGACCATGAGGCCATCAGTTCTTCTGTAGCTGGTCTCAAAGAAACTTTCCGCATTCTCCGCAGTTTTGAAATCCGTTTGGCGATGACCTCTAACTTAAAACTCTCGATGGTGATTGAACAATTAAGCGGTTGGAATTTAGCTGAAGAGTTTGACTGTATCCGCTGTGCCGAAGAACTGCCGTCTTTAAAACCGAGCCCTGATTTACATATCAACGTGATGGAAACTTTAGGCATCCGGCCTTTTAAAGCCATCGCGTTGGAAACCGCCCACGAAGGGGTTGAGGCAGCCCGGCACGCAGGGTTGTTTTGTATCACCATGACGGGTTCGGGCTTGATGGCCGATTACGAACTGGACTCTTTTACGGGTGAGCCCATTATTTTCCTTCTTGAGAAAATCGACCGGGTTAAACGGCGTCAATTAGAGATAAACTAGATTTTTGAGAAATGGTTTGTCCGTGTTAGGTTGAAATAGTAACTTTTCCCCCCTCAAAGCCGTACTAATGGCAGGTAAATCGGTTTAATTATTTCCATGAGGAGCAGCAATGAAAATTTTAACGGGCAAGATTCACGGCTATTTAGACTATTTGGTGGTGATTATTTTTTTGCTGGCTCCCTGTGTTTTGGGGTTTTCACAAATTCCCATGATCATCTCTTATAGCCTGGCGGGAATTCATCTGTTGCTCACCCTGTTGACCGACTTCCCATTGGGCGTGATTAAACTGGTTCCGTTGAAGCTTCACGGGATCATTGAGCTCATCGTGGGGCTCTGTTTAATCGCTTTACCCTTTGTTTTAAATTTTGGGGCAGAACCTGCCGCCCAATATTTTTATATCGCTAATGGGGCGGTTATTTTATTGGTTTGGTTTTTGACGGACTATGGCAAGAAATAAGGTTTTCTAAATTCTAAAAGCCTAGCCTTGTTCCCAAAGCCCACACAAGTTGGTTGAATCGGATTGCCAACATTGACCGGCACAACCGAACCGTGGGGGCATCAAGACGAACTCAGCATTTTTTCAAAAATTCCTCCCTGAATAGCCTTTTGGGCGGCCTGGGTGGCTTTTAAAGCTTTTGGCCCACCGGTAACGTTCAGATGAATCTCGTAATTATCTCCGCCCTTGTATTTGACCTTAATACCGGGTCCCAAGGCTTTCCAAGCTTCCGCCAGGGGGTCTTCTTCCTTGGTTTTGCCCTTGGAACCGACATTGGGGTCGAAATCCCTAGGCTCGTTTCCATCCACAATCCATTGGACGAACCTTTTAACGACCCCTTCGTTCATTTCCCACCCAAAGATCAGTTCTAAGGCAGTTAAGACCTCGTCCAATTCGGCCAAAGGGGCTAAAGCCAATAAAATGGATTCGGTAATCCGATAATCGGTTTTTTGTATACTCCCGGAAGGGCCAAATTGGGTTCCAATGGTGGGTTGAGTGTCCAGCCGCTGGACAGTGGGTGTCCCGGAGGCGGTTTGGGTGTCCAGCGGCTGGACAGTTTCGGCCTCTTCGTCCGGGTCTTCTTGTGGTACATCCAGCCGAAATCCATCATTATCGGTTTCAGGGTTTAGACTATTGCTAATCATGTCCCGACACATCTCATCCAAGTAGGCGGTTAACAGCAAAGCATTGCCCACTTTGCTTTTGGAGACACCCAGGCGTTTCCCTAACTGCCGCAAAGAAAGGGCGGGATTGTCTTGATGCTCCTTTTCAATGGCTAAATCCCAGTCCCACCAGTCCATTTCTTCCAGGCTGTTGTCCATCAGGGAGGACAAATGGGTATCTTCGGGGGCGATATTCAATACCTGACAATCCAGGGTTTCCAAACCCGCCAATAGGGCACCCGCCAAACGTCGGTGGCCTCCGATCACCAGATATTCATAGCCTTGCTGTCCAAAGGTAAGTACGTTTGGCGGCATATTGGAACCATGATCGAGAACATCCCATTTGCTGTAAGAAGCCATTTCCTGTTCAGTCAGGCGGCGGACCTTGAGGAGTGTCTGTTGACCAATGTCTTTTAATGAATCAGCCATTTTCTGGATGGAGTAGAGCCTAAAGCGGTGCCGGGGTTGGTCCTCATTAGGTATCAGTTTTGAAACGGCGATTTTGACTATTTCGGGCATGGTTGGTTCCTTGATATAAAAAATTAAATACGGTGGGGTTTTACTAGTTGGGGTAGAAAAAGGCAAATTAACGATTTGTTAACTTAGGGAAAGCGTTTTATATAAATTGGAAAAGGTTTTAAGGCGTGGATTAGAATTAAGTGTTTTTAAGAAAAGTTAATCTAAATAAAACCGATGAAATTTAATTAATTTGTCTTTACGGTTTCTTCACACTTCTCAACCCAATCCATAATCGGCTTCCGGTATTGCATCGCCAGGCTGGGAAAATCCATATGGTTCATCTTCGGTATGGCGATCCATTGCTTCGGATCGACCGCAGCCTGGTAGACCTGCTGTCCTAAAGAAAAGGGAATGATGGTGTCGTTTTCACCGTGAAATTCCAGCAGAGGGCAGGTGCGTTCTTTGACGTAATTGATCGTCTCAAACTTGTCGTGAATCATAAAAGGGAAGATCATCAGCCAGGGATAGCGGTAGCGGCTGACGGCATAAACAGAAGGGAAGGCGCCTTCCAGGATAAGCCCTGCCGGATGGGTTTGGGTGGCCAGTTCGGCGGCCACCGACGAGCCTAAAGAATGGCCCCAGATAATGATACTGTGTTCATTAATACCTTTCGCTTTTAACCATTGAAAGGCCGCCATGGCGTCTTCATCCACGGCCTTTTCACTGAGGTCGCTTTTTACGCCTTCGCTATCGCCGTAGGCGCGGTAGTCAAATATCAGCGCGTCAAAACCAAAGTCGTAAAAGAGTTTGGATACCTCTGACAGCAGTGACAAATTGGCGCCATTACCGTGACAGTACAAAAGCGCGGGATGAGTTTTTCCGTCCTTGTGGTGTATCCACCAGGCGTCCAGGATTTGGCCCTCGGGGTTTTTAAATTTCACATCCTGATATTGGGTGAGGCCGTATTTTTGCGGGGTCATACCGTTATTGGGGCCCGGCACAAACACAATATGCCGTTGAAAGGCGTAATACAAAAGAACAATAGTGAGATAAGCCAGCAGCGCAGCTATGGGCGGCACAATGAGTAATAATTTTTTCAAAACAAAACTCCTCAAAAAATCAATTGACCACGGAGTTCACAGAGTTACACGGAGTTAAATCTTTGTTTTCCAAAGAGATACTTAGACTTACTCCGTGTAACTCTGTGAACTCCGTGGTGAAATGCCTGATTTTACATCTTGGCGCTAATGCATTGTATTTAAAAAGGGCTAGGGTTTATGATTGGGAATACTTTTGGGAGATAAACACATGTCACAAGTTTTTAAACCGACCGAACCCTATGAATCGAAATTAAATGAACAGCCCTGGGGAACCATGGAATGGCTGGTGCATGATTCTTTGACGCCCGGCGTCAACATGAGTGTGGCGGTTATGAAGATCCTTCGCGATAAAACTTCGCCTTTGCACCGTCATCCAAACTCCAATGAGTTTTGTTATTTGCTGGAAGGTCAAGCTGAGATAACGATGGATAATAAAAAACTAATTTTAAATGTGGGGGATTCGGTTTTAATTCCCATAGGCACAGCCCACGGCTTTAAAAACCTGGGAACTCAAACCACCAAAATGTTTCTTTCATATTCCGAAGGCCGCCGTATTTTCCAAGAAATTTAACGTCCGAAAAAATCGAAAATTTTTTAACCACAGAGTTAACAGAGTTACGCAGAGTACATATTTTTTATAAAGGATCAGAAAGTCTTTAAAATCAAAAGCTTTACTCTGTGTAACTCTGCGTAACTCCGTGGTGAAATGCCTGATTTTACATCTTCGCGCTATGAACGGCTTTCCAGGCTTTGTCGGCTTTGGGTGGCAGGTTGTCCATGTGTTTCAAGAACAGCACGATATCCCAAATTTGTTTATCGGTTAAAGAATCGGTGAAAGCGGGCATGCCGGTTAAACGGACGCCGTGTTTGATAAACCAGTAAATCTTGCCTTCGGCATCATCCGTCACACTGTGCCGGGCCAATTGGGGAGCGTGCTGGAAAAGGCCAGTGGCGATGTTGGAAGCTTGACCATCGGAAGAACCGTGGCAAACGGCGCAATTGGTTTTGTAAAGATGAATACCGTCAATCACGTTGGCGTCGGTCAAAGCCACCGGGACGGCAGTCTTGGGAGCTTCTCTTAACAAAGTGGCATGAAGCGATTTGTGGGCGGCCCAGGTTTCTAGAGCGCTTGGTTTATCGTCGGCGTTTGCGGGCACCCAACCTTTAATAACGGAAACATAAGCTCCGGCGGTTAAAGCGGCCAAGGTAAAGATGATTCCCCAGAAGAAAATTTTCATGAATAGCCTCCGATAAATTTTAAAGATGAGTCATTTTACGGGTGACTGGTCGTTTAGACGTAAAAATGTTCATTTTTGTGGCGATTTGCGCGGTTAAAGTTGAGGGCTGGCTTGTATAAGTCTGAATATAAAACTAGGCTCTTCCCAGTTTTTATCCTATAGGCGAAACATCTCCATACACAGAAGGAATCAAAATGAATTTTCAGATGAACGAAGGCAAACGTAATCCTTTTACTGGATTTCCCAAAAAATCTTACCTTTTCCTAGTGGTGATTCTTTTTCTTTGCAGGGCCAATGTTCAGGCCCAGACCTGGTCCACCAGCCCGGGTTCGGGCATTTGGAACACTGTCACCAACTGGAGCACTTTAAGCGAACCCAATTCGCAAAGCGCGGCGGCCACTTTCGGCGCTTCCAGCACGACCAGTCTGACCTTCAACGCGGGGATTACGGTGGGAACCCTTCAATTTAACAGCGGCTCGCCGGTTTATAACTTCGCGGTGGCGAGCAACCCCCTGGCCCTCTTTGGCACGGGTGTGGTGAACAACTCCTCCTCGGCTGAAACCTTTACGGTGGGCAACAGTCTAAACTTATTCAACGGCGCCACTTCGGCCAACTCGACGATCAACGTCAGCAGTGGCGGGGCGGTCACTTTCAACACTAGTTCAACCGCCAGCACATCCAAGATCACGATCAGCAGCGGCGGCACGCTGAACTTTGGCGGGCTCATCGGTACAGGTTCTTCCACAGCGGCCAGCGCAGCCATTACCAATAATGGTAACGTTTATTTCGCCAACAGCTCGACGGCGGCTAATTCCAACATTGTCAACAACGCGGCCATGACTTTTTTAGACAGCTCAAACGCGGGCAGCGCGGCGGTGAGCAATAACGGCACGATCGCGTTTAACAGCGACAGCGCCTCCGTCTATTCAACCGCGGGAAACGCTAACTTCAATAACACGGCGGCGGGTTCCATCAGCTTTATGGGTAATTCATCAGCGGGCAGCGCCACTGTTTTTAACAACGGCTCAATGGCCTTCATCAACAATTCCACCGCGGGAAGCGCCACGATCTTTGACGCCAACAACCTGAATTTTTATAATTCGGCCACTGCAGGCAACGCGGCCATCAACATCAATGGGGCCTGCACGGTGGTTTTTAACAATGCCTCCAGCGCCGGCGCGGCTTCTATTGTGAACAACGGCAGTATTACTTTTACGGCTGACAGCTCTTCGTCTTTTTCCACGGCGGGCAGCGCCGTGATCCAAAACTACAACACCTTAACCTTTAATAACTTCGCCTCGGCGGGAAGCGCCACGATCATCAATAATTTTGGTAGTACCAACATGAATTTCTTCAATAACTCGACCGCGGCTAATGCAGTGATTAATTCGACCGCCTCAGCGGTTATTTTCAACGACAGCTCGACGGCGGGAAATGCCTTTATTTCAGACAATGCGGCAGTTATTTTCACAAACACCGCTTCGGCGGGATCGGCTACGGTTTCGGTCTTTAACCAGAATGGTTCCCAGGGTGGGATCGATTTTGGTGGCACCGCGACGGGCGGGACCATGCGGGTCATTTTGGGGGCGAATTCGTTCCTGAACATAACGGGTGAAACCGCCGCGACCCCGGTGACGGTGGGTTCGGTGGAAGGTTCGGGTGCGGTGACGATGGGGGCGACCAACCTTTTCGTGGGGTCCAATAATCTCAACACTACCCTGACCGGCGGCATCAATGGCACCACAGGGGCATTAACCAAGATCGGCACGGGCACCTGGACCCTGACCGGGGCCGGTACCTATGCGGGCGGCACGACCATTAGCGGGGGCGATTTAGCGGTTGGCAGCAGCACCGCCCTGGGAACCGGATTGGTTGTGGTCAACGGCGGAACTTTGAGCACGAACGGAACTTTTCACTCGATTAATGTTGCCTCCAACTACACTCAAACTTCGGCTGGAACTTTGCAACTGGGGTTGGGAGGGACGACGACTGGCCAATGGGATAGCTTGAATGTGACTGGGTCGTCCACTTTGGCGGGCAATTTACAGCTTGTTTTTAACAACAATTATCGCGTTCGAGGCAGCGCCAGTTTTGATCTCATTAATACGGGTTCCTTTATCAATAGGTTTAGCTCGATCACAGACCCCCTTTCGGGTGACTCGGTTTCGGCTGTTTACACTTCGACCGAACTTCTTTTGAATGTAACGGCCCCTACCTTTACTCAATTAGGAGTAACGGCGAACGAAAAGGCGTTGGGTACTGTGATGGACAATTTCTATTCAAATTCAGGCGATCCCACTTTGATTAGCAATTTGAATACCCTGTCGAATTCAGCCCTATCGACGGTGTATGACCAAATGTCGCCTTCCAGTTTGACGCCGATGTTCAAGATGGGTTTCTCTACCGCCCAAGTTCAGGCCGGTATGGTGAGTGACCGGGTATCGCAACTGTTCGGCAACAGCAAGGCTAGTGACAATACGGCTGCTTGGAATGGCCAGGGTCCGATGTTCGCCAGCAATATGCCGGCGGAAGAAGAGGCTGAAGTTTCCCAAACGGTTCCACAACCGGAACGTTGGGGTGCTTTTGCCAACGGCATGACTAACTTTGGGACGGTGACATCTGACGGCAACGGTGCGGGATACCAATTCTCCACTGGCGGCACAACGGCTGGCGTGGATTACCGCTTTGACAAAGATTTCGTTGTCGGTTTGATGCTGGGTTACGATCAAACGGGTACCAGTCAGTCTAGTGGCACGGTCAATGTGAGCGGCGGCCAAGCGGGTCTGTACGCGGGTTGGAAAATCGATCAACTTCGTATCGAAGCGCAAGCGGATGGCGGGTTGAATAGCTATACCACTCAACGCATGGGTTTTGGCGGTACAGCCAGTGGAAATACTTCGGGTTTGGAATATACAGGACAACTTAATATCGGTTACGACATCAAAATGGATGATTTCAAAGTCAGCCCCTTCGTGTCGAGCCAATTGACCCAGGTTAATGTGAACGGGTTTACTGAAACCGGATCATTAGCGCCTTTGACTTACGGCAACCAAAACGAGGCTTACGTGAACAGCGATTTGGGATCGCAGTTTGCTTTCAACTTTACCGCCTTTGGCGTCAAGTGGTCGCCCAATGTGAGCGCGGCCTGGGAGCATGTGTACCAGGGCAACAACGACAGTCTGACGGCGAATTTTGGAACGGGTAATAACTTTACGGTGGCTGGTTCGGCCACGGGTACCGACGCGGCGGTTTTGGGCGGCGGGTTGAACGCTGAGTTCGCCAAGGGGTTCAATATTTATGGAGCCTATCAAGGCAAAGTGGGTATGACGAATTACACCGACCAAAGTATTTCTGCTGGAGTGAACATCGGGTTCTAAAAACTCGGTGTTTTAGATTATTTTCAAATCTCATATGAATGGGCGAGGGCGGGGCCGAAAGGTTTCGCCCTTTTTTATTGATGCTTTTTCATTCCCGCTGGACAAGAATAGTGGACGTTATGAGTTGAGTTTCTAATACAAAATCTGGAATTCAAATGCAAACTTTAATTTCTATTTCTCATGTCGCTTTCATCGGCTTTGTGGCGCTTTTTGCGCCAGTTAATCCGATTGGAACGGCCGTTATTATTGAGCCTTTTCTGCATGAATTGGATCCCAGAGCTCGGCGGGCGGCGGTGCGAAGAATAACCGGTTATTGTTTTCTTATCTGCTGCAGTACTATTTTGATCGGAAGCTGGCTTTTTAAACTTTTTGGTATATCCCTGCCGGTGGTTCAATTGGCCGGGGGGCTTTTGATCTGCCATATGGGTTGGCAGCTGCTGACGCCGAATAACGCGGCGAGTGATTCCTCCAATTCCTCCACGGCTACCAACAAACCGGTCGAGGATATTCTTTTTTACCCTTTAGCTTTCCCCCTGACCACCGGCGGAGGAACGATTTCGGTTTTGCTGACGCTGAGCGCCCACGGGCATGACAGCGACTATTCCATTTATCTTCAAAACTTGGGCGCTTTATTTGGAGCCATCGTGATGA
>Ga0206815_1219_pt1 | contig 12571 bp, 13 predicted proteins | sample Alteio_BWOrgCont_91_FD_152864 | JGI IMG/M metagenome (GOLD analysis project Ga0206815, IMG submission 152864) | Enriched cells from forest soil in Barre Woods Harvard Forest LTER site, Petersham, Massachusetts, United States -... | ecosystem: Environmental > Terrestrial > Soil > Temperate forest >...
GTGTGGCTCCCATGAAGGCTCCTCAAGAATCCAGAACAACCAATAATTCGAGCTCCGGGTTCGGGAAATCTCCCGGCACATACAAACCAACCCTCCGCGTCTGAACAATGTGTTCCCAGGCGGACCCCGTTTTGCTGATTCCGAAGTATTGAAAGTCTACTTTCGGAGCGATGGCGGAGGGCGGGATCGACAGGTGTGTCAACCCCAATCCAGGCAGGGAGGTCTTCACAAGCTCTGGGAGAAGTTCGGCTGAGCCGATTTTCACGTGCCGAAGGACACGCGAAATCAGATCCGCCTCCCCTACATTCGACTGCAGTGCCAGAATCCAACGTGACCGGCCAAGGCAGCGCTGGTCCAAAATCTCGCCCTCGTGGGTGTATCGACCCGCGGACTTCAGTGCGATGACAATACAATTCGTTGGAACAACGAGCTCCAAATGTGCTCGGATGTGTTCATCTAGCGCATGAAAGCACGTATCCAGATTGAGATGGTTGTACGCGGGCAGTGTTTGCGGATGTGAATCCATTCCAAATGTGCAGAGCGCGCCGCCCAAGCGCGACATTTCCGCATAGACTTGCTCGGGGTGCCCACGCTCTGCGATGTACAAATGCCGAAGGACTGTCAGGCTGGAGTTCACAGTGTGCACAAACCAAAAGCTGGCCACTTCGCCGGAAGAGAATCCGGCCTGAAATTTTGACGCTCCCCGGCGGGAGGGAGCCAGTGTTGCGCTCTTCTCGTCAAGAATCTCAATAAGCCTGTGGAGGATCATCATCAGGCGCTCGCTGGCGCTGATTTGAAGACACGGCGGAATAAAACTCGGATCAAAAATGAAATGACCTGTGCCATCCCGCATGATGCGGGCGATTGGCAACGCGGACAAGCCTTCTGAACTCTCATTTTCAAAAACAAAGCGTACGTTCTTACGTCCCAAATGAACCGGACGCGGGTCGGCGCCTGTGTTTTCGTCGCAGAGAGGAAACTCTTCGGCGATGTACCGCGTGTTGGCGTCAGGATGTTGTGGAGCGAGCGTGCAATTTGGCCCGTTTTGCCGGTGTGGGGGTACCACGAGCATCACTCTGAGTGACTCGCGAGTGGGAGGAAAGTGCTCGCCGATCGCGCGCTCTTGGGGGAGTGAGTCACTATCGGGCATGTGAAAAACAAGCCCATCCGGAAAAATTCCGCGAGCATGCACGAGAGCGACTGTACCGTTGCGCAAGGCCTCGGCGTCGAGTCGAAAGCCTATAAATCCGAAGGGCTCAAACCAGAGGTTGGAGTAAGAAAAAATGGACTAGATCTTCGAATGATTGTCTTTGCGCCTGGAAATGCTGTGGTCCCAGGTACATTCCCTCGAACCACACAACTTTCGATAGTTGTTTCATCAAAGCAGATGAGTGAGCTAGTGGATTTGAGCTCATTGTCGGGACACACTATGGATTGTTCCCGTCCTGGAGTCAAGTGCTAGAGCTTACTGAATTTAGTTCTCGATTGAGGTCTCGCGGAGCCCTTTTTTCTGACGGCAATATCCGCCGAAATCGAAAGTTTCACGAACTCAAAGCGCTTGTGGCAATAATATGATGAGTTCAAGTTGTGGTTTCGGTATTTCGCCCGGAACATAGGCGCCCAGATTGCGCGATCGCCCGATGGCATCCCACACGGGACCTGCCTGGTTCAAAGAGAAATACTGGAATGCCAACTTTACGGGAATGGCGCCCGGCGGCTTAGGGAGGTGTGTCATCTGAATCCCTGGCAAGGCTTGGCGGATCAGGTGTTCGATCTGTGAAGCGGAGCAGACTTTGATCAGTTGCGGAGCGCGCCTCATCAGATCTGCCTCGGGCATCTCAGCGGCCACTGCCAAATACATCTTGGTGCCAACGAGGTACTTGTCGTCGTCGATTGTAGTGGCATAGACCGATGGTTGCACCAGCTTTAGCGGGAGTGATATGTAGTTGCTGGGAACAACGGTCTCGAGGAGTTCGCGCAGTTTTTCATCCAAATCCGTGAAACAGGTGCTTAGCTCATTATGGTCATAGGTGGGCAAGTCCCGAGGCTGGATTTTCATGGAAAACGTCGTCAGTGCGCCAGCCAGCGACGTCAGGAGACGAAAGGCGCTGTCCGGGTGCCCCTTCCTTGTCTCGTAGAGATGCCGGAGAACGGGGAAATGATTGTTCACGGTGTAGAGCAGCCAGAAGTTCGCAATATCCGCTGACGTGAAATCGGCCAGGTTTTGACTTTTCTGACGCCGCTTTCCCGACAAGATGCTGCTCTTTGCGGCGAGTATTTCAACCAGCCTTCGAAACATGGAAAGCAAATAATCACTCGCCGCGATATTCAGCAGCGGCGGAACAAAGGTGGTGTCCAACTGAAAAGTCCCGGCAGCGGTTCGGCGCACGCGCGCGACCCTCAGTGCCACGCTGCCTTCCCGCGATTCTCCCTCAAGAAGAAGGCGAAAGTTTTTACGCGCAAATTGGATCGGTTTCTCGCTCGCACCCGTATTTTCATCCTGTACATCCACGACCTCGGAAAGATAACGTGTGTCCGCATTCTGCTTCGTTATGGAAACATTCAATCCTTTCTCTCGATCGGACGGAATAGCCAGGTACACGTCCACACTTTGTTGATCGGCGCCGAAAAACGGAGCCAGCGGCCTCAGTGGAGGAGCGGCATCGGAGTCGGGAATTTCGAATGGCAGCCCATCCGGCAAAATTCCTGCGGCCCGGGAAACGGCGAAATTTCCTTCGGCCAGCGCTTCGTGCCGGATGCGCAGATCCGCGAAACCCCAGGGACGAAAGTTGAGCGCCTCCAGCCGGAATTGGAACGTGCTTTCAATGAAGCGATCCTGCGTCTGCAGGTGCTGGGGCGTCAAAAACGTGCCCTTTGCCCAGATCACAGGTCGGAGTTGTCTCATATTCACCCGTCAAGCTATCAATTCTCTCTATGTTAAGTCAAAGGAGATTCTTCCCTCACATTCAAAACCCAGGAATTGAACTTACCTTGAAACACTGGCAGAGCGCGTGAAGAAGCTAGGCGGGTTTGGCCGTGTACCCCGCGCATTGGATGACCGGGAGGCGCGGATATTTTGGGAATGATGAATCGCTCACTGAACGCTCGCACAAATAAAAACTCGATTCGCGTGAGGATTCAATTCTGCGCGCGTACCGGCAATCGTGGCACAATCCGACGTAGCTCGCGGCACTTGCCACCGGATTTTCCTTCTTCTCGATCATGCGGACACACTCGGCTGTATTTCTGACGCCGTCAATTTTAATTCGCGGTCTTCAAGTCGCTTCGATTCGTGGGTCGGGGATAGCCCGGCCAACCACAAAGTGATAAATCACTTGTTGCGGGAGCGTTGCCCCACCAATTTCGTCTCCTTCCTCTAGGAACTCCAGGTAACGATGCACATCGTCGTCGTAGAACGCTCCTATCCCGGTAGCATTCCACCCCAAAGCGCGGTTGCCGAAGTCCTGCGCGGCCCGGTCTCCTAATTACGATTACGGCGGAAGGGCGTAAGTTTATCCGAGGCAGAGGATGGCCGCCGGGGCGTCTGATGCCGCGCGATGCGAGAACGCGCAAACTCAGACCATGGCCCATTCGGATCGTAGCGCAGGTACAGAGAGAGATGTTGCAGTGCGGTCTTAATTTGGCCGCGTTTTTCATAGGCCAGGGCAATATTCAGGTGAGCATCCGCCAGGGTCGGAGAAATCTCAATGGCGCGGCGCAAATGCTCGATGGCATCATCTGCCTGCCCAAGCTGTTCAAGGACGCATCCGAGGTTGAATTCAGCGAGAGAATTATTTCGGTCGAGTGAGGCCGCGGTAGCAAACTCTTCCAGTGCTTTTTCCATTTGGTCCAGCTGATAAAGCGTTGTGCCAAGGTTGATATGCGCTTCCACCCAGTCTGGAGCGGCGTCCACTGCTCTGCGATAGGCGTCGACCGCTTGTTCCATCGATTCGGGACACGAATCGCATTCCATGCCCAACTCGAACCATTCCTCCGCGGAGCGCGACGCCATGGTGTGCACTTTGCGCGCCAGATCGGAAGTTTCAAAATTCAATACGAATTGCCCAGTCAACGGTTCAAACGGACGGCCCGGAGAGGCCTGTGGATGAACCACCACTTGCTTGCCATTGGTGGAAACGTGGAGTGACGAGAGTGGCGCGTGAACTTCGCCGAGTTTGGATTCCAAAGCGCTAATGGCCAGACGTATGCGCCGGGCCGGCACCTTCCGGGCGGCAAGGCGCTTGATCGTCTCGAGTGCAACCAGATCCGAAAAACTAAAGAATCGTTCGCCCCATCGCGATCTAGGCAGCACCAGCCGCAGGCGAGTCCAGTAATCCAGCTCCCGGCGGCTCACGCCGATCATGCGTTCTACTTCGCTGCGTGTGAAACGATGGTCCAAACTGGATTCTCCTCACACGATCGAACGGATGGCCAATTATCACTCGAAAATGCCATGTTGGAACGGAATTTCTCCATGAATCAGCGATACAGTCCACAAGCATTAAAGAAAAGCTTTGACCCAGAGAGCACAAAGACGGATGCCGGAGGCGCTTTGACACAGGACTCCTCTTGTCTCTGCGATCTCTGTGTTAAAGCCTTCCATTTACTCGTCCCATGAGTGGCAACGAGGGTCACTCACGAGCTATAAGTTGCAGGGCAGGAACGCATGACTTGCGTGGCCCTCGGGTCCGGTGGACTTATTTGGTCTAATTGTACTTCACCCATCTATGCAACCCCACGCAGCTGAGCGGCGGCACCTGGAAAGGCAGATTGCCTTTTCGAGGCCCATTTTCATGGTGCTGGCGCTGGTGGATCTACTCGAGCGGCCGCCTGCTGAACGTGGTCCCCAAGCGGTCCCATTTGTGGCTGTATATCTAGTGGTGGCACTGGCACTCGCCTTAGTGCAGAACTTGCCACAAATCGGCGAATGGGCCGTTCCGCTGCCGGTTGATTTGGCGGCGCTGGGCGTCTTTCTGCTGCTAACTCACTCCGTAGTAGCTTTCTGGTTCGTATATTTATTCGTTGCGTTGGCTGCGGGAATTCGCTGGGGGATGAGGCGCTCGGTAATCCTGGCTGGAATTGTAACGCTGGCGTTGCTGGTGCGAACGGCCGTGAACGGGCCCCTGGCTTGGGAACAAATGCTTTCCTGGATAGCGCTTTCCACTGGAACGTTCGCGGCAGGCGCGGGCATGTCGTTTCTGGGTAGTCGCCAGCGCCTGCGTGCGGCCGAGCAAGGATTTCTTGCGCGCCTCACGGGGCTCATAGAAGTAGATAGAGGCATGGCCGAATCGCTACGTTTGGTGCTCGGGGAGCTGGCGCAATCATTTGACTGTGATGAAGCGATTCTAGCGTTCCGCGATTTTGAACTGGAGCGCATTTTTGTCTGGAGACATCGCGCCGGGGACGACTCGCGTATGATTCCGGAGAATCTTCCCTTGACTCGCAGCGATGGTTTTCTTCTCGATCATCCCGACGCCAGCGTCTGCTGGAATCATCTCCAGGGAGCCGGCGATGGCTTTGGCTGGAACCGCCAGGATGGACGCCGGTTGATCGATCTTCCGCGCTTGCCCGGACCGATGCGGCAGGAACTCGGGTGGCAATCGATTCTGAGTGTGACGTTTGACGTGGGCGGCCAGCCGATGGGACGCTTCATGCTAGGCAATGGCCATCGGCGATTTCTTCCCGGAGATTTGCGATGGTTCGAAACCATTGTCCGGCATCTTGCTCAGCCTCTGAAGAATCTTTTCCTGTTGCGCCATATACGGGCCCATGCCATCGAAGGCGAACGCAGCCGAATCTCGAGAGATATCCATGACGGAATTCTGCAGACCCTGTTGAGCGTGGATATCCAACTCGAAGTGTTGCGGCGCAAAGTGCCGACCGCTCCGGAAGTTGCCGTTGCCAGCCTCGCCTCACTGCAACAAACCGTGCGTAACGAAACCGATGAGTTGCGGCGCATGGTTACCGATCTGCGGCCTCTGCGGGTGCAAAGCGCCGATCTGGTGGATTTAATGAGCGGCTTTGCGGAGCGCTTTCGCAATGAATCCGCCCTGGCCCTGGATCTGATCGTTGACGCCGCTGACTTGCAGCTCCCTGATCGTATCTGCCGCGACGTGTTTCAGATCTACAGGGAGGCGTTACATAATGTGAAAAAACACGCGCATGCATCACACGTAGTGGTAAAAATGTGGCAGAATGAAAGCCAAGTCGTCCTGGTGGTGGACGACAATGGGGATGGTTTCAGTTTCGCGGGCCGGTTTACAGGCGACGAGTTGGATCGTCTAAGACTGGGCCCCATTTCGATCAAAGAACGCACTAGGAGTGTGGGCGGCGTGTTGACTGTAGAATCCACCCCGGGGCATGGCGCGCGTCTGACCGTTGAGGTTCCACTCGGCTAATATGCCCAAGACTACAAAACAACCTATTCGTGTTTTGATGGCTGACGATCACGCCATCTTTCGTGAAGGCCTCCGCAAACTGTTGGACGGCGACGACGAAATCACCATCGTCGGCGAAGCCTCGAATGGCATCGAGTGCATCAAGTTGTTGACCAAGCTCAAACCGGACATCCTCCTGCTTGATTTGCGTATGCCTGATAAAGACGGGCTCGCGGTTCTGGAGGAAGTAAATTTTGACCAGCTTCCAACCCGCGTAGTCGTGCTCACCGCGGCAGAGGATGATCGGGATGTGGTTCGGGCTATGCGTTTAGGCGCGCGCGGCGTCGTATTGAAGCAGTCGGCCACCGATCTGTTGGTCAGAAGCATTCACAAGGTACACAACGGCGAAATCTGGCTCGATAACCACATGACCGCGGAAGTGATGAAGGCCTTCTCGAAGTCGTCCGACGGCGGCCCGCGACGTGAAAAACCTCTGCTGAGCGATCGCGAAAAGGAGATCGTTCAACTCGTCGCACAGGGTTATCGCAATAAGGAAATAGGGGAAAAACTCTTTATCAGCGAGCAGACGGTAAAAAATCACCTGCATAATATTTTCGATAAACTTGGCGTGTCCGACCGTTTGGAACTTGCCCTATATGCGATCCACCACCGCTTGATAGATCAAGCCTAGCCTTCGCCTCGCTTCTCCGGGATACCCTTTCCCCCCTAGTACTCGACTCCCTCATCCGTACTACCAGAAATGGGACTGATGCGCTATTGGGCCGCACATGCCCGGGCCGTATTCTCCTGTTCGTGACATCAATTGGCACAAACGCGAACGCGATGAACCCGGAGGCAACACATTGACAGCCGAAGAACGACGCGCGGCACAGCGATTCCAGATTCGACTACCCATGATCGTTCGTTGGACCAGCGGCGCTGCGATCGGTGAAGCTTCGACAGAGTCCAGAGACGTAAGTTCTCGCGGAGTCTATTTCTTTCTCCCCAAGGAAGTTTCCAGCGGGTCGCCGGTGGAGATTCTGTTGACGCTTCCTCACGAAATCACGCTGGCTGGACCGGTGAAGGTTCGGTGTCTCGGCCGCATCAAACGCGCTGACACCGACGTACCAGGTCATGTTGGAGTGGTAGCCCAAATCGAACGGTATGAGTTCCTGCGCGGCGACGAACACGCCGCCTAGCACCGGTCTTGGCCGCCCCCTGCGGAGGCGGACAGGGAAAACCGGGGCGCTCCGGCCCCTCAGCTAAGCGCCCCGGAAATTCTTTTGCCATTACGAACCAGCCTCGAAATAGGTCCGTCTGCGTTTCCAAGCCGCGAATTCAAAAACAATCCTCGTACGTCATTCGTATCGCAATGCCTCGACAGGATCGAGTTGCGCGGCGCGTGACGCCGGATAAATTCCGGCCGCCAGGCTGACCAGCACCGCAAACAGGATCGCGCCAAGCACCAGCCACCACGGTACAGACCAGATATTCGGCGAGTTCAAGCCTTGCCGCTTCAAATACACAACAGTCCCGAATTGGATCGCCCTGCCGATGGCCCATCCTAGGGCAACGCCGAACAAACCACCGACCAGGCCCATGACCCCCGCTTCGGCGAAAAAAAGTTGTCGAACGTCCCGATCCGCTGCCCCCAGCGCCTTCAAAACTCCGATCTCCCTCCGGCGCTCAAGAATTGCCATCACCAGCGTATTGATGATTCCCAGTGACGCCACGATAAGAGCCAGGCTGCCAAAAATTCCCAGAAAAAGATCGAAGATCGCAAAGAACGTGCGCAAGTTGCGCGTCACATCGATCAATGAAAACGCGGCGAAGCCCATTTGACTCACAGACGTTTCCAGCGCCGCCACCGCTGCCGGGCTGCTCGCGCGCACATTAAGCGCGGGATAGTGCTTCCCCTGGCCCGACGTTTCATTCATGACTTCCCGCAAATCCGAACCCTGCACCACCTCCAACTGTTGTGCCACGTCGAGAGGCAAATAAATCCCCGCATTGTTGAATCCAACCTGACCGCCGCCAGAGTCGGATGAGGGAATCACGCCGACGATGTGGAATTTTTTCTCGCCCGGGACAATCGAAAATCCCATGGCCTGCTCCTCCGGGCTAAGATTTGCTGCCTGTTGCGTCTGATCCTGGGCCGCGGTCAAGGCCTGCCGCTGCGCAAACTTCAATGTGATGTCTTGTCCCAGTAACGATTCAGGAGCTTTCCCGGCGTCGAGCAACCGCTTTGCGAGGTCCCCTTGAATAATGGCTTCGTCAGCGGATGGAGAGGAAAAGAATTTACCCGTCATTCCGTCGAGTGTCCCGCTGGACACGGAGGACTGTGCCATGCCGGCAACGAATGTAAGTTGGCCGGCGGGCTGGCTGCTCGGTTCTATGCGAGCTTCAGCCGTGAATCGCACTTCGGGGTTCACCTCCAATACGTTGGGTAGGGCGGAGATTTCCTGGCGCGCCGCATCGTCCAGGATGCGCGGTGGCTGCAGGTCCGAGGCATTGCGCGTGGCGCGGGGCCCTCCCGCTCCAGGGAAGTTTTGCCGGGGCCTGACGGAAACAGTGTCAAACAAACCGGCGCGCGCAACCGATTTATTCACCAGCTGTTGCAATCCCACTCCCAATGACAACAATGCCACCAGCGACGCCACGCCGACGCCGATGCCAAGCGTCGTCAAGGAATTCCTTAGGACCGATTCGCGCAAATTTCGCGATGCCAGTTCGGTGAGATCCCGTGTCTTCATCGCAAACGCTCCTCGCTCAAAATTGCGCCGTCCGAGAGGGTGACGATGCGGTCCGCATAGCGTTCCGCAAGCGAGCGCTCGTGGGTCACCATGATGATGGTCCTCGGAGGGCCTGACGGCGGACGATGAAGCTCCGCAATCAGGCTCATGATTTCTTCTCCGGTCTTGGTGTCCAGATTACCAGTGGGTTCATCCGCGAGCAGAATCATGGGCCGGTTCACCAGGGCCCGCGCGATTGCGCCGCGCTGTTGTTCGCCGCCGGAAAGCTCCGTGGGCCGATGCTTCACGCGGGCGCCGAGTTTGACGCGCTCCAATGCCTCGCGAACACGCCCCGGGCGCTCACTGCGAGGAAGTTCCGCCAACCGCAGAGGCAACTCAACATTCTCCTCCAGGGTCATTCGGGGCAGAAGCTGAAAGGATTGAAAAACTATGCCGATGGCCTGATTGCGATGAGTGGCAAGCTCCTCGCTGGACATCGCCGCCAGGTCTTTGCCCTGTGCAAAAATCGCACCCGAGGAAGGCCGGTCCAGTCCCGCAATCAGATTCAGCAGGGTAGACTTGCCCGAGCCGCTTGATCCCAGCAGCGCCAGAAATTCTCCCGCGCGGATTTCCAGCGAAATCTCGTCCACCGCACGGATCAGCGCCTCACCCATCTTGTAGTGGCGCGAAACGCGATCAGCGCGTATTGCAAAGCCGTTCAAATTCGAGGAAGTTTCGGACACACTCATACTACGAAGGGTAACACGCAAAGGTTTCAGAAAGAATTTCTGAGCGGAAAAGGATTCTGCTGTTGCGCCCGCGGCAAATGTGGAGCAACCGGCCCCGGAATCAGCCAATCTGGTCCGACGCGGCGCGCTGCTCCGACCGGTCCATCGCGTATTTCGTTCGCGAGAATCGCCGAACGCTTGGCGCTAAAGCGACATCTGAATCGTACCCGCGAACATGATTATTGATCGCGGCCACACTTTTCAGGATAGCCTCTCGCCGTTTGGCATCGAGCTGATGCAAGAATGGGCGCAGTTCGTTGATAAACGGATCATCCAGTAGATCGTCGGCCATGGATTTGACCTGAAAGAAGCGATTTAAACTGATCTCCAGTGCATCGGCGATTTTTTCGAGCGTCCCCAGACCGGGCGTCATCATTCCGATTTCGATTCGCGAAAGATAGGAACGCGACACGCCGGAGCGCTCTTGAAGCTCATATTGCGTTATTCCAAGGGCTTCGCGAAACTTCTTTACGCGGAGTCCGATGCCTTCGACGGCATCGATTTTGGCTAAATCTTCGACGCGCAGCCGCACCCTGACCTGTATCGCATCCCCTGACGCCTGGTGTGAATCGATTTTCAACGGCTGGGGCCGAGCGCAACGTCGGCAATTTCCCGTCTGGGTCTGGTACTGAGTCAAGCCGCACGTGCCGCAACAAATGATGGGTCGGTCCGCCGCACCCGAAATCTTTGCCTTTTCTCCGGATGTTTCGGCTGTCACTTGTTTTTGCGCTAACACTGTCCCCCCTCGAAGCAATATTAATATCCGAAGTTCTCATGAACTTGATGTACCAAAAGGAACACCACCACAGGGTCCTGATCTTGGGTTACCGCGCACGGTTTAACAATACAGTTAACAATGTATGAATCTCGAGACAGGTAGATTAGAGCTTTCTTATTCAGCGCACGACGTTTATCGAGACTGAGGCCAATTGCCCGTACGGCATCCTCAATGACCCGGTCAAGCCCGCAAAAAGGGCCCAAATCAATCCCTTCGGTCGCAATAAAATCCTTACCTCGCGCGTATGACTTCCTGATCTTCAACAGGGCATGATTCCTGTGTGCTGCACTGCGAGAGTTCCGGTCGTAGTTCAGCTGAAAGGGGCGAGGGTTATGACCATCTTTTTACTGGTGAATGGGCTGGCCATGGTGTTCATGGTCTATGTGAGCGTGAACTTCTGGAAGGAAGGGAAGCGAGCGACACGTGGCGTCCGATCGGACCGGCTTCAATCACTGCACGAAAATAATCCGGAAGTGTTCATTGCCAGAGGGACGATGGGATCCAAGGCACGCCTATCTGACAGGAGTTCTATCCTTCAGTTCCCCGCGCCGGATTGGAGCCCGCAGGAAAAACAAATTGGCGGAGATAACGGCAATCGGGCGCAAGTCATTGCTGAGAAAGTTTCTTCGCGCAAAAGCCACGGTTCTTGAAAGGAGCCAGGTGCACGTGATGGGATCTGTTCGATTCGCGGAAATTCAGTGCAGGAGCAAGAAGTCATGCTCGATATAGTTTTTCTTCTTTCAACACTTGTGTTCTTTGTGGCTACCGTAGCCTACATAAAGTTCTGTGACGGATTGAGGTAAAGAGCGTGCTGGATAACATTGTTTCACTCGCCGTGTGTGTGGGATTGCTTCTATATCTTGTGTACGCGATGCTGCGTCCGGAAAAGTTCTGACCATGACAAACAACGGTTGGATACAAATTATTGCGTTTCTCCTGATCGTGCTGGCGGTCACCAAGCCCCTAGGGGCGTTTATGACGCGCGTCTTCAGCCGCGAAAAGACGTTTCTTGACCCGTTACTCCGCCCTGTTGAAAAGCTTCTTTACCGGCTGACGGGCGTGGACGAAACGACGGAGATGGGCTGGAAAGAATATGCCGGGGCCATGCTCATTTTCAGCGGCGTCACGATGGCCGTACTTTATTTGATCGAGCGGATTCAGAACTGGTTGCCGCTCAATCCGCAAAAGCTCGCGGCGGTTCCGCCGGCCCTGGCCTTCAATACCGCAGCCTCGTTTACGACGAACACGAACTGGCAAGCCTACGTGCCGGAAACCACCATGTCGTACCTGACGCAGATGGCAGGCCTCGCCTATCACAATTTTATTTCCGCGGCCGTGGGTTTGGCCCTGGCAATTGCAGTGGTACGCGGTATCGCTCGACGCGAAAAGGACACCATTGGGAATTTCTGGGTAGATCTGACACGTGCGACGCTGTGGGTATTGTTGCCGGCATGTATCCTGGGCGCTCTGTTCCTGGTCTGGCAGGGCGTGCCGCAGAACTTCAAGCCGTACACAACGGCGGAGCTGCTGGACCCACAGACCGTGCAGCAGACCGGCGCCGACGGCAAGACCACCTCCCAGGTTGTGAAGGAACAAACGATCGCCCAGGGACCGGTCGCCTCGCAGGAAGTCATCAAGGAGTTTGGGACGAACGGTGGGGGATTCTTCAATGCCAATAGCGCTCATCCATTTGAGAATCCGACGCCGCTCAGCAACTTGTTCGAACTCGTCCTGATCTTTGCGCTGGGGTCGGGACTAACCTACACGCTCGGACAAATGACCGGCTCTCCGCGGCACGGCTGGGCGGTGTGGTGCGCCATGGCAATCCTGTTCCTGGCTGGTATGGCGGCAGCGTATTCGGCCGAGGCACGTGGAAACCCATTGCTGCAGGGGCCT